>Ga0105107_10000479_pt1 | contig 25269 bp, 18 predicted proteins | sample PPLLaktember2015_6_FD_79335 | JGI IMG/M metagenome (GOLD analysis project Ga0105107, IMG submission 79335) | Freshwater sediment microbial communities from Prairie Pothole Lake near Jamestown, North Dakota, USA - PPLs Lake P8 Core (1) Depth... | ecosystem: Environmental > Aquatic > Freshwater >... | reverse complement strand
CGGCTCGGCCCAGGCCCGGCTGCTTGACCGGTTGGATCCCGGGTGGAAGAGGGAATTCTCCTTGGCGGAGCTCTATCTCGAAGACGCCCTGCGGGCCGTCGTCATGCGCCAGGCCAAAGTCGGCCGGCGCGGCTAGATTGATCGGATCCCCCACGGCCGGACCCTGGCCGGGGTCCGCGTCCTCGATCCCTTCCTGCCGTCCCCCTAAAACCGGTGGGGGCGCTCGACCCCGCTCGGCTCTGTTCGCCGCTCATAGATCAGCCGCGACCCGCTTTTGTTCCCCTCGTTCTTCGTAGCACGGCCACGGACTTGATCATGCGGGCGTAGCGGACCAGGCCGACGAGGCCCGCCGCGACACCGATTGGCAGCAGGGCCAATCCCACGCTCTGGAACCACCCGGCCTGAGCGAATTCGACGATCGTGATGCCGGCGATCAGGAGGGCCATCCCCGAGCGGAGGTAAGCCAGAAGCGTCCGCTCGTTGGCAAGGAGAGTTCGGTCGATGGCCAGCTCGTCCCGAAGCGTCAAGTCGTGCGTATCGAATCTCTCATACCGTGAGTGCGTTCGGTCCATCGTGTCACATCCGGCGAGCGGATCTCCTTTCGGCGTCTTGCCCGGGACGGCTCACGGCTCGATCTCCTCGAAGACGCCCGTCTTCCTGTTCTTGCGGACCTTGTCCCAGGGCAGGGCCCGGCCGTTCATGGCGACGTAGACCCCGGGCGGCAGCACCTGGACGAAGGCCAGGGCCGCGCCGAGGTTGAAGAGCCCGTCGGACGAGCCGAACTTATAGGGCACCATCGCCCCCGTGAGGACGATCGTCTTGGCCAGGCCCGTCTGCCCCAGAAGCGTGGCCGTGACCTCCATCCGGTCGGTCCCGTGAGTGATGAGGATGCGGTCGCGGGGCAGCTCCGGCAGTGCTCCAGGATGTTCCGGCGGTCGGCGTCGGACATGTCGAGCGAATCGACCATCATCAGGGTCCGGATCTCGACCTCGAGGCCCGACCGCCCCAGCCGGAGCATCTCGGGGACGTGCGTGTCCTTGAAGAAGAGGTTTCCGGCGAGCTCGTCGTACTCCTTGTCGAACGTCCCCCCGGTGACGAAGATGCGGATGATGTCCATGAATCGCTCCCTGCGTAAGGCGAGGATAGTCCACGCGGAGGGGAGAGTCAAGGAACGGCGCGGCCGCGAGAGCATCTTTTGGGGCTCCATAAACGTCTATACGGTTGTGGCACAACTTTTACTAATGAAATGACCGAAGGATCGGGCCCCGAGGTCTCGGACAAGGAGTCGCGAACATGGCCGCATTCATGAGCTTGAAGGACGCCCTGGCAACCATCGTCGACGCCAGCGAGCCCATCCTGCTCCGGTCCGCCGACACGGACTGGGAGGCCCAGTCGCTCCTCGACAGCCTCCCGGAGCGGAAGCTCGGCCAGCGGGTCCAGTACATGCCGGGCTTCTACATCGCGGCCGTCAGCGAATCGATGTGCCTGGGGGAGGTCCTTTACCGGATCAAGAAGAAGCCGGCCTGAAGGAGAGCCCCTCAGCGGCCGGCGAGGCGGACGCTCCGGGATTCGAGGGACATCCCCATGGCCCGTTCGAGGCGAGCCAGGCTGAGGTTGTAGTCGACCCGGGCCCGGGTCTCGTTCATCCGGGCCAGGGCCAAGTCCCGCTGCTGCTGGAGCACGGTGTAGTTCGTCGACAGGCCGGCCTCGAGCTTCTTCTCCTCCGCGGCCAGCTTTTTCCCGGCCAGCTCGCGGGCCAGCTGATAAGCCTGGGTGCGCTGATAATCGGTCTCGACGGCCCGCACGGCGATCTCGACCTCGAGCATCGCCTGGGCCTCGAGGTCCTTGTGCCTCAGGGCCGCCTGGTCGGAAGCGATCCGGGCTTCCGCGATGCGGGCCCTCGAAACGACCGACTCCAGGCCGAGGTCCAGGGTCAGGCCGACGAACCAATTCTTGTACCTGAAGCGAAAGGCGTCCTTGAAGGCCGACGACGGCCCGCCGGGGATAGTGCCGACGATGATGCCCGTGAGGGGATCGTCGTCTTGGTAGATGAGCTGCGTCCCCGAGACGCCGGGGCTCCAATAGCTGGCCCTGAAGCTGAGGTCCGGCAGGGTCTGGTTCCGGGCGTACGTCAGGTCGAGCGCCTTCGCCCGGATGTCCACCCGCGACGAGGACAGCTCGGGCCGGCGGGCCAGGGCCGCGGCCCGGGCGTCCTCGAGCCCGATCGTCGAGGCTTCGGTCCGCGGCCTGTCGGCCGGGACCAGGACCGGCGGGGCCCCGCCGTTCTCGCCCTTCAGGTAGAGCAACGTTCTCAGGGTGTCCTGGCCGTTCTTGACGAGGGCCCGGGCCTGGATGATGTCGGCCTCCCGGCTGGCCACCTCGGCCCGGGCGCTGAGGATGTCGATCGGCGGGATGACGCCGACCTCGAGTTCCTTCTCGTTCTTGGCCAGGAGCTCCTTGGCCAGCCGGAGCGAATCCCGCTGGACCTCGAGGGCCTCGAGGCTGTAGACGAGGTTCCAATACGCCTCCTCGACCTCGAAGACCATGTCGACCAGGGCCTGGCGCAGCCGGTTCCCGGAGATCTCCTCGTCGTATCCGGCGACGATGATTTCCCGGCGGGCCATCTTGAAGCCGAAATTCCGGAGGAGCGGCTGGGCGAAGTCGAAGGTCAGCGTGCTGCCGAAGCGCGGATTGATGGTCTGGAAGCTGCGGTTGGTCTCGCTCCGGTAGGAATAGAGCGCGGCTGAGAGCGTGGCCCCGGTGGGCAGCCTTTGCCTGAGCTCCCCCTGGTAATCGGCGAAGTCGCTGGTAACCTGGTCAGTCGCGTCGAGCCAGGAGAACGAGGCCTGGTTGGAGGTCTGCGTGCCCAGGGTGAAGGACAGCTTGGGCAGGAAGATCTCCCGGGCCAGGCCGGTCGCCGCCGCCGCGGCCTCGGGTCCGAGGACCTCGGCCGACAGGCCGGGATTGTTCTTCAGGGCCGTCTCGACGCACTCCTGGAGCGTCATGGCCCTCTCCCCTCCCGGCGCCTGCCGGGCGTCGGCCGGGGCCGGGCCCAGGATCGAGGCGGCGACAAGAGCCAGGGCGGCGGTTTGTCTCATCATGGTCGTTCTCCCGTCCTCCCGCTCCCGGAAGGCTAGGTCTGGATCCAGCCGTCGAGCAGGTGGATCGTCCGGCGCCCGTAGGCGGCGTTACGCTCGGAATGGGTGACCTGGATGACGGTCGTCCCCCCGGCGTTGAGCTCGGCGAACATCTCCATGATCTCCTGGCCCTCCTTGGAGTTGAGGTTGCCGGTCGGCTCGTCGGCCAGGATCAGGCGGGGCTTGGTGATGAGGGCCCGGGCCACGGCCGCCCGCTGCTGCTGCCCGCCCGAGAGCTGGTGGGGGAAAAGGTCCTTTTTGGCCACCATGCGGAAGCGGTCGAGGGCCTCGGCGACCAGGGCTTTCCGCTCCGCAGACTTGATCTTCTTGTAAAGGAGCGGCGTCTCCAGGTTCTCGTAAACCGTCAGGTCGTCGATGAGGTGGTAGCTCTGGAAGACGAAGCCGATCTGGTGCTTGTGGAGCTCGGTCAGCCGCTTCTCGTCGAAGGCGTGGACGGGCTGGCCGTCGAAGAAGTACTGGCCCTCCGAGGGCGTGTCGAGCATCCCCAGGATGTGGAGCAGGGTCGATTTGCCCGCCCCCGAAGGCCCCATGACCGTCAGGAACTCCCCATCGGCGACATCAAGGTCGATATTCCGCAGGACGAAGGTCTTGACGTAGCCCGTCGAATAATACTTGGTGAGGCCGCGCAGCTCGATCACAGCTTGATCTTCTTCTGGATGTTCTCGGAGACGATCTGCCCGTCGAAGAGGTAGATGATCCGCTGGCTGTACTCGGCGTAGGCCTGGGAGTGGGTGACCATAACGATCGACGTCCCGCCCGCATGGAGCTCGCCGAGGAGGTTCATGACCTCTTCGCCGTGGATCGAGTCGAGGTTGCCGGTCGGCTCGTCGGCCAGGATGAGCTTGGGCCGGGCCACGACCGCCCGGGCCACAGCCACGCGCTGCTGCTGGCCGCCCGAGAGCTGCTGGGGGAAGTGATTTTTGCGGGGCATCAGGGCCATGTTCTCGAGGACCTCGTTGACACGCTTCTTGCGGTCGGCCGCCGAAAAGCCCAGATAGAGGAGGGGCAGCTCGACGTTCTCGAACACCGTCAGCTCGTCGATGAGGTTGAAGCTCTGGAAGATGAAGCCGATGTTGGCCTTGCGCAGCCCGGCCCGCTTGCGCTCCGAGGAATCGGCCACGTCCGTGCCGAGGAACTTGTAGACGCCGCTCGTCGGATTGTCGATGAGCCCGAGGATGTTGAGCAGCGTCGACTTGCCGCAGCCCGACGGACCCATGATGGCCACGTACTCGCCCTGGTCGATGGTGAGGTCGATATTGTTGAGGGCCGTCGTCTCGACCTCTTCGGTCGTGTAGATCTTCTTCAATTCCTTGGTCTCGATGAGCATCCGATCCTCCTTTGCGCGCTTCTTGACCGTTATTTTAGGACCAGGCGGTCCATATCGCCGAAGCTCTCGTAGGACGACGTGACGACCCGGTCGCCGGGCTCGAGGCCCTCGAGGACCTCATAGACCTCGGGATTGTAGCGGCCGAGCCTGACGGGGTGCTTGAAGGCCGCCTTCCCCGAGGCGTCGAGCTTGTAGACCCAGTTGCCGCCCGTGGCCTCCCAGAACCCCCCGCGGGCGAGCAGGACGGCCTCGGCCACGTCGCCGAGCTGCAGGCGGATGTGCAGGGTCTGGCCGCGGCGGAGGTCGGGCGGCGCCTCGCCGACGAAGTCGAAGTCGACCTCGAAGCGATTGTCGCGCACGGCCGGGAAGACCCGCCGGACCTTGAGCCCGTATGTCTTTCCGGCCAGGTCGAACTCGCCCTTCAGCCCGGCCTCGACCCGGGTGATGTAGTGCTCGTCGATGAGGGCCCGGACGCTGTAGGCGTCGAGGACGTCGATCTGCCCGATGTTCGAACCCGGGGCCTTGAAAACGCCGATCTCGGCGTCGAGCAGTGTCAGCTGGCCCGCGATCGGGGCCCGGATGACGAGGTCGTCCAGTTTCTGCTTGGACGTCCTCAAGTTGGCGTCCATGCGGCGGAGCTGGTCTTCGAGGGACAGGAGCTGCTCCTCGCGGTATTCCAGCTCCTTCTTCTGGCTCTCGGCCACGATGTCGCGGTTGCGGATCTGGTACTCGTAGTCGAGCCGGATGCGCTCGAACTCGAGGTCGGAGACGAGCTGGTTCTCGTGAAGCTTCGAGTATCGCTCATACGTCGTCTTCTGCTTGGCTAGCTCGTTCTCGACCTGGTTCATGGCCTGCCGGAGCGACTGGCGGTACTGCTCCATGTTCAGCCGCGTCTGGCGCAGGGCGTTGCTCTGCTGGATGAAGTCGGCCTCGCGCCACATGATGTCGAGGAGGAGGTTGGTATTGACGAGCTGGACGATCGGGTCGCCGGCCTTGACCATGGCCCCGGCCTCGAGGAAGCGCTTCTCGACCCGGCCGCCTTCGGTCGTCTCCAGGGAATAGCGCATGATGGGCATGACCGTGCCCTGCTGCGGGATGAACTCCAGGAAAGGCCCCCGGGTCACCGTGGAGACGGTGATGCGCTCGGTGTCGACGTTCAAGGTGGACTCGTTGAACTGGAACAGAAAGAGATAGAGGACGATGAGAACGAAGACGGCTCCGCCGGCCACGGCGGCGATCTTGCGCGGCGGCCACTTCTTCTTCTCGATCTTTCGGTCCATGCCCATATCTGTTCTCCCGGAGCGGCGGCGCTTGTTTTATTCGCCGATTCTCAATGCACGAACCGTGCCAAAGCCGAAGCGTCCCTTGCCGCAAGACTCGGCCTCAAGCCGGTCTTCGAGGTGTCCGACCTCATGACAAAGAGTGTTCGTTATCGGACACTTGATGTATAATGCCGGCGGGCCGACAGGCATACACCAGGGGCATGGAACTTGCACATACAGTCCCCGAAAGGAGCCGGCGATGGACGTCAAGAGCGGCAAGATCCTGGTGGTCGACGACAACGAGGACATTCTCGGGGCGGCCCGCCTCCTGCTCAAGCAACACGTCGCCCTCGTCCACACGGAAAAGGATCCCGGCCGCATCCCCGTCCTGATGAAGGAAGAGACCTACGACGTCATCCTCCTCGACATGAACTTCGCCAAGGGAGCGACGGGAGGCGAGGAGGGTTTCGCCTGGCTGCGCCGGATCCTGGCTGCGGATCCCCTGGCCGTGGTCATCCTCATCACGGCCTACGGCGATGTCGGCATGGCCGTCCGGGCCATCAAGGAAGGGGCCACGGACTTTATCCTCAAGCCCTGGCAGAACGAGAAGCTTTTGGCCACCCTGTCGGCCGCCCGCAACCTGCGGGCATCGCGGGTCGAGGCCAACTCGCTCCGCCAGCGGCAGAGCCACCTCAGCGCCGACCTCGACCGGCCCTTCCGCGATTTCCTGGGCCGGAGCGCGGCCATGAACGAGGTCTTCGCCACCATCGACAAGGTCGCCCGGACCGAGGCCAGCATCCTCATCCTGGGCGAGAACGGGACGGGCAAAGAGTTGGCCGCCCGCGAGATCCACCGCCGCTCCCAGCGCCATCGGGAGGCCTTCGTCGGCGTCGACATGAGCGCCGTGCCGGAGACGCTCTTCGAGAGCGAGCTGTTCGGCCACGTCAAGGGCGCCTTCACCGACGCCCGCGAGGACCGGGCCGGCCGCTTCGAGACGGCTTCGGGGGGGACGCTCTTCCTCGACGAGATCGGCAACCTGTCGCTGCCGCTCCAGGCCAAGATCCTGACGGCGCTCGAAAACCGGCGGATCGTCCGCATCGGGTCGAACCGCCCGCTGGCCATCGACGTCCGGCTCATCTGCGCGACCAATAGGCCCGTCCACCAGATGGTCGCCGGGAACAGGTTCCGCCAGGACCTTCTCTACCGGATCAATACCATCGAGGTCCGAATGCCGCCGCTCCGCGAGCGCCGGGAGGACATCCCGCTCCTCGTCGAGCACTTCCTCGCCGCCTACTGCCATAAGTACGGCCGCCCGCTCAAGACGGCCGGGCCGGCGGCCCTGTTCAAACTTGGGGGCTACGCCTGGCCAGGCAACGTCCGAGAGCTCCAGCACGCCGTTGAGCGGGCAGTCATCATGTCCGACGCCGACGTCCTCGAGCCCGGTGATTTCCTCCTCGGCGACGCCGAGGGCGCCCCGGCCGAAGCCCCGACGGCCGCGACCGCCAGCCTCGGGGACCTCGAGCGGCGGCATGTCGAGCGCACCCTGAACAAGTACGGCGGGAACGTCAGCAAGGCCGCGCGCGAGTCGGGCATCTCGCGGGCCGCCCTCTACCGCCGCTTGGAGAAGCATGGTCTATAGGAAGTTCCGGGTCGACGTCTCCCTACGCGCGGCGCTGCTCGTCGCGACGATCGGTCTGTTCTTCTTCGTCGTCTTCCGGGCCAAGCTCCCGGCCGCCTCCATCCTTCTCGGACTGCTGGCCGCAGCCCAGCTCGTCGGCCTCTTCCGAGCCGTCGACCGGACCAACAGGGACCTGGCCCGGTTCTTCGATTCCGTGCGCTTCGACGACTATTCCCAGACCTTCCGCAGCCAGCGGCTCGGCGGCTCTTTCAAGGAGCTCCACGCCGCGCTGGCCCGGGTCGTCGAGGCCTTTCGCGCCGCCCGGGCCGCCAAGGAGGAGCAGGCCCTCTACCTCCAGACCGTCGTCCAGCACGTCGGGATCGGCCTCGTCGTCTTCCAGCCCGACGGCGAGATCGAGCTCCTCAACAACGCCGCCCAGCGGCTCCTCAGGATCCCGCCCTTCAAGAACGTCCGGGACTTCGAGGAGGCCTGTCCGGGCCTGGCGGCGACGCTCCTGCGGCTGAAGCCGCGCGACCGCGAGCTGGTCAAGGTCGAGGCCGGCGACGACCAGCTCCAGCTCCTGCTCCACGCCGCCGCGTTCAAGCAGCGGGGCCGGGACTTCACGCTGGTCTCGATCCAAGACATCCGCGGCGAGCTCGAGGAGCGGGAGATCGAGGCCTGGCAGAAGCTCATCCGCGTCCTGACCCACGAGATCATGAATTCCATGACCCCCATCTCCTCCCTGGCGACGACGGTCGAGGGCCTGATCGACAAGGGCTGCGCCTCGGCCGAGCCGGAGAGCCTCGCCGACATCCGCGGCGCCCTCAAGACGATCCAGCGGCGGAGCGAAGGCCTCCTCCACTTCGTCGACGGCTACCGCAACCTGGCCCGGGTGCCCAAGCCCGACCTCAAGTTCTTCCCGGCCGCCGACCTCTTCGCCCAGGTCGCCCATCTCCTCCAGCCCCGGCTCGACGAATGCGGCGTCAGGCTGGAGACCGCCTCGAGCCCCGCCCGCCTCGAGGTCCTGGCCGACCCGGCGCTCCTCGAACAGGTCCTCATCAACCTCGTCCTCAACGCCTGCGAGGCCGTCCGCGGCCAGGACCGTCCGCGCGTCGAGCTCGCCGCCAGCCTCGACGAGCGCGGACGGCCGGTCATCCAGGTTCGCGACAACGGCCGGGGCATCGCTCCGGAGAACCTGGACAAGATCTTCGTCCCGTTCTTTTCGACCAAGGAGGGCGGCTCCGGCATCGGCCTCAGCCTGTCGCGGCAGATCATGCGCCTCCACGGCGGCTCGATCAGCGCGGCCTCAAAGCCCGGCCACGAGACCGCCTTCACCCTCCGCTTCAAGCACTGAAAAGAAAGGGGCTATTCGTTCCGGAGGACTTCTGACGGATCGGTCGGGGCCGCCGCCGCCAAGAGGGGCAAGGGCGGGCGAAGAACTGGCGAAGAGCGAGCGGTTGCGAGATTCTCTCCGGAATGCTATATACTCATCCATAGCCATGGAAGATCGGATCACCGCGTTCGAAAGCGTTGACGATGTCATGGCCGGCATTTACCGGAACATGAAGCCCGAGCAGCGGCTGGAAATCGCGCTCGGCATGTGGCTGTCCGCGAGGCAAATGCTCTACGAGGCCATCAGGTCTTTCCACCCCGAATGGACCGAGGCTCAAGTCGAGCGAACGGTTGCCGAGAGGATGCTCCGTGGATCAACGTAGAGCATTTTCTATTCGTACCTCAGGGCGTCGGCGGGGTTGGCCCGGGCGGCCCGCATGACCTGAAGGCTGACGGTGAGCACGGCCACGGCCAGCGCGGTCAACCCGCTCAGAAGGAAGATTCCGGCGTCGAGCGAGGTCCGCAGCGCGAACCCCCGCAGCCAGCGGCCCATGATCCAGAAGCCGGCCGGCCAGGCGATCAAATTGGCGACGATGACCCATTTGACGAATGGGCCGGCATGCAGCCAGAGGATGGAAGAGAGCCGGGCCCCCAGGATCTTGCGGATGCCGACCTCCTTGGTCCTCTGCTCCGTGACGTACGCGGCCAGTCCGAAGAGCCCCAGGCAGGAGACGAAGACGGCCAGGACGGAGAATATCGAGACGATCTTCCCAGCCCGGTTGTCGTTCTGGTAGAGGCCGTCGATCCTGTCGTCGAGGAAGGTGAATTCGAAGGGCAGTCCGGCGGACACCGAGATCCAGCTCTTCTCGATGTAGGAGAGGACCTCGGTCGTCCGGACCGAGCGGATCTTGGCCAGCAGGTAGGGCCTTTGGGTCGAGTTGATGGCCTCGGGCAGGATGTAGCCCATCGGCCGGACGTCCCGATGGAGGGACTCGAAGTGGAAGTCGTCGATGACGCCGGCGATGGTCAGGTCCTTTCTCGTCCACCAGATCCTGAGCTTCTTGCCGACGGGATCGGGGATCCCGAAATAATCTTTGGCTTTGCCGTTGATGACCACGGCGTCGACGTCGGACGGGTGCTCTCGGGATAGGAACCGACCTTCGGTCATCCGGATGTTCAGGGCCTCGGTGAAGTCCTGGTCGCAGGTCATGAAGTTCATGTTCAGCGGCCGGTCGGTCTCAACGCCTTCGACGCCGATCCCCCAGTTCGCCGTCCCCTCGCCCGGGAGGGTCGAGGCGGCCGTTACGCCGAGGATGTCAGAGTGCTGTTTCAGACGCTCGCGAAACGCGTCCAGGCCGGGACCGAGATTGTCGGCGTTGTGGACGGCGACGATGTTGTCCTTGTCGAAGCCCAGCCGCTGGTTTTTGATGAATTCGAGCTGCCGGCCGATGACGAGCGATCCGATGATGAGAAGGACGGACATGGCGAACTGGAAGACGACGAGGCCGTTGCGGAGCGTCAGGGCGCCCCGGTTCCGGCCCCCGAACCGCGATCCCTTGAGGACCTCGGTCTGCTTGTAGGACGAGAGGAAGAACGCCGGGTAGAGGCCGGCCAGGACGCCCACGGCGAGCGCCAAGCCGAGAAGAGCGGGGACGGCCCACAGGCCCAGCGGACCGGTCAGTGTCAGGGCCCTCCCGGTCAGGCCCCGATAGGCGGGAAGAGCGGCCAGGATGATCCCCAGGGAGAGGACCAGGGCGACAAGGCTCAGCAGGACGGATTCGCCCAGGAACTGGCCGACGAGCTGGCTCCGGAGCGAGCCGACGACCTTGCGGATGCCGACCTCGCGGGCCCGGCGGGCGGACCGGGCCGTGGCCAGGTTGACGAAATTGATGCCCGCGATGACCAGGATGAGAATGGCGACCAGAGTGAAGAGGCGGACGTAGGCGACGCTGCCGTTGGGCTGGTTCCCCGTGACGAGGTCGGAATGGAGGTGGATCCGGCTGATCGGCTCGAGCGTCCAGATCCATGGGATGTGCTCCCGCCCGCCCTCGTATTCGACCCGGTCGATCTCGACCAGCTTCTCCTCCATCTGGGCCCGGGTCACGCCTTTGGCCAGGAGAAGATAGGTGATGTGGTTGTTATTGGTCCAGCCCGTCCTGGGCGTCGGGTAGAGGGTGACCAGAGAGACGAGCATCTCGAAGCGGAAATGGGAATTCCTGGGGACATCTTGCATGACCCCGGTCACCCGGTGCGGCGTCCTCTGGCCGGTGACCTGGACGTCGATCGTCTTGCCCAGCGGATCGTCCTGTCCGAAGACCTTGGCGGCCAGGGATTCGGAGAGAACGATCGCGTTGGGATCGCGAAGGGCCGTCCGGGGATCGCCCTTCATTAAGGGGAACGAGAAGACATCGAAGAACGAGACGTCGGCTGCGAAGACCTCGGTCTCCTTCAGGGCCAGCTCGCCCTTCCTGAGGACGACGTCGCCGAGAGGGCCGGTGAGCTGAGTCAGGGCCTCGACCTGAGGGTACTTGTCGCGGATCGTCTTGGCCAGGATCCAAGGGGTCCCGAGCTGGTGGATCTTCGAGTCGCCCCGGTTCGACCAGTCGGCCGTGATCCTGTGGATCCGTTCGGAGTTCTCGTGGAAGCGGTCGTAGCCGAGCTCATCGACGACATGGAGGACGACGAGGACGCTGGCAGCGATCCCCACGGCCAGGCCCAGGACGTTGATGAACGCGTAGCCCTTGTGCCGGGCCAGGTTGCGCAACGCGATCTTCAAGTAGTTTTTGAGCATGGCGGCCTCCCTCGAAAAGACAGACGGGTTCCGCCTCGGTTTAGTTGCTTCAACTGGGGGACATGATACCTATTTCCCAATTTTTATCGGCTGTCCCCGACTCGGTGTCCCCCTATTCGTAGCGCAGGGAGTCGGCGGGGTTCCGCCGGGCCGTCCTCCAGGCCTGCCCGCTGACCGTGATCAGGGCGATGGCCAGCGCCCCGGCGCCCGCCAGGACGAACAGGGCCGGAGCGATGCCCGTCCGGTAGGGGAACTTCTGGAGCCAGGACCGGACCGCGAAGTAGGCGGCCGGCCAGGCGACGAGGTTGGCCAGCAAGACCCAGCGTGTGAATTCCTTGGACAGGAGCAGGACGACCTGCCCCGACGAGGCTCCCAGCACCTTGCGGACCCCGATCTCCTTCTGCCGCTGCTCGGCCAGGAAGGAGGCCAAGCCGAACAAGCCCAGGCAGGCCACGACGACAGCCAGCCCGGCGAACCACCTGAGGATGGCCCCCATCCTCTCGTACTGCCCGTAGCTCTCGTCGTAGTCCTCGTCGAAGAACCTGGAGTCGAAGGGATAGCTGGGATTGACGGTCCGCCAGGCGGATTCGACCTGGGCCATGGCGGCGGGGATGTCGCCGCCGCCAAGCCTCACGATGGCGAAGCGGACGGCCGCGGGCCTCGCGACGACGGCCATGGGCTCGAGCGGGTTCTGGACCGGCGTGTAGTGATAGTTCTTCATCACTCCGACGATCGGCCCCCGGACGCCTTGGAACGTAAAGGGCTTGCCGACCGCGTCCTGGGGGCTGAGCCCCATCAGCCGGGCCACCTCCTCGTTGACGAGGAAGGCCCCGCCCTCGTCGGTCGCGTATTCGCGGCGGAAGGGCCGGCCCGCGGCCAGCACGATCCCCAGCGTCTCGGGATAGTCGAAATCGGCCTCCGTGGTCCCGATGAGGACCCTGTTCTCCGGGTCCTTGCCTTCCCACTCCGCCCCCCACGAATTGGCGGAGATGTAGGTGGGGACCTGGCTCGTCCCGGTCACGCCGGGGGTGAGCGGGCTGCGGAGGAGCTCCGCCTTCAGGGCCGGATAGGAGGCCTGTGTCTCGCCCCTCAGGGGGATGTAGACGAGCTTCTCCTGGTCGAAGCCGAGGGCCTTCGTCCGCAGGAAGTCGATCTGACGGTAGACGACCGCCATCACGACGAGGAGGATGATGGACAGCCCGAACTGGACGGTGACGAGCAGCCGGCGGAGCAGCGGGCTCCGGCCCCGCTTGGAGGCCCCGGCCCGGAAGACGGTCGCCGGCCGCAGGGAGGAGAGGAGCAGCGAAGGGTAGCTGCCCGCGACCAGGGCCGTCACGACGGTCGCGGCCAGCAGCCCCAGGAGGAACGGCGGGGAGAAAAGGGCCGCGAAAGGGATCTCCTTGCCCGCGAGGGCGTTGAAGGCCGGCCGGAGGGCGGCCACGGCGAGGAGAGCCGCGACGAGGGCCAGGCCGGTGACGAGCCCCGATTCCCCGTAGAACTGGGTGACGATGTTCCCGCGCAGGGCCCCGGAGACCTTGCGCAACCCGACCTCCTTGGCCCGCCCGGCCGCCCGGGCCGTGGCCAGGTTCATGAAGTTGATGCAGGCGATGAGAAGCACGAGCAGGGCGATCATGGAGAAGCTCTTGACGCTCTGGAGCGTGCCGATGGCCTGGCCGAAGCCGAAGACCGCCTTGAGGCGGATGTCGGCCAGGGGCATGAGCATGTATTGGGGCAGCCGGCGGCTCCTGGCCCTGGCCAGGGCCTCGGGGTTGTCCCTGACGGAGTCATAGAAGAGGTCCGTCATGAAGCCGGTTATCTTCTCTCCGACGGCGGCTGCCGCGCCCGGATCGTTGAGCTCGACGAAAGTGATGATGGAGTTGGACCCCCACCTGTCGATGTCGGTCCCCAGGGACCGCAGGAACTCGAAGGGGACCAGCATGTCGAAGGTGATCGTCGAGTTGACGGGCGCGTTCTTGGCCACCGCCGTCACGGCCAGCGAATGGGTGTTGTTGACGACCAGGGTCTTGCCGATAGGGTCCTCGGACCCGAAGTACTTGGCCGCTGTCTCTTCCGTCAGGATGATGGAGCTCGGGCCGGCGAGGGCGCTGGCCCGGTCGCCCCGAACGAGCGGGAAGGTGAAGGATTCGAGGAAGCCCGGGTCGACGGCCCGGACCGCGTCCTCGAAGAAAGCCTTCTCGCCGTAGCGGACGAGCCCGGACGTCCGGGCGTAGCGGACCGATCTCTTGATCTCCGGAATGGCGCTCTGGATGGCCGGGCCCATGGGGTATTGGGTGACGTAGACGTGGAAGTTCCCCTGTCCCCCGACCTGGTCCTGCTCGATGCGGAAAAGGGACGGAGCGTTGGCGTGGAAGCGGTCATAGCTGAGCTCGTCCTGGACCCAGAGCCAGATGAAGAGGGCCCCGGCCAGGCCGATGGCCAGGCTGGCGACGCTGATGAAGGCGTAACCCTTCTGCCGCTTCATCTTGCGCCAGGCCGTTTTCAGATAACTCGCGCCGAGCGCGGAGGTGAGGCGGACGGAGTTAGCCTTGGAGGTCATCGGGTCCATGCGCACCTCGATCGGGGATATCGCTGATGAACATATATACGCCCGGGAGTGACGGAATGTTCGCTCGACGGCGAAAAATGCGATCGACTGGCGCTTCGCTATCCGTGTCGAACGCCCAGATCCGGACACTCACGCTCGCGGGTCGAGATCGGCTGGGCGGTCTTCCCGGCGGCCGCGGCCGCGGCCCTGCTCATCGCCGCCCTGACCGTCGGCTCCCAGACGTGGCGCGCGGCCCGGGCCAATCCCGTCGACTCCCTCCGCTACGAATAATTAATCGGGGACTCAAAACTCTGTCCCCGTATTTCTGACCTGCCGGGGCAAGGAACTTCCGGGTCGAGCGGGCTTTCCTGCGGAACGCCGCGTGCCTATTCGTACCTCAGTGACTCGACGGGGTTGGCGAGCGCGGCCCGGACCGTCTGCCAGCCGACCGTCGCCATAGCGACGACGAGCGCCAGGACCGTCGAAAGGACGAATATCCCCATCCCGACTTTGTCCCGATAAGCGAAGTGGCGCAGCCAGCCGGCCAGGGCGAAATAGGCGAGGGGCCAGGCGGCGACGCTGGCCAACAGCACCCGTTTGGCCGAATCCTTGGCCAGCATCAGCGTGATCTCCGGGGCCGAGGCGCCCAGGACCTTGCGCACCCCGATCTCCTTGGTCCGCCGCTCGACGGCGAACGAGGCCATGCCGAACAGGCCGAGACAGGCGATGACGACGGACATGAAGGCGAACGAGCCCATGATCCCTCTCAGCCGCTCCTCGGACCGGTATTGCCCGTCGAACTGGTCCTCGAGAAGGAAATGGTCGAACGGACGGTCGGGGTCGATGTCCTTCCAGGTGGCCCTAATGGCCGCGAGAGTTTCGCCGGCGGTCTTCGGGTCGACCCGTATGACCAGGCCGCCGAAATCCGCGGGCGAAGCGCCGATGCAGAGGGGGGCGACGGGCTTATAGTCGGAGGCGAGCTGGAAGTCCTCGACGACCCCGACGACCGTCCGCGTCTCCCATCGGCGGGCGGCGTTCGAATAGGCCCGGAGGGTCCTGCCCACGGCCGCGTCCCAGCCGAACTTGCGGGCCGCCGTCCGGTTGATGAGGACGGCCGTCGACGCGTCCGCTCCGTCGTCGGCGGAAAAGTTCCGGCCTTCGACGAGGGTGATCCCCATCGTCGGCAGAAAATCGGCGTTGGCGTTCATGACGTCCATCGTCTGGGCCTGGTCCTGGCCGGAGCCCTCGGGGACGAATTGGCCGATGTCGGGCTCGTGTCCGGGCACGCTCGACGTCGCGGCCACGCCCAGGACTCCGGGGAACTGCCCCAGCCGCGCCTTGATGGAGGGGTAGCTCTGCGTTAACCTGTCGGGCATGACCCGGACGACGACGACATTCTCCTTGCGGAAGCCGGGGTCGCGCGTCTTCATGAACCGGAGCTGGTTCATGATGATCCCGGTCCCGATGATGAGGGAGATGGAGACCGCGAACTGAAAGACCGCCAAGGCGTCGCGGAAGCGGGAGCCCGACGCCCCGGCCCGGACATCGCCTTTCAGGACCCTGGCCGGGCGATACGCGGAGAGCAGGAAGGCCGGATAGCCGCCCGCCGCGACGCCGACGAAGACGAGCAGGCCAAGAGCGCTGGGGATGAGCCATTGGAGCCGGGCGGCACCGAGCCTCAGGTCAACCCCCGTCAACGCGCTGAAATGGGAGAGGGCCAGCTCGGAAAGCCCCACGGCGATGGCCAAGGCGATCAGGCCGTGGACGAACGTTTCGGACAGGAACTGCCTGATCAGGTCCCAGCGCGACGCTCCGCAGACCTTCCGGACGCCGACCTCCCTGGCCTGGGTCGAGGCCCGGGCCGTGGACAGGTTGACGAAGTTGATGCAGGCCAGGAGCAGGATGAACAGGGCCACGGCCGCGAAGATGTAGACGTAAAGGACGCTGCCCTGGGGCGCGACGTCGCGGTCCAGGCGGGAGTGGAGATGGATCCGGGTCAGCGGCTGGAGGAAATAGCTGAGCGTCCCGCCGACGGCTTTGAGGTCGTCGGCCATGTGCGCCAGGACGAAGGCCGGGAGCTTCGCCTCCAGGGCCTCGCGCTGGGCCTTGTCCCCGAGCAGGAGATAGGTATAGTTGGGAAAGCCCAGCCACCGTTCCTGGGCCTTCCGGTTCTGGGCGTAGAGCGACTCGAAGGAAAGAAGCATATTGAAGGTGAAGTGGGAGTTCCTAGGGACGTCGGTGATGACCCCGGTCACGGTGCGGTCCTCCTGGCTGTTCAGCCGCAGAACCTTGCCCAGCGGCTCCTCATCGCCGAAATACTTGGCGGCGATCGACGCCGTGATGACCAACGATCCGGGGGTTTCGAGGGCCGTCCTCGGATCGCCCTTGAGCATGGGGAACGTGAAGACCTCGAAGACGGACCTGTCCGCGAAGAAGATGCCTCCCTCGTAGTCCTGCCGGTCGCCGTAGCTCACCACGGTGCGGGGAGAGGTCGGCCGGAATCGGACCGCGTTCAGGACCTCGGGGAACTCCTCGACGAGCGCCGGGCCCGCCGGCGTGTTGCTGACGGCCGCCGTGATGGAGGTCCCCGGGAATTCGGCCTTGACGCCCAAGCGAACGATGCGCGGGGCGTTCTTGTGGTAGCCGTCGTAGCTGAGCTCTGTATGGATGTAGGCGACGATCAGGATGCAGCCGGCCAGCCCGATGGCCAGGCCGGCGATATTGACGAGCGAATACGCCTTGTTCTTCCGGGCCTTGCGGAGGACGATCTTAAAGGAGTTGCCGAGCAGGGCCGGCAGGGAGCGCCCCGGCTTCCAGGGCGGGCGGCCGCCGAGACGGGGGGTGAAGGTCTTATAGGATTCGGCGCCGATGTCGCCGACGTTGCGCTTCAGCGCTTTCCGCCACTGGATGGTCGCTTTCTCCAGGTCGAACATCTTTGCCCACCTCCCGGATCACGGTCGGTCCGAGGCCGTCAACGGCTTCCACAGCTTGGTCAGGGTGGCGTGGACGCTGGTCCACTGGCTCACCTCGGACCAGTCCAGCGTCCCGCCGGAGATCTCCTTGACCTTCTGGATGATCTGGTAGCCGTAGCTTTTTCGGCCCAAGAGCGTGGACAGGATGATGGGCTTCGTCGAAGCGGCGATCAGGGCTTTGGATATCATTTCATGCCTCGGAGCTCTATATACATTGCATCTTTATTTATGCATTTTCCGTGCCACGCCGGGCGGGGGAAGATAAGGCGAGAGCTAGGGTAGTTCTGTCCGTTTTTAGGCGAAGGGTGTTCGGAACCGGACGCGTAGAGAGCTCAAGAACTCTCGTTCGATCCGTGGCATATACGGACGTTCGAGGACAGATATTTCGGCGGTCGGTGTCAACGTTCCGGCGCGGCGGAACGGTTACGGATTGGAGAGCAAGAATCCGCCCTGGAGGTCGCGCCAAGATGCTTGGAACATACCTGAGAACGGCTTTCCGGAATCTCAAGAAGCAGCAGCCGGCCGCCGCCGTCAGCGTCGCCGGCCTGGCCATCGGCCTGGCCTTCTTCGCTCTGCTCGCGGCCTACGTCCGGGACGACCTGACGTTCGACCGCTTTCACGCCAAGGCGGGCCGGACCTACGTCCTGACCAGCGAGTTCAGGGACCGCTTCACCGGCGTGTCCCACCATTTCGTCGCGGGGATGCTGGAGGCGGAGTACGCCGAGGTCGCGCCGGGGTCCGCGGTCCGCTTCGCCATGCACAGCCAGGCCTTGCGTCTCGGCGCAGGCCTCGTGGTCAAGGACTTCGCCTTCGCCGACCCCGGTTTCTTCGGCATGTTCTCCTTTGACCTCGTCGCCGGAGACCCGATCCGGGCGCTGGCCGAGCCCTATGGCGCGGTCCTGACGGTCTCGACCGCCCGGGCCCTGGGCCTCCCCCCGAACCCTCTCGGACAAACCCTTTCGATCCGGGTCGGGGAGCGCAGCGAGGATTTCACGGTCACAGGCCTCATGGGGGATATCCCGGGGAACTCCAGCCTCCGCTTCGACGGCATCCTACCCTTCCGTTGGGTTTTCGACGCCTTTCGGGTCGACGGGAACAATAACGACCTCGTCACCCTGCCCATGCTGTCGACGACCTTCCTCGATCTGCCCGACCCGGCCGCGGCGGCCTCGCTCCGGGCCAAGCTGCCCGCCCTCAGCGACCGCCTTTACGGGGAGATGTGGAGAAGGGTCAAGATGGACCCGCCCAAGCGGGGTTTCGACCTTCTCCGGCTCTCCGATTACCACCGGGGCGAGATCAACGTCTTCGGCTTGGTCTCCCGCAGCCGCCCGGCCTTCTCCTGGACGCTCGGCGCGATCGCCCTTCTCGTCCTCGTCCTGGCCTGCTTCAACTCCCTCAACCTGTCCATGGCCCGGAACTCGGCCCGCCTGAAAGAGGCCGGCGTGCGCAAGACCATCGGAGCGCGGAAAGGACAGCTCATCGCCCAACTGCTGACGGAATCTTTTGTCGCCGGCCTGACCTCCCTCGTCTTGGGCCTTGGCGCCGCCGCGCTCCTTGTCCCGTCCTTCAACGGCCTGACGGGCAAGGGCCTGTCCCAGGCTGGCCTCGTCCATTCCCAGACGCTGGCGGTCATGGCGGCCGCCGTCCTGGTCGTCTGCATGTTCACCGGCCTAATCCCGGCCTCGGCGCTGTCCCGGGTCTCGGCGGCCGACGTCCTCCGCGGACGCCTCGCGGGCGTCACAAGGAGCCGGCTGACCCTGGGCCTGATCGTCCTGCAATTCACAGTGACCATGGTGTTCCTCATCGGCAGTCTGGTCATGGCCCGCCAGCTCCGCTTCATGGCCAAGGCGGACCTCGGCTACGACCCGTCGGACATCCTCATCGTCGACACACAGGTCCCCCAGGAGGCGGGCTCGGATGACGGGGCCCTGGTCGAGGTCTTCAGGAACGAGCTCCGGTCGGACCCCCGGGTCCTGGCCGTCACGGCCGATTCAGGGACGGTGGGAGCCGGCGACAGAGGCAGCATCACCCGGCGCTACGACAAGGACGGGGTCGAGCATGAGGTCGAGGCCTTTCTCATCGACCGCGACTATCTCGAAGTCCTTGGGCTGACGCTTGTGGCGGGCCGGGGATTATCGCCGGATAGGGCAACAAACGGCCGTGAGGGCATCCTCGTCAACGAGGCCTTCGTCAGGGATTTCGGGCTTGCCGACCCGGTCGGAAAGCGGTTCTCGGAATTCGCCAGGGACAAGTTCCCTCCGGAGTACACGTTCGACCCCGTCATCATCGGGGTCCTCAGGGATTTCCACGTCCTGTCTCTCCACCAGGCGATCGGGCCCATGGCCTTCGGGATGAAGGGTCTACCGGCCATCCAGCGGTTGAGCTATATCCTGGTCAAGACGCGGCGGGGCGAGACGGACGCGGTCCGGAAAAAGCTCGCGGCCGTCTGGTCCGAGGTCCGGCCGGATGTCCCCTTCAGCGCCAGGCGGCTCGACGACGCCCTGGCCTGGGAATACCGGCGTGACCTGAGCTGGGGACGGGTCGTCTGGTGGGGCGGCGGCTTCTCCTTGCTCATCGCCTGCTTGGGACTGTTCGGGTTGACCGCCATCTCCGTCGTCCTGCGGACCAAGGAGATCGGCATCCGCAAGGTCGCGGGGGCGGGCACGGTGGACATCGTCCTCCTGTTTTCGCGGGACATCCTGAGATGGGTCGTCGCGGCGGCCGTCCTGTCCTGGCCGATCGCCTTTGTCGCAGCCAGGAAATGGCTGGCCGGCTTCGCCTACAGGATCGGCCTGGACCTGTGGATGTTCGCCGCGGCCTCCCTGCTGACCTTCCTGGTCGCGGGACTGACCATGAGCTGGCATACCCTCCGAGCGGCCCGGGCCGAGCCGGCCGGCAGCCTTCGTTATGAATGAGGACAGCGCCGGGGATCCATTCCGTCAGGCCTTGCAGACCTTGGTCTTGAGACGGTCTTCGATCTCCTTGGTCCGCCGCTCACACGCTCTTCAGGCTCGCCGACGGGCTCTCACGGGCGGCCCGGACCGTGATGCGGGCGATGCACAGCAGCGCGATGACGAGCACGACCGCCGCGGCCGCGGCGAACACGCCGGCGCCGAGGCCGGTCCGATAATAGAACCCCTGCAGCCAGCGGCGGCCGAAGGCGTACGACACGGGCATGGCCAGCAGGGAGGCGACTCCGATCAGGACGAACAGGTCCCGGGCGATCAGGCCCATGATGCCGGAAACCCTCGCGCCCAGGACCTTGCGGATCCCTATCTCCTTCCGCTTCCGCTCGATGACGAACGAGATCAGCCCGAACAGCCCGACCGAAGCGATCAGGATCGCCACAACGGCGAAGCCGGTCAGCAGCCCGCCGAGCCTGTCCTCGCTCTCGTACAACCGGTCGTAGATGTCCGCCATGGCCGCGTAGTCGTAGGTGAAGTCCGGGACCTGCCGGCGGATCGTCGACTCGATGAAGGCGATCGTGGCCGGCATGCTGCGCCCCGATGTTTTCACGAACAGCCAGCTGGTCCTCTCGGGCCGGTGGAGGAACAGCAGCGGCCCCACTTTCGACCGGAACGAGGTGTAGTGAATGTCCTTGACCACACCGATGATCCGCATCGGCTCCCCGCTTCCCCGGCCGATCTTCCTGCCGATCGGGTCCGTCAGCCCGGCCATCCGGGCGGCGGTCTCGTTGATGACGGCCTGGTTCTGGACGTCGCCGGCGGCATCGGGCGCAAAGCCCCGGCCCGCGACGAAGGTCAGGCCGAACAGGTCGAAGTAGCCGGAGTCCACGAAATAGCTGGTGACCTGGGGAACCTCGACCATTTCCCCGGACCCGCTCTCGACCATGAAATTGTTCATCTCCACGGCCCGGACCGGGGCCACGTTGCTGACGGCGACGGCCCGGACGTCGGGATGCCGGAGGAGCTCGGTCTCGATCTCACGGTAACGGGTCCGGCTGTCCGCCTCCCAGAGCCGCAGGGCCAGGACGTTCTTGCGATCGTAGCCCACGTCCGCGGTCCGGATGTAGTCCATCTGCTTCCGGATGATCAGCGTCCCGGCCACCAGCGTGAGGGTGGCGAAGAACTGGAAGGCGACCAGGGCGTTGCGAAGGACGAGCCGCCGTCCGCCCTCGCGGGCGCCGAACGCGCTCCGGAAGACGCTCGTCGGCTTCATGGACGACAGGACGAGCGCGGGGTAGGCGCCGGAAAGGAGGCCCACGGCGAGGCCCAGCCCCAGGATCCAGGGCCAGGTCGAGGCTTCAGCGAGGGCGCCCGCGGTCAGACGGACGCCGGTCAGACCGTTGAAGACCGGCAGCAGCACCTGGACGAGGACGAGGGACAGCAGAAGACTGGCCGCGGTCAGGACGCCGGCCTCGCCCATGAACTGGGCGACCAGCTGGCGCCGGTCGGCCCCGAAGGTCTTCCGGACGCCGACTTCGCGGCCCCGGGCCGACGCCCGGGCCGTCGCCAGGTTGATGTAGTTGACGCAGGCCACGGCCAGGATGAGCCCGGCGACCGCCATGAGGAGACGGATCAGCGTCCGGTCCACCGTGCGCCAGTAGGGGATGTGGACGTTCATCTCGTGATGCAACGTCCGGAGCGGCATCAGGAAATACGTCCGCTTGTGGTCGCGCTCCGGATGATGGGTGCGGATGACGGCCTGCAGTCCGGCCTCGAACGCGGCCGGATCGACGCCCTTCCGGAGCTGGACATAGTTCAGATAGTTCAGGATGCTCCAGGACGTGTCGAGGTCGCTGCGGAGAAACCCCACGGACACGAAGGAGAGGAGGTAGTCGAACGCCAGGTGGGAGTTGCGCGGCGGGTCCTTAATGATCCCGGTGACCCTGTACTCACGCCCGCCGCCGTGGATGACGGCCCGGCCGATCGGTTCCTCCCGCCCGAAAAGGCGCTCCGCCGTCCTCTCGGTCAGGACGACGGAAAAGGGATCGGCCAGGGCGGAGGCGGGATCTCCGAGGACCAGGGGAAAAGTGAACATCTCGAAGAACGCCCGGTCTGCAAATAACCCCCGAGCCAGGACGCTCTTCCGGTCGTATGACAGTGGGGCCTCCGTGGGCCACGTGCGGACGGCGCGTTCCACCTGGGGGAACTCCCTCTCCAGGGTCGGCCCTAAGGGACCGGAGGTGGAGCTGGCGCGGTTGGTCCCCATGACGTTCCACTCGGGGACGACCTGGCCGATCAGGAAGACGCGATCCGCGTTCTCGTTAAAGGAGTCGTAGCCCAGCTCATATCGCGCGAAGAGCATCAGCAGGATGAAGCAGGTCATCCCCACGACCAGGCTGAAAATGCTGACGGCGGCGTAACTCTTCTGCTTTCTCAGGATCCGGAGCGCGGATCGCAGGTAATTCCCGAACATGTTCGGCCTCCTTCCTCCGTCCCCCGTCCCCCGGCCCCCGACCGGGGCCGGCTGCGGCTTTCGAAATGAATGACGCCCGGCTGGGGAAGAAGGTTGGCTGCGCGCCGTCCGGTACGAATTGAAGGCCGATTCCGGACACTCCCGTCCGATAACGGACATTTGCGGGAAGCTCTCCCGCCGTTCTCCTTCCTGTAAGCCGGTAACCGGCCGGAGACGGCCGTGGCACGATAATTGCTAGATTTTCTGTTAAATTTGCTATTGGCGGAGGAGCCGCCTATGAGAAAACCTTGGCCAACGGGGCTCGCCCTTCTGGCGTTCCTTTTGGCCGCGGGCGGATTCGCCGCCTGGGCGGAGAAGCCGGAATCCCAGCAGGCCCCCGCCGTGGGCTCGACGGATAGCGGGCGGGGAAATCTTCTTCCCGTCCTTTTCTACTCCGGCCGGAACGATAACAAGGACGTCTACATTCTCCATCCGGGAGAGAAGGAACCGCGCAATCTGACCAACCACCCGGCCCAAGATCTCTGTCCGGCGGCCTCGCCCGACGGGAAGCGGGTCCTCTTCCTCAGCGACCGCGCCGACAACATGGACATCTATGGCATGGCCCCCGACGGAAGCGACGTCCGGCGCCTCACCGATTCGCCGGAAACGGAGGAACATCCTGAGTTCACCCCCGACGGCACGCGGATCCTGTTCGTCCGGGACTTCGAAAAGCGCACGGAGATATGGATCATGAACGCCGACGGATCGGAGCCCGGCCGCCTGACGGATAACGAGGCCCGCGACGAGCGGCCGTTCATGTCCCCCGACGGCTCGAAGATCATCTTCATGTCCAACCGCGACGGCAATTATGAGATCTACACCATGGCTCCCGACGGAAGCGGGCAGACCAGGCTGACCAACACGCCGGAATGGGAGATCTTCCCGGTCTGGTCCCCGGACGGCACGAAGATCGCCTACGCCCAGAAGTTCCGGGCAGAAGGCCGGATGCAGGGCATGATCCGGGTGATGAACGCCGACGGAACCGGCGACCGGGCGGTCACCGCGGTCGAGTCGCGAGACGAAAACCCGATGTGGTCGCCCGACGGCCGGCACATCGTCCTCCAAAGCGTCCGGGACGGCAATTTCGAGGTCTACCAGGTCGACCTGGACGGCGCCCGGCCGGCCCGGCTGACCGACCACCCGGCCTGGGACGGCTGGGCCTGCTATCTTCCCGTGAAGAAGCGCTGAAAATGCAGGACCTCGACATCCACACGAACAACGCCGACGTCGAAGCGATCTAGGAACGGATTGCCGTTTCGCCGGGAAGGAGCCTAGAGATGAGAGCCATCATAGCAGGAGTCGTCCTCGTACTGGTCCTCGTAACCTCGCCGTTCGCCCAGGCGCGGCCGGCCCGGCCGTTGAAAGGCAAACCAGACCGCGCGGCTGACAACGCGAGCGGGGCGAAAGCGCCGCTGTCCCTGACCTATGTTGCCAACATGGGCGTCCTGGTCGGCTCGGACGGGACGAAGGTCCTGATCGACGCCCTGTTCGACAAGCCGAATCCGGAATACCGGTCGCCCGAGCCCGGAGTCTTGGACAAGATCATCAAAGGCGAGGCCCCTTACGACGGCGTGAAGCTGGCCCTCGTCACCCATAACCATCCGGACCATTTCGCCGCGGGCGTCGCCGTCCGCTTCCTGGAATCACGGCCCGAAGCGATCCTCTTGGCCCCTTCGGACGCCGTCGCCGAAATGCGCAAAGCCGCGGCCGATTGGACAAAGCTCGAATCGCGGGTGATTTCCTTTGAACTCGAGGCCGGGGACTTCAGGCGACTGAAAGCGGCGGGAATCCCGATCACCGCGGTCCGCACGCTTCACAGCGGCGGCGGGGAATCCCCGATGAACCTGATGTATCTTTTCGAGATCGGCGGGCGGAGGGTCTTTCACGAAGGGGATTCGACCGGGAAGCCCGAGGTCCTTAAGGGATTCGGGCTGGAATCGGCTCCGGTCGACCTGGCCGTCGTCCATTTCTGGTTTCCCCTTGAACCCAACATGGCGAAATATCTCCAGGAGGTCTTCCAACCGGATCATATCGCCCTCGGCCATCTGCCCATCAGGCTCGAGAGCGACGCGCCCGGCAAGATCGACATGGTCCGGCAGTATTATAAGGACCTCACGCTTTTGCTGCCGGGCTTGCCGACCAAGGTTCTTCAAGTTGGGACGCCGACGGTCGCGGAAGGATTCTTCGGCCACGCCCCACCCGGTCCCGAAGCGATGAAGTTCGCGGCAGAGGTCCATTCCCCTGCGCTCTGTCCCCACGGGCAGCTAGCCTTTGCCCCCGACGGAACGGGGGTTTTCTGGTCGGCGATCGCCCTGGAGGGCCGTCAGCAGACGATCTACTGGAGCGCCTTTGACGGGAAAGCGCTTTCCCCGCCGGTGGCCCCCCCCTTCGCCGCCGAGTCCGGCAACGGCGGGCCCGCCTTCTCCCCCGACGGCCGGCGTCTGTTTTTCAACGTTGAGATCCCCGGCCCTGACGCGACGTCTCCAAAGACGATGGCCATCGCTTATGTCGAGAGATCCGGCTCCGGTTGGACCAAACCCGTGCAGATTGAGTCCACGGTCGACACCCGGATGACCAAGGGCCAGGTTTCGGTCGCCCGGAGCGGGAACATCTACTTCAGCGGCAGAATTCTCACGGAACGGGCGCCGGCGATCTTCGTATCCCGCTTCGTCGACGGCAAATATTCCGCTCCGGAGAAGCTGGCCGGCCCCATCGCCGACGTTCGCTTGGTGGCCGATCCCTGGATTGATCCGGACGAGCGGTTCCTTCTCGTCTCGTTCAGCCCGGCCGACGAACCTCCGACATTGACCGACCTCGGGATCTGCCCCCGCCAATCCGATGGGGCG
>Ga0105107_10000477_pt1 | contig 25311 bp, 27 predicted proteins | sample PPLLaktember2015_6_FD_79335 | JGI IMG/M metagenome (GOLD analysis project Ga0105107, IMG submission 79335) | Freshwater sediment microbial communities from Prairie Pothole Lake near Jamestown, North Dakota, USA - PPLs Lake P8 Core (1) Depth... | ecosystem: Environmental > Aquatic > Freshwater >... | reverse complement strand
CGCCCGACTGCGCCCATTGCACGATTGCCGGCGCGTTGTGCCAGACCACGACCATCGCCGCTGCGCCGATGCCCGTGATCGTCACCGCATTCGACCAGGCTTCGCGGCGGAACTTACGGAGCGCGCGCTCGCGCCTGCGCTCAAATTGCGCACGAAGATCCCCGCCCGGTGCGGTTCCGAGTGCCGCGACATGCTGCATCACGCGCAGGTCGAAATCCCGGCTCGTATCGACGCCCGCGAAGATCCCCCGCATGCGCTCATCGAATCGCGCTTCTCCGTCGCTCATGCGAACTCCTTGCCAGCGACACCGAGCGCGGCGCCGAGGTTCGCCCGCGCGCGGTGCAGGTGCGTCTTGACAGTATTTACCGGTATTCCCATCATCTCCGCGACTTCGTCCACCGAGCGCTCGTCCAGATAATAGAGTGTGATCGCCTGGCGCTGTCTTTCCGGCAGCGCCTCGACCTGGCGGCGGAGGGTCGCGTCGTCCCCAGTCGGCCCGGGTGCCGCCACGACGCCTTCGACTTCCTCGAGGACGGCCGGTTCCGACAGCGACACCGAGTGGCGGCGGACCCTGAGCGCGGAGATCGCCGCATTGCGCGTGATCGCATAGATCCAGGTCGAGAGTCTTGCGCGGCCATCGTAGCGTGGCAGCGCCTGCCACAGTTTCACGAAAACCTCCTGGGCAAGGTCCTCAGCGGCGCCGCGATCGCGCAGGATGCTGTACGCGAGGCCGAATATGCGCCGGCGGTAAGCCGGAACCAGCCGTTCGAAGGCCTCCTGCGCACGGCCGGCCTGGATCAATTGGATGATCGCCTCGTCGGCCGGCATTCGGGTTGGACCTTCTCCCCGGTTGATACGCTTGGGAAGACCCGCAGGTTTCAACAGATACTATCGCGACCGGTTGAAACCCGTCCGAGCCGGCCTGCGTATCAATGGCTGTGAACAGGCCAACACCCGGCGCCGCCACTGGATTGCGGGCACTCGAATGCGCGATCGTGGCGATCACATCCCTGCTGGCAGCGGATGCGATCCGGTCCGAACTGGGCCCGTTCTGGCAGACGCTGCGCCTGTTGCTGGGCATCTGAAAACGTTGGAGTAAGACTATGGATATCGAAGTCATGGCCCTGTCGATTCCGATTCTCGGAATCCTTCTCGGCGTCACGATTGCGATCGTGTCGATCGTCACTTCGCATCGCCAGAAAATGCAGCGCAGTGACATGCGCCACAAGGAACGCCTGGCGGCGATCGAGAAGGGCCTCGACCTGCCGCCCGATCCGGTCGAGCCGGAAAACGGCAGGAAGTCAGGCGGACTACGCAGCGGTTTCATTGGCCTGTTCGTCGGCATCGTCCTTTACTTCGCGCTCAGGGAAGTGGCCGACAGCGACATCGCGCTCTTTGGATTGATACCGGCCGCGGTCGGCATCGCGAACCTGATCGCGTATTTCGCCGAAGGCCGGAAGAACGGGAACGGCCGCGAGGCACGGCGCGACACCTGACAAAGGGGACGTTCCCCTTTAAGGGGACGTTCCCCTTTAAAGGGGACGTTCACCTTTAAAGGTGAGCGCCCCTTTAGAACGATCAGCCGCCGATGACGATGCGGGCGCGCGTGCCGCGCGGTTCGCGCGGCTCGAGGTGGAAGTCGCCCGCGGAACCGAAACACAGGCGCAGCCGCTCATAGACGTTTGCGAGGCCGTGCCCCGCGGGCAGCGCCGCCGCCCTTTCCGCACTGATGCCGCAACCGTCATCCTCGACTTCGATGACGATTGCGGCGTCCTGTGCATACGCGCGGATGTCGACATTGAGCGTCCGCGGCGGATCCATGCCGTGGCGGATCGCATTCTCGATGAGCGGCTGCACGATCAGCGCCGGCACGCGCCGCGAGCGAAGCGCCTCCGGAACCGACACGGAATACTCGAAGCTGGAGTCGAAACGCAGCTTGCAAAGCTTCAGGTAGCTGTCGAGAAAATCCATTTCATCGCCGAATGTCACATTGAGATCGCGGCCGTTTTTCAAGGCGATCCGCAGCAGGTCGCCGAGCCGCCCGATCGCATCGGACGCGCGTTCCCGCTCCCCGATCTGCACGAGGCCCGAAATCGCATTCAGGCTGTTCAGCAGGAAATGCGGGTTGATCTGCGCCTGCAGGGCCTGCAGCCGAGCCTCCGCGAGCTGCGCCTCGAGTCGCGCCCCGCGCAGCTCCGTCTGCGCCGCGCTCCAGAGCGCCTGATCCCGCAGGCGCAGGGTCCTTATGGCGCCGAAGGCCACAAGGGCGAGCGCAAGCGTACTGAAGTTCATGGCCCAGAACGCCGGCCCCGCTGGCGGTAGCAAGTAGACCTCGATGAGCTGGCCAAGCGTCGGCGCGAGATCGCGCCGGATCACGTAGCTGAAAAAAGACATCGCCGTCGAACCCGCGAGTGCAATGGCGCTCCAGCCCGCCAGCATCGAGATCCACAGCGTGCGGTTGCTACCCTCGATCGTCATGTGCAAGGACCGATAGAGCACAGGGCTGACGAGCACCCAGAATGAGTAGTGCGGCAGCATCGCCATGAACGTCGAGGCGAAAGTCACGTCGAGACCCTGCGCCCGGTAGTTGACGTAGAGCCCGAACGCGGCCGTGAACGCAACGGTGAGCCAGACGCCGCTGAGCGGCCACCAGCGCGAAAGCTGGTCGCCGATCAGCCGATCCACCACGATGCCGTGGGCGGGCGGACTAACATCGGTCAGCACCACCTCGGCCGTTTTCACGCCGTCCCCGGTTTCGATTCCGCCGGCGAGGGAAGTCTCCACGCGCGACAAGTCAGTTGTCCCTGCTGCCGATGCCGCCCAGGAGCTTCTCCAGGATCTCGCGGCGCGCGCGGCCCATGGGCAGCGCCTGCCCGCCGTGCAGGTAAATGTTGTAGCGGCCGTCGCCGCTCGAGCGGACCTCGCGCACGTGCGCCGCATTCACGATCGCGGAACGATGGATGCGGAAGAAGCGCTTCGGATCGAGCTCGCATTCGAGTGATGCCAGGGTGCGCGAAAGCAGGTATTCGCCATTTTTGGTGTGGACCCGGCTGTACTGGCTCGCGCCCTGGATCCAGGAGATGTCGCCGACTTCCAGCGAGAACATGCGCCGGCGCACGCGGATCGTCATCTGGTTCGGATAGCGCGCGGCGGGAACCGGCGCCGCCGCAGCAGTCTTCGGACCCTCGCCGTTCATTCCGACGGCGCCCGCGAGTTGCATGGCGAGTCCCGCCACGCGCCGCTCCGAGATGCGGCGCTTGGCGCGGAGCACGCTTCCAACGAAGCGCTTGCGCTCGACCGGTTTGACGAGGTAATCGACCGCCTGCAACTCGAAGGCCGGCAGTGCGAATTCCGGATGCGCGGTCACGAAGATCACGTAAGGAAGCGGCTCGTCGAGATCCTGGATCAACTCCATGCCGTTGCCGCCTGGCATCTCGATATCCATGAAGATGAGGTCGGGTTGCTGTTCAGCGATCTTGCGACGCGCTTCGGTCGCGGATCCGGCTTCGCCGATGACTTCCACTTCATCATCGGCCGCCAATAAAGAGCGGAGCATGCGTCTGCCGAGCTCCTCGTCGTCGACGATGAGCGCCCGCACCCTGTTCGCGCCGTTGTCCGCCATGTCGAGCTCGCCCGCCAAGGCCGTTGGCATTCTGCAACATGAGATGCAGCGACCCGGCAGTTCGTTCCGCAAAACTTGCGAACAGCAGGGTTCCTTTGCCAAGTGCCGGTTTTTCTGATGCCTACCGCCGTATGTTCTCGGAACGCAACAAATGCCCGATTGTTGTCCCTTAGCAACACTGAATTTGGGCGGAGGATTAAAGCAATGGAACGTAAATACCAGGTCGCAGCGGCGGTACGTCGCGCACTCGTCATGAGTGCCGTGGCGGCAGCCGGCGTCGCGGCACCTGCGCTTGCGCAGGAAAACCTGGGTGAGATCGTCGTAACGGGTTCGCGCATCAGATCCGCGAACCTTGAATCGACCACCCCGGTCACGCAGGTGACCGCTGCGGATGTCGTGACGCAGGGCGTCACCCGCATCGAAGACCTCGTGAACCAGCTGCCGCAGGCTTTTGCGGCGCAAAACGTGACGGTCGCGAACGGCGCAACGGGTACGGCGACGCTGAACCTTCGCGGTCTCGGCTCGAACCGTACCCTCGTGCTGATCGACGGCCGTCGCATGCCCTATGGCGGCGTGACCAACTCGGCGGCGGACATCAACCAGATTCCGACGCAGATGGTCGAGCGGGTTGACGTGCTGACGGGCGGCGCGTCCGCGGTCTACGGATCGGATGCCGTTTCCGGCGTCGTCAACTTCATCATGAAGAAGGACTTCGAGGGCGTGGAAGTCAGCAGCCAGTACAACTTCTACTGGCATGAGAACGACTTCGGCGGCCCCGGCGCCGTGAAGCTGCGTGACACGATTGACGAGTTGAACGGCACGAATCCGGCCGAGTTTGCACTCCCGGACGATACCGTCACGGACGGCGAAGGCGTCGAACTGTCGGTGATGATGGGCATCAACAGTGGCGACGGCCGCGGCAACCTCACGGCCTATGCCACGGTGTTTGACAGCAAGGCGGTCCTGCAGGGCGACCGCGACTACTCGGCCTGCACACTGAACCCGAATCCGGTCGGGTCATTCGTCTGCGGCGGATCGTCGACAAACGCCGGCGGGCGGTTCACGGATTTTTCGACGTATGACTTCACGACCGATACCCCGGATTCGTTCCGTGACATCAATTTTGCGACCGACCTGTACAACTACGGCCCGCTGAACCATTACCAGCGTCCCGAGCGTCGCTACAGCCTCGGTGCGATGGGTCACTACGAGTTCAGCGAACATGCGGATGTGTACACCCAGCTGATGTTCAACGACTACGAGTCCGTCGCCCAGATCGCCCCGAGTGGCAACTTTTTCGACACGGGCTCGATCAATTGCGACAACCCGTTCCTGCCGGTCAACAGCCTGGCGGCAATCGGTTGCGACGCGGCCGCGATTGCCAACGGCGATTCCGTCACGATGTACATCGGCCGTCGCAACGTCGAGGGTGGCGGACGGCAGCAGTCGTTCGCGAACAACTCGTTCCGCGCGGTTACGGGCCTTCGTGGCGCGATCAACGAGGGTTGGGGTTACGACGTGTCGGCCCAGTACTCGAGCGTCTCCGCGAACGCGGCGACACTCAACTACTTCGTGGTCCCGCGACTCGCCCGTGCGCTCGACGTGATCGACGTCGGCGGCGTGCCGACCTGTCGGTCAGTGCTTGACGGCACCGACGCGAACTGCGTCCCCTGGAATCCGTTCGCGCCCAACAGCGTGACGCCTGACCAGCTCGCGTATCTTCAGGCGACCGGGCTCCAGACCGGGCGAATCAGCCAGGAGATCTACAACGGCGTCGTGACCGGAGACCTCGGTGTCTATGGCGTCAAGACGCCGTGGGCGAGCGACGGCTTGCAGGTGGTGTTCGGCGCCGAGTATCGGCGTGACACGCTGGAGAACACGGTCGATGCGCTCCAGGAGCAGGGCCAGCTGGCGGGCTCGGGCGGTCCGACGATCGGCATCGAGGGTGCGACCAAGGTCAACGAGCTCTTCATGGAAGCCCGTGTTCCGCTCGCGCAGGACCAGGCATTCGCCGAGAGCCTCACGTTCGACACTGCGTACCGCTACTCGGACTACGGAGACGGCGTGCAGACCGACACGTACAAGCTGGGCCTGGAGTGGGCGCCGGTTGCCGACGTCCGTCTCCGTGGCAGCTACCAGCGTGCCGTTCGCGCCGCGAACATCGTCGAGTTGTTCACCGCGCAGGGTTTCAACCTGTTCGATGCCGCGGGTGATCCCTGCGGTGCGGCCGCGCGTGACCCGAGCGCGAGCGACGCGGAATGCATCGCGACCGGCGTGCCGGCAAACCTCGTCGGTTCGGCCGCGCTCGACAGCCCGGCGGGGCAGTATCAGTTCCTCCAGGGCGGCAATCCCGACCTGACGCCTGAGGAATCGGATACCTACTCCTACGGAATCGTGTTCCAGCCGCGGTGGGTACCGGGTCTCGCGATCACGGTTGATTACTTCGACATCCAGATCGATAACACGATCGCGACGTTCGGTTCTCCGAATACCTTTACCGCCTGCTACAACAACAATGACCCGGCTGCGTGCGATCGCATCAACCGCACTCCGACGGGTCAGCTGTGGGTCGGCCAGGGCCACGTGGTTGATACCAACATCAACATCGGCTCGCTGTCGACAACCGGCTACGACATCAACATCGGGTACACCGGGCTGGAGATTGGCCGCTTCGGCAGCCTGGCCTTCAACATGACCGGGACCTACCTGATCGATCTGATCACACAGCCGGCGCCGGGTATCGACCTGCATCCGGACCCGAACGTGAACCGTGACTGGTTTGACTGCGTGGGGTACTACTCATCGGTGTGTAACACGGTTACCGCCTTCGCGCCGTCCCCGCAGTGGCGTCACCGGTTCAGGACGAGTTGGCAAACGCCGTGGGATCTCGACCTCTCGTTGACCTGGCGTTACTTCCATGAAGTGGAAGGGCTCACCGGGCCGAACAATCCGATGCCGTCCAACCAGCTTGACGCCATCCTCCCCGCAGAGAGCTACTTTGATCTCGCGGCGAACTGGGCGGTCACGGACAAGGCCTCGGTCACACTCGGCATCAACAACGTGCTGGACGACAACCCGTCGCTCAGCGGCGCGGTTGGCACGACCGGCAACGGCAACACGTATCCGCAGACCTACGACTCAATGGGTCGTTACGTCTTCCTGCGGGCAACGGTTGGTTTCTAAGATCGACTGAAGATAGCTCCCTGTAAAACCACTCGCGGCGGTCCATCGGGACCGCCGCTTTTTTTGGCCCTCGCTAAAGGGGACGTTCCCCTTTAAAGGGGAACGTCCCCTTTAGCGACAGCCAGCAGCGGCAGGACCGCGCGGCGCGTACGCCCGAGCTTCAGTGTCCTGCCGCAGCGCAGAGAGATGTAGTAACCGCCGTCGCCGCTCGAGCGGACCTCATTCACGTTCGCGGAGTTCACGATTGCGGAGCGGTGGACACGCAGGAATCGCCGAGGATCCAGCTCGCACTCGATCGAGCCGAGTGTCCGCGAAAGCAGGTATTCGCCATGCTTCGTGTGCACGCGGCTGTACTGGCAGGCGCCCTCGATCCAGGCGATGTCGTTGACATCGACCGACAGCATGCGCCGGCGTATGCGGATCATCATGTGGCTCGGGTAACTGGCCGGGGTTTCCGCCCCGGTTGCCTTAGTTTCGCGATTGAAGGCATCCGCCACGACCGCAATCTGCAGGGCGAGTCCCGCCACCAGCCGTTCGGCGATGCGCCGCTTCGCGCGAATCACGCACGTGGCGAAGCGCTGCCGCAGCACCGGCTTGACCAGGAGATCGTCCGCCTGCAGTTCGAAAGCCCGCAGCGCAAGCGCTGGTTGTGCGGTCAGGCAGATCAGATATGGGCGTGACTCCACGCATAGCGACAGCTCCGAACCGTCGACGCCCGGGATTGCAACATCCATGAAGACGACGTCCGGTCGCAGCTCCGCGATCTTCTCGCGCGCCTCCGATGCAGATCTCGCTTCGTTGATGACTTCGACGTCCGGGTCGGATGCGAGCAGCGTGCGGACCGTGCGCCGGCTGCCATCCTCATCGTCGACAATGAGCGCGCGGACTTTGCTTGAGTTTTTCTGCTCCACTGTGCCCGCTCCCATACGCGTCAGCATTCTGCAACATCAGACGGGACGGCCGAACGGCGTGTTCGTCATCGAGTGGTCATCCATTGCGATTCTGCGTGGCCAACATGCAACTCGCAGAACTTGCGACCGGCGCATCCAGGCACATGAACGACATGCACGACATGCTGGTGCCGGAAAGACGGAGCGATGCGGCGCTTCGTACTTGAGTAACGACTTGATGACGGACAGGTTGCGGCGATTCCCGATTGCTACCTTCCAGGCCTGGAGCGTGGCGAGACGATCGTGTTTATTTCGCCACATCGAAGTCTGAAAACTCGGTTGACTCAACGAAACGGACGGCCATGCCGTTCGCGGGAGGAAAAAGCAATGGAACACAGATACCAGGTCGCTACAGCGGTACGTCGCGCACTCGTCATGGGTGCGTTGACCGCGGCCGGAGCGGCCCCTGCGCTCGCGCAGGAAAACCTGGGTGAAATCGTCGTAACGGGTTCGCGCATCCGATCCGCGAACCTGGAATCGACCACCCCGGTTACGCAGGTAACCGCTGAAGATGTCGTGACGCAGGGCGTCACCCGCATTGAGGACCTCGTGAACCAGCTGCCGCAGGCTTTTGCGGCGCAGAACGTCACCGTATCCAACGGGGCGACGGGTACCGCGACTCTGAACCTTCGTGGTCTGGGCTCGCCGCGTACACTCGTCCTGATCGACGGGCGGCGCATGCCGTACGGGGGTGTCACCCCCGCCTCTGTCGCGCCCGACATCAACCAGATCCCGACGCAGATGATCGAGCGCGTCGACATCCTGACGGGCGGCGCATCGGCCGTTTATGGATCCGACGCAGTCGCCGGCGTCGTCAACTTCATCATGAAGAAGGACTTCGAGGGCGTAGAGGTCACCAGCCAGTACAACTTCTACTGGCATGAGAACGACTACGTCGGGCCGGGAGAGGTCAAGCTCCGCGATACGATCGGGCAGCTCGAGGGAACCAACCCGAATGAGTTCGCACTGCCTGACGACACGGTGACCGACGGCGAAGGCCTGGAACTGTCGGTGATGATGGGCATCAACAGTGGCGACGGCCGCGGCAACCTCACGGCCTATGCCACGGTGTTCGACAGCAAGCAGGTCCTGCAGCGTGATCGCGACTATTCGGCCTGCGCCCTCAACGGGAACCCGGTCGGATCATTCGTCTGCGGCGGTTCCGCAACGAGCGCGGGGGGGCTCTTCACCGACTTCTCGACGTACTACTTCACGGTCGACTCAGAGGACTCGTTCCGCAACTTTGCCGGTTCGGATCTCTACAACTACGGGCCGCTGAACCATTACCAGCGTCCCGAGCGTCGTTACAGCCTGGGCGCGATGGGACACTATGAGTTCAGCGAGCATGCTGACGTGTACACGCAGCTGATGTTCACCGACTACGAGTCGATCGCACAGGTCGCCCCGAGCGGGAATTTCTTCTCGACCACAACGATCAACTGCGACAACCCGTTCCTGCCGGTCAATAATCTGCCGGACATCGGCTGCGGCCCGGCAGAAGTCGCAGCGGGCACGGATGTCACCATGTTCATCGGCCGGCGCAACGTCGAGGGCGGCGGCCGCCAGCAAACTTTTGCGAACAACTCGTTCCGCGCCCTGGTGGGCCTGCGCGGCGACATCAATGAAGGCTGGGATTACGACGCGTCGGTGCAGTATTCGAGTGTCTCCGCCAACACCGGAACGCTCAACTACTTCGTGATCAACCGCCTGCAGCGGGCGCTCGACGTAATCGATGTCGGCGGCGTGCCGACCTGCCAGTCCGCGATCGACGGAACCGATCCTCTGTGCGTCCCCTGGAATCCGTTCCAGCCGAACGGCATCACCGCGGCCCAGCTCAACTATCTTCAGGCTGCCGGCCTCCAGATCGGCCGGGTCAGCCAGGAGATCTACAACGGCGTCGTCACTGGAGATCTCGGCGTCTACGGCGTCAAGACACCGTGGGCCTCCGACGGCATCCAGGTGGTGTTCGGTGGGGAATACCGGCGTGACGAGCTCAACAACACAGTCGACGCGCTCCAGACACAGGGCCAGCTCGCGGGCTCCGGCGGCGCCACGATCGGCATCTCGGGCGCGACGAAAGTCGAGGAGCTATTCTTCGAAGGCCGCATCCCGCTCGCGCAGGATCAGGCGTTTGCGGAAAGCCTTTCGTTCGACACCGCTTACCGCTACTCCGACTATGGCGACGGCGTGCAGACCGACACGTACAAGTTCGGCCTGGAGTGGGCGCCCATTTCGGACGTTCGGTTCCGCGCCAGCTACCAGCGTGCCGTTCGTGCCGCCAACATCGTGGAGCTGTTCACCGCGCAGGGATTCAACCTGTTCGATGCGCCGGGCGATCCTTGCGGCGCGGCGGCCCGTAACCTCCAGGCGAGCGACGCGGAATGCATAGCGTCCGGCGTTCCGGCCAACCTCGTGGGCTCGCCGTCACTCGACAGCCCGGCTGGCCAGTACACGTTCCTCCAGGGTGGCAATCCGGGCCTCACGCCGGAGGAGTCGGACACGCAGTCCATCGGCATCGTGCTGACACCGCGCTTCGCACCCGGGCTTGCGGTGACGGTCGATTACTTCGACATCCAGATCGACAACACGATATCGACGTTCGGTTCGAACAACACATGGACCGCGTGCTATGGCAACAACGACGCGGCGGCCTGCGATCGCATCAACCGCCTGCCCGGCACCGGCCAGCTTTGGGTCGGCAACGGCCACGTGGTGGACACCAACATCAACATCGGTTCGCTGTCGACGACGGGCTACGACATCAACATCGGCTACACGGGCCTCGAAATGGGCCGCTTCGGAAGCATGGCCTTCAATTTGACGGGCACGTACCTGATCGACCTCATCACGCAGCCGGCTCCCGGGGTCGACCTGCAGCCGGATCCGGACGTGTTCTCCGACCGGTACGACTGCGTGGGCTTCTACTCGACGGTCTGCGGCATCCCCAACCCGCAGTGGCGCCACCGGTTCCGCACGAGCTGGCAGACGCCATGGGACCTCGACCTGTCGTTCACCTGGAGGTATTACCGCGAGGTGGAGGGCCTCACCGGGCCGAACGATCCGATGCCTTCCAACCAGCTGGACAAGTCCCTTCCGGCGGAAAGCTATTTCGATCTTGCGGCCAACTGGGCAGTGACCGAGAAGGCTTCCGTGACGCTCGGCATCAACAACGTGCTCGACGACAACCCGACGATCAGCGGCGCCGTGGGCACCACCGGCAACGGCAATACCTACCCGCAGACCTACGACGCCATGGGTCGCTATGTCTTCCTGCGGGCGGCGGTGGAGTTCTAGAACGTCCTCCGATCCAGAGCGGATCGGTTCAACTTGCGGCGGTCCAAGGGGACCGCCGCTTTCTTTTGAGGTCATTTCGCCGTGGAACCCGCGCCGCCGGACGCGGTCTTCATAGCACGATGCTCCTCTTCAACTCATTGCCGAATGTCGAGGACACGCCGGCGAATCGCGAGTTCCGGAAGTACTTCTATTCGAAATGGGGCAAGGAGACCTGCATCATCTCGGCCCGCGAGCGGCAGGGCGAGTACCCGGATTTCACGCAACGCCTGTCCATCAAGGCGGCCTGGGGCGGCCCCGAGCACTACCACCTCGACGGCCGCACGGTGGCGGTCGATGACGACACCTACCTGCTCATCAACGACCAACGCACCTATGGCAGCTCGCTACGGAGTTGCCGGCCGGTGCACAGCTTCAGCATTTTCTTCCGCCCGGGCCTCGCCGAGGAAGTGCTCGGCGCGTTGCTAACGCCTGCGGACCGCGCTCTCGAGAGCGACGAACCCGCGCCACGTCCGACCGAGTTCGCCGAAATGCTGCGGCCGCATGACCGCCATGTCTCCCCGATCCTGCGTTACATCGCAGGCCAGGCGGACCGGGGATTCGGCGACGAGATGTGGTACGAGGAGCAGCTGAGCTTCCTGCTCGAGAGATTGCTGCGCGTTCATCGGGCGGACATCAGGATCGCCGAATCGCTGGCCAGTTCGCGGCAGGCCACGCGCGTCGAAATATTCCGGCGGATCGGCTGGAGCACCGATTACATCAACACGTTCTACGCGCGCTCGCTGACCATGGAGGGACTCGCCAGGTCGGCCTGCCTGTCCAAGTTCCACTTCATCCGCCTGTTCAGCGCCGTCCACGGCGTGACACCGTTCGTGTACCTGCAGCGAAAGCGCGCCGAGGTCGCAACGCGCCTGTTGCTGTCGACGAAGTTCAACCTCGGCCGGATCGCCACACTGGCCGGTTTCGACAGCCGCTCCACGATGTTCCGCCAGCTTCGGCGGCTGACCGGGCTCAACGCGCGCACCCTGCGCAGTGGTGCAGACTGGCGGCGACGTTCAACTTCGAAGGCAGCGCCCCACTAATCTCGAAGGTGAACGTCCCCTCCAACTAAAGGTTGCCGCGCTCCCAGGGACCCCAGATCGCGAACGTGATGCCTGGCCTCTGGATGTTCACGAACAGAACGTCGCCGCCCTGATCGAAGCAGGCGCCGGCCCATTCCGAGCCCACGTACGAGTCGGGAAAGATGTGTTTTCCGGCGCCAACGATATCCTCGAGCTCGACTGACATGATGTTCTTGGCGAACGGGTAGGAATCGCCAGCCTCGGTGAGGCCAATGAGTCGCGTGCCCGGACCGTAGATATCCGTCACCGGATCGCCGTCTTCGCAGAGCAGGATGCCTCCGCGTGGGCTCACCGCGATGTTGTCGATGTTGTCGCCGACCTGCGGGTTGCCCGCGACAAAGATCGCCCGCAACGTATTTTCCTCGGGATCATGTTCCCAGACGGCGCCGTCGCCCTCGCCCGGACGGCCCTCGGCATTCACGCCCGCCTCGGTGTCGACGAACAAGATCTTGTCGCCGTGATGGCAGATGCCCTCGAGCCGGCTCATGCGCAATCCGCCGCGCGCCCAGGCCTGGAGAAACGGACCGCTCGCCGAAACCGGCGTTGCGGAAATCGCGGGCGGCGCCACGCCGGGGTCCGCATCCGGATTCTCGATATCCACCCAGTCGACGCGATGAACGTCGCCGACCGCCGGGTTTCGCAGGTCCGCATTCAGGCGCCCGACGACACGCGCCGCCTGCAGGCGTCCGCCGGCCTCGTAGCTGCCCGCGCCGCCTTTCCGGTCCTTCGGCAGGAAGCGATAGAAACCGGAGTGATATGGATGGTCTTCGGTCAGGTACGCAATGTTCGTACGCGGATCGACGGCGACCGCCTCGTGCAGCATGCGTCCCATTTCCACGATCGGCCGTCCCGTCGTCTGCTTCGCGTCCTCCCGCACCTCGAACACATAGCCGTGGCGCCGCCCACCCTTCGGGCTGAGGTCAATCACCGTCTCCTCACCGCTCAGCCAGGTGCCCCAGGGCGTCACGCCACCCGCACAGTTGTAGATCGTGCCGCCGAGCGAGGGCTCGGCGCTCACCCAGTGGCGGCCGCGAAAACGGAGTGTCGTCGTGCCGCCCGCGGGCGCGAACCCCTGCCCCGCCGGTATCACGGTGTCGTAACGCGCAGGCGCCAGGATCGGCCTCGCGATCGCGCGCTCGTGATTGCGAACGAGGACGACTTCGCGATCCGCGCCCTGGCCCCGGGCCGCGATCACGCCCATGCCGTCATGTGCGTCGGGTGCCGGTTCGCCGTTTGCCATCGGATCGCCGGCCCAGGAGAAAGTCCGGTACTCGAATCCCTCGGGAAGGCGGATGAGCGGCAACCCGGTTTCCAGGTCCGCGACCGGCAAGAGCGGGCCGTAGGGTCCGACGACGCTTTGCGATGCGCGCGGCGCGCCCATCGAGCGGCGCGCGTGCAGCGCGCTGATCACGGCGACGAGCGATGCGGACCCTGCGAGGAAATTTCGGCGGCTAACGCGCGAGGACATGCCCGCATTGTACGGGGCCACAGCCAAGGGAGACGCTCTTCCCAAGGGGACGTTCACCTTGAGTGACTCAAGGTGAACGTCCCCTTGGGAAGAGCGTCTCCTTTAGGCAGCGCGGTCGACGCGGCAGGCGAAGCAGCCACGCTTTGCGAAGTGCAAGTGCAGATAGCTTACGTCCGCGCGCGAGAGGAAGCGCTCGATGAGCGGCGCTGCAACGGCCCCTTCCACGATGTCCGCGTCGACCATGTCGTCGGCGGCGTCGTAGGCCCGAACCGACAGCGGGCGGAGCGTCAGGTAGCTCGGCAGTTCATTCACGATGCGTGCGGCCTGCTTGCAGCCACGACGCACGAAGATCGGCCCCGACGCGCGGTACGGCGAGCGGCCGTCCTGGTGCGCGAACGGCAGGAGCAGCACGGGCTCGCCGACCGGCGCGTCCTCGAGGCTGATGCGGCAGGGAAACCCGACCGGCTTGTCCGCCCGCATCCAGCGCATGCCGCGCGCGGCGAGCGCATCGTCGTCGAGGCTGAAAAAACTTTCGAACAGGGCGGGTTCGAGTCCGCGCAATTGATAGTTCATGGGGCGCAGGATTGCGCCTCGTCACCCGGCCCGCAACCCGGTTCTTGCTGCGGTTTTGCCGGCCGCTTGATGGCATCGAACAGGTCGTCGCGCGGCTTTTTCTCGCCTCCAAACTGGGCCAGGATGCAGGTGCGCACGCCGCTTCGCCCCTGATGAATCTCCTGCATCGTCAGGCTCCGCGAGTAGAGCGAGACATAGCAATAGTCCGAGACCCAGATGATCGTCTCGCCTTCGGGCGTCGTGACAGTAGTGCCGACGCGCGGCAGGGGCTTCTTCCAGATCGAGGGCGGCGCTTCTTCTTTGGGCCGCTCATCGGGGTCCTCGAGCGGGCCCCCGAAAGTCCGCCGCGATGGACCACCCCCGATCGCTCCCGCCACATCCTTCGCGGTGCCCATGAAGTCGTAAAACGGCGGAACGGCAATGTCAGGCACCGGTTCGAGCCAAGGCACGACGGTGATAGGTTTCACCCGGGGCGGCGGCAGGGCCGGCACGGCCGCGGCCTGCGGCGGGAGCGGTCGGAGCTCCGGTTGCCAGATAAGGCGGGCCTCCGGGACCGGGGTCGGCGGCAATTCGAACCGCAGCGCGAGCAGCCAGGATCCGACCAGCAGGTGGAGCAGCAGCGTGACCCCAACCGCCGTCGCGCGGGGGAGATTCCATCGTGCCGGCAATGCCAAATCCATCCCCCGCGACCCAAAACATCCGACCGGCGCCATAGTGGCCAGTTCGGACAAGGATAATACCCTTTAAAATCAATTGTTTACGTTTATCTCCGGGGCACCGCTTTTGCCGGCCCGCCCCCGGCGAGGGTAGGATCGCGCCAGCGGTACCCGGCTGCCAGGGCCGCGTCCATAACAAGCTCAGGGGGATGACAGTGAATCCATTCAAGATCATTGGTTGGGTGGGCCTCGCCATTGCCGTTGTCGGCGCCTTCGTGGAGATCCCGTACGCGGGACTCCTCTTGGTACTGCTCGGCCTTGCAGGCGGCTATGCCATCGCATCCGAGGACCATGTACGAGTGCTGGTCACCGCACTCGTGCTGACCTCGCTGTCCGGCGTGTTGATGAACATTCCGGAGATCGGTCCGTACCTGACGAGCATCTTCAGCGCTTTGGGCACCTTCGCGGCCGGCGCGGCGCTGATGATCATCTCGCGCAATATCTGGAATCGTTACAAGCCCTGAACCAAGTCCGCAGGACGCGGCCAACAAGAGGCCCGCCGCAAGGCGGGCCTTTTTCATTTAAAGGGGAACGTCCCCTTTAACGGGGACGTTCCCCTTTGGCCGGGAGTCAGCGCGGCAGGATGTTGAAGTGCAGCCGCGTGTCCTGGTAGCGGTCGTCGCGCTTCGCGGCGCCGGTCGCGACCAGCACGTAGAGGATGTTGAGCGCCTGCAAGGCATCGCGGACGCCCGCGCCGCGCGATCGCGTCGCAAGCTGCTTCGCCGTCACGTCCTGTTTCCCGGCATAGCTCTTGCGGATGCGGTCGACCGCCTTGCGGCTCACCAGGTTGAAATAGCCGCTCGCACGTTTGGTGCGCGACGCCGACATCACGACGTAGCCACTCCCGCTCTCGAACACGAAATAGGTCTGTCTCTTGCCCGCGGTTTCGCCGCAGAACTTGAGGCCTTTCGCGAGACTGCGGATGTTCATAGACATCCCCTTTTGATTTAGTGCGTTGATCTATCGTAACAGGTCTATTTCAGACGATGACCTTGCTATTCCCGGCGTTCACGGCGCTCGAACGCGCGCCGTTTTCGCCGCTCTTTCCATCGCGGCCAGCGCCCGCCGCGAGCCAGGCCGGGTTGAGAGTGAACGTCACGTTGAGCTCGTTCATTACCATCCAAAGGGGACGTTCACCTTTAAAGGTGAACGTCCCCTTTTTCCGTCCCCTTTTACCGCGTGCCGGTGAAGACCCCGGCGGCGGCCCATTCGCGGAACCAGGCGCCGAGTTTCGCCGCGAGGCGATCGGCGCTCCGCGATCGGCCGCCGATGCTTGCGCGCACCGCCACCGCGAGCACGCGGCCGGCGGCAAGCGCCGACAACAGCTTGAACTGCTCCGGCTCCTGGTCGCGTCGGAACACCGAATAACCGCGCCGGTAGACGATCGCGAACGTCGCCCGCGGCCGCGGGATCCGCGGCTTCCGGCCGCCCCGCACCGCATTCATATAGTCGTTCGCGGGATAACGAAGCTTCAGCAGGCGAAGCGCCGGATTGACGGACAACCGGACCTTGTCCCACTGGTCCGCGCCGATCGCCGCGAACTGCGCGGCCGTCATCGGCTCGGCGCGCCGCTCGTCAAATACGTCCTCCATCGCGCGCTCGATGCGTGCGACGTCGATGGCGAGCCCGTTGCGGTGCCCGCGGGACAGGCTCCGAGCGAGGAAATCCGGAAACTTCGCGCTCAAGCCGCCAAGCGTGCGCGAGCGCGAAGGATTCCGCGCGATGAAACGCCGGCAGGCAACCGCGAACTCATGCGCGCCGAGGATCTGGCGCGTCGTCGGGTATTCCGCCTCCATGACCTCGAGCAGACGCGCGAAGTACATGTGCGCATAGATATCGAGGCGCTCGACGGAAGTCAGCGCTTTCGAGGGCAACACGACCGACTCGGGATCCGAGGCCGCCTGCGGCACGAGCCGCCGCGCCGGCCGCGAACGCAGGCCCGCATCCGCGCCTTCCGGATGCATGACGACCGCCTGCATCCAGCACTCGAGTGTCTGCAGATCCGCCCCGTCCGCCTTCACGCCGCCACCCGCTTTGCGGCCCCGTTCCGGAACCGCTCCGCCTTCCTAACCTCTTGTTGCAGAACGGAAAACTTGGGAATGTTGGCATCCCACTCGAGGAGCGTCGCGCGCCCGCCGGTGCGCTCGTGCACCCGCGCGTAAAGCTGCCAGACCTCGTCGATCACCCGCCCGTCATGGGTGTCGATGCAATGCGTGCCGTTGTCGGTGTGGCCCGCCAGGTGCACCTGCACAACATGTTCATAAGGAATGGCATCGAGATACGCGACCGGATCCAGGTCGTGATTCCGGCAGGTCACGTAGACGTTATTAACGTCCAGCAGCAAAGCGCAGTCGGCCTCGACGGCGAGCCGTGCAATGAATTCCTCTTCCGGCATCGAGGACGCCGCGAAGGTGAGGTAGGTCGACGGGTTCTCGAGGACGAGCGGCTGCTCGAGATAATCCTGGATGATCTTCACCCGCGACACCATGTGCCTCAGGCCCTCTTCCGTGTACGGAACGGGATAGAGATCGTGGCCGTTGAGGCCCGCGACACCCGTCCAGCAGATGTGATCGCCGAGCCATTTCGCGCGCACGCGCTTCGAAAGCGCCTTGAGCTTGTCGAGAAACTCGAAATCGATGGGATCGGTGCTGCCGACCGAGAGGCAGACACCGTGCATCGCGATCGGATAGCGCTCCGCGATCTGGTCGAGGAAGTAGAGCGGCCGGCCCTCGGTGTCGATGAAGTTTTCGGAGATGATTTCGAACCAGTCCATCGCCGGCCAGCGCTCGGTGATCTGCCGGAAATGCTGTGAGCGCAGACCGACCCCGAGGCCGAGGTCGGGCAGGTTCCAGCGATTGGGAAGTACGTTCATTCAATCGGCCGCCACCCGGGTCGAATGACCCGGGTGACAGCCAGCCCTTCAGCCGCCGTGATGCGACATGTCGACCGGCACCTTGCAACCACCCTTGCCCTTGCAGGAGTTCTTGCCGGCGCAGCCGCCGTCGCCGCCCTTGCAGCCGCCCTGGCCCTTGCACGCGTTCTTGCCCGCGCACTCGTGCTTGGCATCGGACGCGCACCCGCCCTTGCCCTTGCAGGAGTTCTTGCCGGCGCAGCCGCCGTCGCCGCTCTTGCAGCCGCCCTTGCCTTTACACGCGTTATGGCCTTTACAGACGTGCTTGTCGCCGCCTTCTTCAGCGGCAATCGCGACATTTGCCAACTGCGCACCGGCGACCAGGCCGCCCGCCACGCCCATCATCACCTTGCCAAAATCCCTACGATTCATAGACATTTCTTACCCCTCATGAGTGATTCGTCCCGCTGAGACACCCCAACGGTCAGTCAATAGACCGTCCGGTTGGCCGAAATACTACGCCTCGGCGCAAAAATCACCTGAAATCCTGGTGCCGGGTCGTAGGTTTCGTAGTTTGGCGCGAACCTTGCCAAACTACGAAACCTACGACCCGGCACCATCAGACATGTTCACCCACGCCCTGCTTCGCCTCCCCGGCGAGAATTTCGCCGCTGGACTCACCCAGGCCGGTGAAGGCGCACCGGACCCGGAGCTCGCCCTCGAGCAGCACCAGCGCTATTGCGAAGCGCTCGCTACCTGCGGCCTGTCGCTGACGGTGCTGCCGGCTGACCCGCGGTATCCCGACGGCTGCTTCGTGGAGGACACGGCGCTCCTGACCGAGCGCGGCGCCATCGTCATGCGCCCCGGCGCGCCATCGCGCCGCGGCGAGGTCGAGGTCATCGAGGCGGCGCTCAAGAGCCTCTACCCCAAGATTCCGCGAATCCATTCCCCCGGCACCGTCGATGCGGGCGACGCCTGCGAGGCCGACGGGCATTTCCTGATTGGCCTCTCGGCGCGCACGAACGAGGCCGGTGCAGAGGAGCTCGCGAGTCTCCTCGGCGATCTCGGTTATCGGGCGACCGTCCTCGACATCCGAAACGCCCGGGAGCTCCTGCACCTTAAAACTGGCCTCTCCTACCTCGGCGACGGGCGCATGCTTGCGACCGCCGCCGTCCCGCGCGTACAAGCACTCGATACGTATGAACTCGTCGAGGTCCCGGCCAGCGAGCGTTACGCCGCCAACGCCCTTCGCGTCAACGACCACGTCCTGCTCGCGGCGGGCTATCCGAAGACGCGGGCAGCAATCGAGGCGCTCGGATACGACGTCATCGCGCTCGAGATGTCGGAGTTCCGCAAGCTCGACGGCGGACTGAGCTGCCTCTCGCTCCGCTGGTGACCTGGAGGAGACGTTCACCTTGGGGTAAAGGGGACGCTCCCCTTTAAAGGGGAGCGTCCCCTTTAGGTCTTTAGGTTGTCAGCATGGCCCTACGCGCGATCCCGCGAGGCGCCGATGCCACCGCGAGCCGTGCCGTCCTAGCGTACCCCATGCTTCGATACGCACTCATATTCTTTATCATCGCGCTCATTGCTGCGCTCTTCGGCTTCACCGGGATCGCGGCGGGTGCCGCCTCGATCGCGAAGATCCTCTTCTTCGTATTCCTGGTCGTGGCCGGCGTGGCGCTGATCATGGGCCTCCTCCGCCGGGCCTGACGCCCTTCAAGGCGTCGTCCGACCCGATGCGGGGTCGTCCTCCTACGCTACCGCGTTACGCGGCGACCCACACTTGCCCGCGAGCCTTACACCAAGGACAGGAGACTCATCATGTTGAAATATGGAAGTTATGGGATCGCTGCTGCCCTCATCTTTGTGGGGCTGATGGCAGCGTGCGACGCCAATGCGCAGGACAACGACGCAGGCTTCTATGCCGGCGGCGGCGTCGGCCAGTTCGACCTCGAGATCGACAACTTCGATGACGTTGTGGGAACCATCGACGACTACGACAGCGACGACACGGCCTACAAGGTGTTTGGCGGCTGGCGCGCCAACAAATGGATGGCTCTCGAGCTCGCCTACATCAACCTCGGCAGCCCCCGAGACGAAATCCTCCCGGACACATTCGTCGAAGTGGAAACCGACGGATTCGCGCCCTACATCGTGGGTACGATCCCGATCGGGTTCTTCGAAGTCTTCGCGAAAGCCGGTTACTTCTGGTACGACGTCAACGCGCGTGCCGAATCACCACTCGGTACGGCCAGGTCCAGCGAAAGTGACAGCGATTTCACCTGGAGCGCGGGCCTCGGGCTCAACTTTTTCGAGCGCTTCAACGTCCGCCTCGAGTACGAGCAGTTCGACTTCAATAACGTCGACACCGCGAACGCCCTCTGGCTGACGGGCGCTTTCCGCTTCTGATCGCCCTGCGGGTCGGATGTCGGTGTCAGACGACGTAGGCGTCTCTCCGACATCCGGCCGCGTTGACTACCGACATTAAACGGACCCCCGTCACATCACACTCTGTCCAGTACGAATTTGCACGAGACCCAGGAGACCACAATGAACCGTGTACTGATGACCCTGATTGCTGGCGCGTTTGCCGTTTCGCTCGGTGCCTGCAACAAGGCTGAAGAGCCTGCCGAAGTACAGGCAGACGTCGCCGATGCCCAGATGGAAGCCCAGGAAGACGTGGCCGAGGCACGGTCCGACATGGGCGAAAACGTGATGGAAGGCCAGGAAGATGTCGCGCTGGCGAAGGCCGAGGGCGAATACAAGATCGCCATGGAACGCTGCGAAGCCCTCTCGGGCGATGCACAGAAAGCCTGCAAGGACGAGGCCGACGCCACGCTGGAAGCTGCCAAGGCGGCGGCTGACATGACCGGTCCGTCGTGAAGGACATTGCAAACATGAAAAAGACAGTTGTAACCCTGATCGCCGCGACGGCCCTGCTCGGCATGGCCGCCTGCTCGGCGACGCGGACCCAGAGAGCGCCGGGTGAGCAGGTCGACGATGCGGCCCTGCTGACGAGCGTCAAGTCTGCGCTGGTTGCCGACCCGATCACCAAGGCGGGCGACATCAACGTCGACGTGAACCGCGGGATCGTCAAGCTGAGCGGCTTCGTGGACTCTTCGGACCAGAAGTCCCAGGCGGTACGGGTCGCAAAGGGCGTCGCTGGCGTAACTGAAGTCCAGAACGACATCGCCGTCCAGACACACGGATCGACGACCGGCGAAGTGATCGATGACTCGGTGATAACCACCAAGGTCAAGACGGCGCTGATCATGAGCCCGGATACGAAAGCTCACCAGATCAATGTCGAGACCAAGCAAGGCGTGGTTCAGATGAGTGGCTTCGTCAACGACGAAGCGACCAAGGCCGCGGCGACGACGGTTGCCAAGTCAGTCACCGGTGTGAAGGGCGTCAAGAACGAACTGAGCATCAAGGCGTACTGAGCCCCCCCTCGTACACTCGTTCCAGTTCGCTGACATCCTTCATAACCCAGGGCCCGCGTCGCAAGATGCGGGCCCATTTTTTTGGGGACAGTCCCCTTCAAGGTCATCCTTGAAGGGGACTGTCCCCTTCTTCAGTGAGCCCGGGGCGCCGCCTCGAGCTCCTGGATCAGTTGCGGCAGCCGTTCGTAATCTCTCGACTTGTTCAGGAAATACTCGACGCCCATCGAATCGGCGAGGCGCTGGTACTCCGGCAGCATGTAGTTCGTGAACACGATAATTTTCGGGCGGTCCTTGCCGAGGCGCTGCAGGACCCCGAAACCGGTGCCTGTCTTGAGCTGGAGATCGAGGACGATGACGTCGATGTGATTCGCCGCCACGGCTGCGACAGCGGCCGACTCATCCGACACCACATCGACCACCTCGACGTTCTCCAGCGTGTCGAGCTCTTCCCTGAGCCGCTCTGCGAGCAGGACCGAATCTTCGACCAGCAGAATGCACAAGGGCACGAAACGGGCCTATTGAATCAGCCCGTTGCGGAGCGCGTAGGATGTGATGTCGGCGTTCGTCTTGAAGTGCATCTTCTCGAGCACGCGGCTGCGATAGGTGCTCACCGTTTTGACGCTCAGGCACAGCTCCTTCGCGATTTCAGAGACGGAACTTCCGCTCGCGAGCTTGGTGAAGATCTGGAATTCCCGCTTCGAGAGTTGCTGGTGGATAGGCCGGTCGCTGCCGCCGTTGTCGATCTCCGAGATCAGGAGCTCCGCCATCGTGGGGCTCAGGTACCGCCGGCCCGCCAGAATCACATGCACTGCCTTCAGCAGGTCCTCGGCAGCGCTCTCCTTTCCGAGGAATCCGTGCGCGCCGGCGCGGAGCATGTTGATCGCGTACTGGCGCTCCGGGAAACCGGACAGGATCAGGACCCGCGTGTCCGGGAAACCGGAACGGACGTGCTGGAGGATGTCCATGCCGCTCCGATCGGGCATTCCGATGTCAAGGATCAGCAACTCCCAGGGGCTTTCACGGAGCCGCTCGAGCGTCTGCTGGCCGGTTGCGGCCTCGCCGATCTCGCCGACCGCGTTGTCTTCGCCGAGCAATTGTCGAAGGCCTGCCCGGACGACCGCGTGGTCGTCGGCAATCAAAACCCTGGCAGTCACCATCGAAGTCTCATCCTACTGAAAGATAACCCTTAATTCGCACAAGCAGGCTGACAACGCGAGCGGGTTTTGCCTACGATGCATGTCGGTGGATTCTGACATAGGCACAATTGCTAATTACCTGGCGCCACGCCTTGCCTATATCTTGAAACATGCGCAGTCCGGCCTTTAGCCGACAACTTTCGGCACCGATCCTGCTGGGGGTCGCGTTCATCACGACGCTCTTCATCGTGGCCGAATCCGGCTACAACCGGATACACGAGGCCAGCCACGCCATTTCGAGCGCGGAAGAACGGCAGGACCTGCTCGAGCGCTACCTGAGGCTCGTGCTCGACGCCGAATCGTCGCAGCGCGGGTTCCTGCTCACCGAAGATACGCACTATCTCCGCGATTTCGATCCGTCCGTCCGGGTGCTCGAACCCTTGCTCGACCGCATTGTCGAGGGACTCGACGAATTGGGACTGGCCAGCGACGTCGCCACGGCGCAGGCGCTTCGCACGACGACGGGCCAGAAGATTGGCGAAATGCAGGCTTCATTGCGCCTTTACGGCGAAGTGGATCGGGAATCTGCGCTCACCCTGCTCGACACCGATATCGGGCAGAAAGCAATGATTGACCTGCGCCGGCAGCTGCGGGAACTGTACGACCACGAAGCGGAGCGACTCCTGGCGGCGCGGGTCGCGTCAGACACAGACCTCCGCACATCGCGGATCCTGCTCGGCGCCGCGGCCGCACTCAGCCTGATTCTCGTCATCATGCTGGGCGCGCTGCTCGCGCGCGATGAGCGCCGGCGCGAATTGGAGGCGCTGGAGCTCACAAACCGTAACCTGGAACTGGACCGGACCGTCCGGCAGCGAACCGCGACGCTGTTTCACCTCTCCAGCAGCCTGCAGAAGGTCGCGGAACGCGAAAAGGCCGATCTCGCCCGGGAGCTGCACGACGAACTCGGCGGTCTCCTCGTGGCCACGAAGATCGACGTTTCCTGGTTGCGACGACGCTTCGACGATGGCAGCGAGGCAAGCAAGCTGCGCTGGGACCGCGTCCTGCGGTCCATGGACGAGGGTCTGACGCTCAAACGGCGGGTTATCGAGAGCCTGCGTCCGACACTCCTCGACAACGTGGGCCTGATCGCTGCACTGCGCTGGCTCGTGGATGAGAGCCTGAGGCGCTCAGGGATAGCCTGCGAGGAGAAATACCCCGAGACAGTGCCGGCGCTTTCCGCGGATGCCCGCATCGCGGTTTTTCGGGTGGTCCAGGAAAGCCTGATGAACATCATGAAGCACGCCCAAGCGAAGTCGGTCATTGTCCGCGTGACCACGAACGACAAGGAGCTGTCCGTGGTCGTGCGGGATGACGGCATCGGTATCGACGAGAATCGGCTCGAAACGCCTCAGTCGCATGGCCTGCTCGGCATGCGCCATCGCATCGAGTCGCTCGAGGGTAAGTTCTCGATCCGCTCGCTGGGGGCTGGTGTCGGTACGGAATGCTCGTTTACGCTGCCGCTCGAGCGCATTCAGACCACGGGGACCTGAACATGATTTCTCCCGGGAAAAAACGCCAATTCCTGCGTGCGGGCTCTCTCGCCGCATTCATGCTGCTCGGCGCCTGCGAAAAGGCGCCCGAAGCCGGCGCCGTCGAGCAGGCAGATGATTCGCTGCCACAACCGATCATTCCGCCCTCCGAAGTCGCGGATCCCTCGGAACGCCCGAGCTATGAGGTTGGAATCGCAACCGCCGCGGCCAATCGCAATCGTGCAAAGGAGAATTGCGCGGAGAAGTCCGAGCGCCTGCGGGCAATGTGCGAAGCCGACGCCGATGCGGCATTCGCGAGTGCACAGGCCGGACTCGAAGACTTACGAGGCAATCAGCAATAGTCCTACAGAGCGACTGACCCCGATCCTTCATGCTTCCTGAGAACGCAGCGGAATGAGCCGTTGCGCTACCCAAAACTCAAGGAGAGAGCCATGAACTGGGATCGCATCGAAGGCAACTGGAAACAGTTCTCGGGCAAGGTCCGCCAGCAGTGGGGCAAGCTCACGGATGACGACCTTGACGTGATTGACGGCCGTCGCGAGCAGCTCGCCGGCCGCATCCAGGAAGTCTACGGAGTCACGAAGGACGAGGCGGAAAAGCAGATTGAGCGCTTCTCCGGCTCGCTCGAAAGCGGCACGCACGACAAGCTCGGCGCCGGCACCAAGCCGCTCGCCGGCGATCGCAAGCAGAAGAACTGAAGCCTGAAAGTCACCGGGCTGCAAAAGCGGCCCGGTGCCGATCCGGACGCACGACCATGAGCAACCATCCGCGTTTCGAACTACCTGCGCTTGGCTACCCCTATGACGCCCTTGCACCCGCGTATTCGGCGGAACTGCTCGAGCTGCATTACGCGAGCCATCACCTCGCCTACGTCGACGGCCTGAATCGCACGCTCGACGCGCTCGCCGAGATGCGCGGCAAGGGCGATTTCGCAGGGATCAACCAGCTCGAGAAAGACCTGGCATTTCATTACTCAGGCCACCTGCTTCACTCCATTTTCTGGCGCAACCTCGAGCCGAACGAGGGGGCGCCACCATCGGGCCAGCTCGAATCCCGCATCAAGGCAGCCTTCGGCAGCACCGATGCGTTTCGGCGGCAGTTCGGCGCTGCGGGCGCCGCACTGCAGGGTTCGGGCTGGGTCGCGCTGACCTGGGAGTTAACCCGCGGCACGCTCATGATCGAGCAGATCCACGATCACCAGGGCAACAGCGCCGTCGGCAGCATGCCGCTCCTCGTCATGGACATGTGGGAGCATGCGTACTATCTGCAGTATACGAACAAGAAGGAGAAGTGGATCGTCGCCTTCTGGGAGATGGTCAACTGGGCCGATGTCGCGAAGCGACTGGAAAACGCGGAATGCGCCGACCTCGCCCTCGAAACTGCCAAATTGCCCTTACGGCGATCCGG
>Ga0105107_10000476_pt1 | contig 25314 bp, 24 predicted proteins | sample PPLLaktember2015_6_FD_79335 | JGI IMG/M metagenome (GOLD analysis project Ga0105107, IMG submission 79335) | Freshwater sediment microbial communities from Prairie Pothole Lake near Jamestown, North Dakota, USA - PPLs Lake P8 Core (1) Depth... | ecosystem: Environmental > Aquatic > Freshwater >... | reverse complement strand
TCACCGCTCACCGCTCACCGCTCACCGCTCACCGCTCACCGCTCACCGCTCACCGCTCACCGCTCACCGCTCACCCCATGACCGCCATGACCCCCCAGGAAATCGTCCACGAACTCGACAAGCATATCGTCGGCCAGAATGATGCCAAGCGTGCAGTGGCGATTGCACTGCGGAACCGCTGGCGCCGGCAACAGGTTCCGGATCCGTTGCGGCAGGAAATCACGCCGAAGAACATTCTGATGATCGGCCCGACCGGCGTGGGCAAGACCGAGATTGCGCGGCGGCTGGCGCGGCTTGCCCAAGCGCCTTTCGTCAAGGTCGAGGCAACCAAATTTACCGAAGTCGGTTACGTCGGTCGCGACGTCGACACCATCATCCGCGACCTGGTCGATGTGGCAATCAAGGAGGCGCGCGTCGAGGCCGTGCGACGGGTCAAGCATCAGGCACAGGATTCGGCCGAGGAGCGCGTGCTCGATGCGCTGCTGACGCCGGCGCGCGATGGTGCGCCGGACACGGCATCGGCAACGCGACAGAAATTCCGCAAAATGCTGCGCGAGGGTGAGCTCGATGACCGCGAAATCGAGATCGAGGTCGCCGCTGCGCCGGCAGCAATGGAAATCCTCACGCCGCCGGGCATGGAGGATCTGTCGTCACAATTGCAGGGCATGTTCCAGAACCTCGGCGGCGCGCGGCGCAAGCTGCGCAAGCTGAGAATAGGCGAGGCGATGAAACTGCTGGTCGACGAAGAGGCGGCGAAACGGGTCAACGACGAGGAACTGAAGATTGCCGCGGTCGCCAATGTCGAGCAGAACGGCATTGTTTTCATCGACGAGATCGACAAGGTGGCGACGCGATCTGAAATGTCGGGCGCCGACGTATCGCGCCAGGGCGTGCAGCGTGACCTGCTGCCGCTGGTCGAAGGCACGACCGTTACCACCAAGTACGGGATGATCAAGACCGATCACATCCTGTTTATCGCCAGCGGCGCGTTTCATTTGTCGAAACCTTCGGACCTGATTCCCGAATTGCAGGGCCGGTTGCCGATCCGTGTCGAACTGAAGAGCCTGACGGTCGATGACTTCGAGCGCATTCTGACCAGCACCGATGCCTGCCTGACGCGGCAGTACGAGGCGCTGCTGAAAACCGAGGACGTCGAACTGTCGTTTCGGCCTGATGCAGTGAAGCGGCTGGCCGAGATCGCATGGCAGGTCAACGAACGCACCGAGAATATCGGCGCGCGGCGGCTGCATACGGTGATGGAGCGCCTGCTCGAAGAAATTTCATTCGACGCCGGCCGCCACAAGGAGACCGTGACCATTGACGCGGCGTATGTCGATGCGCGGCTGAAGGATCTGGCGCAAAGCGAGGATCTGGCGCGTTATGTGCTGTAGGCGGCTGGGCATTTCCGATCGCGTTTGACCGTGCTCGCCGACGGCACGTAACATCCCGCTCCATGGGATTGTTTGTCCACCGCCGATGCATTGCAGGAAGCGCCTTGCTGGTGCTGTTGTGTGCGCTCGCCGCTCCGGCCCTGGCCGTGGCGCGGCAGGCAGCGGATCCGACGGCGTTCGCGACCATTTGTCGCGTCGATACCGCGCGCCCCACCGATCCCGCAACGCCGGGATCGCCCCTGACCGGAGCCGATTCTGCGCACTGCATCCTGTGTCTGGGCACGGTGTCGCCACCGCCCGCGACGGGCAGTGCACCCGTCGTCGTCGCTGCAGTTCCGGAATTTGCGCTCCCTGTTGATCGCAGCCTGTCCGCGCTACGCGATCCTGCAGCGCTCCAGCCGCAGAACCCGCGCGCACCGCCGCGCGGCTGATTCCGCAGTCGTTTTCCGTTTCGCACGGGCTTCCCTGCGCCGTGCGCGTGCACGCCGCTGCCGCACGACGCGGCGGAATTATTTAATCAATTGTTTTTAAAGGATTTTTATGCAAAACCTGGATATCGGCATGAAGTCGCTCGCGGTCATCGGTCTGACCCTGCTGTGCAGCCTGCCGGCCTACGCGCAGCAGGTGAGCGTCAAGGACGCCTGGATCCGCGGCACGGTGCAGGGCCAGAGCGCGACCGGTGCGTTCATGGAACTCACGGGCCAATCGAACGCGCGCCTCGTCGGCGCGGCGAGTCCGGTGGCAAAGACGGTCGAGGTGCACAACATGAAAATCGAAAACGGTGTCATGAAAATGTTTCCGGTGGAAGGAATCGACCTCCCGGCCGGCAAACCCGTGAAACTCGCGCCCGGCGGTTATCACGTGATGCTGATGGGGCTGCAGCAGCCGCTGCATGCCGGCGACAAGGTGCCGCTTAAATTGACATTCGAACTTGCCAACAGGAAGCGCGAAACGCTGGATCTCTCGGTCGAGGTGCGGGATCTGAAGGGCCAGCCCGCAAAGGCCCACAGCCACTGAGGCCAGCCAGCGGGTCTAGCGGGCGATGACCAGCGGTTTCATGCCCAGGGTCTCGCTGGCGCGTTCGGCAGCTTCGCGCGCTGCGGCATCGTCTGCGTAGGGCCCCGCCTGTACCCGGAACATGCCGTCGTTCTGATGGATGCGCAGATTTGCTGCGAGCCAGGCCGCCTGGGTTTGCAGCCGGGCGAGATAACTCTCGGCGTTTTCCCTGACGCCGAACGCGCCGAACTGCAGATAACTGCCGCCGGGTACTGCAGGCGCTCCGGCGGAAGCCGCGGTCGTTGCCGGTGGCGAGGGCGGCAGCGGTACCGCGACCACCAGCGCAGTTTCGGCGACGACCGATGCTGCCGTTGCCGCGGGAGTCGAGGCGGGCGCCGCAGGCGCGACAGCGACCGGCGGCTCCGGCGGCGTCATGCCTGGAACAATGCTTTCGATTTCGACCATGCCGCTGCCGGCGCCGATGATGCCGAGCTTGTGCGCTGCGGTGTACGACAGATCGATCAACCGGCTGTCGATGAACGGGCCCCGGTCGTTGACCCGCACGACCACCGATTTGCCATTGGCAAGGTTCGTTACCCGCACATAGCTGGGGATCGGCAATATGGTATGGGCTGCGGTCATGGCGTACATGTCATAGGGTTCGCCCGAGGACGTCTGCTTGCCGTGATAACGGCGGCCGTACCAGGTGGCGACGCCGCGCGCCCGGTACGGTGTCAGCCGGGTCATCGGCGTATAGCTGCGCCCCATCACCACATAGGGCTTCATCGTGCCGCGGTACAGCGGTTCCGCCTTCGGCACGGCGTCGGGTATGGCGTCCAGATTGGCGGGGGCGCTGGCACCGGGGCCGTCGTCGAGGTAATAGCCACCGCCCTGGGTTGGCGTGCCGGCACTGCCGCCGCGTTTTGGCGCGCCGCCGCAGGCGGCAAGCGCGGCCGCAAGCAGCACGACCAGGGGCCAGCGATGGGCGCTGAACGCTGAGCGATCAGCGACAACCGAACGTACTCGCTGCTCACCCGTCATTTGTCACCCCTTCCGGCCCGTCATGTCTGCACCAGTTTCTTGTGCGTGTTGATGCTCATCAGGATACCGAAACCGAGACAAATCGAAACCAGCGAAGTTCCGCCATAGCTGATCAGCGGCAGCGGTACGCCCACCACGGGCAGGATGCCGGCAACCATGCCCATGTTGACGAAGGCATAGGTAAAGAATGTCAGCGTGATGGCGCCGGCCAGCAGTCGCGCAAACAGCGTGGGGGCGTTCGCGGTGATGATCATCGCGCGCGCAATCAGGAACAGGAACAGCATCAGCAGCACCGCGTTGCCGAGCAGGCCAAACTCTTCGGCGTACACGGCAAAGACAAAATCCGTAGTGCGCTCCGGGATGAAATCGAGATGGGTCTGCGTGCCGTTCATCCAGCCCTTGCCGAGGAGGCCTCCCGAGCCCACGGCGATCGTCGATTGTATTGTGTGATACCCGGTACCCAGCGGATCCCCGGTCGGGTCGAGCAGCGTCAGGATGCGCTGGCGCTGGTAATCATGCAGCGCAGACCACAGGAAAGGCAGGCTGCCCAGTCCCACCACCGCCAGCGTCGCGATCACCCGCCACGACAGGCCGGCGAGAAAAATCACATAGCAGCCGCTGGCCGTAATCAGTAGCGCGGTGCCGAGGTCGGGCTGGCGCGCGATCAATGCCACCGGAAAAGCCAGCATCAGGGCTGCCAGCACATAGTTGCGCAGTTTCAGCGAGGCCTCGTTGCGGTTGAAATACCAGGCCAGCATCAGCGGCACGGCGATTTTCATCAGCTCCGAGGGCTGGATGCGGGTGACACCGATGTGGAGCCAGCGCCGCGCGCCGTTGGCAATCTCACCGAACAGCGCCACGCCGATCAGCAGACTGCAGCCAAGCACGAACAGCGGCAGGGCGAGCCGCATCAGGTAGTGCGGCGGGATATTGGCGAACACCCACATCACACCCAGCGCGACCAGCATGTTCATCAGCTGGCCGGACACCCGCATGTAGCTGCCATTGGAGGCGCTGAGCAGCACCAGCAGGCCGGTGAACATCAGCAGCAGGACCGCGGACAGCAGTATGCCGTCGATGTGCATGGTCAGGAATCGCCACAGGCGGCGCAGCACCGGCGGCATCAGTCGTCTCCCGCCGGTTGCTTGGGCAGCTTGCCGAGCAGGTGGTAGTCAATGACCTGGCGTGCGATCGGCGCCGCAGCGCGGGCGCCGAACCCGGAATTCTCGGCGATTACCGCCAGTGCAATCGTTGGTTTGTCAGCGGGTGCATAGGCAATAAACAGGGCGTGATCACGATGCTGTTCGGCGACCCGGCTTTCCACATATTTTTCCCCCTGCTTGATGGCGATTACCTGCGCCGTACCGGTCTTGCCGGCGCTGACATAGGGGGTATCGGCAAACGCCCGCGCGCCGGTGCCCTCCTTGTTGACACCGATCAGTGCGTCCTTGATGACCTTGATGTGCTCGGGTTTGATGCCCAGTTCGCGCAGCGGCTTGGGTTCGATCAGCGTCTTGTCGCGGGTGCGGATGTCTTCAATGTAGTTGACAATGTGGGGACGGTACATCACGCCGTCATTGGCCAGCGTCGCCACGGCAGATGCCAGCTGCAACGGCGTGTAACTGTTGTAACCCTGACCGATGCCCACACTGATCGTTTCGCCGGCGTACCATTTCTGCTTGTAGCGGCGCAGTTTCCAATCGGTTGACGGCAATGTGCCGGTCACCTCGCCGCCGATGTCGATGCCGGTGCGGCTGCCGAATCCGAACAGTGCCATGAAGCGCGCGATGGGATCAATGCCCAGATCGTTGGCAAGCACGTAGTAGTAGGTGTCGCAGGAAACGACGATGGATTTGTACATGTCGACCATGCCGTGACCGTCAACCTTGTCGTCGCGGAAGCGATGCCCGCCGAACATGAAATAGCCGGGATCGCTGATCGCCTGTTGCGGGGTGCGTTTGCCGTAGAACAGCGCGGCCAGTGCCATGAACGGCTTGAAGGTGGAGCCCGGCGGATAAGTCCCGGCGGCGGCGCGGTTGAGCAGCGGTTTGTCCGGCGAACCGTTCAGCTCGCTCCAGCTCTGCGGGTCGATGCCGTCGACGAACAGGTTGGGATCGAAGCCGGGCTTGCTGACGAAGGCGAGCACGCCGCCGGTCGCCGGATCGATTGCGACCAGCGCACCGCGACGGTCACCGAAAGCCCGGTAGGCGACTTCCTGCAGTCGGGCATCGAGGTTGAGCACGAGATTGCTGCCGGATATCGGGGGCGTGCGCGACAGCGTGCGCACGGCGCGACCGCCGGAATCGACTTCGACTTCCTCAACGCCGGTGGTGCCGTGCAGGAATTTCTCATAACGCTGCTCGAGCCCGGTCTTGCCGATGTAATCGCTGCCGCGATAGTTGGTAAGCCGTCCGTCCTTTTCCAGTTGCTCGACTTCGCGCCGGTTGATGCGGCCGATGTGCCCGACAAGATGCGAAAACATCTCGCCCTGCGGATACTGGCGGAACAATCGTGCCTTGGCTTCGACCCCCGGGAAACGGTAGCGGTGTACGGCGAAGCGCGCGATTTCCTCGTCGGACAGCCGGTTGCGGATCGGCAGACTTTCGAAACGTTTGCTTTCTTCCAGCAGTTTCTTGAAACGGCGCCGGTCGCGTGGCGCGATCTCGACGATGGTGGCAAGGTCGTCGATGGTCGCCTCGAGATCCTGGACCTTGCTCGGGGTGATCTCCAGCGTGTAGGCGGAGTAGTTGTGGGCAAGCATGACGCCGTTGCGGTCGACGATGATGCCGCGGTGCGGCGCGATGGGCAGCACGGAAATCCGGTTGGCTTCGGCCAGCGTGCTGTAGTGGCCGTGCTGCACGACCTGCAGGTAGAAGAATCGCAGGAACAGCAGCGAAAACAGCGTGAGCACGAAAATACCGAGCACAATCAGTCGCCCGCGAAAACGCTGCAGTTCGCGGTCCGAGTCGCGAATCTCGATGCCGGGGTTGATCGACAGTTCAGACACGGTCCGGATCGGGACGCGGGCGCTGTGGCAGCTTCAGCAGGTAGGCCAGGGCCGGCCACAGTGCGGCCCCGGTAAAATTGCCGAGGAAATAGGCGTAGCCGGGAAAATCGGCACCGGCAAGTGCGCGCACCAGCAGCACGATCAGGCTGGTGAACAACAATAGCGGGATCACGTGCAGAACCTGAGCGGTCATCGAAAAACGCTGCACGCGGCGATTCAGCGCGATGCCCGCGTAAGCGAGGATGGTATAGGCCAGGGCATGCTGGCCGAACAGGCTGCCGTCGGCGATATCCATCAGCAGACCGAGCGACCAGGCGGTGAGGAAGCCGATTTTTCGGGGCTCCATGATGCACCAGTAGAGCACCGTCAGCGCGACAAAATCAGGTACCAGCCACAATGCCCAGCCCGACCACGGCAGCAGATTGGCCAGCAGCGCGGCAATCAGCGTGATTGCAATGAACCCCGGCTTGACCGGCAGCAACAACACCTGTGGGGACATCGGGCGCGTTGCCATCAGGATTTTTTCCTTTTTTTCGGCGCTGCGGTTGCCGGTGTGTCCTGCGGCGGCTCGGGCTGCGCCGGTCGCGGGCCCAGCACCAGCACCTGGGTGCCGGAGTTGACCCCCGCCAGCGGCTTGCAGGCAATGTTGGCGAAAAGATATGCGGTGTTGCGCTCGACGTGCGTGACTTCGGCGACGGGCAGACCCTGCGGGTAAATGCCGTCGATACCGGAAGTCACCAGCTGGTCGCCGATCTGAAAATCGGCGGTGAGCGGAATGAAACGCAGCTCCAGCCGGCCATCGTCGCCGGTGCCGGAGAGCACGGCGCGGAACCCGGTGCGCACGTTGAGCACGGGCACCAGCTGTCCCTTGTCGGTGATCAGCGTGACTTCGGAGAGCCAGGGATAGGCACGCGTCACCTGCCCGACGACGCCGACATGATCGATCACCGGGCGGCCCGGCTCGATCCCGCGTTGCAGACCCTGGTCGATCATGACCTTGCGCGAGAACGGGTCGCGTGCCGCATAAATGACTTCCGCGGCGAACGACGGTACGTTGACGCGTGCTTGCATGTCGAGCAGGCTGCGCAGATGGGTGTTTTCCTTGTGCAGCGCCGCGTTGCGTTGTGCCGCGGTGGCAAGTTCCAGATTCTGTGCGGTGAGGCGCTGGTTATCGACGCGCAACGTGTTGTGGGTGACGAAGAAATCCGCGATGCGGCTGCCCATCGCAGCGGGGGTTGCCGCCAGGCGCTGCAGTGGATAGACGATGACGCCGGCGATCTGCCGCAGCGTGGTCAGATAGTTGAAGCGGGCATCCGCGATCAGCAGCACGACGGACAGCATTGCAAAAATCATCAGGCGCGCAAGCGCCGTGGGACCGGTGCGGAACAGCGGTGGCGGTGTATGTTCCATCGCGTGTTACCGCCGGTCGTCTGACGCAGGCCTGTGTTCGCAGCCGGAGCCGGCATGGGTGCGAACGCAGGCCGGAATCCGCCGCATCAGTCGTTTGCGAAAATGCTGCCGAGGTGTTCGAGTTTTTCGAGGGCCTTGCCCGAGCCGCGGACGACGCAGGTCAGCGGATCCTCGGCGACGATGACCGGCAGTCCGGTTTCTTCCATCAGCAGCCGGTCGATGTCGCGCAGCAGTGCGCCACCACCCGTCAGCACCATGCCTTTTTCGGCGATGTCGGCGGCGAGTTCCGGCGGCGTCTGCTCCAGTGCGGACTTGACCGCGGAGACGATGCTGTTCAGCGGATCGGTCAGCGCTTCGAGGATTTCGTTGCTGGAAATGGTGAAGCTGCGCGGGATGCCTTCGGCGAGGTTGCGGCCTTTGACTTCTTTTTCGCGGACTTCCGAACCCGGGAACGCGGAGCCGATTTCCTTCTTGATCTGCTCTGCGGTGGTTTCGCCGATCAGCATGCCGTAGTTGCGGCGGATGTAGTTGATGATGGCTTCGTCGAACTTGTCGCCGCCGACGCGCACCGAACCCTTGTAGACGAGACCGCCCAGTGCGATGACGCCGACTTCGGTGGTGCCGCCGCCGATGTCGACCACCATCGAGCCGGTGGCTTCGCCCACCGGCAGGTCGGCGCCGATCGCCGCCGCCATCGGCTCTTCGATCAGGTAGACACGCGAGGCGCCGGCCCCGATCGCCGCATCGCGAATGGCGCGGCGTTCGACCTGGGTTGAACCACAGGGTACGCAGATGATGATGCGCGGCGAGGGCGAGAAAAACTTGCTGTGATGCACGCGCTTGATGAACTGCTTGATCATCTGCTCCGTGATGATGAAGTCGGCGATCACGCCGTCCTTCATCGGCCGGATGGCGGTGATGTTGCCTGGCGTGCGGCCGAGCATCTGCTTGGCGGCGAGGCCTACTTCCTGGATGACCTTTTTGCCGTTCGGGCCGCCCTCCTGGCGGATGGCGACGACAGATGGCTCATCGAGCACGATGCCTTTGCCGCGAACGTAGATCAGCGTGTTCGCCGTGCCCAGGTCGATGGCGAGATCGTCGTTAAAGTAACTGCTCAGGAAACCGAACATAAAGCCTTTCGTATTAACGGATTTTGATGCCCTCAGGCGCGTCGATATGATAACCTAGCCAGCCCTCGTTTTTAATGGTTTTTTCACTCTGCTCATGGCCTTGACGCTCGACGATGTGCGGCGCGTTGCGCACCTGGCGCGGATCGCGGTTGATGATGCCGAGGCCGGGGCTGCGCTGGGGCAGTTGACGCGCGTATTCGGCCTCATCGAGCAGATGCAGGCAGTCGACGTCTCCGGCATCGAACCGATGGCGCATGCTCAGGATCTGGTGCTGCGTCTGCGCCCCGACGTGGTGACCGAGGGCGATCAGCGCGAACGCTTCCAGGCGATTGCGCCGGAGGTCGACGCCGGGCTGTATCTGGTGCCCAAGGTGATCGAATAACATGATCGAATCAGCGGAGTCCGTAGCGCTATCCTCCGCAGAACAGCCGTGTTGCAATGTCCAACGCCACCCTCAAAGAACTATCTCTGAAACTTGCCACCGGCGCCTGCTCCAGCGTCGAGTTGACGCATGAATATTTAAATAAAATCAATAGGTTAAATAACGACCTCGGCTGTTTCATCACGGTCGATGGCGAACGCAGTCTGGCGCAGGCGCAGGCAGCGGATGCGCAGCGGTCCGCCGGACGTGCCGGCCCGCTGACCGGGATCCCGCTGGCACACAAGGATATTTTCTGCACCCAGGGCTGGCTCACCACCTGCGGGTCGCGCATGCTGGCGAATTTTGTTGCGCCGTACGATGCCCATGTGGTCGAACGCTGCAGTGCCGCAGGCATGGTGACACTGGGCAAGACCAACATGGACGAATTCGCAATGGGCTCGTCCAACGAAACCTCGTATTTCGGTCCGGTGCGTAATCCGTGGCATCGCGAGACCGTGCCCGGCGGCAGTTCGGGCGGGTCGGCGGCAGCCGTCGCGGCACGCCTCGCGCCCGCGGCAACGGGCACCGACACCGGCGGCTCGATCCGCCAGCCCGCAGCGCTGACGGGTATTTGTGGCCTGAAGCCGACCTACGGCGTGGTATCGCGCTACGGCATGATTGCCTTTGCCTCCAGCCTCGATCAGGCCGGACCGATGGCACGTACTGCGGAAGACCTGGGTCTGCTGCTGAATGTCATGGCCGGGTTCGATGCCCGCGATTCGACCAGCCTCGATCGCCCGACAGAGGACTATCTGCGCGACCTTCCCCGATCAGTGGCCGGATTGCGCATCGGCTTGCCGCAGGAATTCCTGGCCGCGGGACTGGCGCCGGACGTGCAGCGCGCGGTCGATGCGGCGGTCGCCGAATACCGGAAACTCGGTGCGACCGTTGTCGACATCAGCCTGCCGAACATGGGGCTGTCGGTGCCGGTGTATTACGTGCTGGCTCCGGCGGAAGCCTCCAGCAACCTGTCGCGTTTCGATGGTGTACGCTATGGCCACCGCGCCGCGGAATATACCGACCTGCTCGACATGTACAAGCGCACCCGCGCGGAAGGGTTCGGTGCCGAGGTGAAGCGGCGCATTCTGATCGGCACTTATGTGCTGTCGCACGGCTACTACGACGCCTATTACATTCGTGCGCAAAAACTGCGGCGGCTGATCGCCCAGGATTTTGCCGCAGCATTTCAGAAATGCGATGTCATCATGGGGCCGACCAGCCCGACCACCGCGTTCCGTCTCGGCGAAAAAAGCGCGGACCCGGTGCAGATGTACCTGTCGGACATCTATACCATCGCGGTGAACCTGGCCGGCCTGCCCGGCATGTCGATTCCCTGCGGTTTTGACGGCGGCGGATTGCCGGTTGGTCTGCAGATCATCGGCAATTATTTTGATGAAGCGCGCATGCTCAATGTTGCGCATCAGTATCAGCTGGCGACGGATTGGCACCTGAAAATGCCGCCAGGGATCGAGTAAGCGGTAAGTGGTGGGCCGTAAGTGCCTCTGTGCTTTTAATGGTCCGTTCATCGCTCACTGCTTACGATTCACGGCTCACGGAGTTAAAACATGAAATGGGAAGTGGTCATTGGCCTCGAGACCCACGCACAGTTGTCGACGGTGTCGAAGATCTTCTCCGGCGCGCCGACGGCTTTCGGTGCGGCGCCGAACACGCAGGCCTGCGGCGTCGATATCGCGCTGCCGGGGGTGCTGCCGGTGCTCAACACCGGCGCGGTGGAGCGCGCGATCCGTTTCGGCCTCGCGGTCGGTGCAAAAATCAACTCGCCATCGATATTTGCGCGCAAGAATTACTTCTATCCCGATCTGCCCAAGGGCTACCAGATCAGCCAGTACGAACTGCCGATCGTCGAGGGCGGCACGCTGACCGTGCAGGTGGGTGATGCCGAAAGAACCGTCCGCCTGACGCGCGCGCACCTCGAAGAGGATGCCGGCAAGTCGCTGCATGAGGATTTCCACGGGCAGACCGGCATCGACCTCAATCGCGCGGGCACGCCGCTGCTGGAAATCGTCTCCGAGCCTGACATGCGCTCGGCGGAAGAAGCGGTGGCCTATGCCAAGGCGCTGCATACGCTGGTGCGCTGGATCGATGTCTGCGACGGCAACATGCAGGAAGGTTCGTTTCGTTGCGATGCCAACGTGTCGGTCCGTCCGCAGGGCTCCGCCACACTCGGTACCCGCCGCGAGATCAAGAACCTCAACAGCTTCCGTTTCCTGCAGCAGGCGATCGAGTACGAAGTGCAATGGCAGATTGGCGAAATCGAGGACGGCCGCGCGATCCAGCAGGCGACCGTACTGTTCGATCCCGACAGCGGCGAAACCCGCATGATGCGCACCAAGGAAGACGCGCACGATTATCGCTATTTTCCTGACCCCGACCTGCTGCCGCTGGAGGTGACGGCGGAACGACTTGCCGCCGTGCGCGCGGCGATGCCCGTGTTGCCGCAGGCAAGGCGCGAAAAGTTTGCCGCCCAATATGGCCTGACGGTTTATGACGCCGGATTGCTGACTGCAAGTCGGGAACTCGCCGATTATTTCGATGCGGCTGCAGTGGGCGCCGATGCCAGGACCGGTAAATTATGCGCAAACTGGATCTCCGGGGCGTTGAGCGCCCGCCTGAACGAAGAAGGAATCGATATCGCACAGAGCCGTGTCGGCGCGTCACAGCTGCGTGGAATGGTTGATCGCATCGCTGACGGTACGATCTCCGGGAAAATGGCCAAGGATGTGTTCGATGCGATGTGGGCGGGTGGGGGCGATGCGGATCAAATCATCGCGGCCAAAGGCCTGAAGCAGATTTCCGACAGCGGCGAACTGGAAAAAATAGTAGATCAGGTGCTGGCCGAGAATGCGCAGCAGATGGCCGACTTCCGCGCCGGCAAGGAAAAGGCCTTCAATTCGCTGGTTGGGCAGGTAATGAAAGTAACCCGCGGTAAGGCCAATCCGCAGCAGGTCAACGACATCCTGCGCCGCAAGCTCGCCGGCTGAGCCGGCGGCGGCTGCTATTTCTTCGGGGCCGGGTTGGCCTCGGCAGTTGCGGCGGCCGGCGCGGGTAAGCCTTTCAGTTCGAGAAAGCGGGCTTTCTGCTGCGCATAACTCGTGCTGATGCGCTCCTTGTCTTTCTCTTTTTCCGCGATCTGTGCTTCGACGCGGTCTTTTTCGTCGGTGGCACGCTTCAAGTCGTTCTTCACGGCATCCGGTACCGGCTTGCCGGTTTTGGCGAAGTCATCGTGGCGCCTCTGCTGCGCGGCATAGGTGTCTGCAGCACTTTTCCGCGTCGCGGTGAGCTGCTGGATCTGCAGCTCGACTACCTGCAGTTCGCGGTCCCGCCGCACATCGATTTCCTTCGCCGACGTATAGGTATTGATCAGCGCCGCATCCTGACGTCGCTGCTCGGAGATCCGCCGATCCTCTTCAGCCTTGAGCGCCGCCTTTTTCTGATCTTCTTCGCGCAGGCGTGCGGCTTCCTGTGCCGACACGGTGGTCTGGCGGGTGATGCCGCGGCTGTCCAGCGTTTTGGTTTCGTTCTGCAGGAACTCCGGCGGCACACGGTCGCCGCAGCCGATCACCTTGCCGGTTTTGTCTTTCCAGCAGATGATTTTCTGCGCATGCCCGGCCGGAACCGCAACCAGCAGGAATGCGGTCACTGCGGCGGTAGTGGCGACCAGGGACAGCGACGATCGGTGTTCAAGCATGATGCACCCCATATTGTTGGCGATAGGCCGCCACCGCGGCGAGCTGTGGCCCCATGCCCTTCTCGTTTTCCAGAAATCCTATCAGGTCATCCAGCGTCGCAATGCTGATGACCGGCATGCCGTACAGCTGTCCGACTTCCTGGGTGGCCGACAGTTCCCCCGAACCACGCTCCATGCGATCAAGGGCAATCAGCACACCGGCAGGCGTGGCGTTTGCAGCGCGAATCAAGTTGACGGATTCGCGCACGGAGGTTCCGGCAGAAATCACGTCATCTACGATCAGCGTCCGGCCCGCCAGCGGGGCGCCGACCACGCTGCCGCCTTCGCCGTGATCCTTGGTTTCCTTGCGGTTGTAGCTGAACGGGACATTGCGGCCGGCGTCGGCCAGTGCAATCGCGACCGCTGCGACCAGCGGAATGCCTTTGTACGCGGGTCCGAACAGCATATCGAAGGGTGTTCCGGCCGCGGCAATCGCTTTCGCGTAAAATTGCGCCAGCTGGCGCAGGGAGCTGCCGTCGCAAAACAGCCCGGCATTGAAAAAATACGGGGACAGGCGCCCGGCCTTGGTCTTGAACTCGCCGAACAGCAGGACTTTGGTATCGATGGCGAAACGGATGAATTCCTGTCTGAAACTGGCGGCCATATTCGTGTATCACCCGGCGTGCCCGCAGTGGTGAAAATCAGTGGAGCGGGCGGTGGCACGATTCCGCCGGATCGGAAACATTGAAAATTATAACCCTGAATCTCAACGGCATCCGATCCGCAGCGCGCAAGGGCTTCTTCACCTGGCTGCCGCGCCAGCGCGCCGACGTGATTTGTGTCCAGGAACTGAAGGCGCAGGCCGCCGACATGACTGCCGAGTTGCTGGCGCCGGGCGGATACCACGGCCATTTCCATTATGCCGACAAAAAAGGCTATAGCGGCGTCGGCATTTATTCGAAGCGGGTACCGGACCAGGTAACGGCCGGTATCGGCGTCGCCGAGATCGACGCCGAAGGGCGTTATTTGCGTGCGGACTTCGGCAGATTATCCGTGGTCTCGGTCTATCTGCCTTCAGGCTCCAGCGGCGAGCACCGCCAGCAGGCCAAATTCCATTTCATGGCGAAGTTCTTTCCCCACCTGAAGCGCCTGAGGGCCAGCGGCAGGGAAATCGTATTGTGCGGCGACTGGAACATCGCCCACAAGGAGATCGACCTGAAAAACTGGCGTGGTAATCGCAAGAACTCCGGGTTCCTGCCCGAGGAACGCGAGTGGCTGACCCGGGTGTTCGATGACCTGGGCTGGGTAGACGTGTTCCGCCGTATCGACCCGCGCCCGGAGCAATACACCTGGTGGTCGAGCCGTGGCCAGGCCTGGGCAAAAAACGTCGGTTGGCGTATCGATTACCAGCTGGCGACCCCGGGTATTGCTGCCGCTGCGCGGAAGGCGGCGATCTACAAGGACGAGCGGTTTTCCGACCACGCGCCGTTGACCATACGCTACGCCGGGCACATCGCTTGAGGGATTCCCGACTCTCCTGGCGCGACACGCTGGCGGCCATGTTCAGCGGGCGGATGCTGGTCGCGCTGCTGATGGGATTTGCATCCGGGCTGCCGCTGTTGCTGACCGGATCGGTGTTGCAGGCCTGGCTGCGTGACGGGGGCGTCGATCTGGCGCGCATCGGCCTGTTTGCGCTGATCGGCTTGCCGTACACGCTGAAGTTCCTCTGGTCCCCGCTCTTCGACCGCTACACGCCGGTTTTTCTGGGGCGCCGCCGCGGCTGGCTGACGCTGGTGCAGTTTGTTCTGGCCGGCGCGCTGTTGCTGCTGAGCACGGCGCAGCCGACGGCGGATCACCTGTGGCTGGTGATGCTGGCGGGGCTGCTGGTGACTTTTTTTTCGGCATCGCAGGATATCGTCATCGATGCCTATCGTCGGGAAAGCATGGCCGATGCCGAACTGGGACTGGGTTCGGCGCTCTACGTGAACGGCTACCGGATCGGCATGCTGCTTGCCGGGGGCGGCGGGCTGATCCTCGCCGACTGGCTGTCGTTCGAAGCGATGTACCGGATCATGGCGGTGTGCATGATCGCCTGTGTGACGGTCACCCTGTTTGCGCCGGAGCCGCCGTTGCCCGAAGGCCGGCCACGCAGCCTCCGCGCGGCCGTGTTGCTGCCGTTCCAGGATTATTTCGTGCGTCAGGGCGCCTGGCTGATTCTCGCGTTCATCCTACTCTACAAGCTCGGCGATACCATGGCTTCGGCGATGACCACGCCGTTTTACCTGGATCTCGGTTACACCAAAACGGAAATTGGCGCAGTGGTCAAACTGTTCGGCTTCTGGGCTACCATCGCCGGCGGCACGCTGGGCGGGATCTGGATGCTGCGCGTGGGCACCCATCGTGCATTGTGGCTGTTCGGTCTCGGCCAGATGGTGTCGACGCTGGGTTTTGTCGTACTGGCCTGGTGTCCGCTCAACGTCGGGGCGCTGGCCACCGTGGTCGCGGTCGAAAATCTGACTGCGGGCATGGGCACGGCGGCATTCGTCGGCTTCATGGCGGCACTGACCGACCGCCGTTTCACCGCGACCCAGTATGCATTGCTGTCGAGCCTGATGGGTGTGCCGCGGGTGCTGCTCTCGGCTCCGACCGGATGGTTTGCGCAGTGGCTAGGCTGGCCGGGATTTTTCCTGCTGTGCGTACTGATCGCGGTTCCCGGCCTGGTGCTGCTGCGCTGGGTCACCCAACTGGCCGCTGCGCCTCAGCCGCCAAAGTGATATACCGCGAGTTCGCCCAGCAGGTTGGGCCATGAAGTGACGGATTTGCCGCCGGTAAGCACCGTGCGCTCGACGATGTTGATGCCGCGTTCCGTGCAGAACCGCTCGAAATCGGCCACTGTGCACAGGTGGATATTGGGCGTATTGAACCATTCGAATGGCAGGTTTTCCGACACCGGCATGTGTCCCCGCAGGATCTGCAGACGGTTTTTCCAGTAACCGAAGTTGGGGAAGGTCACGATGCCGGCCCGCCCGACGCGCAGCATTTCGCGCATGATGCGTTCGGTGTTGCGCATCGCCTGCAGCGTTTGCGACAGCACGACATAGTCGAATGAATTGTCTACGAATTCCGACAGGCCGCGTTCCAGGTCACCCTGGATGACGTGTACGCCGTTCTTCACGCAGGCGAGGACATTGCCGTCGTCGATCTCGACGCCATATCCGGTGACACCGCGAGCCTGCTGCAGGTACTTCAGCAGCGTGCCATCGCCGCAGCCCAGGTCGAGCACGTGCGCATCACGCCGTATCCATTGCGCGATCGCCGCGAAATCCGGGCGTTGCTCACCATTGATTCCGGTCATGGCGCGATCTCCTGATGAACGCGCTCGAAATAGGCGGCGACCAGCCGGTGATAGCGCACGTCGTCGAGCAGAAACGCATCGTGCCCGTGGGGTGCGTCGATTTCCGCGTAGGTAACCCGGGCGCGGTTGTCGAGCAGGGCGCGGACGATTTCGCGCGAGCGCTCCGGAGAGAACCGCCAATCGGTGGTGAATGAAATCACCAGCACACCGGCTGCGACACTCTTCAGTGCCTGAGTCAGGTTGCCGTCGTATTCGAAGGCGGGATCGAAGTAGTCCAGCGCCTTGGTGATGCGCAGGTAGGTGTTCGCATCGAAGTAGTCGGCGAATTTGTTGCCCTGGTGGCGCAGGTAGGACTCGATCTGGAACTCGGTGTCGAACGTATAGTTGAGCTTGCCGTGCTTCAGCTGCCGACCGAACTTGCTGGCCATTTCATCGTCCGACAGATAGGTGATGTGCCCGACCATGCGTGCGACACGCAGGCCGCGTTTGGGCGCCACGCCCTGCACCTGGTAGTTGCCGCCATTGAAGTCGGGGTCGGTGATGATGGCTTGGCGGGCGACTTCGTTGAAGGCGATGTTCTGCGCCGACAGGTTGGGTGCGCAGGCGATGACAACGCTGTGCCGCAGGCGCTGCGGATAGCGGATTGCCCAGGCAAGTGCCTGCATCGCGCCCAAGCTGCCACCCATCACCGCCGCAAACTGCGCGATACCGAGCTGGTCGGCAAGCCGGGCCTGGGCGTCGACCCAGTCTTCTACGGTAACCACCGGGAACTCCCCACCCCAGCGCCTGCCGGTGTCGGGGTCGACGCTCAGCGGTCCGGTCGAGCCGTGGCAGCCGCCGAGGTTGTTGACGCCGATCACGAAGTAGCGGCTGGTATCGAGCGGTTTGCCGGGCCCGATCATGTTGTCCCACCAGCCGACATTGTCGGGATCGTCGGCATACACACCCGCAACGTGATGCGAGGCGTTGAGCGCATGGCAGACCAGCACGGCATTGGAGCGGTCCGCGTTGAGCGTGCCGTAGGTTTCGTAGACCAGTTCGTAGTCGCGCAGCACGCGGCCGCAGCGCAGTAGCAGCGGTTCGGTGAAATGCGCGGCCTGCGGCACGACGTTGCCGACCGAATGGGCCAAATCCTGTGTCCGTGTTTTTGTGGCAGCCATAAAAAAACCCCGAAGCTTGCGCGCCGGGGTCATGAGAATCAGTCATCTCTTTAGCCGGATTTATTACGCGCCCGCAAGCTGATCTCAAATCGGCGCGAAAACTGCAGCGCTACGTTACCTGCCGGACACGGCATTGTCAAATGCGGCGGCGGGCATTCAGCCGTTGAGTTTGTCGAGCAGATTGCGCAGTTTCACGGGGTCCGTGGTCCGCAGCATTCTCCTGGTGATCGGCTGCGAATCCGCCAGACTGGTCTTCAGCACGCGCTGCTTGACCTCCGGCAGATGCGCCGAATGCATGGAAAGCTGGCGCAGTCCCAGTCCCAGCAGCAACCGCGTCAGCGTCACATCGCCGGCCATCTCGCCGCAAACCGCCACCGGAATTTTGGCCTTTGCGGCGGTGGTGAAGATGTGCGCGAGCAGCGTCAGCACCGCCGGGTGCAGCGGATCGTAGAGGTGCGCCACCGTGTCGTCGGTGCGGTCGATCGCCAGCAGGTACTGGATCAGGTCGTTGGTGCCGACCGACAGGAAGTCCAGGCGTTTGGTCAGCAACCCCAGCGCCAGCGCGGCCGCGGGGATTTCCACCATCCCGCCGACGGGGATGCTGCGATCGTAGGTGATGCCTTCGTCGTCAAGACTGCGTTTGGCCTGCTCCAGCAACAACAGCGCCTGATCGACTTCGGATGCATTCATCAGCATCGGGATCAGTATTTTCATTTTGCCGTAGCGGGAGGCCCGCAGCATCGCGCGCAGCTGAGTGATGAACCGCTTCGGTTCGGTCAGGCACAGACGGATCGCGCGCAGGCCGAGGGCCGGGTTCGGAGCGAGGCGGGCGATATCGTCGATCTGCTTGTCGGCGCCCAGGTCGTACGTGCGGATGGTTACCGGCTGCCCTTCCATTTCCTCCATGACTCTGCGGTAGGCCTCGAACTGTTCGTCCTCGTCCGGCAGGTCGGTGCGGTTGAGATAAAGGAATTCGGTGCGAAACAGTCCGATGCCGGTGGCGCCGCTGTCCACGGCAAGCGCGACGTCACCCGGGAGTTCGATGTTGGCGTACAGCTCGATATCTGTACCGTCCAGCGTGCGCGCCGGCGTGTCGCGCAGGCGCCTGAGTTTCTGCCGCTCCAGGCCGAATTCGCGCTGGCGCAGCTGGTATTCGGCGAGCACCTGCGGGTCGGGATCGACGATGATCACGCCCTGCGAACCATCGACGATGATGATTTCGTTTTCACGCACCAGCTGACGCGCGTGATGCAGTGCGACGATGCAGGGAATGTTCAGGCTGCGCGCGACGATTGCGGTGTGCGAAGTAGCGCCACCGAGGTCGGTGACGAAACTGGCAAACTGGTGCTGCTTGAACAGTACGACATCGGCTGGCGACAGGTCGTGCGCAACCAGTACCAGGTTGCGGTTGGAATCACCGGATGGCGGCGGCATGTATCCGGGTTGCCCCGACAGCGCTTTCATGACCCGTTGCGCGACCTGGATGACGTCGGCGCGGCGTTCGCGCAGATAACTGTCTTCGATGGCGTCAAACTGCTGCAGCAGTTCGTCGGTCTGGATTTTCAGCGCCCACTCGGCGTTGCAACGCTCGGTCTCAATGATGGTGCGCGGCGCGGCCGACAGCGTCGAATCGTTGAGAATCATCAGGTGCAGATCGATGAACGCCGCAAACTCTGCCGGTGCGCCGACCGGGACAGAACTGCGCAACTGATCGAGTTCGCCGTGCACAGCCTGCACGGCCAGATCAAACCGCGCGCACTCTTCGGCGGTCTGGTCGACAGGGATTTCGTAGCGGGCCACCTCGAGCTTCGAATGCGATACCAGATGCGCATGGCCGATCGCGATGCCGCCTGAGACGCCGATGCCGTGTATCGTGAAACTCATGGGAGAGGCCGGGGGAGCAGGTTAGTGGAGCCGGTGACAAAAACGCCAAACCGCATTTTGCCCGTTGCGGGCCGGCCTCTCAATGTTCGGCGTTCACTCTCCTTCGCCGAAGCGGTCTGCGATCAGGCCTTGCAAGGCCTGCATCGCTGCCGCCTCGTCTGCGCCCTCGGTTTCGATCACGATTTTCGAACCCCTGGCGGCAGCCAGCATCATCACGCCCATGATGCTTTTGGCGTTGACCCGTCGGCCGTTACGGCTCAACCAGACATTGCTGGCGTAGCCGCTGGCAATCTGTGTCAGTTTTGCGGATGCCCGGGCGTGCAGTCCGAGCTTGTTGATGATCTCAGCTTCCTGTTGCAGCATTGTGAACCGTGGTGAATGTCGGCGGCACCCGCAGCACACCTTCGCAGCCACCGCTGATGGCCTTGGTCATCATTACCGACAGTGACTTGTCGCGATAAGTCAGCGCGCGGATCAGCATCGGCAGGTTGACGCCGGCGACACCCTCGACCTTGCCGGGAATTACCAGTTTTGCCGCGATGTTGGATGGCGAGCCGCCATACATGTCGGTGAGCACCAGCACGCCGTCACCCTCATCCAGATCCCTGACCATTTTGCGCGCTTGGGGCAGCAGCTGCACCGGGTCATCCTGCGCGGTGACCCCGATCTGGCGCAGCCGCGGCGGGCGCTTGTTGAGCATATGGCTGGCGCAATGAATCAGGCTCTCGCCCAGTGTGCCGTGGCTGATAATCAGTATGCCAATCATTGATTTAAACAGCGTCTATCATGAAAGCGACATACTCTACGCCCACTTTTCTTGCACCGCAACATGAGCGGGAGTGTGGTCTCAATCAGTCCAGATTAAACTAACTTCTCCAATGAATTCAATAACATGGAGGACACGTTAAAGCCGGTTTGCTGGGTGATTTCGCGAAAGCAGGTAGGGCTGGTGACGTTGACCTCGGTGAGGTAGTCGCCGATCACGTCCAGGCCGACCAGCAACAAGCCGGCTGCGGCGAGGTGCGGGCCCAGCGTTTCCGCAATCGCCCGGTCGCGTGCGGTCAGTTGGCGGGCAACGCCGGTTCCGCCGGCCGCAAGATTTCCCCGCGTCTCTCCCGCTTTGGGGATGCGCGCCAGGCAAAACGGTACGGGTTCGCCACCGATTACCAAGACCCGCTTGTCGCCGGCACTGATTTCCGGGATGTAGCGTTGCGCCATGATGGTGCGCTGGCCATTGCCGGTCAGTGTCTCGACGATGACATTGACGTTCGGGTCACCAACACGCACCCGGAATACAGATGTACCACCCATGCCGTCCAGCGGTTTGAGGATGATGTCGCCGTGCTCCTGCAGAAACCCGTGGAGCAATGCCGCACGGCGCGTGACCAGCGTCGGTGCCGTGAATTCCGCAAACCGCGCAATGGCCATTTTCTCGTTGTAGTCGCGGATCGCCTGCGGGCGGTTGTATATCTTCGCGCCGCGGCGTTCGGCGATTTCCAGCAGGTAGGTGCTGTAGACATATTCCATGTCGAACGGCGGATCCTTGCGCATCAGCACCGCGTCGAACTGTTCCAGCGGTGTTTCGACCGGAGGATCAAGCCGGTACCAGGCGGATGTCTCTCCCGTCAAGTGCAGCCGGGCGGCGTAGCCGGTGACGTTCAGTTTGTGCCAGGCCAGATCGTGCTGCTGCAGCGCATACAGCGCATGGCCCCGCGCTGCGGCCTCAAGCATGATGGCGTAGGTGGTGTCCTTTTCCAGCTTGAACTCGTCGAGCGGGTCGACGATGAACGCGAGCTTCATGGTGCTGCGCGCAACAGCGCCGGGGCCGCGGGTGCGGCTTCCATGCGCTCCAGTTCAATGGCGGCGGCAAGCAGCGCCAGCCGGGCGATCACGCCGTACGAGTAAAAACGGTTCGGTGGACAGCCCGGATCATCCGGATTGGGCGAGGAGCAGGGCTCGGCGAAGGCCAGGGGCACGAACTGCATGCCCGGCGCGTTGAGATTCTGGTCCTTGCCGCGCTCGGTATGCACGCGATAGAAACCGCCGACGACGAAGTGATCAATCATGTAGACCACGGGTTCGGCGACAGCGTCGCCCACGTTCTCGAAGGAATAGACGCCCTCCTGGACGATCACGTCGTTCACTTCCAGGCCCTCCTTGACCACCGCCATCTTGTTGCGTTGTTTGCGGTTGAGGCCCTTGACCTCGGACGGATCCTTGACGGTCATGATGCCCATGCCGTAGGTGCCGGCATCGGCTTTGACGATGACGAAAGGCTCCTCGGTGACGCCGTACTCCGCATATTTCCTGCGGATGTCGCCGAGTATCTCGGCGACGTAACCTTCCAGGCATTCCTCGCCCTGCCGGTCGCGGAAGTTGATCTTGCCGCATTTTTCGAAAAACGGATTGATCACCCAGGGGTCAATGCCGATCAGCGCGGCAAACTCCCGGGTCACGTCGTCGTAGGCGGCAAAATGTGCGGACTTGCGGCGCGTTGCCCAACCCGCATGTAGCGGTGGCAGCACGGTCTGCTCCAGATTCTGAAGTATGGCCGGCACGCCCCCCGACAGGTCGTTGTTCAGCAGTACGACGCAGGGATCGAAATCGGCTACTTTGAGGCGGTTGCCATCGCGGCGCAGGGGCTCCAGCCGCAACGAGCCGCCGTTGGTCAACTCGATTTCAGTGGCAGCGGTGATTTCTGGCAACAGGCTGCCGATCCGTACTTCGACCCCGGCATGGCGCAGTATCGCAGCAAGTTTCTCGACGTTCTGCAGATAGAACTGATTGCGCGTGTGGTTTTCCGGGACCAATACGATGCCACGCGCGTCGGGGCAGGCTTTCTCGATCGCGGTCATCGCCGCCTGCACACACAGCGTATGGAAGTCCGGATTCAGGTTGTTGAACCCGCCCGGGAACAGGTTGGTATCCACGGGTGCCAGCTTGAAGCCGGCATTGCGCAGATCCACTGACGCATAAAACGGCGTAGCGTGCTCCTGCCACTGGCTGCGCAGCCAGCGCTCGATGTCCGGCGTCGCTTTTAGGATATGGCTTTCGAGCTCCTGCAGCGGGCCGGTAAGTGCGGTGGTGAGGCGGGGGACGGTCATGGTCCGGGATTGTAGCTGATCCCGGCGCGCGTCCCGCCCAGCGGGGCGGGTCAAAAAAAAGCGGGCGCCGAAGCGCCCGCAAACTCAGGGAGATTACCCGAAGGGTTGTTACATGTGATAGGCCTTCTCGCCATGTTCGTTGATGTCCAGGCCTTCGCGCTCGACCTCTTCAGTCACGCGCAGCCCGACGATCATGTCGACAATCTTGTAGGCGATCAGTGCCACGACTCCGGACCAGACAATCGCGGTGCCTACGCCCCACAGCTGGCTGATGACCTGGGTGGTCATGTCGAAGTCCGCGACTTTGTTAGCCACGTAGTCATAGACACCCGTGCCGCCCAGCGCCGGCGAGACAAACACGCCGGTCAGGATCGACCCGAGGATGCCGCCGACCGCATGCACGCCGAACACGTCGAGCGCGTCATCCGCACCCAGCATCCGCTTCAGCCCGTTGACACCCCACAGGCAGATCACGCCGGCGAGCAGGCCGATGATGATGCCGCCCATCGGGCCGACGAAGCCGCAGGCCGGGGTGATCGCAACCAGGCCGGCGATGGAGCCGGACGCCGCACCCAGCATCGAGGGTTTGCCCTTGAGCATCCACTCGAAGATCATCCACGACATGGTTGCACCGGCAGTTGCCAGCAGCGTGTTCACCAGCGCCAGCGACGCCAGTCCGGTCGCTTCGAGGTTGGATCCGGCGTTGAAGCCGAACCAGCCCACCCACAGCAGTGCGGCACCGACCATGGTCAGCGTCAGGCTGTGCGGCGACATCGCTTCCTTGCCGAAGCCGACACGCTTGCCGACCAGGTAGGCGCCCACCAGACCGGCGATACCGGCATTGATGTGCACTACCGTGCCGCCAGCGAAGTCCAGCGCGCCCTTGGCCCACAGGAAACCGGCGTTCGCGACCACTTTGTCCAGTGAAGCTGCATTGGTAATCGCATCCGGACCGTCCCAGTACCAGACCATGTGCGCCATCGGCAGGTAGGAGAACGTGAACCAGAGGACAATGAACAGCAGCACGGCTGAGAATTTCATCCGCTCGGCAAACGCACCGACGATCAGCGCCGGCGTGATACCTGCGAACGTCGCCTGGAAGGCGATGAACACGTATTCCGGAATGACTACGCCCTTGCTGAACGTGGCGCCCACGGAATCGGGGGTGACGCCGGACAGGAAGAGCTTGTCGAAACTGCCCCAGAATGTCCCGGCACCGCCGAATGCCACGGTGTAGCCGTAGATCGCCCACAGCACCACGCACATCGAGAACACGATGTAGACCTGCATCAACACCGACAGCGTGTTCTTGGCGCGGACCATGCCGCCGTAGAACAGTGCCAGGCCGGGAATGGTCATCAGGATGACCAGGACCGTGGCCATTAACATCCAGGCGGTGTCACCCTTATTCGGGGTCGGTGCCGGTGCCGCTGCAGGCGCCGCAGCAGCGGGAGCAGCTGCCGGAGCGGCTGCTGGTGCTGTTGCCGCCGGGGCTTCAGCGGGCTTGTCCTGTGCAATGGCCGGTGCGCCTGCAAAGCTCAAGGCACCGAACAGCGCCAGAACTGCTAATAGTTTTTTCATCATAATCTCCAATCAAAGGGCATCCGCGCCGGTTTCACCGGTGCGAATGCGGATCACCTGCTCGAGTTCGGAGACGAAAATCTTGCCGTCGCCGATCTTGCCGGTGTTCGCGGATTTTTCGATGGCTTCGATGACCTGCTCGAGCAAATCGCTCTTGATCGCCGCCTCGACTTTGATCTTCGGCAGGAAGTCGACCACGTATTCCGCACCGCGGTAGAGTTCCGTATGCCCCTTTTGCCGCCCGAAGCCCTTGACCTCGGTCACGGTGATGCCGGTCACGCCGATGGCGGACAGGGCTTCCCGTACTTCGTCGAGCTTGAACGGCTTGATGATTGCCGTAACGAGTTTCATGTTGTGTCCCCGGTTAGTGGGGGCCAGCGCCAGGCGCGGCCCCGGGTTCCAGTGCAGTTATCAGAAGGTTTTCGACAGGAAGACGGTGACAGCCGACTTGCCGATCTTGCGACCATTGGGCGCGGTGTAGAAGGCCTCTTGGGTCGCGTCCATCGAAGTGTCGCTGTAGAACGCACCGATGGTGAAGTTCTGCGGCAGCGCATAGTTCACGCCGAGTTTCCAGTCTTCATACGAGGCGATGGAGTCATTGCTCACGCCGGGTGTGGCGTCACCCTCGTATTTCTGGATGCCGTAATGGGCCACCAGGGTGAATTCCTTGCTCAGCGGGACGTTGGCCGTCAGGTCGAGGTACCATGTGCCGCGGCTGTCGCGAACACCGAATGTTTTGTCGTTCAGGCTGTAGGAATACTTGCCGGTCAGCCATTTCCAGGTCAGGGCGCCGTAAAGCTCCAATGTGTCGGCTTTGGTACCGCCCGGCGCGACGTCACCGGGGTACAGGTATTGCAGAAGACCGACGTCAAAGCCGAAATCCCCGGCGAAGGTGCCTTTGTAGCCGCCGTAAACGTCGGCTTCCAGGCTGCCACCCGAGGAATAAGCGTTAAAGTCGCGGAGCCAGCTGACGTTCGATGCCCAGATTCCGGCATAGAAACCGCTGCTGTGGCCGTAATCGAAGCCGCCTTGCAGGGCAGCGCTGCCGTCGGTTTGGGCGAGGCCGCGGAAAATGTACTGGCTGTAAAGGCCCATGTTGCCAGTGAGCGAATGCGGTGAATCGGCAGCGGATGCGAACGCGGGTAC
>Ga0105107_10000475_pt1 | contig 25317 bp, 24 predicted proteins | sample PPLLaktember2015_6_FD_79335 | JGI IMG/M metagenome (GOLD analysis project Ga0105107, IMG submission 79335) | Freshwater sediment microbial communities from Prairie Pothole Lake near Jamestown, North Dakota, USA - PPLs Lake P8 Core (1) Depth... | ecosystem: Environmental > Aquatic > Freshwater >... | reverse complement strand
CTGCTCGAGTGGACCGAGCGGCTGCGCCGCGAGGTGGGCGAGGGCTTCCCCGACAAGGTCACCGCGTTCCGCGAGGGTATGGCCGTGCACGGGCGCTACCGCGAGCCGTGCCCGGATTGCGGCGCGCCGGTCCAGCGCATCGTCCACGGCGAGAACGAGTTCGACTACTGCGCGCGCTGCCAGACCGGCGGCCGACTGCTCGCCGACCGCGCCCTCTCGCGCCTGCTGCGCGAGGACTGGCCGCGCACCCTCGACGAGCTCGAGGCGCGCCTTCCGGCGCGCGCTACTCCGCGAGGACGCTGAGCAGGTCGTTGCGCAGGATGCGCGGGTCGAGGAAGCCGCTGCTGTAGACGTTGCGGATGCGGCGCTCGTCGTCGACCAGGAACAGCTTCAGGGTATGGCTCGCGACCTGCGGCTCCCCGGCGTCGCCCGGGACGCGCGGCGCGTCCTGGCCGAAGTCGGCGAGCACCGGGTCGATCGCCGCGGCGCTTCCCGCGGTGAGGAACTGCCAGCGCCCGCGCGGCGCCAGGGCGCGGCGCAGCGCCGCCATCCGCTCGGGCGTGTCGCGCGCGGGGTCGAGGCTCACCGTCATCAGCGTCACGCGCCCGGCCAGCTCCGGGCGATCCGCGAGGTCGCGGTCGAGCTCCTGCATCACCGCGTGGGCCATCGGGCAGGCGTCGGGGCAGTGCAGGTAGACGAAGGCGACGAGCGCCGCCTCCCCGTGCGCGACCCCGGGCAGCGCGGCCGGCGCCCCGTCGCTCCCGAGGAGCGTGTGGGCTCCTACGCGCCCGAGCGGGGGCAGCTCGTAGCTGCCGGGCGCGGGCGGCTCGAAGCGCGGCGCCGCCAAGCCGAGCGCGAGGAAGAGCGCGAGCGCCGCGCTCACGGCCGCGCCGCGACCTCCTCGGCCTTCGCCCCGCGCGCGAAGAAGGCCGTCTGGCCGAAGTGCATGATGTGCGGCCGGCCGAGCTTCTGGGCGCGGAAGTCCACCGCGAAGGCCGGCGTCAGCGCCTTGCCGTCCCAGTCGAAGGCGCGCAGGAACTGCTCGTCGTCGCCGCCGATGCCGTCCCAGTTCGCGAGCAGCGAGCTGGTGAAGTAGAGACGCTTCCCGTCCCAGCTCTGGGAGACCATGTTCACCTGCTTGCCGATCTTCTGCTCGAGCACGACCCGGGGCTTGCGCGGCTCCGAGACGTCGAACACGCGCACGCTGCCGTCCATGAAGCTGTCCACGAACAGGAAGCGGTCGTCCGAAGAGAGGCTGATGTCGACGGGCAGGGGCACCTTGGCCGGATCCCCGATGTCCGCCAGCTCCACGGCCTCGAAGCTGCCGTCGTCCTTGCGGAAGACGCCCCAGAGCTTGGAGGTGAGCGCGGTCGAGGTGAACGCGTACTCGTGGCGCGGATCGAGGGCCCAGCGGATCTCGAGGGGCGCTCCCGGCACGGCCAGGGTCTGGAGCGGCTTCCGGGCGTGGAAGTCCCACACCACCATGGTGTTCCCGAAGCGCTTCATGGCCTCGGCGTCCTTCAGCAGCTCGCCGAGCGGGCGCATGTAGTTCTCCTTCCCGGCGAAGGAGGAGGTGAGCATGCGGTTCAGGTGGGGGTTCACGCGCACGTCGTAGCCGTACTCGGCGCCGGCGGGCAGCCAGATCGTGCGCACGTACGTCCCGTCGTTCGTGTACTCGACGAGCGCCGTCTTGCCGCCGCCGTCGGTGGCGTTCGAGAGCCCGGAGATCAGCATGCGGCCGGGGATCGGGTAGAAGGTGTGCGGCCCCACCACGCCGCCGCTCTTCTCGACGAAGTCGCCGATCGTCTTCACGAGCTTCGGCTGCGCCGGGTCGGCGGCGAGGTCGAAGACGAAGATCTCGCTGCTGTCGAGCCCGCCCGCCCAGAGCTGGCGGCGGTCGTCGGTGAAGCCCGCGTGGTGCGCCTCGTGGCGCCCGCCCACCGAGACCTGGGACACGACCTTCCCGTAGTCCGGCCGCGCCGGGTTGGCGCCGATCGTGACCAGCTTGTCCGAGCCGTCGCCCACCCCGTCGATGCCGAGGGTCCAGACGTAGACGAAGTCCTCCTGGCCCAGGAGCTTCTGGATGTAGGGCGACTGGCACGGCTCGTCCGCGCGAACGGAGAGCGGCGCCCAGGCGCCAGCGAGGGCGAGGGCGAGGCCGAGACGCAGCGTGGCGCGCATGGGGGATCCTCCGCGGGCCATGCTATCACGGAAGCGCGAGGAGGCGACCGTGGACGAAAGCGTTCTCTATGCGAGCGACGGGCGGATCGCGACGATCACCCTGAACCGGCCCGAGAACCGCAACAGCATGACGCCCGACGTGATGGAGCGCTTTCGCGCCTGCGTGGCGCGCGCGCGCGCCGAGGCGGGCCTGCGCTGCCTGGTGATCACGGGCAGCGGCTCCACGTTCTGCGCGGGAGCGGACTTCCGCTCCGCGGCGGCGCCCGGCGCCGCCCGGGGCGACGACGTCCTCCCCCACGAGCGCGCCTTCGCCAGCTACGCGCCCTTCCTCGACGTGCTCGACGTCGAGGTTCCGACGATCGCCGCCATGAACGGCCACGCGATCGGCGGCGGCCTCGGCCTCGCGCTGGTCTGCGACCTGCGCGTCGCGAGCCGCGAGGCGCGCTACGGCGCCAACTTCGCGCGCCTCGGCTTCCACTCGGGCATGGCGATCAGCTACCTGCTACCGCGCATCGTGGGCGTGCCCGCCGCCGCCGACCTGCTCTTCACCGGCCGCATCGTCGACGGCGCCGAGGCCGCCACTCTCGGGCTCGTCCACGAGGCGGCGCCGGCGGCCGAGGTCGCGACCGCGGCCCGGCGCCGCGCCGAGGCGGTCGCAGCCTGCGCGCCGCTGGCGGTGCGCGCGATGAAGCAGTCCCTCTACCGCGGCCTCGCCTGGGACCCGCGCAGCGCGGCGCGCGCCGAGGCGTTCGTGCAGGCGGCGACCCTGGCGACCGAGGATGCGCGCGAGGGGATCCGCGCGCTGCTCGAGAAGCGCGAGCCGCGCTTCGCGGGGCGCTGAGCCGGAGCGGCGGGCCTACCCTACCCTCCGCCGCGCTCGGCGCCGCGCAGCGGCGCGAGCGGAGGAGGAAGCGATGGGTGGACGTGGGCTGCGGGGGTTCGGGTCGTTTCTGGCGGCGGCGTTCCTCGCCGTGGCGGCGCCTGCCGCGGGCCTCGAGAGCCTGAGCGGGACCTACGAGTTCAAGGAATCCTGCAAGGTCTTCGGGCAGGGCACGCACACGGTCGTGAAGAAGAAGGGGCTGCTCCTCCCCATCCTCGACCTCGGCGGGGGCCAGGCGCTCACCCAGTTCGGTGCGGCGGGCACCCTGGAAGGCTACGTCCGGGCCGAGACCGAGAAGCCGAGCCGCGGCTGGCTCTCGGCCGTGTCGTGCCACAACCTGCTCGACGCGGTCATCCACTTCGAGGTCTCGATGTCGCCGAGCGGCGCGGTACGGATGAAAGGCTCGTACCTCCAGGCGACCCCCGCGGACGGCGCCACGATCTCGTGCCAGCTCCGCGGCAAGCGCGTCTCGACCGACCCGCCGGTGATCACGCCCTGCCCCTGACCGGGCGGGCTCAGCGCCCGTGCGCGTACCCGCCGTCCACCTCGAGCACCGTGCCCGAGACGAAGCTCGCCCGGGCCAGGAACAGCGCGGCGTCGGAGGTGTCCGCGACCTCGCCGATGCGCTGCAGCGGGTGGATGCGCGCCAGCGCGTCGGCGCCCTCGCCGATCAGGGGCGTGCGGATGATGCCGGGCGCCAGGGTGTCGACGCGAATGCCGTAGCGGGCCAGCTCGGCGGCCCAGGATGACGGTGAGGGCGTGCACGCGCGGAGACCGGCAGCTCCGCCATGCCCTGGCTCACGAGCACCGTGCCGCCGTTGATGATGGCCCCGCCGCCGGCCTCGATCAGCGCGGGCACCACCGCCTGGGTAACGAGCCAGGTGCCCTTCACGTTGGTGGCGTAGAAGCGGTCGAGGTCCTCCTCGCTGCTCTCGAGGAACGGCTTCACGCCGAAGATCCCCGCGTTGTTCACGAGCACGTCGACGCCGCCGAAGCGCTCGTGGGCGACCAGGGCGAGCCGCCTCGCCGTGGCGCGCTCGCCGATGCTCCCGGCGACGGTCGCCACGCGGTCCTCCGCCCGAGCTCGGCAGCGGCCCGTTCGAGCCGGGCCTCGTCGCGCGCCCGTTCAGGACCACGCACGAGCCCTCGGCCAGGAAGCGGCGCGCCAGGTCATATCCGTGACCTACGAGCAGCTCAGCGCCTTCCTGCGCGTCGCCGGCGAGGGCTCCTTCACCGCCGCCTCGGCGAGCCTGCACAAGTCGCAGCCGGCGGTGAGCAAGCTGGTGAGGAACCTGGAGCAGGAGCTCGGGCTCGAGCTCTTCGATCGCTCTGCCTATCGCGCCACGCTGAGCGACGCGGGCCGCGCCTTCTTCGAGCGGGCGGCCGCGCTGATGGAGAGCACCGAGGCGCTGCGCAGCTTCGCCTTCGAGCTGGCCGGCGAGGCGGAGCCAATCGTGCGGCTGGCCGTCGACGCGGTGGCCCCGCTGCCGCCGATCCTAGAGGTGCTGCGCGCCGCGCAGCTCCGCTTCCCGGCCGTGCGCATCGAGCTGCGCACCGAGCGGCTCTCGGGCGCGCTCGACGCGCTGCGGGACGAGGAGGCCGATCTCGCGATCGCCGCTCCCCTCGGCCGCGGCGCCCGCGGCATGGAGGCGCGGCCCTTCGCGCGCGTGCGCATCGTGCCGGTCGCGCGCGCGGATCACCCGCTGGCGCGCGCCGGGGCGCCGAGCCCCGAGGCGCTGCGCGCGCACGCCCAGATCGTGCTGCGCGACAGCGCCCACGGCGAGACGGGGGCCTCGCTCAACGTGATCGCCGGGGGGCTGCGTTGGAGCGTGACGGACGTGGCGGCGAAGAAGGAGATCATCGCCGCCGGCATGGGCTGGGGCGGCCTTCCCGAGCACGTGGTGTCGGCCGAGCTGGCGAGAAGGACCCTCGTCGCCCTCGACGTGCCGGAGTTCGAGGCCGACTCGATGGAGCTCTTCGCCGTGCGCCGCCGCGATCGCCCGCGCGGGGTCGTCCAGCAGGCGCTCTGGCGGGGGCTCACCGCGCAGCCGGCGCGGCGGGGAGCCGCCCGCTCGACGCCCGATTCGCCCCGCGGGTGATTTCGATCCGTTCGTCGACTCCATGCCTGCAGACCACCTGCCGATACATCGCTGCGAAGCACGGAGGTCGTCATGCGAGGCATCGTGGGACTCATGACAATCGGGGCGCTCGCCCTGCTCTCCGGCCCGCCGGCCGCGGCGATCGACGTCGCGAGCGGCACCTGGGAGGGAAAGATGACCTGCCGGCAGGTCGCCGGGGGCGTCGCCGCCAAGACGAAGCAGGACGTCACGATCACGATCGGCGAAGACATGGGAGACGTAGGCGTCGACGTGCATGCGGGGATGACGCCGATCGCGACCGCCATCGGCGGGTTCCTGGCGGAGGACGGCGCGAAGCCGAACAAGGCGAAGCTCGTGGGCGTCGAGTGCGGGCTGAGCTGGAACCAGCAGAGCGGTGCGACGATCCACGCGGACGTCACGATCCCGCCCGGCAGCCCGAAGGGGACCCTCAAGGGAACGCTGACCCTGATGGACATCGCGACGACCACCGCGATGCAGTGCAGCTTCTCGGCGAAGCGCACCTCGACGGTCGTGGGGATGCTCAGCCCCTGCTTCTGAGCGCGGTCTGACCGCTCGCTCCGCTCGGGCGCCTCAGCCCGACAGCACGCGCCCCAGGATCGGCCCGCGCGCCACGCCCGCCGGCAGCGCCCCGAAGAGCAGGCCCGCGCGCGGAGCCAGGCGCGCCGCGCAGAAGCCCTCGCCGACCTCGCTCGGCGCGCCGCGCAGCAGCAGCGACGCCTGGAGCGCGAGGGCCAGGCGCTCGACCAGGTCCCGGGCGCGGGCCTCGACGTCCGCCGGCTCGGAGAGATCGCGCTCCAGCGCCTGCGTCCACGCGTCGAGCGCCGGGTGGGCGCCGCGTGCGAGCCGCAGCTCGTCGAGCAGCGCGGGCAGGCTGTCGGGCTCGCGTACGACGGCGCGCAGCACGTCGAGGCAGATGACGTTCCCGCTGCCCTCCCAGATCGCGTTCACGGGGGCCTCGCGGTAGAGCCGCGGCAGCGGCGACTCCTCCACGTAGCCGTTGCCGCCGAGGCACTCCATCGCCTCGTAGATCATGGCCGGCGCGCGCTTGCAGACCCAGTACTTCGCGACGGCCGTCGCGATGCGCGCGAAGGCCCGCGCGCCGGGGTCGGCGGGCGCCTCGTCGTAGGCGCGCGCCAGGCGGAGCGCGAGCGCGGTGGCGGCCTCCACCTCGAGGGCGAGGTCGGCGAGCACCGCCTGCATCAGCGGCTGCTCGGCGAGGCGGCGGCCGAAGGCGCTGCGGTGCGCCGCGTGGTGGGCGGCCTCGGCGAGCGCCCGGCGCATCAGGCCCGCGCTGCCCGTCACGCAGTCGAGGCGCGTGTGGTGGACCATCTCGAGGATGGTGCGCACGCCCCGGCCCTCCTCGCCCACCCGGCGCGCGAACGTGCCGCGGTACTCGACCTCGCTCGAGGCGTTGCTGCGGTTGCCGAGCTTGTCCTTCAGGCGCTGGATCGCGAAGGGATTGCGCGCGCCGTCCGGCAGCACGCGCGGCACCAGGAAGCAGGTGAGGCCGCGCTCGGCCTGGGCGAGGGTGAGGAAGGCGTCGCTCATCGGCGCGGAGCAGAACCACTTGTGTCCGGTGAGCCGGTACTCGCCCGGGGCGCCGCCGGGCTCGGCGCGCGTGGTGTTGGCGCGCACGTCGCTGCCGCCCTGCTTCTCGGTCATCGCCATGCCGACGAGGGCGGAGCGCTTCTCGGCGAGCGGAACCAGGCGCGGGTCGTACTCGGTGCCGCGCAGCGCGGGCGCGAGCGCCTCGTAGACGTCCTTCTCGTGGCGCAGCGCGGGCACGCAGGCGAAGGTCATGGTGAGCGGGCAGCAGGCGCCGGCCTCGACCTGCGAGAGCAGCAGGTGGAGCGCGCTGCGCGCCGCCTGCGCGCCGGGGACCGACTCGCGCCAGGGCAGGTTGTGCAGCGAAGCGTCCATCGCGAGGCGCATCACCTCGTGCCAGGCCGGGTGGAAGGCGACCTCGTCGATCCGGTGGCCGAAGCGGTCGTGGGTGAGCAGCTCGGGCGCGTGGCGGTTGGCCTCGCGTCCGAGGGCGAGGACGCGCGCGCTGCCGAGCAGCGCGCCGAAGCTCGACACGCGCGCTCGGAATGCGCCGCCGCCCTCGCGCTCCAGGGCCTCGCGCAGCGGCGCGTCGGCCTCGAACAGGTTCACGTCCTCGAAGGCGGGCGGCTGGTTCAGGACCTCGTGGGGGGTTCCGGGGGTCACGGGCACGCCGGGTCTCCTTCCGCCGCGCCGATCGCCTCGAGCAGCACGCGGGCCTTGGCGAGGCTCTCGTCCCACTCGGCGGCGGGCTCGGAGTCGGCGACGATGCCGCCGCCGGAGTGGACGCAGACGCGCCCGCCGGCGACGAGGGCGGTGCGGATCACGACGGAGAGGTCGGCGCCGCCCCGCATGTCGAGGTAGCCGAGGGCGCCCGAGTAGACGCCGCGACGCACCGGCTCGAGGGCGGCGAGGAGCTGCATCGCGGCGAGCTTGGGCGCACCCGTCATCGAGCCGGGCGGAAAAGCGGCGCGAATCGCCTGCGCGCGGCCCGCGCCGGGTTGGAGCCGGCCCGTCACCGTCGACACCATCTGGTGGACCGTGGCGTAGGACTCGATCGCGCGCAGCTCGGGCACCTCGACGCTGCCGGTCGCGCACACGCGGCCGAGGTCGTGGCGCACCAGGTCGACGATCATCAGGTTCTCGGCGCGGTCCTTCTCGGAGCGCGCCAGCTCCGCCGCGAGCTCCGCGTCGCGGGCCGGGTCGTCGTCGCGCGGCCGGGTGCCCTTGATCGGGCGGCTCTCCACGCGCCCGTCGGCGGCCACCGCCAGGAAGCGCTCCGGGGACGACGAGCAGATCGCGGCCTCGGGCAGTGCGAGCCAGGCGCCGAAGGGCGCCGGGTTGCGCGCGCGGAGCGCGCGGTAGAGGCGCCAGGGATCGCCCGCGAAGGGCCGCTCGAAGCGGTGCGTGAGGCAGGCCTGGTAGACGTCTCCCGCCTCGATCCGCTCGAGCAGCCGGGCGACGGCCTTGGCGTGGGCGGGGGCGTCGAGGGAGAGCGACGCGGCGGCGGACGGCGCGGCGGGTCGCGCGGGCAGCGCGTCCATCGCTGCGGGCGGAGCCGCCTCGAGCGCGGCGAGCTCGGCGGCCCACGCGGCGGCGGCGGCGTCCGCGCGCGCGCGCGCCTCGCCCGCGCCGGCTGCGAAGCCGAGGGCGCAGGCGAAGCGCCGGCCGCTGGCGTGGTCGAGGGCGACGAGGCGATCGACGAGCAGGAAGCAGAGGTCCGGCAGGCCGACGTCGTCGGCCGGCGGCGGCGGAAGGCGCGGCTCGAAGCGCCCGGCGAGCTCGTAGCCCAGCCAGCCGACGGCGCCGCCGAGCAGCGGGAGCCGAGGCGCCGGATCCGAGCCGAGGGGCGGCGCGAGCAGGGCCTCGAGCGCGGCGAGCGGGTCGCCCGCGCGCCGGGTGCGCCCGACCGGGAGATCCGCACGGACCGCGCGCCGCGTCTCGATCTCGACGCCGCGCGCGGTGGCGCGCACGACGGCGTAGGGATCGGCGCCGGCGAAGGAGAAGCGCCCGAGCCGCCCGCCCGGGAGCGCGCTGTCGAGCCACCACGAGCCCGGCCGCCGATGGAGCGCCTCGGCGAGCGGAAGCAGCGTCGCTCCCGGCGGCAGCTCCTCGAGCGCCGCCGCGCAAACCATCTCGTTTGCCACGCGAGAGAACCTCGGAGACGCCGGGGACGGAGTCAACTAATCAACTAACTCTCCCCCTGGGTGCATGCCATCCACCTGCGGGGCTGAGTTAGTTGATTAGTTGACTCCGTCCCCTAGTACGCGGCGCTGGCGGCGAGGGCGGGGCGGCGGCGGCGGGCTTCGCGGGCGCCGCGCAGGGCGGCGGTGCCGAGCTCGGCGATGCGGAGGTCGCCGAACGGGCCGCCGCCGAGGCGGTTGTTCACCATCGCGAAGGCGAGCTCGCGGCGCGGGTCGGCCCAGGCGCCGGAGCCGCCGTAGCCGAAGTGGCCGAAGCCCGTCTCGAGACGGCCCGCGGTGGTGAAGGCGCTGTGGTAGCCGAGGCGCCAGTGCATGGGAATCACCAGCACGCGGTCGGGGCGGCGGATCTGCACCTGGGTCGCGCGGGCGAGGGTGTCGCGCGAGAGCAGCCGCACGCCCTGGAGCTCGCCCCCCGCGGCGAGCGCCGCGTACATGCGCGCGAGCGCGCGCGCGGTGAAGAGGCCGTTCGCGGCGGGCACCGGCGCGTCTAGGATGCGCGGCTCGAACACCAGGCTGGCGTCGTCCGAGGGCACCAGCGCGTCCTGCATCAGCAGCGGATCGACCGGGATGCGCGCGCCGCGCGAGAGCAGCCGCAGACCCGCCGCGAGGCGCCGCGAGTTCATCAGCCCGCTGATGACGGCGTTCGGCCGCCAGGGCCCGAGGCTCGCCATGCGCGCGCGCACGGCGGGGTCGCGGGTGCCGATGTGCATGTCGTCGAGGCGCAGCGGCTCGACGATCTCGCTGCGCACGACGTCCACGAGGGGCCGCTTCGCAACGCGCTGCACGATCTCGCCGGCCAGCCAGCCGAAGGTGAAGGCATGGTAGGCGGAGTCGCCGCCCGGCCGCAGCCGCGGCGCGGCCCGCTCGAGGGCGCGCACCATGAACTCCCAGTCCAGCACGCGGTCGGCGCGGTCCACCAGCGGGCGGATCTGCGGCAGCCCCGAGCGGTGCGACAGCACGTCGCGCACGGTGATGTCGCGCTTGCCGTTCTGGGCGAACTCGGGCCAGTACCTCGAGACCGGGTCGTCGTAGTCGAGCAGGCCGCGGTCGACGAGGATGTGGAGGGCGGTCGCGACCACGCCCTTCGTCGTCGAGAACGACATCGCGAGGGTGTCGGCGCGCCAGGGCCGCCCGTCCTCGTCGCGCGCGCCCGCCCAGAGATCGACCACCTTGCGGCCGCGGTGGTAGATGCAGACCGCGGCTCCCCGCCCGCTCCGGCGCACCTGCCGCCGCAGCGTGTCGGCCACGCCGCCGAACTCGGGCTCGCAGTACCCCTGGATCAATCCCGCGCCGCCGCCTCCGCTCAAGGCACCGTTTCAGTTCTGGGGGGGTCCCGGAATCTTCGCCGATCCGCGCCCCCTGGAGCAAGAGTAGTCTCTCCTAGGTGGAAGTGACGCCGCGGGGCGGCGCGCCCCGCTCTCCCCTACCGTCCCCAGGTCATGCGGCGCGTCTGTTTCTACCACGGCGGCTGCCCGGACGGCTTCGGCGCCGCCTGGGCGGTGCGGCGCGCCTGGGGCGAAGAGGCGCGGTACGAGCCCCGGGGCCACGACGACGAGCTGCCCCTCGGCGAGCTGCGCGGCGCGGCTGTGGCGTTCGTGGACATGGCGCCCGCCAACGCGCCGCTGCGGGCGCTGGCTCGCGTGGCCGGAAGCCTGGTCGTGCTCGACCATCACGTCTCGTCTCGCGATCGCCTGCAGTCCGACGCGGAGCTCGGCGACGAGCTGCGCCGCGAGGGCCACCTGGTCCACTTCGACCTCGATCACTCCGGGGCCGTGCTCGCCTGGCGCCACTTCCATCCGCAGGCGCGCGTCCCCGATCTGCTGGCCTACGTCGAGGACCAGGATCTCTGGCGCTTCGAGCTGCCGCGTTCGCGCGAAGTGAACGCCGCCGTCACGTCCTACCCGCGGCGCTTCGAGGTGTGGGACCGCCTCGCGGAGCTGGCGCCCGAGAAGCTCGCCGAGGAAGGCGCGCCGATCCTGCGCGCCCAGCAGGCGGAGGTGGAGCGCGCGCTGACCGCCGCCCAGCCGATCTGGATCGCGGGGCTGCGCCTCGAAGCGGTCAACGCGCCCTTCCTGCGCGCGCAGATCGGGCACGAGCTGGCGACGCGCGCCGCTCACGGCGCGCCGGCGGGCGCGGTCTACCGCGTGGTGGGCCAACGCGTGGACGTGTCGCTCTACTCGGTCGGCGACTTCGACGTGGCCGCGGTCGCGTCGCGCTTCGGCGGCGGCGGCCACCGGAACGCCGCGGGCTTCAGCGTGCCCCTCGACAGCTGGGTGCGGGAGTTCGCGTGACGACGGCGGTGGTGACGGGCTCGGCGTCGGGAATCGGCGCTGCGGTGAGCGGGCTGCTGCGCGCCGAAGGCGCGCGGGTGATCGGCGTCGACCTGCGCGGCGCCGAGGTCGAAGCGGATCTCTCGAGCCCAGCAGGCCGTGCGGCTGCGGTCGACGCCGCCCTGCGTCAGTGCGGGGGGCGCCTCGATCGCCTGGTGACCTGCGCCGGCCTCAATACCCACGTGCAGCCGCTGCATCGGATTCCCGCGGTGAACTACTTCGGCGCCGTGGCGATGCTCGACGGCCTGCTCCCCGCGCTCCGCCAGGGGAGCGCGCCGGCGGCGGTGGCGATCTCCTCCAACTCCGCCCAGATGGCGCCGTTCCTGGGCACGCCGTACGTGCAGGCGCTGCTCGCCGACGACGAGGCCGGCGCCCGGCGCGCCCTCGAGGACGGCGGCAACGGCTTTCTCGCCTACGCAGGTTCGAAGCTCGCCCTCGCCATCGCCGTGCGCCGGCGCGCCAAGCCGTGGGGCGCGGCGGGCGTGCGCCTCTGCGCGATCGCCCCCGGCCCGACCCGCACGCCGATGCTCGAAGCCACCCTGGCCGACCCCGTCTACGGCCGCTTCGCGCGCCAGCTCGAGATCCCGACCGGCGGCCCCGCAGAGCCCGAGGACATCGCCCGCGTGATCGGCTTCCTGCTCTCCCCCGCCGCCCGCTTCGTCCACGGCAGCGTGCTCTACGCCGACGGCGGCATGGACGCCGCCGCCCGCCCGGAAGCGTTCTAGCTCCAGGGGACGGAGTCAACTAATCAACTAAGTCTCCCCGCGGGTGGGGTTAGTTGATTAGTTGACTCCGTCCCCGGTCACCCGGTCAGTCCTTCGGGAGGCCGAGGATGCGCTCGGCGATGATGTTCTTCTGGATGTTCGGGGTGCCGCCGCCGATCACGACCTCCGGCCAGTTGAGCGCGAAGCGCTGCCAGTGGCCGCCGTCGGGAACCACGTCCGAGCCCGCCGCCAGCGCGCCGCGGCTGCCTTCGATCTCGAGCGCCAGCTCGCCGAGCTCGACCTCGAGGTTCGCGCGGTGCAGCTTGTTCACCGAGGTCTCGCTGCCGAGGGGCTCGCCGCGGAGCTGCTTGGTGAGGGCGCGCAGGCCGTTCAGGCGCATCGCCTCGATGCGCGCGTCCGCGCGCGCGATGCGCCGGCGGATCGCGGGATCCTCGCTGGCGGCGCGGCCACTCCGCACGCAGCGGCGCGCCAGGCCCTTGATGGCCTCGAGGCTCCGCTGCAGGCCGGTGACCTCGGCGATCCCCGAGCGCTCGTGGGCGAGCGCCGACACCGTGACGCGCCAGCCCTCGCCCTCGGCGCCGAGCCGGTTCTCGGCGGGTACGCGCACGCCGTCGAAGAACACCTCGGCGAACATCGCGCCGCCCGACATGTTGCGGATCGGGCGCACCGTGATGCCCGGCGTCGCCATCTCGACCAGCAGGCAGGTGATGCCCTCGTGCTTCGACTCCGCCTGGAAGTCGGTGCGCACCAGCAGGATCATCCACTTCGACCACATCGCGATCGACGTCCAGATCTTCTGGCCGTCCACCACGTAGTGGTCTCCGTCGCGCACGGCGCGGCACTGCAGCGACGCCAGGTCGCTCCCCGACGCGGGTTCCGAGTAGCCGGTGCACCACTGGTACTTGCCGTCGAGGATGTCGGGGATGAAGCGCGCCTTCTGCGCCTCGCTGCCGAACTCGATCAGCGCCGGGCCTACCCACGCGAGGCCCATGAAGCAGGAGCCCAGGGGCGGCGCCTTGCGGCGCGCCATCTCCTCCTTGAGGATCACCTGCTCGGCGATCCCGCCGCCTCCGCCGCCGACCTGCTTCGGCCAGGAGAAGCCGACCCAGCCCTTGGCGCGCACCTTGCGCTGCCACTCCGCCTGGAAGGCGGCGTCGCGCTGGCCCTCGGGCGGCAGGTTCTCGTCGAGGAAGGCGCGCACCTCGGCGCGGAAGCGCTCTTCGTCGGGGGTGAAGTGGAAGTCCATCTCAGAGCCCTCCCAGCGCCGCGACGCGCTCGTAGTGGAACTCGGCGTCGCCGAACGCCGGGCGCACCCATTTCGAGCGCTTCAGGAACAGCTGCGCGTCGTACTCCCACGTGTAGCCGATGCCGCCGTGGAGCTGCACGCAGTCGAGCCCGATGCGCGCGAAGGCCTCGCTCGCGTAGGCCTTGGCGCGCGAGACGGCGAGGGAGGCGCTCGGGTCGTCGGTGTCGAGGGCCCAGGCGGCGTAGTACACCAGCGACTTCCACGACTCGACGTCGACGTACATCTCGGCGAGCGGATGCTTCACGCCCTGGAAGCGGCCGATCGGCGAGCCGAACTGGATGCGCTGCTGCGCGTAGGACACGGTGAGCTGGAGCGCGGCCTCGGCGGCGCCGGCGGCCTCCGCTGCGGCGGCGAACGCGCCGAGCTCGAGCAGCCGCGCGACCGCCGGCCAGGCGGCGCCGGGGGCGCCGAGCAGCGCCGCGCGCGGCACCGTCACGCCGGCGAGGCGCAGGCGCCCGCTGCGCTTGGTGAGGTCGATGCCGGGAAGGTCCTCGGCGGCGACGCCCGGGGCGCTCCGCTCGACGAGCGCGAGCGAGACGGCTTCGGGCGCCGATCCGCTGCGGAATGCGACGACGAAGACATCGGCCGCCCCGGCGTCGCCCACGAAGAGCTTCTCGCCGGACAGCACGAAGCCGTCGCCCTCGGCGCGGCCGGCCAGCGCCACGCCCTCCGGCGCCAGGTGATCGCTCGCCTCGAGGATCGCCAGGGTTCCGATCGCGCTGCCGTCCGCGAGCCGCGGCAACCAGAGCGCACGTTGCGCCTCGCTGCCGCCGCGCAGCGCCGCGGCGCAAAGCGCGGAGGAGACGAGCGGGGAAGGAAACAGCGCGCGGCCGGTCTCCTCGAGCAGCACCACCCAATCGACGAAGCCGAGGCCCGCGCCGCCGTAGCTCTCGGGAATCGTGAGGCCGAGCCAGCCGAGCTCGGCGATCTGCTTCCACAGCGCGCGCGAGAAGCCCTCGGGGCTCTCCGCGATACGCCGCAGCTCCGCGCTCGGCGCGTGCTCGGCGAGGAACTTTCGCACCTCGGCGCGCAGCAGCTCCTGCTCTTCGCTGAAGCCGAAGTCCATCGGTTCCTCCCCTTGCGGCGCGTTCTCGGCCGCCGGTTCCCGCAGGGAGCCGCGCCGCCGCGAGCGCCTAGATAGCCGATCTCCCGAGGGATTTCCGCGATTCGAATGCGCGCGGGGCACGCCGCGTCGAATCCTGCGTGCCCGCGGCTGCGGGCGACTGGAGGTTGGACGTCATGGTGCGCTTCCTTCGTTTCTCGAAGATCCTGGTCCTCGCGGCGGCGCTCGGTACGGGCTTCGCGCTCGCCGCACCGCAGGCGGCCTCCGCCGACCACGACCACTACCGCGGGGGCTTCTGGCTGCCCCTTCCGCCGCTGCCGCCGCCCCCGTCGTTCTTCTTCCCGCGCGTGGTCGTGCACCGCCACGGCCCGTACTGCGGTCACTACGATCGCTACGACCGCTACGATCGCTGGGAGCGCCGCGACGGCCGGCACGAGCGCTGGGAACGGCGCCACGATCGCCACGAGCGGCACGAGCGCTGGTAACGGCGGATCCGGCGCCGGCGGTGTCCAACACCGCGCCGGGAGCGGGGCTCCTGCTGGTCGTCGGGGGGCGCCGCAGGCGCTCCGTCTCCCGGTTTCGACGCGCTGCTAGACGACGCCTTCGCGCGCCAGCTGCTCGAGATCGGCGGCGGAGAGGCCCAGCTCGCCGTACACCGCAGCGTTGTCGGCTCCGAGGGCCGGCGCCAGCGCGCGCTCGCGGGACGCCGCGCCCGCGAAGCGCAGCGGGTTGCCGTGCAACACGATCTCGCCGAGCGCCGGGTGCGGATGCCGCTCGAGCATGCCGCGCGCCGCGAGCTGAGGGTCGGCCAGTAGATCCTCGGGCGCCTCCACCCGGGCGCACGGGAGCTGCGCGCCGCCGGGCCCCAGCACGGCGAGCACCTCGTCGCAGCTGCGCGGCCGCACCCACTCGCCGACGATCGCGTTCACCTCGGCGCGCCGCGCGGCGCGGCCGCGGTGGCTCCGGAAGCGCTCGTCGTCCGCCAGCTCGGGCCGGCCGATCGCCGCGCAGAGCTGGCGGAACAGCTTGTTGCTGGCGGTCGCGATCACCACGTGCCCGTCGCGCGCCGGGAAGGCGTCGTAGGGCGCGGTGAAGGGATGCTGGTTGCCGAGGCGGGGGCTGCGCGCGCCGAGCCCGGCGTAGAGCGTGGCCGCCGAGTCGGTCACGGCGAAGATGGCGTCCTGGTTCGAGAGGTCGAGCACGCGCGCCGCGCCGCCGCGCTCGCGCTCGAGCAGCGCCGCAGCGACGCCGAGCGCGAGGTAGAGCCCGCCCACGAAGTCGCCCAGGGCGCCGCCGGCGCGCACCGGCGGCCCCTCGGCGAAGCCCGTCATCGCCAGCAGCCCGCCCGACGCCTGGGCGACGATGTCGTAGGACGGCTCGCCCGCGCGCGGCCCGCTCGCGCCGAAGCCCGAGAGGCTCGCCACCACGAGGCGCGGATTGCGCGCCTGGAGCACCTCGGGGCCGAGCCCCTGCCGCGCGAGCCAGCCGGCGCGGAAGTTCTCCACCAGCGCGTCGGCGCGCTCGGCCAGGCGCAGCAGCAGCTCGCGCCCCTCGGGCCGCCGCACGTCCAGGGTGATGCTGCGCTTGCCGCGGTTGGTGTTCTCGAACGAGAGCGAGGTCTGACCCTTCGGCGACGGGCCGTAGCGGTAGTCGTCGCCGGTCCCGGGCCGTTCGACCTTCAGCACCTCGGCGCCGAGGTCCGCGAGGATCGCGGTTGCGAAGGGGCCGGCCAGCACGCGCGTGAGATCGAGGACGCGGATGCCTTCCAGCGGGCGCGCGGACATCCGGCCCGGCTAGAGGCGGGCGACGGCCAGGACGGCGAGCACGCTGCCCGCCAGCGCGACGGCGTAGCAGAGCGACCCGAACCAGCCGTCGCGAGCGACGCCGCCGAAGTCGAGCTGGACGTGGCGAACGTGGTGCGCGCCGGCCCAGAGCGGGAGCGCGATCACCGCCACCAGCACCAGCCGGCCGAGCGGATGCGACGCCAGCGCCAGGGCGCGCTCGTAGGAGAGCGCCTCCGCCGAGAGCACGCCCAGCGGCTGGGCGAGGCCGAACATCAGCATCCACGCCGGGTAGACCAGCGCCGTCACCATCATGCCGCCGCCGAACAGCACCCAGATCAGCGGCTCGAGCCGCACCAGCAGCGCCTTCACGGCAGCGCCCCCCCGAGCACGAGCACCACCAGCAGCGACGCCACCACGAAGGCGCCGTTCAGCGCGAGGGTGAAGAAGATCTCCGGGGGCCGCGGGAAGGGCCCGATGCGCGCCGGCTGGGTCTTCGGGAAGAGCCTGAAGAAGCGCAGGCCGAACCAGGTGAGCGCGACCAGCATGAAGGCGTGGAGCACCAGCAGCGGCACCCGGGCGTAGAGCGCGAGGAGCTCCTGCCAGGCGGCGGGGTCGTGCTCGCCGAGCACCCACACGGCGTTCAGGATGCCCAGGGCGACCGCCGTGATCACGAGGCCGCAGCTCCCGAAGGCGATGTAGGGAAGGTAGCGGCCGCGCGTCCAGTACAGATCGGGCAACTTCGGGTCGGCGGTGCGGGTGCGCCCCGGGCGCTCCGGGCGCATCGAGTCCACGCGGGCGCGCGCGCTCATCGCTTCCCCCGCGGCACGACGAAGCTCTTGGCCCAGTCGATCACGTTCAGCAGCTTGGCCTCCTGGATGGCGTAGCCCGGATCGACGTGCTTGGGGCACACCTCGGTGCACTCGTTGGCGAAGGAGCAGGCGAACACGCCGCCGTCCTCGCGGAACACCTCGTTGCGCTCCGCCGCGCCGTGGTCGCGCGAGTCCTGGTTGTAGCGGTGGCCGAGGGCGATCGCGGCGGGGCCCAGGAAGTCCGGCTCGTTCGCCACCACCGGGCAGGCCGCGTAGCAGAGCATGCAGTTGATGCACATGCTGAACTTCTTGAAGGCGGCCAGCTCGTCCGGGGACTGGCGGTGGGTGCCCTCGACCGCCGCCGCGTCCTTGGCCTCGATGATCCAGGGGCGCACCTTCTGGAGCTTGTCGAGGAAGCCCTCCATCTCGACGACCAGGTCGCGCACCACCGGGAAGTTCGCGAGGGGCGCCACCTCGACGGTGTCGCCGTACTCCTTGAGCGCCGTCTTGCAGGTGAGGCGCGGCTCGCCGTTCACCTGCATCCCGCAGCTTCCGCACACCGCCATGCGGCACGACCAGCGGTGGGAGAGCGTCGGGTCGATCTCGTCCTTGATGTAGTTCAGCGCGTCGAGGACCTTCCAGTCGTCGCGCACCGGCACCTCGTAGCGGTCGCTGCGCGGCTGCTCGTCGCGATCCGGATCGAACCGCGTCACGATGAAGGTCTTGGTCTGCGGGCCGCTCATCAGTACTTGCGCTCCTCCGGCTCCCAGATGCCGAGCGTGACGGCCTTCTTGCCGACCTGCGGTCGACCGCCTTCGCCGCGCGTCACCAGCGAGTGGTGGAGGTACTCGCGGTCGTTGCGCGCCGGGTAGTCGCTGCAGGCGTGGGCGCCGCGCGACTCCTTGCGGGCGAGGGCGGCGTTGGCCACGGCCTCGGCGACGTCCAGCATGTTCTGCAGCTCGAGGGCGGCCACCAGCTCGGTGTTGAAGACGCGGCTCGAGTCGGAGAGCTCGAGCTGCGGGGCGCGCTGCTGGAGCGCGCCGAGCGCCTTCACGGCGGCCTGCATCGAGGCCTGCTCGCGGTAGACGCCGCAGCCGGCCTCGAGGGCGTCGTTCATCTCGTCGCGGATGCGCGCGATCTTCTCGCCGCCGCGCTTCGAGCCGCGCAGCGCGTCGAGCCGCGCCGCCTCGGCCTCCGCCTGGGAGGCCGCGCGGCTCTCGTCGGGGGCGGCCGCACCGCGCGCGTACTCGATCGCCTTGTCGCCCGCCCGCGCGCCGAACACCAGGCACTCGGTGAGCGAGTTCGAGCCGAGCCGGTTGGCGCCGTTCAGCGACACGCAGGCGCACTCGCCCGCCGCGTACAGCCCGCCGATCCCGGTGGCGCCGTCGATGTTCGTGTCCACGCCGCCCATCATGTAGTGGACGACGGGGCGGATCGGGATCGGCTCGTAGACCGGATCGACGAAGGCGTAGGTGGTGGAGAGCTCGCGCACGAAGGGCAGCCGGGTGTCGATCTTCTCCTCGCCGAGGTGCGTGAGGTCGAGCCACACGTGCTGGCCGTAGGGGCCCTCCACGCCGCGGCCCGCCTGGATCTCGCGCATGATGGCGCGCGAGATCATGTCGCGCGGCCCGAGTTCCGCCTTGGCGCCGACGCCGTAGTCGCGCGTGACCAGGAAGCGCTCGCCGTCCTTGTTGCGGACGTAGCCACCCTCGCCGCGCGAGGCCTCGGTGATCAGGATGCCCGTGCCCGGCAGGCCGGTGGGGTGGTACTGGACGAACTCCATGTCCTTCAGGCCCACGCCTTCGCGATAGGCGAGCGCCATCCCGTCGCCGGTCTTGATGTTGCCGTTGGTCGTGAAGGGGAAGACCTTGCCCGCGCCGCCCGTGGCGAGGATCACCGCGCGGCCGAGGATCGCGCGCACCACGCCCTCGCGGATGTCGAGCGCCGCCACGCCGTGCACGCGGCCGTCCGCAACCAGCAGCTTCGAGACGAAGTACTCGTCGTAGCGCACGATGCGATCGAAGCGCAGCGAGTGCTGGAACAGCGAGTGCAGCATGTGGAAGCCGACCTTGTCGGTGGCGAACCACGTGCGCTTGGTGGTCATGCCGCCGAAGGCGCGCGTCGCGACCGTGCCGTCGTCGTTGCGGCTCCAGGGGCAGCCCCAGTTCTCGAGCAGCGCCAGCTCTTTGGGCGCCTGCTCGACGAAGTACTGGATCACGTCCTGGTCGCCCAGGAAGTCCGAGCCCTTCACGGTGTCGAAGGCGTGCATCTCGAGGCTGTCATCGGCGCGCGCCACCGCCGCAGCGCCGCCCTCGGCGGACACCGTGTGGCTGCGCATCGGGTAGACCTTGGAGACGATCGCGACGCTGCTCTGGGGATCCGCCTCGACGGCCGCGATCGCGGCCCGCAGGCCCGCCCCGCCCCCGCCGACCACGACGACGTCGTGCCGAAGCACCTCGATCAAGGGAGTCCCTTTCGGAATGGGCGTTGGCTCGCCAGGATTTAGCGGATCGCCGGCTTCTCTGCGAGCGGATCCGGCGTCGACGCGCGCGGCTCCTGCTGGGTGAGGCAGTGAACCGCGCCGAGGCCGACCACCAGGTGGCGCGCGGGGATCGGCGCGAGCTCGCGCTGCGGGAGCACCTCGCGCAGCACGGCGAGGGCGCGGGCGTCCTCTGCGGCGCCGAACACGGGCACCAGGGCGACGCCGTTGGCCAGGTAGAAGTTCACGTAGCTGGCGGGGCAGCGCTCGCCCCGCCAGTGGAGCGGCGGCGGCATCGGGAGCTCGGCGACCTCGAGGGGCTTGCCCGCCGCATCGCGCGCGCCGCGCAGTCGGCGCAGGTTGTCGGCGAGGGCCGCCTGGTTGGGGTCGGCCGGATCGTCCTCGCTGCACGCCACCACCAGGCCGGGCGCGACGAAGCGGGCGAGGTCGTCGATGTGGCCGTCGGTGTCGTCGCCCGCGACCTCCCCGCCCAGCCACACCACCTGACGCGCGCCGAGCCAGGCGGCGAGCCGCCGCTCCATCTCCTTGCGCGTGCGCTCGGGCTCGCCGGGCTTCCGGCGCGTGGGCTTCAGGAGGCAGGTCTCGGTGGTCAGCACGGTGCCCGCGCCGTCGCCGTCGATCGAGCCGCCCTCGAGCACGAAGCCCGGCTCGAGCCGCGGCAGCCCGAGCGCCGCCGCCACCCGGCGCGGGATCGCGTCGTCGAGGTCGAAGGGCGGGTACTTGCCGCCCCAGGCGTCGTAGCCGAAATCGAGCACCAGCCGCTCGCGGCCTTCCGCGGCGTCGCGCACCGCGAAGATGGGCCCGTGGTCGCGCGCCCAGGCGTCGTTCGTCGGGTGGCGGAAGAAGTCGAGCCCCGCGTCGGCGACGCCCGCCTCGGCGAGGCGGCGGCGCACCGCTTCCTCCATCCGCTCGTCGCGCACGTTGATGCGCACGCGCTCGCGGCCGCGCAGCGCGCGCACGATCTCGACGTACTCGGCCTCCGCCTCCGCCAGGCAACCCGGCCAGGTGTCGGGGTTGTGCGGCCACGAGAGCCAGGTTCCCTCGTGGAGCTCCCACTCGGCGGGCCAGCGAAAGCCGGGGGGGAGCGCCTGGCTAGTCACGCCAGCGCTGCAGCAGGCCGTCGTAGGCGTCGATGCGGCGATCGCGCAGGAACGGCCACAGGCGCCGCGTGCGCTCGATCTCGTCGAGGTCGCACTCCACGACGAGCACCTCTTCCTCGCTCGCCGAGGCGCGAGCGATCACGCGGCCGAAGGGATCGGCGACGAACGACTGTCCCCAGAAGCGCACCTCGCCCTCCTGGCCGACGCGGTTCACCGCCACCACGAACACGCCGTTCGCGATCGCGTGGGCGCGCTGGATCGTCTGCCAGGCGTCGTGTTGCGCGCGATCGACCTCCGGCGGCTCGTCGAACTGCCAGCCGATGGCCGTCGGGTAGAACAGGATCTGGGCGCCGCCGAGGGCGGCGAGCCGCGCGCCTTCCGGGAACCACTGGTCCCAGCAGACGAGCGTCGAGACGCGCGCGCCCGCCTGCGGCAGGGTGGGGAAGCCGAGGTCGCCCGGCGTGAAGTAGAACTTCTCGTAGTAGAGCGGGTCGTCGGGGATGTGCATCTTGCGGTAGCGCCCGGCGATGCGGCCTTCGGGGTCGAGCGTCACGGCGGTGTTGTGGTAGAGGCCCTCGCCCCGCCGCTCGAACAGCGACGCCACCACCGCCACCCCGCAGCGCGCCGCCACCTTGCCGAGGGCCTCGGTCGAGGGGCCCGGGATCGGCTCGGCCCAGTCGAAACGCGCCGGGTCTTCGGTCTGGCAGGGATAGGGCGAGCGGAACAGCTCCTGGAGGCAGACGATGCGGGCGCCGCGCCCCGCAGCCTCCTCCACCCGCGCCGCGGCGCGGGCCAGGTTGTCGCCCAGGTCCTCGCTGCAGCGCATCTGGACCAGCCCGACCGGAACGATCACCGCGCTCCTCCCTTCGAGTTGGGTACGGCAGGCGGGGGCGGCGCGCAACGTGTCCGCCCCTGTCACAGCGCGGGCGCAGGCTCTGCTTCGAAGGAGGGACCGGCATGGACGCTCGGTGCGACGGAGAGCCGCGAGGAGTGCGCTTCTGGTCGGGGGTCGGGGAGACGCTCGGCATCGTCGCCGGCTTCGTGGCCGCGGGTCTGCTGGCCGGCGGGCTGGCGGCCGCCGGCAGGCCGGATCCCCAGGGGGCCAGCGGGCGGGTGCCCTACATTGGAGAGATGGCGGAGCCGCGGATCTGGCTGGTCGACGGCTTCAACGCGCTGCACGTCGCCGTGCTGCGGGGCCGGGAGCGCGCGGGCTGGTGGACCCGGGAGGGTCGCGAGCAGCTCCTCGCGCGGGTGCGCGGGTTCGACGACCGCTCGGCGGAGGTCTGGGTGGTCTTCGACGGCCCGCATCCGCTGAGCGAGGCGGACGGGGCGGCCTCGGAGAGCGGGCCGCGCGTCGCGTTCGCAGCGTCGGCGGACGCGTGGCTGCTGCAGCGGGTCCGCGAGGCCCCGGCCGGTGAGGTTGCCGTGGTGACGGCCGATCGGCCGCTGGCGGCGCGGGCCCGGGCCCGCGGCGCGCGCGTCGTCTCGCCCCACGACTTCCTCGCCCGCTGCGCCGGGCCGGTGCCCGCGGACTCGTAGAAGACAAACGTCGTTCCATTCCTCGTCAGCGGGGCGTCAGCCGGGAGCCGGCGCCTGGTGCGGCAGCGGCCTCCCCTCGAGGCCGGCGAGCAGGTTCTCGACCGCGAGGTCGGCCATGCGCGCGCGGGTCGCGATCGAGGCGCTCCCGATGTGGGGCGACAGCACGACGTTGGGCAGTGCCCGCAGCGGGCTCCCTGCGGGCAGCGGCTCTTCCTCGAAGACGTCGAGGCCGGCGGCGGCGAGCCGGCCGCGGGCGAGGGCCTCCACCAGCGCCGCCTCGTCGACCACGCCGCCGCGCGTCGTGTTCACCAGCACGGCGCCCGGCTTCATGCCGGCGAGCGCACGCGCCCCGAGCAGGCCACGGGTCTCGGGGGTGAGCGGCACGTGGAGGCTCACGAAGTCGCTCCGTGCGAGCAGCTCCGCCAGGGAGACGTGCGCGACGCCCGGAAAGTCGCGGCGGGTGCGCGACCACGCGAGGACGCGCATGTCGAAGCCCGCGCCGCGCCGCGCCATGGCCCGACCGATCGCCCCGAGCCCGACGATGCCGAGGGTCGCCCCGTGCACGTCGCGGCCGAGCAGCAGGTCGGGCTCCCAGCGGCGCTCGGCGGTCCAGCCGCCTTCCCGGACGAAACGGTCCGCCTCCGCGACGCGACGCGCTGCGGCGAGCAGCAGCGCGAACGCCAGGTCGGCGGTGGTCTCGGTCAGCACACCCGGCGTATGGCCGACCGCGATCCCCCGCTCGCGGGCGGCAGCGAGGTCGACGTGATCGAGGCCGACCGAGCAGCTCGAGACGACGCGCAGGCGGGGACACGCGGCGAGCAGCTCGCGATCGACGCGATCCGTGAGCAGACAGAGGAGACCTTCGCAGGCCTCCGCTCCGGCGCGCAGCGCGGCCGCGGTCGGCGCGCCGGGCCCCGGCCACACGTCGAGGGCGACGCGCCGGGCGAGGTCCCCGAAGGCCTCGCCGGGCAGCGCTCGCGTCGCGTAGACCCGCGGCCGGCCGGTCATCGCGCTGCTTTACCGTCCGGGGGGTCTTGAAGCCAGGGGGGTACCCGTGCTGTGCTTGGGGGGCCGGGCTCGCTGCGCGCCCCCCGGCCTGCGACCCCCCACTCCCTCCGCGCCCATCGCGCGAAGCCCGTGGCGTCGCCGGCCGCGGCGCGATAGAACCCCGGGCTCGGGGCGGGTTGCCCCGCGTCTCGAACCCCGGTCGCTCGCGCGCCCGCGCCAACGACGGAATCGGAAGAGGTAGGCATGGCGGAAGCGACCCCTCATCAGCCGCGCGAGACCCGCACGCTCCAATTCGCCAAGTGGGTGGTCCGCAATCGCGCGCTCGTCGCCGGCTTCCTGATCTTCTCCACGGCGTTCTTCTTCTATCCGATCCTGAACCTCATCACGAGCACCTTCGGCCTGCCGCTGCCCGGCCCGGTGGTGCGCGTCGACACCCGCGAGCGCGACCTCTGGCCCGACCATCCCTTCATCCACGCCCAGGACAAGTTCTCCTCCAAGTTCGGGTCCTCGTCGCTGGTGGCGATCGGCGTGATCGTGAAGGAAGGCACGATCTTCACGCCCGAGACGATCGCCAAGATCGACCGCATCACGAAGCGTCTCGACGGCCTCGGCTACGAGAGCCAGACCGATGCGCGCGACGCGCGACGCGACGAGATCGAGGAAGCCAACCCGGACATCAAGCCGAACGCCCTGCTGCGCCTGCTCGATCGCGAGTTCCCGCCCTACCCGGTGAACCACGACCAGGTGCGCTCGGTCACCCACTCGAGCACCCGCGTCACGCAGATCGCGCCCGACGGCGCCATCGAGAACGACGTGCTGATGCGGAAGGTGCCCGAGACCCAGGAAGAAGCCGACCGGATGCGCGAGGTCGTGCGCCAGAACCCGCCCGTCATCTACGGCCGCTTCGTCTCCTGGGACGAGAAGGGCGCGCTGATCACCGCCAACTTCGTGACCGACCGGCTCTCGGGCCGCGAGGTCTACAGCGCCGTCTTCGACCACATCGAGCAGATCAAGGTCGACGAAGAGGACGCCCAGCACCACATCTACGTGACCGGCGGGCCGGTGCTGGTCGGCTGGGTGGTCAAGCACGCCTTCGAGATCTTCCAGTACATCGCGCTCACGGTCATCGCGATCTTCGGCCTGCTCTGGCTCTACTTCCGCCGCTGGCACGGCGTCGCCATTCCGATGATCTGCGCGATGATGACGGTGATCTGGGGGCTCGGCTACACGGGCTGGCGGGGCATCACCTTCGACCCGCTGATCCTCGTGATCCCGATGCTGATCACGGCGCGCGCCACGTCCCACACCGTGCAGATGGCCGAGCGCTTCTTCGAGGACTACGAGCTGATGCTCCCGGTCTACGGAGATCCGGACGTCGCCAAGCGCGAGGTCGCCACGGTTGCCATGAGCGAGCTGGTGGTGCCGGGCACGCTCGGCATCGTGACCGACGTCGCGGGCCTCTTGATGATCATGGTGACCACCATCCCCCAGATGTACTACCTGGGCGAGTTCGGCGCCTTCTGGGTCTCGTCGATCATCATCACCGTCGAGATCGCCCACCCGATCCTGATCTGTTACCTGCCCGCGCCGACCGAGCACGAGCACTACCTGCCGCAGTTCATGATCCGCGCCATGAAGATCGTGGGCAACTTCGTGACCCACCCGCAGTGGAAGTACGTGGTCGCCTTCGGCACGGTCGCGCTGCTGATCGTCTCGACCTACATCACCCTCTACTTCTCGAAGATCGGCGAGGCGACCCCCGGCACGCCGCTGTTCTGGCCCGACCACGAGTTCAACGTGGCCACCGGCGCCATCGCCGAGAAGTTCGGCGGCGTCGATACGCTCACCGTGTTCGTGGACGGCGACAAGGACAACGCGGCGGGCGACTCGACCCCCATCCGGCGCATGGAGGAGTTCGAGCGCTGGATGACCAAGTACAGCGATCTGGGCGCCTCGATCTCGGTGGTTCCGTTCCTGCGCGGCTACTGGCAGCAGAGCCACTACGGCGACCCGATCTGGCAGTTCATCCCCGACGACTCGGCCACCGTGCGCACCATGCTGTTCCAGCTCCGCACCAACGGCCCGCCGGGGTTCCTGCGCCCGTTCATGACCGACGACGGGCGCTTCGCGAACATCTCGTTCATCTACCCGGACCACCAGGGCGAGACCATCATGAAGGTGCTGATGGCCGCCGACGCCTTCATCGAGCGCCATCCGATGGGCGAG
>Ga0105107_10000474_pt1 | contig 25318 bp, 20 predicted proteins | sample PPLLaktember2015_6_FD_79335 | JGI IMG/M metagenome (GOLD analysis project Ga0105107, IMG submission 79335) | Freshwater sediment microbial communities from Prairie Pothole Lake near Jamestown, North Dakota, USA - PPLs Lake P8 Core (1) Depth... | ecosystem: Environmental > Aquatic > Freshwater >... | reverse complement strand
TTTGCCGCTATCATACTGCAGTTATGGTTGTTGCATCCGATAAAAGCTAATAAGACAGATGAGTAGCATCAATTACCGGGAGCAGGGCATTCATCGATGAACTTAATTGCCTCCTCCTCGTAAATAGTCCCTGTCATTTCACCAAGTGATGTACGGCTGACATAATTGTATCTTTCAAAGCTCCCGAAATCCTCCTTTGTCAGCATGTACCCGAATGCATCATTTGTCAGGCCAAAAAGAAACGGCTGATCACTTTTCATTTTTCTTTTTACATAGAAACCAATATTTGGTAAAGGTTCTCCCGGAGCAGTAATAACCTGGGCCTTGCCAATGTTCAGAAGATTCAGTCTTGTGGAAATTGTGCTGAAATCGTTATTGTTTGACACCCCGGCAAAGACCGGAGAATTTTTAAGCACAAAGCGCATGACATCTGAATCAATTGGAAACCAGATTACTTTTGAGGCGCAATACAGATCAGGATTCTCCTGGACTTGCGCCGGTTCAATGATCCTTAAAGCCTCATCAGCCAGAAGGTTACCTATACGGATGCATTCATTCCAGTCATTGGTCTCCCCTCCGTTTTCGAGCCTGTTGTCGGCAGTAACCATACCACCTTCCGCGCTGTTCATGAAAATCGCCATTCCACCGGTTTCTGATTCAATCCTCTCATACAGCGGGCCGCACAGATCGGGACTCATTAATTTACGGTCGGGACCAAGAATCTCGGGATGGATTGCATAATTAATCAGTGTGGCAATTGTTTTCCCTTTATTATTCCCTGAAGCTGAAATTACCTGGATAACACCGCAACGGGGATCATATAACCTGTCAGCATAATAATTGTAGGCTATCTTGCCTTTTGCTGCACCTACTGCGGTTTTAAGAGAGGCAGATTCAAGCAGTGTCACTGCCTCATTTACTGCTTCAGCCACCTTGGCAACACACCAGTCGAGATATTTCAGGTCAGCCTTTGTATTCCCGTTTTCATCGGGGAATGCATATGCATCTGGTGCGCTGTGGGCATGGGTGACTCCGATAAGAACATTCTCAGGAGCAATCCCTTTGATAAGCTTGCGCGAACGGTCGCCCAGCGGGGCCGGCCAACCAAGGTTATCAATACTCACAATGGCAACTCTTGTAGTGCCTTTCTCAAGAACCAGAGCACGGACAGTCAGATCGCCTTTCTTTCCTGTCGGCATCTCCGGATCGCCCATACCTCCGGAAATCGGTATCAGATAGTCAGGTGTGATAATACGTAATGCGGCACCAGCTTTAAATATTTGTGCCTGAATGTTAAAAGACACGCCCAGAATTAATAGTCCGGTTGCTAATAGCTTGAATTTCATAATATTGAGTATAAGAAATTAATAAACATAGATTGGATTGGAATAGAGCCATGGGACATACTCTCCCCTGAGTTTAATATGCATCTCTATTCTGTAGGCTCCTTTTTCGAGCATGTCAGACCAGGTATACTGATAATCATCAGCAGGTGTCACATTAACCGTTTTGCCGTTATGTAACAGCCTGAATTGTCCTGGAAGCGGAGAAACTGCGTTAAGTGATTTCAACTGCTCGAAATTCACGGAATCTCCCATAATGCCGGTTATACTCTCACTCTGATTCACTGCGTAATACATGAATCCTTTTGCATCGCCAAGGCTTTTGAATGCCGTATACAGATGACCCTTTTTCAGATGGTCTGCCAGTGAAGTAACCGTGAGTGTATCAGCCAGGAGATAATTTGTAATATAATTGAATCCCTCTTTATAAGTGTCAATCATACACTTAAAAATCCAGCCATTTTTGTCGGGTTCATTCAGAAGCCATTTATTCCAGAATCTGACTTCTGTGGTATCAATAACATTGGCATCGGGTCCGACCCATTCAATCCGGCCGTCTTTCAGATATCTTGCCCGGATACTCTGGTTCTCATGTGTATCGACAGCCGAAAATCCGACAATCTTCCTTTTTGTATTCAAGGAATCCCAAAGGGACAGAATTGAATTCTGTTCGTCGAACATCAGCCGGTATGCCCATTTACGGAATTTTTTACCGTTGATCATGAAATCAATGATGTGCGGCGGCAGCGATTCATCCTTTGTATCCGCGTGAAAATTATAGATCTCCATTCCCTGGTAATAAGGATTGGCCCAGTTATGAGGCTCTTCGGGATGCGCATAAAAGATCAGTCCGCCTCCGGAAACTATGTTTTTGGCAATAGTGTCTTTATCTTCTTTCCAGTCAATGATCACAGAGTCCAGCGGCCATGTATTAAAGCCCTGTTTCTCGCTGCCGGGTTCAATCAGAACTCCGTCATAGTAACCCTTATATCCCTGAGGCAGGGTATCTATATCGCTGCGGGGATGATCTGACAGAAATATAAAATCGATGCCGTCGGCCTTTGCAGCCGGGATAATATCATACAGGGTTCCCTCACAGTCATGTGACAGGTAACTGTGTACATGCATAACTCCAGGGTAAGTGTTCAGATTTGAGATCACGGCAGTCTCTTTGCGGAGCTTCTGAAATGCGGCTGTCTCCCTGTCAAGCTTTGGATATACAACCCAGTGATGCCACAATGAGGGAATGATAAGCACAAGAATTACTGTCAGTATCAACACAGGCAGTGACAGAAGAAGGTATTTCAATACTTTTTTAATCACCTGAAACATAGTTAGTTATTGACTTGTTTTGAGACAATATCTGTCATACGATGTATTATTTCCATTGTATAGTCACCCATGTTGGGGCCGAACCAGCCCATAAGCTTTGATTCATATTCATCAATGTAATAGTACTTTCCGGGGATTATGTAACCGATATAATCGCCGTTAAAGCTCGTGACATTCGCTTTGAATCCCTGTGCTGCGAGTGAATTCTTTATCAGGAGAGCATATTCACCGCTGAAGTCACCCGGAGTTGTGATCCAAAGCATATTATCCAGCCTCAGAACCTGAAGATAAACATCTCCCGGAGGCGGCATAAGTATTCTGCTCAGGAACGACGAGAGGTTGATCTTTGTTGTAAGCCTGAAATGGTAATCCGGCAGGACAATTTTCAGGGTCATGGCTGAAAATGTGATTCTTTCATTCAAGGCCACTTGATCTAAGTTTTTTACCAGGCTGTCAGCCAGTGCCTCTCCGATGAATTTCGCTTTTTCAAAGCCGGTGCTCTGTCCTGACGGACTCTGGCTTCCCATTGACCCGGCGCAGAAGAGTGCCAAGTCTGCCGATGTCTCTTCGACTTTACGCTCCCAGTAACCCGGGTAATCAGCGCTGAATTCCATGTTATCGTCTCCAAGTGTTGTGGGATGAGCTGAAAATGAACCGATTATTGCTTTCTTCCCGCCTGTTTGTTCAGCCACAATAAAGGCGAAATCATTGTTTTTTGTTCCCAGGTCTCCGGAGAGCCGGTTCCTCGTATAGGGAGCTGCACTGAAGATGCCGGATCCGATGCGGGCAGGCGACAGATCATCAATGGCTGCAATTACAGCTTTCCCTATCTGGCTGACAAGCCATTTTTCGATGCTGCTGTTTTCTTTTCCGGCAAACTGCTCACCCACAAATCCCGGACCCCAGGCGCCCGGACCTGAATGAGTATGAGTGGCAGAAAAAAACAACTGATCGCGTCTGATACCTTTTTCAGCCAGCAGAAGGGTGAGAGTGTCAATAATATTCGGAGGCATGATCAGAATATCGGCCCCTGCAATTACGACAGTCCGGTTTCCTGCTTTAAGGGCAACTGCCTTCACAAAAAGAGAGTCATGAATCCCGGTTGCCGGCCTTCCTTCACGGTCGCCATAACCTGCAAGCGGCACCTGCATGAATTTACTTTCAGAAGGAATATCCTCAGTATTCCCGGTCCCCGGGGTGATGCTGACCTTTGCAAAGCCGGCCTGCACTGAGTCATTGACTATAAGGATTCCCGGTCCGATACTGTCAATTAATGCAGATGTGTTCCTGTAATATTCCTCATTGAAGTATGAAGCTCTTTTTACCAGTGAAGTGTTTAAAACAATGATCAGGATAATGCATAGAAAAAAAATACCCAGACCAATTCCGAATCGTCTCATAAATTAATTGTTAAGTGTGTAAAGGTAATTTACATGCATGACTTTAGTTGCACTTAATTTACTTAAATTTAATGGAATTTTAACATGGTTAATCCTTAGTGACCGGTCATGAAAACCAGAACAATCAACAAAAAAATAACAGGAAGCTTTTTGATCATTGCATGTATTCTTCTGCTGATCTGGTATTTCGGATTTGCCTTTCCGTTCAGGGGAGTCCCATTCAATGCAAAACGGCATGGAAATCCTCCGCTTACACCCCCATGGGCGCTTGAATGCTGGCTTTGGGAAGATGACCGCAATACTGCAGGACGTATCGATACTCTTCTCGAAGGATATGCAGGAAATGACATCCCTGTGCGTACAATTCTAATTGATAGTCCATGGAGCACACGCTATAATGATTTTAAGGTTGATACTATACTATACCCGAAACCCTGGGAGTGGTTCGGCAAACTCCGGAATGAAGGTTACCGGGTTGTCTTATGGATGACTTCAATGGTTGACAGTTACAGCAAGGACACCAGGCTGCAGGAATCTGAAGACTGGTTCAATGAGGCAAGTAAAAATGGATATCTGGCAGGCAAGGGCAGCCAGATCAGGTGGTGGAAAGGCCGCGGAGGCTTCATTGACTATTCAGATCCTGATGCCATGAAATGGTGGCACGGATTGCAGCAAACAGTTTTCGATTATGGCATCGACGGCTGGAAACTTGACGGGACCGGAACACTTTTCCATTCAAAGCTTGGACCCGTACCGCTTTGCTATAAGACAACAAACGAGGGTCTGATGACAACACGGACTTATATGGACTATTATTATCGTTCTGAATATAAGAATGGATTGACCCAAAATCCTGAATTTGTTACGCTGGTCAGAGCTATTGACCGATGGTATCATCCTGAAGGTTTTGCCCCGAAAGATGCTGCACCGGTTGCCTGGGTCGGAGATCAGAAACATACATGGGAATCGGAAGGGCAGGTTTCGCAGGCAGATAAACAGAACAGTGATATTGCTATGGACGGTATAGACGGGATTGAACTGGCAATCAGCAATATACTTTCCAGTGCCAGGCTTGGTTACAGCATTATTGGTTCAGATATAGCCGGTTTCTCCGGAGGTGTGATCCCCCCCAGGTTATATATCAGATGGGCTCAGTTTTCTGCATTTTGCGGTCTGTTCCTTAATGGCGGTCATGGAGAGAGAGCCTTGTGGAAACGATCTCAGGAGGAGCTGGAAATTATCAGGAAGTTTTCATGGCTGCATACCGAGCTTATACCTTATATATATACTTATGTTGTTAATGCTCATAACGGAGGAACAGTTCTTCAGCGTCCCCTGAAAAACAATTACCAGTACCTTTTCGGTGATGATTTCCTGGTAACTCCAATTTACATGGATCAGCTGGCCAGAAAGGTGATTTTTCCGGAAGGAAAATGGAGATATTTTTTTGATGACAGGGAAATTATAAAGGGACCGGCAGCTATTAAACGTGATTTTCCTCTCGATGAATTTCCTGTGTATATCCGTGAGGGAGCAATCATTCCGATGGACATTAAGCGTGATTATACCGGAATAGGTAACAGCAGCTCCGCGGGTTATCTCACATTACTTATTTACCCGTACCAAAAAAGTAAATTTACCGTTCATCACACAGATCATAGCGGAAGCACAACAGTGAATGTTGAGGATTTACCTGATAAGACAACTGTCTCGCTGAACGGCGTGATTAAGCCTCACATTCTGAGAATCAACCTTCCTGCCAGACCAGAGAAAGTATTGCTTGATAACGCTGTTGTTTCAGACTCGGCCGACTGGTGGTATGATGAAAAGCAAAATAAGCTAATCATCAAGACTGATCATTGCCAAACCGGGGATTATATAATTTATAAAAATTAATGGGTATGAGAAATCAAGCACATGATTCTAAATTCATTCATTTAGTTGTATCACAGGGGATTCCTCATTCCGAGCATCAGCGAGGAATCTCCTGCTCAAATAGAATCAATTACTCCTTAATAACAATTTAGTACTGTCAGCAACAAACATCCGCGTACTCTGGGTGTAAGTACCGCGAAATGGGGCTTTATACAGCAGATCAACATAAAATGCAATATAACCTGAATCCGGGATTTCAATTTCAGCATTTATCTCAGACTTAACTGCCGGATTGAGTTTGATATCTGACCATGTCTCATCCCTGAAATCCAGGTCGCGTGAATCGGCACTCCACAAAGATGCGCCCTCAAGGAGATCAGGAGTCGGCTTCACTTTCAATATTATCTTTCCGTTTTCTTCCGAGATGGAATAGTCGCAATCAGCGTAATCTCCGTTTGTTATTGTTGTTCCGAAAAAAGCGCTGAGCGTCATAAATGCTTTCACTTTGTCACCAAGATTGTGTGCAGCATTTGGAGTATAACAGATATGGTTGTCTCCCGGAATACTGTCGATATAATTTTTTACTGCATCAACTGGCCAATATGGATCATTGGTCCCCATGAATATCATTTTCGGCATCGTCAAAGTGTTCCTGTAGGAGTAGGGATCAATCATTGTTACCAGCTCTCTGCCGCTGACAGAGCCAAGGTCTTGCGCTATTCCGAGCTTGACATAATCTTCGATTTCGATGCTGTAATCGCCCCAGGTCTTTTTCTGATAATCAACATTCACAGGCATATTCAGGACATCGATCACCATCGGGCAAATTGCTTTAACACGCTTGTCGTTCGCACCTGTAAGCCATGTTGTCCATCCCCTCTTTGAAGCACCTGAAATGACAAACTGCTTAACCGGTCTGCCAACTTCCTCTTTGGAAAACTTCTGAACAACGTCCATTGCCCTGACAGCACTTTTTGTCATTGGAAACAACAGCGGCCAGGTGAAGTCACGATCGCCCTGGAAATTATGCAACGTGTAGGAAATAAGGGCATCTTCCGTAAGATCGTCATATAATGGCTGGTTGGGTATTTGCCATACAATCGCAACGACAGCTTTATTGGTTTTTGCCACCTGGCTCAGGGGAGCAATAAGGTCGTCGGACCATTCATGCATATTTGGCTTCCCGTCTTTAAGGCTTCCTCCGGTGATAAACAACAGGGCATCATTATAATCAAGGGTATCGGGGACCATTATTGTCATCTCGTGATTCCATTCAATTCCGCGCCATTGCTGAGATGTAAACAAAATGCGGTACAATGTCAGCCCATCACCTTTGAATTTATCCTGAATTTCCCATTTGAAGGATTTGTCGGAATTATTCATATATGACCGGAGAGCTGTTTCAGGGGTAACAGATTTTTTAGCGCATGAAGCTGCAATCAGCAGGAGAGACGGAACCAGAATTCTGAATAGTAATTTGCTCATAATAATAATGATTGGTTATTTTATCTGTTAATAAAATTAAGGATATTCAAACTATTCACCATCTCCCTCCCGGCAAGCCGGGAGTACTCCTCCTCTGAAGAGGAGGAGAAAGTTAAATTATTATAGATCAACACTTTCCCCTCCTTTTCAGAGGAGGGGAATCCCGACCATAGAGTCGGGACGGGGTGGTTCATGACCTATATGAAATATCCTCAACGTTAATTATTTCTTCTCCTACCACGGTTTCCCGGTTCCCTGAATAAGCCACATTCTTGACCAGGAGCTGTTCTTGCCATCGGTAGAGGAATAAGTTGTGGTTTCAAGATTCTCGATGGCGGCAGCAGCCTTATCAGGGTTGTACAGCAGTTCATTTGTGCCGTACAGGAACCTTATTGGAATGGCTGCCCTTTTGACAACCGTTCCGGGGCCCAGGGCCGGCAATCCGGTCCTCCTGTAATCGAACCATGCTTCAGCTGCTGAGGTCCATGAGGCAATCCATTTTTGTTCCATGATACGGGCAAGGGTACCGTTATATGCGACGCCTGCCTGTGCAATATACGTATCATATTTATTCTCGAGGCCCCATGCTGTGAGTGATGCTTTGACTCCGGCATTATAGTAGTTTGCAGCTGTTCCGCCAACCGACCAGCCTTTCAAAGCTGCTTCGGCAAGGATAAAATTGATTTCTGCTGCTGAAATTATCCTGGCTTTCAGGAGATCGCCGCTGGCATCCTTATAAATACTGTTCAGATGTGAAACATGCGGATTAAGCGGAGCCTGTTCGAGATTCGGATTCAAATTATATGCCTGCGGTACCATGGACCATGCAGGCGGGAGTCCCACATATTCCAAATCAGTATCAAGAGGTACTCCATAAGTTGTCTGGTAGTTGTCGGCAACATTCTGGGCAATTACCCGGTTCCCGCCTTCAATTTCATCATAACCATCCGGTTTGGCCCCGTCAATTACTATCGGGATTGCAACCTTGTTGGCCCAGACAGCTATTCGCGGATCATTTAAAGCCTGCAGCTTTTCAACCAGGGTCGAACACATTTTAAGTCTCCTGTAGCTGGTTTCGCTAACATCATATGTTGTGTTGCACGGCCATGAATCAGATGAACTGTTTCCAATGTAGTCAATATTTGCATCATCCTCAACATCAAGGATCAGGGGGTATGTAACCTGGTCGCCTGCAATTTTTTCTATGCCTGTCTTGGCGATCGCCGATTCTTTTTCCGAGATCCTCATATAGTATCTCAGAGCCAATGAGTTGGCTAGCTTCTGCCAGCCGGCAACGGATCCCGAAAACAATACATCCTGCGTGGAATTAACATCTTCATATTCGGATTGATCTCCGGACAGCAGGGTATTGGCGCTCTCAAGATATGCGAGAATACCAATATAAATATCTCTCTGCGCATCGTATACTGGTTTCAAGTTGCCGTCTTCTCCGTGAAGCGCCTCGGTGAACGGAGCATCGCCCCACAGGTCAGTTATAAAACCGAATTCAAAGGCTTTCATGATCAGGCCTACGCCTTCATAAAAGTCAAGTCCGAGGTTTTGAGCCTTCTTGAGCATCTCGTCGGCATCCCTTAGTGTACCATAATATGATGACCAGTTCTGATCAGACCAGTCATATGAGTTATGAGAACCGGACCAACCGTCTTTCTGGGTATGCTGCATAACGCCTGCAATATCGCCGAATCCCAGTCCTACTACCTGCTGACCGGCATTAGTAACCACCGTACTCATGAGGAGATATGGTTTTGCATTTGCAGGGTCGACGCCATTTGGATTAATATTCAAATCTTCCAGGTTCTGACAGGAAAGCATGAGGGTCATGAACAGAACCAGGATGGCTGAAATTTTATATTTCTTGGTATACATAATATCAGATTTTAAAAGGTTCTAAAATGTTATGTCGAGCTTGATACCAACAGGAAGTGTCCATGGATCAAGGTTATATCTTTCAATACCCTGTTTAAACTGGGTGCCTCTTGTTCCTCCTGTCGAACTTTCAGCCTGGAATGCCCTCTCCGGATCTATTCCGACCTTCGCCTTGGTCCAGAGGATAATGTTGCGGCTATAAACTGAAAGAGAAATATCCTGGATCACACCGATACGGTTAATAATGCTTCGGAGAATCCTGTAACTCAATGAGATCTCCCTGAGCTTAATATAATCAGCATCAAACATTGAAGGTCTTGCAAACCCCCATGCATAGCTTGTTATATATGGGATAACTACAGTTCCGGGATTTCCCAGGTTTTCCGTATATGTCCCGTCGCCATTGTCGAATACACCGGGAACGAATACTCCGTCAGTCACGGAAACACCGCTGTAAGATTCTTCAAAACCTCCGTATTCGGCAGTTGGCCCTCCGACGACATGGAATCCGTTCAGAATATACTTATCGGCATTTGCCACCAGCCAGTCGCGGAGCTCCGTACCTGTCAGCTCTCCAGGATTGATCAGATTATCGAGCCAGACCTTCGAAAATCCGTCTTCAGCCATATATCTCTGGGTCTGAGAAATGAACTGACCGCCGTTTCTCCAGTCAAATGTCATATTGAGAGAGAAGTCCTTGTATCTGAACGAACTCTGCAAACCCATTATGAAATTCGGATTATAATTGCCGATTTTATGTTTTGTAGCCTTCATTTCAACATCGCTCCACTCGAATTCTTCATTCAGTATGGGATATCCGTAGTAAGGAGAACTCTCGTTAGTAACCGTAAGGATATCAGCGTCATAGATGGTGCCTATTTCATCGCCTACATACGACCATGCACCGCCTTTTGCATCTTCCCAGAACTTGATAACCTCAATCCCTTCAGCAATTTCAATAACTTTTGTCCTGTTGCGCGTGAAGTTGGCGCTGACATCCCAGGTCCAGTTGCCTCTTCTTATCGGTGTGCCGCCGATGGTGAATTCCCAGCCTTTGCTTCTTATAAGGCCGGCATTAATGTTAACATAATCAGATCCTGTTGAGCTTGCCACAGGTATATTTCTCAATATCTGGTTGCGATTTTCGACCATATAGTATGTACCTTCAAATCTTAACCTGTTCTTGAACAGATTCAGATCAGTTCCAAATTCGAATGATACAGCCTCCTCCGGTTTCAGGTTGGGTGACAAAATTGTACCCGGTTTGGTCAGCCTTGTGGCATCACCCCACTGTCCGGCATTTCCATATGTATTGTACAACTGGTAGGGATCGGTATCATTACCAACCTTGGCCCAGCCACCCCTTATTTTGAGCAGGTCCACCTTGTCTCCCATATCAATGATCTGATTAACAAGGACACTCAGTGAAGCTGATGGATAGAAATAGGACCGGTTTTCTTTCGGCAATGTGCTCGACCAGTCATTCCTGGCCGTCAGATCAAGGTAAACCATGTCTTTCCATCCGAGGTTCAGGAGGCCATAGATACTGTAAATGGCCTTCTGTGACCAGAAGCTGTAATAATCAAGGGATCCTGATTTAATGTTGCTTATCGTATATACATTAGGTACAATAAGCCCGGCTCCGGATTTCGATGAGTTGCTCACTGAAGAACCCTTTTTATACAGGGCATTTCCTCCTGCAGAGGCAGAAATGCTGAACGTATTTACCTGCCTGGCATATGTTGCCAGAAAATCGGCATTTCGTTCGAAACTGAATACATCCTGTATACCATAAGCACCGTTATTGGGCTCTCCTGTATAGCTGGGTGCAATCTTTGATTCACGTTTTTCTGAGAACTGGTCGATTGAATATCTTCCTATAATGCTGAACTCCTTGGTTATCTGCCAGTCAGCCTTCAGATTTCCGAAAACGCGGTCCCGGAGGAAACTGTTATTAACTTCATAAGCAAGGAAATACGGATTGTCGTAAGTCCCGTTATAAGGGGTTCTCTGCTGAATTCCCTCCTGTCCGGGTTCCCAGTAATCTTTCAGGTCAAGGATATCTGTATTCTGGGGAGTGTAATATGCCCATTGCAGCGGGTTGGTTCCCCTGTTGCTTGCCGGGCGGTTATTTGACCACGACCTGTTGATATTGATATTTGAACTGACAGTGAAATTGGGCCGTACTTTTACAGAGGTTGCAGCCGTAAGTCCGTTCCTGAACAGATCGGAATTCGGAACAATCCCCCGGTTTGACATATTCGAGATGCCGATCCTGTAATTTACCAGTTCAGTATTATTGGACACGGAAATTTCATTTGTCGATGTAATGCCAGTCTGAACAAAATTGGCAACGTTATCGGGGTGGGAAACCAGTTCGGTCGGTATCTTGACACCGTTTGCATCCCTTGGACTGTTCCATTGTATCGCAAAATATTCCTTATCCAGTTCGATGCCAGCTCCTCCTGCTTCGGCGGGATTGACACTCATTATATATCCTGGAGGTAAATCATCAGGGGTAAATGAAAAATACCCTGATGCAAATTTTTTCTGTATTGCAAAATATTCATAGGGAATATCGAATACATTGTTTGTGCTGATATTGATTTTCATTCCGGCATTCTTTGTTCCTGATTTGGTGGTTATCAGCACTACGCCGTTTCCTGCCCTGGATCCGTAAAGGGCTGCAGCACTCGGGCCCTTAAGAATTGACACGCTTTCAATATCATCAGAGTTAAGGTCGGATATTGCATTACCATAGTCAACCCTGTTGTCACGTCCGAATCCGGAAATATTATTCAGTGTATTTACCACAGGTACTCCGTCTATCACGAACAGTGGTTGATTGTCATTGCTCAGCGATGTTGCTCCCCTTATCACCATGCTTACCGAGGATCCTGTACCTCCGGTGGAGTTGATCTGAACTCCGGAGACTTTACCGGCAAGAGAGTTTATTGCATTCTCCTGAACTACCCTGCTCAGTGTTTCTCCCGATACTTTCCCTACGGAATATCCGAGTGACTTTTCCTTCCTGGTAATACCGAGAGCTGTGACAACAACCTCATCGAGGGCTTCAAGGTTTTCGCTCAGGGATAGATTAATGACTCTCTGGCCATTTACCGGGACCTCTTCCTGTTTAAACCCTATAAATGAAAAGACCAGTACAGCGTTATTATCCGGCACCTCAATGCTGTAATTTCCGTCGGATCCGGTGATTGTTCCTTTCTGGGTATCCTTGATTTTGACACTTACGCCCGGCATTGCAGAATTATCTGCAGCAGAGGTAATATGGCCGGTTATTACAATCCCCTGCTGAACAGCAGGACTGACCGGCACTCCCTTTTTGCGGGAAGTACCTGAACCTGCCATTGCTGTATTTAAAAGCAGAGTCGATAATAACAACACAGGCATTGTAAGCCTGATTATGTTCTTAATTGATTTAATATGTTTCATAACAATAGGTTATGCGGGTTATCAAATTATTTTCTTTCTTCTTTCCGTTTCAGGGATTCTCTTAAGGTATCGCTTCAAATGTCAGTATGACAGCATATGACGGCTTGTTATAGTACGACTTTGTTGTAGTGCATACAAACATTGCCAGGCGCATTTTCTGATCGGTAACCTCCTGTAATATGCATTCCCTTGTGAAGTCCATGAAGCCGACAAATTCTGTCCCAGAGAATGTAAGGGTTGAAACGCCTTTGTAAGTTCTGTCTGTCGTAACGGTTCCTGCTGTATTTACCGTTGTAATGGAAAGGTTCTTATTCTCGTTCAATGTGAATGTTGCCCCTGTTTCGGGTGTCCATGCTGTATAGCAAAGGCCAAAACTCTGGCTTGTAGGAGTAACTTTTATAATTGTTTTCCCGGTAATAGAGGTATAGACAAGTCCGGCAAAAGCGCCGCCATGCTGGGGTGAATGGACATAGCTCCCGTTGAACTTAAACGTGAATATATCATCATAAACCTCGCCAATGCCGAGCCCCACATTGCCCAGCATACCCGAACCGATAGGTTGCACAACAGTAAAATTATCATCAGCCAGGCAGAAAGCATCTTTTGAAGAATGGGCACTGCTAATTTTCCATTTTTTCCCGGTGGTATTTGTAGGTCCGCCTGTCAGCAAGACATAGGGAGTCAGTGCGACAGCAATATCGGCCTCTGCAACAGCAGTTTCGCCGGCAGCATCAGTTCCGGTAAGAGTGACTGTATAATAACCCCCGCTTGCATAAACATGCACCGGGTTTGCTTCGGTGCTTGTCTCCCCGTCACCGAAATCCCAGGCCCATGATACAACCCGTTTGGTAAGTGAGGTAAATGCCACCTGCTTATCCGCAATGCTGTAGAAGATACCGGCTTTAGGCGGAGCATCTGATCCGTCATCCCTATTGCACGAAATAAGCAGGATCGATCCGGCAATAAGGACTGAACACGCAAAAAGGATTAGGTTTTTCATAAAAATAAGTTTTAAGTAAATGGTTGAATTAGATTATATCTGTAATTCAGGTTAACTTCCGGGTCATCTGGTTAATTAACAAAAGATACTAAAAATTATTAAAATGATCAATCGCCAAACCGTTTCATAATCTCAATCCAGTTTGTAATAATTACTCCTTCTTCGTCAAGAAACTTTTTAACTTCAGGATCTGAGAACAGTTCACCTTCCCATACCCTTTGCTGCCAGGAATTGGTTATGGTCTTCAGGTTATCAGTCTGAACTGAAGGATGAAAGATGATTTCAGTCAGCCCCGGTTCAAGGGATCTGATCAGGTTGAAAAAATTGGTGCGTTTATCTTCATAGGAAGATCCTCCCGGGACACTTGTGAAGTTATCCAGCTTTGGCAACCTGTAATCGCCCATGAAGCTTATCACTTCATCGGTTACCGGATACCCTTCCTGTTTGAATTTGGATGCGACCTCAGGATCGGAAAGCTCGATAGCATTCGCCGGAATGTTATAGTCCGACGCAACCTTTAAAAAGACTTTGAGATAATCGATCGATCCATACAATGTTCCCATATGGGTATCGATATGGGTGGGCTTGTGCCCTGAAGCAATTGATTTTTCTATCTGGGCGCGTATCTCCGTGTCCACCTCTGACGGAGTTGCATGTGACACTGTTTCAACGACTTCATGCCAGAGCATTCCTTCAGGATCAATTAATCCGGGTACTTTTGCAGGATCAGAAACAGGTCCCCACCTGTATATCTTCCACTCACTGTTCATTGTGAGATGGACGCCGACATCGGCCAACGGATGGCTGTTGGCCCATTCAATAAATGACCCGGCAACCGGACAGGGCATCATTACACCAGCGGATTGTACGAAGCCATTTTCAAGGTAACGTTCCGCAGCAGAATTTGCTTCAGGACACATCCCGGCATCATCGCAATGGAGGATTAAAACCTTCTTCCCTGCCGGGAAACCAAGCTTTTCAGACCATTTCAGGTCTGAGTTCCGGCATGATATAGCGACAGGAAGTGAAAACAGGAGAAATAACAGTATACGCACCATCAGCTTAATATTTTTTCTATTTCGGTTACATATTTTTCGATTTGCTGTCTCTCTTCCCTCTTGAATCTGCTGAGCGGGAATGCAACATAATCATTGCATATTCCCATGACGGACAGGGCGCAATTAATTCCTTTGGTAAACCTGGAGCTTGAATTGCCGACCTTGTAAATTGTTTTATAGAGCCTCATTACCTTATTACGGAGTACTGATATCTTTTCAAAATCGCGGTTAACGGAAGCTTCATAAAAATCCACAAATAATCCGGGAAACATATTTGCTCCTCCTGCAATTGCTCCGTGTCCTCCCTGCAGTATCGTTTCAGGAATAAATAGTTCTGTACCGGTAATTATTGAGAATTCAGGCGAATCCTTAAACTCATCGATAAGGGAAAACAGGTAGAACATATCTCCCGAACTGTCCTTTATGCCAATCACCCCAAGTTCTTTGGCTGCAATAACCGTCGATATTTCAAGATGCAGTTTTGTGTAGCTGGGCACATTATAAAGAAGTGCAGGCATAGGCGATTTCGGGATAAGGTTTTCGAGATAGTCGATCATTTCTGCCTGGGTGATCGGTATATAATAAGGTGGTGCGACAACTACTGCATCTGCACCTGCTAATGCCGAATATTCTGCAATCTCCAGGGAGCTCTCAAAAGAAGTATCAGTAATTCCGACCAGTACCGGGATTCTGTGATTCACCAGATCGCATGTAAGCTTAATGAATTCCTTGCGGAGCTTGTAACTTAGACTTGGCGCTTCCCCTGTCGTTCCAAGGATGAACAGTCCATGCACACCTCCTTTAAGCAAATGCTCAACCAGGTTATTGATCCCCTTGATATCAAGAGTATTATAATCGATCAATGGAGTTACAACAGGAGGAATTATACCTTTCAAAGGAAGTTTCATGATTTTCAGAATTTAAAATATATCTACTAAGTAGCAGGTTATCAGTTGTATATGAGATTTCATTTTAAATATTTAAATTCCTTATACAAAGGAAGATATTCAACTGCTGTTTAGCTCATATAAAATTGTTCATTTTGCACGGATTTTTAACCCGACTGTTACTTTAACTATTTATCTTTGTATCCAGAGGGTTAAAATAGTTTGCAATGGAAATTGTTTACGAGAAGATATTCGTTTCCCACGACCATTCATTCATCACCAGGAAATTAAAGATGGATCCGAATTCACATAAGGTACATTCTCATAAAAATTATGAACTGAATTATATAACGGCAGGTTCAGGAAAAAGGATCGTGGGGAACAGTATCTCAAGCTATAAGGAAGGCGATCTCGTGCTTCTGTATCCTGAAATTCCCCATTGCTGGGATGTTCTGGGATCGGATCCCGGTATTCAGCCTGAATGCATTGTAACTCATTTCTACGAGAACATCATAACATCTGATTTCTTTAATATACCGGAGCTGGAGGGAGTTGTTGCCCTTCTTAAAAACACCGGCAACGGAATTGTTTTCAAGGGAAAGCTTACAGAAAAGGTTGGCAGTTTGCTCAGGAAGATAGTGACACTTGAAGGCCTCGAAAGATATATCGAGTTATTGAAAGTTTTTAATCTTCTGCTCAGAATCGGGGAGAGAGAGAACCTTGGACTTCCTTCATCCTTTCATGCTGTCTTTGACAAGAATCATGATAAGATCAATAAAATATATGAATATGTCTTTAAGAATATTCAGACCGGAATCAAACTTGAAGAGGCATCTGCGCTTGTTTTTATGGAACCGGGTTCATTTTGCCGGTATTTTAAAAAGAAAACAAACCAGACCTTTATGGATTATGTGAAGAATGTCCGTATCGGAATTGCCGCAAAACTTCTGGCAGAAACTAATAAGCAAATAACCCATATCTGTTATGAATGCGGTTACAGAAACCTGGCCAATTTCAACCATTATTTCAGGGCTATAATGAAAAAGACTCCCTCGGAATACCGCAAGGAATTCGGGTAGGGGCTGTCATCAAACACCAATTCTCTTTCATCATAACTTTTCCTTAAATTTGTATTAATGCTGTAATAAAGAATTTGTACTATTTTCATATGTCTTACATTGAAAAAAATCAGGAGGAACTTTATTTAGGTCAAGATGTGGGAGGGACCAAATTCAGCATTATGCTTGGAGATTCTTCCTTCTCAATAAAAAAGAAAGTCTCTTTCGAAACCAGGACCGAACGTGGTTACCGGTCCATACTGGATGAATTCAAGGAACATATCAGATCCGTGCTGAATGAATTCCCCGGCATCAAAATAAAACGTATATCACGGAGGACATTTATCAATAGTACTGCTGCGGGCTCCCTGTTCATGGCAACGGGACCGCTGAACAAATTATTTCCGGACTTATTCTTGCCTCGCTGATGGCAGCCTTCGTTACTTCACTGATCGCTGTTTTAAATTCAGTATCGACTCTCGTGGTCCGTGATTTCATTGTCGGGTTCCACCCTGACGTTCCGGAAAAAAGGCTGGTGCGCCTTGGAAGATATATTATTCTTATTGTGACATTCCTTGGAATCGGTGCGGCTTATCTGGTTTATAAGAACGAGGAAGGCTTGTTTAAGTACCTGCAGACAATTTCCGCCTACTTCTTAATACCGGTATTCCCGGCGATATTGCAAGATTCGCAGGAATTAAGGACTGGAGGCTGCAATTGGGGATACTTGCATTGATAACGCTGTTTTTGTATATCTGGCTGAGCTGATCACCACAGATAAAACTGGTAATTAAACAGTTATAAATATGAAAAGAATTTTAATTTTGTCAGCAGTTATAATCATTTCGGGCTTTACGATGACGGGTGAAGCTAAACCGAAATGGAAATCCCTGTTCAATGGGAAAGATCTGTCCGGTTGGTTTGTCCGGGGCAAAGCCATATGGTCTGTTCAGAATGGGATCCTGACAGGCGAAGACGGTATGGGTCATATTTACTCTGATGTATCATGTACTGATTTTGAAGTAAAAGGTACATTCAGGGTAAGTGACAAGGGAAACAGCGGCTTTTATTTCAGGGCAAATCCTCCCGCCGACAATCCGGATGGTTTCCCGAGAGGTTATGAGGCTCAGATATGTCACAGCCAGGATGCTTATACAGGCTGGCTGTGGAAACCGGGGACTCCTGCCGGTAAAGCTGCCGGATTATTGACAAAGGACAATGAATGGTTCAACTTAAGGATCATGGTTACCGGAAGTCACATTCAGTTCTGGATCAATGAAAAGCTGGTTATGACTTATGATGATACAGAGTATACATCAGGTCATTTTGCAATTCAGGGGCATAATCCGGGAATGAAGATAGAAGCCAGGGATTTGTATTATCGAAGTCTTGACAAGGCAAAATAAAACCCGGAAGTTATGGTTACGAAAAAACCCGAACGATTGCTAACATACTTGATCTTTTTGTTAAGTATCTGCAGAACAGGAATAACCGTAAATGCACAGGATCCGGATTCCCGGAAAAACGAATTTAAGTGGGAGCACATTTTCCCTGTCCAGGGGAAGCATGTTCACAGCAGTTCAGTGGTGGAATTACCTGATGGCAATCTTTTTTCCTGCCGGTTTGAAGGTTCAGGAGAACGAACCGCCAATGATGTGATGATCAGGGGAGCTAGTCTAAAAAAAGGAGAACAGAACTGGAGCGCTCCATTCACTTTAGCTGACACTCCAGATAATCCCGACTGCAATCCCGTATTGTTCCTTGACGGAAAAAACCGTCTGCATCTTGTCTGGATCGTTGTTGTGGCAAACAAATGGGAAGCTTCAATATTAAAAACAAGAATTTCAACTGATTTCCATGGAGAAGGAGCGCCAAAGTGGGATTGGCAGGACATCATTCTGCTTAAGCCGGGTCTCCCAATTGTGGGTCGAGGTAATATTCAACCTGCAATTGTCCGGAAAAAAGACGGAACTCTCACAGCATATATGCGGTATAACGGCGATTCACCGGGAAGGATTCAGATAAGTTCTTCAAAAGACAACGGATTTACATGGAGCTCAGCTGAAAAGACAGGTTTCCCCAATCCCGGGTCAAGCGTCCGTGCTATATCATTGAAAAGCGGCAACTTGATATTGGCTTATAACGACTCGGAAACCGACAGGCACACTCTGGCAATAAGTCTCTCGGATGATGAAAGCCAAACATGGAAATGGACAAAACATCTTGAAAATGATCCGGATTGTAGTTTTGCATACCCGTGTGTTATCCAGACCAGGGATGGAAGGATACATGTAACTTACACCTGGAACCTGAAAAAGGAGAAGACAATAAAGCATGTCAGCTTTACAGAGGATTTTTTCCGGATTACAGATAAGAATTAAAATAAACCATGAAACCTCCATGTATTACCATTCACAAACACAATAGTATAATAATCAGCTACATGGAGGTTCCACCATACAATTGAAATAAATTATTATATGATGAAAAAAACAATCACTTTTCTTCTTATTTTGCAGGTATTTATATTATCCTCATGCAATAAAACTGCTGACCAGGTTGCCTCCAGGGTTGAGGTGTTGTCTTCCGGCTGGAAGATGCAACCGCAGGATAAGCTGAAGGATATCAGTGAAGAATCTGTTTCACTCAGCGGGTTCGATACAAAGTCATGGCTCGATGCCGTTGTTCCGGGAACCGTTCTTGGAAGCATGGCAACTAATGGAGTCATTGAGGATCCATATTTTGGAATTAACATGCAAAGTATTGATCCGGAGCAGTTTAAGCAGCCATGGTGGTTCAGGACAACTTTTAATTTGTCCGGTGATGATCTGAAAAAAATTATTTCACTTCGTTTTAATGGCATAAACTATCGTGCTGATCTGTGGATCAATGGAAAGAAAGTAGCTGGTAAAGAAACTTTTGCGGGGACCTACAGGATGTTCACCTACAATATTAATGATTTTGTGACGGAAGGTGAAAATGCTATAGCCCTCAAAATGATTCAACATGCCGATGGTGAGTATTCCATTGGATTTGTCGACTGGAATCCGCTCCCACGCGACCGTAACATGGGAATATTCAGGGAGGTCTTCCTGGAGATAAACGAAGGCGTCAGAATAAGAAGTCCCTTCATTTATTCAAAAGTCAACAGGGAGACCCTGAAAGATGCTGAACTTTTTGTTCAGGCTGAAGTTATAAACGGTTCGGAGAAACTCATGAAAGGGATCCTGCGGGTGGATTATGAACTCGGGATTGTGGAGAAAATGATAGAAATTAAACCGGGAGAAACTTTGTCATGCAGCTTTCTCCCTGAAGATTTTCCGCAGTTATCAGTCAAAAATGTCAATCTCTGGTGGCCTAATGGTATGGGTGATCCCAATCTGTATAACCTTAAAGCTGAATTTATTACAGGCAAAAAGATAATTGACAGGGTTGAGAAGCGGTACGGTATAAGAGAAGTTACAAGTTATCTCGACAAGAGGAAGAACCGGGCTTTCGAGGTAAACGGTAAATTCGTTCTGATCAAGGGCGGCGGATGGACTGATGATGTATTGCTGCAGGATACAAAAGCTTCGGTGGAAACCCAGCTGAAATATGTACACCATATGAACCTGAACAGCATAAGGTGCGAGGGTTTCTGGGGCAAGGATGAATCCCTTTACGATTTGTGCGATGAGTATGGAATTATGGTGATGATCGGATGGAATTGTCACTGGGAATGGGAGGAATACCTGCTGAAACCGTGTCATGAAAAATATGGCGGAGCAGTCAGCGAGGAGGATATGAACCTGCTGGCTGCATCGTGGTTCGACCAGATGATGTGGCTGCGAAACCATCCGTCAATCTTTGTCTGGATGCTTGGAAGCGACAAGCTTCCCGCCCCGGACCTTGAGCGCAGATACGTCGAAATGTTCAAAAAGCACGATCCGTCGCGCTCCTATGCAACATCGGCTGGAGGCGCAGGCACGGAGAATAACAACGTGGTGGCGGAAATGCCGCTGGTCAGTGATATAAGCGGACCTACCGGAATGAAAATGATGGGGCCGTACGCGGTAACGCCACCCTCATACTGGTTCACCGATACAACACTTGGCGGTGCATGGGGATTCAATACGGAAACATGTCCGGGAGAAGAAATTCCTCCGGTTGCTTCACTCAGAAGAATGCTTCCTGAAAAGAGTCTGTGGCCGATTGATAAGAAATACTGGGAATTCCATACAGGCAGGAATGAATTTACCACACTCGACCGTTTCCTGAAGTCATTATCAGCCCGGTACGGCAAATCAAACAGTGTCGAGGAATTTTCTTTCAAATCGCAGGTCAGCAACTATGAGCTGATGAGACCTATGTTCGAGGCTTTCATTGCCGGTAAGCCCGTAAGCACAGGACTGATCCAATGGAAGCTGAATTCTGCCTGGCCTGAGCTGATATGGCAGTTGTATGATACATATCTTCAGCCCAATGGAGCATTCTATGCCGTCAGAAAAGCCTGCACGCCCCTTCATGCCATTTACAGGTATGGCTTTAACGATATTTATCTTGCAAATGAGGATCTGTCGGACGCCTCAGGTCTTACCGTAAAGATCAGGATGTTTGATCTTGATTCCAGGGAAGTATTTGCTGATATGTGGACAGGCGATATCAAAACCAATACCTCAAAATTCATATACAGACTTCCGGAAATCAAAAATCTCACCCCGGTCTGGTTCCTTGATCTTAGAATTTTTAATCAGAATAATGAGGAGGTTGACAATAGTATTTACTGGTTCTCAGTGAAGAAGGATATACTTGACTATCAGGCTTCCAAAAACCTGCCATGGCCATATTATACACCAACAAAGCAGTATGCCGATTATACTGCTCTCGACAGGTTGCCCAAAGTTAGGCTTGCCTGCGACTATCAGTTTTCAAAAAATGACAGCGATGGTATAGTTCAGCTTAAAGTAAAAAACCCGTCCGGGACGATTGCATTTTTCATATTCTTCGATCTGGTTGATCCCACAACCGGTAAACCTGTACTTCCTGTATATTTTGACGATAATTATGTGACGCTCCTTCCGGGAGAGGAAAGAACATACATGGCGAAATATTTTCTCAGGGATTCAGATGGACTCAAACCGGTCCTGAAAATAAACGGCTGGAATGTGGATATGGTAACACTGAAATAAAATGATAAATATTTATAAAATGAACAAACTGGCAATGCTGGGCGGCAGCCCGGTCCGGAACACAAAAACAGAGCCATGGCCTAAATGGCCGGTCTGGGACAGTAATGAAGAAAAAGCCCTTATCAAAACCCTGAACAGTGGTGTCTGGTCATACAACGGTCCGATGGAAACTGAGTTCAACAAAAGATTTGCTGAATTTACAGGAGTGAAATATGCAATATCGGCTGCAAACGGAACTGTAACTTTACAGCTGGCCATTGAAGCCTGCGGCATCGGGGTGGGTGACGAGGTTATTCTTCCGGGTCTTACATGGCAGGCAACTGCAGCCACAATCCTGGATGTGAATGCAACACCTGTTTTTGTTGATGTATGCGAAGACACATGGTGCATCGATCCGGAAAAGGTCAGGAAGGCAATCACTCCGAGAACGAGAGCTATTATACCGGTGCATCTTTATGGCAGTTTTACCGATATGGATGAGATCATGAATATTGCCAAAGAACACGGCCTTTTTGTCATTGAAGACTGTGCACACAAACATGGTGGAGAATGGAACGGGGAAAAGGCAGGTAGCATAGGCGATATAGGCAGCTTCAGTTTTCAGCTTTCAAAGCACCTTACTGCAGGAGAAGGAGGTTCTCTGACTACCAATGACTTCACCCTGTACGAGAAGCTGGATGGACTTCGCAATTGCGGAAGAAGACCTGAACCCGAAAGTTCCTCGAAAGCCGATAAGGGCGAAGGAGTCTATTTTGATCAGGGAAATTTCATTCAGTCAGGCAATTACAGGATCACTGAATTCCAGGCTGGTATCCTGCTGGAGGGACTCAAAAGGCTTCCGGGACAAAATAGCCTGAGAGATGAAAACGGCATGTACCTGAATTCGCTGCTGAAAGATATTCCGGGGATCATTCCCATGAGAAGGGACAAGCGCGAAACCAGAGAAGCTTACTTTAATTTTTCATTCAGGTACAAAAAGGATGACTTCAAAGGCCTTCCGGTAAAGAAATTCAGGTCAGCATTGACGGCAGAGCTTGGGATTGAGGTGGCAGCCAGCTATATTCCCCTGAATAAATGTTCGTTGTATGTACCGCTGACCAAACCGGCCCGGCACAAACTTGATACTGCATACTGGAGTTCCATCGATCCTTCACGGTTTGAACTGCCTGTCTGTGACAGGATCCATTTTGAGGAATCGGCCTGTATTCACCATAAAGTGCTGATGGGTTCAAAGGCTGATATGGAAATGATAGCTTCTGCAATCAGAAAGGTTTTTGACAACGCTGAAGATTTGATCTCCGCAGATTTATAGGTTATGAAAAAACAGTGGATAGGGATTTTAATAACAGGGCTTAGTTTAGGAACCGCATGGGCAATCAGAGGTCAGTTCGGACATGAACAGGGAGCTGCCTGGGCCGGGGCACTGGGTGCATTCACTCTCGTACTGGTATCAAAGCGCAAAGACTGGTATTCAAAGATATTCACTATTGCGCTGGCTTCAGCAGTCGGCTGGGGTGCCGGAGGAATGATCAGTTACGGAATGGTTGTCGGATATGGCAGGAGCGATAATTTTCCGAATGCGCTGTATGGATTATTAATGCTTTTTGTGATAGGAGGACTTTTCGGACTCCTTGGCGGAGGGCTAACTGGCCTTACCCTCGAATCGACCGGACAAAAAAGGGTGAAATGGGGCCGTCTGATTTCCGAGATGACAGCCGGAGGTGCAATAGCATATTATTTTCTGGTCTCGCAGCTTGAAATATTAATGACACCTCCCAGGTCGGAAGCATGGGCCATTATCCTGGGTGCAGGACTTGCCATGATCTGGTATATGGTAAGGAATAATTTCGGATCATCGTTGCGTGTCGCTATGATCTCCTGCCTCGGTGCAGGATTCGGATTTACATTCGGGAATTTTCTCCAGATAACCGGCAATGTGCTTGGGATCAGCTTTAATATGTGGAATGTTATGGAGTACAGCATTGGTTTCTTCGGAGGAATTTCAACGGCATATGGGGTTTTCACTTCGGTTTGGCCAGAAGAATCAATCCCGGCAAAACGGTGGGAGAACATCTCGGCTTTTCTTGTAGTCTTAATTCTTGTTCCGGGAATAGTATTCAAGGAATCTCTAAGGTATAGTCTGATGCTGGAAAAAATCGGCGAGATTTCAAGTCCTGAAAGGATTGCATTATTTAGCAGCATAATAAGCGGGATGATACTGGTTGCATCTGCCGGAACAGCAGGGTATATTTTGCAAAAAGCCAGAGCTTCTGTAAGCAGGTCACAGGCAATGCTTCTGTTTATTGTTTACTTTACAGCTTATATATGCATAAGTTACATTGTTTCAGGCGCTTTCGCAGGCCGGTTCATGCTTAACCATCATCTTTACTGGGCCAATTTTATAGTTATTTTTCTCCTGTTGCGGATAGATTTTCCGGCATTTAAAGAAACAGGGGCATATGCTCTTGATTTCAAAAAATGGTTTCTTGGCGCTCTGATAGTTTTAGCTATTATATTTCTTCTCACTTTGATTGCTGTAAATATTCATGGTGAATTGGGAGGCTCGCACGACAGATTTGATCTGACATAAAAAAAGTGGCTGTACTAATTTGAGACAGCCTCTTTTAATCTGATTCAAACCCTGTTTAGCTGACATCCACCAGACCGGAGCATTGAATGTAATTCCTGCAGGTACGCTTTCAGCATTGTAAAGACGTTCATCTGTACAATATGGATACCTTGAAGGGACAGCACTTCCGACTGTTGGTACAAGGACCGGGAAACCCGTTCTTCTGTAATCGTTGTATGCTTCAGTCTGGAGGAACATGGCAACATATTTTGCCTCAATGATATTCTGGATGCTTCTGGCACCGAGCACACCGGATGTGTTGTTGGTGAGCCAGGTTGCATCAGTAACACCGAATTTGGCAAGTGAAGCGGTGACAGCTGCATCGTATGCAGGCTTAAGATCAGCATTTCCCTTAAAGGCTTCGCTCATTACGGTCTTTGTTTTTCATTTGCTTATGAAAGCAGTCTTTCAACGATATGAAAAAACAAAGCCCTTCCGCTTTATGCGGAAAGGCTTTTCTTTTTGGGTGGAAGATGGGATTCGAACCCACGACCTTCGGAACCACAATCCGACGTTCTAACCAACTGAACTACATCCACCGTTTCAGGATTGCAAAAGTAAGTCCAATATTTTTATTGGCAAAATTTTGATTTTTATTTTTCTCCGGATGTGTCCAATTGCTATCTTTGTCCGGTTCAGAAAAAAATGAACCTGTACCAGCAATTTTTTTGAGAATTTATTGTTATCAATTTTAAGTTCATCAGCCGGGATTGAAAAGAATAAAACTCATTGACAATATCTCA
>Ga0105107_10000472_pt1 | contig 25369 bp, 22 predicted proteins | sample PPLLaktember2015_6_FD_79335 | JGI IMG/M metagenome (GOLD analysis project Ga0105107, IMG submission 79335) | Freshwater sediment microbial communities from Prairie Pothole Lake near Jamestown, North Dakota, USA - PPLs Lake P8 Core (1) Depth... | ecosystem: Environmental > Aquatic > Freshwater >... | reverse complement strand
CCTTTCTAAACCGGCCAGTGGGGGTGCCAGGGGCGGGTGCGTTCGAAGAGGCGGGCGGCGCGGAGGGCGAGGTCGTCGCGGTGGCGGGGCGCGACGATCTGCAGGCCGACCGGGAGGCCCGCGCGCGAGAGGCCGGCGCGCACGGTGGCGGCGGGATGCCAGGAGAGGTTGAAGGGGATCGTGAACGAGGCGACGCCGGCGGGAGGCTGGGCGCGGCCTTCGATCTCCTCCGGAAACGGGCCGCGCGCGGGAGGCGGATCGTAGGGGACCGTCGGCGTGAGCAGCAGGTCGAAGGTCTCGAAGCTCTCGGCGCACCAGCGGTTCAGGGCCACGCGCTGGTCGCCGATCGCGCGCCAGATCTCGGGCGTCATCTGCCAGCCCGTCTTCACGCCCTTGAGGAAGCCGCGGCCGAAGTCGGGCTCGCGCTCGGGCAGATGCTCGCAGAGCTCCGCCGCCAGCTCGAAGGCCCCGAGCAGCCCCCACTCGCGGCCGAGGGGCGGCGGCCCGCCCGCGACGCTTCCCAGGCGATGCCCCAGCTTCTCGAACACCCGCGCGGCGTCCTCGACGATCGCGGCGACGTCCGACTGCACCGCCGCGTAGCCGAGATCCGGCGAGAAGCCGATGCGCAGCGCCGGCAGCGGCTCCTCGAGCGTCGCCGCATAGCATAGGCCGGGCGGCGGCAGGCTGGCCGGGTCCCAGGGCGACGGGCCGGCCGTCAGATCGAGAAAGAGCGCGGCGTCGGCGACGGTCTTCGTGAGCGGCCCGTACACCGCCGTGTCCTGGTAGTCCCAGTGGGGCAGCGGCCCGCGCGGCACGCGACCGAAGGAGGGCTTCAGCCCGAAGCAGCCGGTGAAGCTCGCCGGGATGCGGATCGAGCCGCCGCCGTCGCTCGCGGTGACGAGCGGGCACACGCAGCCCGCGAGCGCCGCCGCCGAGCCGCCGCTCGAGCCGCCGGGCGTGCGCTCCGAGTTCCACGGCGAGCGCGTCACGCCGTAGACGAGGTTCCGGGTGATCGCGGTGTAGCCGAACTCCGGTGTGTTGGTCTTGCCGACCACGATCGCTCCGGCCGCCTCGAGGCGCTGCACGTGCACCTCCGTGTGATCGGCGATCCGGTCCCGATACAGCCGGCTGCCGTGCACGTGCGGCAGCCCGGCGACGGCCTCGAGGTCCTTCACGCCGAGCGGCACGCCCTCGAGAGGCCTTCCCTCCCCGCGCGCCAGCCGCGCCTCCGCGGCGCGGGCGTCGGCGAGCAGCGGCTCGCGCTCGCGCAGCGCCGTGAACGCGTTCAGCGTCGGCTGGGTCTCGGCGATGCGCGCCAGCACCGCTTCCATCAGCTCGACGGGCGACGCGCTGCGCGCCCGCAGGCGCTCGGTCAGGTCGGTGAGCGAGAGCAGCAGGAGCTCGTGCATGGCGGCCTCCCGCCCCGGAGGACACCACCTGCGCAGGCGACGCGCAACTCGCCACCGTCCCGTGACGGAGCCGACGCCCCCCCGCCCCGGGAGCGTCCGGCGTTCGTGCCCGAGCCGTGCCGGGACCGACACCCACCGGCGTCGCCCTCGGCGTATGCTCGGCGGGCGTGAGGATCGCGCTCTTCACGGAAGTGTTCCTGCCCAAGATCGACGGAATCACCAACCGTCTGCGCCACACGCTTCCGTGTCTCGAGGCCGAAGGCCACGAGTGCCTGCTGTTCGCGCCCGACACCGCCCTGCCCGAGTTCGGCGCGACCCGCGTGGTGCGCATCCCCTCGCTGCCCTTCCCGCCGTACCCGGGCGTGCGCGTGTCGCTCCCCGACCCGCGCATCGCCGCAGCGCTGGCGGCCTTCCGGCCGGACGTCGTGCACGCGGTCGGCCCCGCCGTGCTGGGGACGCTCGGGATCGCCGCCGCCCGTGCGCTCGGCCTGCCGATCGTCGCCTCCTACCACACCGACTTCCCCCGCTACCTCTCGGGCTACGGCCTCGGGCTCGGGCGCGCGGCGATCTGGCCGCTGATCCGCGCCGTCCACGGCGCGGCCCACCTGAACCTTTGCCCCTCCCGATTCACGAAGCGCGAGCTCGAGGCGAACGGCGTGCGGAGCGTCGGGATCTGGCGCGGGGGCGTCGACACCGAGCTCTACCACCCCAGGAAGCGTTGCCTCGAGATGCGCCTGCGCCTCACGGGCGGACGCCCGGAGGGGCCGCTGCTGCTCTGCGTCGGGCGGCTCGCGCCGGAGAAGAGCCTGGAGAGCCTGGCCGAGGTGCTGGAGGCGCTCCCCGACGTGCGCCTCGCCCTGGTCGGGGACGGCCCGGCCCGGCGCTCGGTGGAGCGCGCCCTCGCACCCTACACCGCAGAAGGTCGGGTGCACTTCGCGGGCTTCCTGCGCGGGGAGGAGCTGGCGCGCGCCTTCGCCAGCGCCGACCTCTTCGTGATGCCGTCGAAGACCGAGACGCTCGGCTTCGTGGCCCTCGAGGCGATGGCTTCGGGGCTCCCCGTCGTGGCCGCCCACGCCGGGGGGCTGCCCGACGTGGTGCAGCACGAGGAGAACGGGCTGCTGTATCACCCGGACAAGCCGCGTGAGGCCGCGGAGGCGATCCGCCGCATCCTCGGACACGAGGGGCGGCGGCGCTTCCTCGCGCGCCTCGCGCGCAAGACCGCCGAAGGCGCGACGTGGCAGGCGGAGACGCGCCGCCTCGTCGACGCCTACCGGCGCGCGGTGGTGCTCGGGCGCCAATCGCGCGGCGCGTTGCGGCGCATCGGCTCGCTGCTCCTCGCGTGAAGGCCGCCGCCGCGCCGCGGTCCGCGCCCGCGCTGCTCGGCCTGATGGCCTGGTGGGGCTACCTGAGCGGCGTCCACGGCTCGATCGCGCCGCTGCTGGCGCGGAGCTTCGCGCTGAGCGACGCCGAGATCGCCGGCCTGTTCTCGTGGATCGGCGTCGCCTCGCTGCTGGCGCTGGCCCTCGGCCGCGCGGCCGACCGGATCGGGCGGCGGCGCGCGCTGCTCGTCTGCGCGGCCGGGCTCCCGCTGGCGGCCGCCGCGAGCGCGCTGGCTGCGGATCCCCGCGCCTACCTCGTCGCGCAGCTCGCGGCCTTCGGGCTCGGGGCGGCGCTGCTCGCGCTGGTGACGATCGTGCTGGCGGAGGAGCTTCCGCCGGCGGAGCGCGCGCGGGGGCAGGGACGCGCGGGCCTGGCCCTCGCGATCGGCAGCGCGCTGCCCCTCCTCGCGGCCACCGCCCTGGCCGGTCGGGAGGACGGCTGGCGCGCCGTGTGGGCGATCGGCGCGCTGCCGCTGGTCGCGATCCCGTGGCTCGCGCGCCGACTGCCGGAGAGCCGCGTCGCGCGCGGCCCGCGCCAGGCGAACGGCTCCGAACCCGCCCCGCGCCTCCTCTGCCGCGCGCACCGCGCCCGCACCCTCCACGCCTTCGGCGCGGTGCTCGCCATGCAGGGGGCGGAGGCGGCCGCGCGCGCGTGGCTCTTCTACCACCCGGTTCGCGGCCTAGGCCTGGCGCCTCGCCACGCCGGCGCGGTGCTGCTGCTGGGCGGCGGCCTCGGCCTCGCGGGCTTCCGCCTCGGCGGCTGGCTGTCCGACACGCGCGGGCGTCGCCCCGCCCTGCTCGCGGGAGGCGCACTGTTCGCGATCGGCGTGGCCGGCTTCTACGGCGCGACGCCCCCGCCCGGCCCCGCCGGCCTCGCCTGGCTCGCCGTCTCTCTCGCCGCGCTGGCCGCCGGAGGCAACGCCGCCCTCGCCACCTTCCGCGCCCACGCCGCGGAGCTGCTCCCGGCGCCGGTGCGCGGCACCTTCGGCGGCCTGCTCGCCGTCGGCGGCGCCGTCGGATGGAGCCTGGCGATGCTCGCGGTGGGCGCCCTCGCCGAGCCGGTCGGGGGCGTCGGTCACGCGGTGACCTGCGTGGTGCTCGTCGCGCTGCCGGCGGCCGCGCTGCTGCTGCGCCGGCTGCCGGAAACGGCGCCCGGCGCGCGGGCGCCCCGCAGGAGTGCGCCCGCGCCGGGAGCGGCCGGCGGGGCAGCGCACGCCTAGGGAAAGCGCGCCCGCAGCCAGTCCGCCACCCGTGCCATCGCCTCCGGGCGGTGCCCCTCCAGGTAGTGCGGGGCGCCCTTCAGCTCGTGGTAGGTGACGTCGTCGCTACCCGCGGCGTCGCGGATCTCGAGAGCCTGGCGCACGCGAATCTCGGTGTCCGCCGTCGGGTGCAGCACCAAGGTCGGCACCTTCACGTGGGGCATGGTGTCGGCGAGCTTCGCGTGGGAAGAGAGCCCGGACCACGTCGAGAGCCAGCCGCGCGGCGTCATGGTGCGCGCCAGGCCGAGCCGGGCGTAGTTGGCGTCGAAGGGATCGGGGAAAGCGAACAGCGAGCCGAGCGGCCGCTCGTCGGGATCGATCGAGAGGTCGAGGTAGGCGGGGTCGGCGAGGGTGCGGTAGACGACGAGCATCGGCTGGTGCACCGCGCGCCGGCGCCAGGTGCGCCAGCCGTCCGCGTCGGCCTTGCGGTCGATCGCCCGAGCCCGCTCGCCGGCCCGCTCGGCCGCGGCGATCGCTTCGCGCGCCATCGCGTCGAGGCGCGCCACGCGCGCGCGCTGCGCCTCGCGGTAGCCCGCCAGCCACTCGCGGTCGTAGCGGCACGGCTCCGGCCACGGTCGCCAGCCGTTCCGCGGGTCGTACATGTCGAGCTCGGGCACCGCCCCGAACGGGTCGCCCTCGTCCGCGACGGACGGGTCGATCGCCTGCATCATGAACACGCCCTCGCCCGGATGGGCCGCGATCGCGACGAAGCCGTCGCCGCAGCCGCGCTCGCGCTGGGCCAGCGCCATCAGCGAGCCGCCGCCGCTGTTGCCGAGCAGCACCACCGACTCGGCGCCGCGGCGGCGCATCTCGCGCACCGCGGTCTCGACGTCCGTCACGCAGGCTTCGTGCAGGCAGTCGGTGTCGTTGTTGAGGTAGCGCGTCGAGAAGCCGAGCACCGCGTAGCCCGCCGCCGCCAGCAGCGGGCAGGCGTAGTGGACGGAGAAATCGCCGCGCGGATGGGAGAGCACGACCGCGGTCCGCCAGCGCGTGCCGGCGGGGGGCGTCCACAGCACGCCGCGCACGAGCGACTGGTCGGGCGTCACCAGGCGCACCGGCTCGCGGCCGAGGGCGACGCCGGGATCGTCCTCTCGAAGCGGCCAGTAGCCGAATCCGAAGGGGCGCTGGGCGCCGAGCGCGTCGGGCATCGGGATCCTCCGCGGAGCGAAGCAGGCACGATACCATCCGCGCGATGGACGAGCGCTTCACCTTCGCCGCGCGGCTGCGGAGCTTCGGCCATGCCTTTCGCGGCGTCGGCTTCCTGCTGCGCAGCGAGCCCAACGCCTGGATCCACGCGCTCGCGACGCTCGCCGTGTGCGCGCTCGCCCTCGCGCTCGGGCTGGGGCTCGAATCCTGGCGGTGGCTGCTGGCGGCGATCGCTGCGGTCTGGGCCGCGGAGGCGCTGAACTCCGCGCTCGAGGCGCTGGCCGACGCGGTGCATCCCGCCCCGCACGCCGGCATCGGCCGCGCCAAGGACCTCGGCGCCGCCGCCGTGCTGATCGTCGCGCTCGGCGCGGCCACGGTGGGGCTGCTGGTGCTCGGCCCGCCGCTGCTCGCGCGCCTCACCGCCTGGACGGCTTCGTGAAGAAGACCTCGTACTTTCAGGTCGGCCTCGGCGCGCGTTCCTGGCTCTACTCGCTCGCCCTCGGCGACCGCTACCGCGCCGCCTCGGAGCTCGTCGGGCTCTGCGATCGCAACGCCGGGCGCCTGGCGCAGCGGATGGGCTGGGCGCGCAGCGCCGGCTTCGACCCGCTCTCCTGCGGTCCGGAGGGCTTCGCCGACGCGCTGCGCGCGGTGCGGCCGGACGTCGTGATCGTGACGACCGACGACCGCGACCACGACGCCTACATCGTCCCCGCCCTCGACGCCGGCTGCGACGTCGTCACCGAGAAGCCCCTCACCATCGACGCTCCGCGCCTCGAGCGCATCCTCCGCGCCCAGCGGCAGAGCGGGCGCCGCCTGCGCGTGACGTTCAACTACCGCTACGCGCCGGTCCGCGCCCAGCTGAAGGAGCTGCTCTCCGCGGGCACGATCGGCGACGTGATCTCCGTCGACTTCGAGTGGCTGCTCGACACCGTCCACGGCGCCGACTACTTCCGGCGCTGGCACCGGCGCAAGGAGAACTCCGGCGGGCTGCTGGTGCACAAGGCGACCCACCACTTCGACCTCGTGAACTGGTGGCTCGGCAGCCTGCCGCGCCGCGTGCGGGCGACCGGCGCGCGCCGCTACTACGTGCCGGAGACCGCCGAGCGGCTGGAGCTCACCCGCCGCGGCGAGCGCTGCCTCGACTGCGCGGAGGCGGCGCACTGCCCGTTCCACCTGAACCTGCGCGCGCGCAAGGAGCTGGCCTCCATCTACCTCGCCCACGAAGAGCACGACGGCTACCTGCGCGACCGCTGCGTGTTCAGCCCCGAGATCGACATCGAGGACGCCGCTTCGGTGCTGGTCGAGTACGAGAGCGGCGCGCAGCTCGCGTACTCGCTCAACGCCTTCATGCCCTACGAGGGCTACCGCATCGCCTTCAACGGCACGCGGGGCCGCCTCGAGCACGAGGCGCGCGAGAGCTCGTACGTGAGCGGGGACGACGGCATCCCGGGCCTGTTCGTGAAGGAGGCGACGGAGATCCTCGTGTTTCCGCACTTCGGCAAGGCGTACGCGGTGCCGGTGCGCGAGGGCGAGGGCGGGCACGGCGGCGGCGACAAGCTGCTGCTGGCGGACCTGCTGGCGCCCGCGCCGCCCCCCGACCCGCTGGGCCGCGCTGCGGACCACGTCGCCGGCGCCTGGTCCGTGCTGGTTGGCATCGCCGCCAACCGCGCCATCGAGACGGGCGAGACGGTGTCCGTCGCCGGGCTCGTGCGCGAGGATCTGCTGCCGCGCTGAGCGGGGGAGGTGTCGTGCTGGACCGCGTGCGCTCGTTGGCTCCCCTCGCCCCGCTGCTGCTGGCCGCCTGCAGCGAGGCGAGCCCGTTCTCGCCCCAGCCGGACGCCGCGGGCCGCGTGGCGGTGGCCTTCTACGGCGACTCGCTCACCGCGGCGCCCGGCTACGCGCCCTTCGTGACGGGCGGGTACGCAGCGATCGTGCGCGGCATCCCCGGAGAGCGCGGCACCGAGGGCAGCGCGCGCTTCGCGGCGGACCTGGGCGACCCGCTCGTCGCCGTCGAAGAGGTCGACGCGGCCGTACTGATGTGGGGCACCAACGACGTCGGAGCCCTCGACTACGCGGAGTCCGCGCTCGTCGGGAGCCTGACTCGCGCGGCGAGCGAAGCCGTGCGCCGCGGGCTGCGGGTCGTGGTGGCGCTCCCGCCGGACCTGCTGGAGGGCGACGCGCTGGCGCTCCGCAACGGCCGCCTCGCCGGGTACCGGCGGGCGCTGGCCGCGCGCCTCGCGGAGTCCTTCGACGCCGGCGACGTGCGCGTGCTCGACCTGGCCCCGCGCTTCGCCGGACACCCGGAACCAACCTCGCTCTACTCCGACGGCGTGCACTTCTCCGACGCCGGCAACGCGCTCGTCGGAGCGGCGGTGGCGGCGGAGCTGCGGGGCCTGCTCGGAGACGCCCAGGGCCGGGAGGGGCGGCCGTGAACATCCCTCGCTTCTGGGCGCCGGCGCGGGGCGAAGCCCGCCGCGGCCGCAGGACGCTCGCGCTGCTCTCGTGGGGCTGGTCCGACGAGAGCCGCGCCGAGGCGGAGGCGCGGGCGCGCGAGAGCCTCGCGCGGCTGGTGGAGCGGGTGCTGCGCGGCGAGGACCTGCGCGCGGCGGCTACGGCTACGGCACGCGGCCGCTGCGCGAGGAGATCGCCGAGGAGCTGCGCGGAGCCGACGGAGAGGTGGCGGCGGTCGTCACGCGCAACGCCTACGGCGCCCTGGTGCTGAACGCGGCCCGCGCGCTCTTCATCGACGTCGACCTCCCGCCCGCGCGCCGCACGGGTCTCTTCCAACGCTGGTTCGGGCCGAGCGAGCCCGATCCCGCGGACGCCGTGCTCGAGCGCCTGCGCGAGACGCTGCGCGCGCAGCCGGGGGTGAGCTTCCGGCTGTACCGCACCGCGGCCGGCTTCCGCGTGCTGGCCACGGACCCGCTCTACCAGCCCGGCGACCCCGCCTCGCGCACCCTGCTCGAGAAGGCCGGGGCGGACCCCGCCTTCGTCCGCCTCTGCGGCCTGCAGCAGAGCTTCCGCGCGCGCCTCACACCGAAGCCCTGGCGCTGCGGCCGGCCGCTGCCGCCCGGCCGCTACCCGCGCGAGGACGCCGCCGCCGCGCGCTTCGCGCGCTGGCTCGCGGACTACGAGGCCGCCAGCGCCTCCTTCGCGACCTGCCGGTTCCTCGAGTGCGTGGGGCGGGAGCGGGTCGACCCCGAGCTCGCGCCCCTGCTTCGGCTCCACGACGAGGTCAGCGGCGCGTCCTCGGGCCGGCCGCTCGCCTGAGGGCGCCTACGCCTACACCCTCGCCGCCGCGCCGCGGACGCGCGCGAGGTACCAGGCCGGCGGGAAGAAGGCCAGGTACATCGCGACGCACGCGACCGCGCCCAGGGTGCCGAGCGGCACGAGCACGAGCGGAGCGCGCGAAGGGTCGATGCCGAGCGCGTTGCCGAGCGCGCTCGTGAAGTTGATGCCCGTCGCCATCAGCCCGAACACGCCCCAGAGCAGGAAGCGGTTCGTCACCACCGGGTCGGCGAGGCCGAGGGCCATCCGGCGCAGCGCCATCCGGTAGTGGACCAGGCCCTCGATCGCGGTCCAGAGGAAGGCGCCGGTGTATCCGACGATCCCCACGGACAGCCAGGCCCGCGCAACCAGATGGGAGAGCTCGGTCGCGTCGGCGGTCGCCAGGCACCAGGTCGTCCCCACCAGGCTCACCGTCATGAAAAGGGAGCCGACCGCCACCAGGGCGCGCGCCCAGCCGACACCGGAGCGGAACACCTGCTGGGTGAAGGCGTAGATCAGCGTGATGCCCACCTGGGTGATCAGCGAGCCGATCGCGTAGCCCGCGACGCTCATCTGCCCCACCGGCTTCCCGAAGCCCGCGACGAGGGTGGCCGGGTAGCCGACGCCGGCGATCAGCACCATGCCGGCGCCCATCAGCAGCTCGGGCACGCCCCGGGTGCGCCGCGCCAGCCAGAGCATGCGCAGCCCGACCAGCGTCGACACGGCGACGAAGAGCAGCAGACAGAAGCCCGCGAGTGCCTGCAAGCGCGTTTCCCCCCGGCGACGCATCGACCCGGCGCGGGCAGCGCTTGAGGCCCGGACGCCAACGACTCGGATCTACAAGGGTTTTCGGCGTGCGGAACCGTTCTTCCCGCCGCGGCATCTGAATCCCTGAACGCGCGCCCTTCCAGGAGAGCCCGAGATGCAGAGCACGCACAACGGATCGCCGGAGCTGACGCTCCTCGACCTCACCGGCGCGGTGATCGAGGTGGCCGACAGCGACCGCGAGGTCGTCGCGACGCTCGCGCATCTGATCCGCTCCGGGAAGGTGCGCCTCACGAGTCGCTGAAGCCCGGAGACTCCGGGCTCGGATGGCCGCGGGCGGGACCAACCCCTCCTGTCCCGCCCCGGCCAACCGGGCCCACCGTGATATCGTCGGCCCTCCGTCGCACGGAGGGGTGAGCGGATGGCACGGCTCTCGGGGAAGATCGCGCTCGTGACCGGCGCGGCGTCGGGCATCGGCGCCGCCTGCGCGCTGCGCTTCGCGCAAGAAGGCGCGGCGGTCGCCGGCCTCGACCTGCGCGAGCCGACGGAAGGCGACTGGGTGCGCGGGGCGCAGCTCGCCCCGCGCTCCGGCTTCGCCCTCGCCGACGTGCGCGACGACGCCGCGGTGGCGCGCGCGGTCGCCTCGCTGCGCGACGCCGTCGGCCGCTTCGACGTGCTGGTGAACGCCGCCGGCGTCGCGGGGGGCGGCCCCGTCCACCTGATCGAGCCCGCCGAGTGGGACCGCGTAGTCGACGTGAACCTGAAGGGCAGCTTCCTGGTGTCGCGCCACGTGCTCCCGGGGATGCTCGAGGCCGGCGGCGGCAGCGTGATCCACGTCGCGAGCATCGAGGGCCTCGAGGGCTTCGAGGGCGGCAGCGCCTACAACGCCTCGAAGGGCGGCGTGGTGCTGCTGACCCGCAACATGGCCATCGACTACGGGCGGCACGGCATCCGCGTGAACGCGCTCTGCCCCGGGTTCATCGAGACGCCGCTGCTCGGCTCCGTGTTCGACATGCCCCCGATGGACGAGGTGCGCACGCGCATCGCGGCGGCGCACCAGCTCGGCCGCTTCGGCCGGGCCGTGGAGGTGGCGAACGCCGCGCTGTTCCTCGCCTCCGACGAGGCGAGCTTCGTCTCGGGCGCGGTGCTCACCGTCGACGGCGGCTTCACCGCCGGCCACCGCTTCGGCATCGCGGAGCTGATGGGCCTCGGCTGATCCCCTCCGGGCGCGCGGGGCGGCGCCGGCCGCGTCGCTCAGCGCTCGACGGGCGGCGGGACGGGGCGCGCCTCGCTGGCGCCGAGCGCCGCCGCGCCGCCCGGGAAGGGCGTCACCCCCGCGATCGGCACGGTGCCCGGCTGCTCCTCGAGCTCGCTGGCGAGCGGCGGCACATAGCTGCTCTTGCGCGCTGCGCGACCTTCGGCGAAAGCCTCCGCCCAGGCGACGGGGCGAGCGCTCCGCTTCGGCTCGCCCGTCTCCGGGTCGGTCCAGGCAAAGATCACACCGGGCGGCACCGGAAAGTCGCGCACCGGGAAGTCGGCCAGGGCGGTCGCCATGAACTGAACCCAGACCGGCAGCGCCGCGCGGGCTCCGGTCTCGCCGCGCCCGAGACTCTGCGTGTCGTCGTCTCCGATCCAGACCCCCGCCACGACGTCCGGCGAGAAGCCGACGAACCAGGCGTCGCGGTTGGCGTTGGTGGTGCCCGTCTTCCCGGCGAGCGAGTGGCCGAGCCGGCGCGCGTCGCGCGCCGTGCCGTAGCCGCGCCGCACCGCCCCGCGCAACGTGTGCGTGGTCAGATAGGCGTCGACGGCCGAGATCGCTTGCGGATCCTCGCCCGGGTCGTCGCGGGCGAGAGGGACGCGCTCGAGCACGACGCTCCCGTCCCGGTCGAGCACGCGGCTCACCAGGTAGGGCGAAAGGCGCCGGCCCTGCGCCGCGAACGTCGCGTAGCCGCGGGTCAGCTCGAGGAGCGTCAGCTCGGAGCTGCCGAGGGCGAGCCCGAGGTCGTCGGCCAGCGGCGAGACGATGCCCGCGCGCCGCGCGAGCGCCACGGTCCGCGCCACGCCGACGTCGTCCAGCAGGCGGATCGTCGCGTTGTTCAGCGAGCGCGCCAGGGATTCGTAGAGCGGGATCGGTCCGCGCAGCACGCTGTCGTAGTTCCTGGGGCGCCACCAGCCGGGCCGGCCGACGTTGCGGAACTCCACCTGGTAGTCGTAGAGCAGGGTCGTCTGGGTGAAGCCCGCCTCGAGCGCGGCGGCGTAGACGAAGGGCTTGAAGGCCGAGCCCGGCTGGCGGCGCGCCTGGGTCGCGCGGTCGAAGCGGCTGCGCTCGAAGTCGTAGCCACCCACCAGCGCGAGGACTCCCCCGCTCGCGGCATCGAGGGCGAGGAGCGCCCCCTCGACCGCGGGTTCCTGGGCGAGCCGAACCTGCGGACGCTCCGCGGGCGGCTGCGCGCTCGCGGCGACCTCGAAGCGCGCGACGTCGCCGACCTTCAAGAGCTTCGTCAGGCTGGCCCCGGCGTCTCGCGAGGCCCACGCGGCATCTGCGGCGAGCAGCTCGCCCTCCAGGCCCGGCGCGAAAGCGACGCGGGCCCGGGCACGGTCGGTGTCGATCGCCGTCACCACCCCGCTCAGGGTCCGCCCGCTCGGCAGCTCGGCTGGCTCCGCGCGCGGCGACGGGAGCAGGCCGTTCGCCGCGCCCAGCTCCTCGAGGGACGCGGTCGCGCCGCGCTCGGGGCCCCGCCAGCCGCCGCGCCGCCGGTCCACGGCCTCGACGCCCCGGCGCAGGCTCGCGAAGGCCGCCTGCTGTAGATCGAGGTCGAGCGTGGTTTCGACGCGCAGGCCGTCGCGCAGCACGCGCTCCGCGCCGAGCCGCTCCATCAGGACCTGCCGGACCTCTTCGACCGCGTACGCGGCAACCTGCTGCAGCGGAGCGTCGCGCACGAAGCGCGGCGCGTCGGCGCGGGCGATCCGCCAGGCCTCCACGTCGAGCACTCCGATCTCGCGCATGCGGTCGAGCACGTAGCGGCGCCGCTCCTCCGCGGCCCCGGCGCTCTCGAAGGGGGAGTAGGCGGTCGGCGCCTTCGGCAGCCCCGCGAGCAGCGCCGCCTCCGAGACGGAGAGCTCCGACACGTCTTTGCCGAAGTAGGTGCGCGAAGCCTGAGCCACGCCGTAGGCGCCCGCGCCGAAGTAGATCTGGTTCAGGTACAGCTCGAGGATCTTCTCCTTGTCGAAGCGCCGCTCGATCTGCAGCGCCAGCGCCATGTCCTTGAGCTTTCGGCTGAAGGTGCGCTCCGAGGTCAGCAGCACGCCCTTGGCGAGCTGCTGGGTGATCGTGCTGCCGCCCTGGCGGATGCGGCCGCCCGCCCGCGAGTTCGCCCAGAACGCGCGGAGCAGCGAGCCCACGTCGACCCCCCGGTGCTCGAAGAAGCGCTCGTCCTCCGCGGCGACGAAGGCCTGGATCAGGTGGCGCGGCGCCTCGCGCAACGCCAGGAGTCGGCGCCGCTCGGCGAAGAACTCGCCCAGCATGCGGCCGCGCCGATCGACGACGAGCGTCGGAAGCGCCGGCCGGTAGCTGTCGAGGGCGGCGACGTCGGGCAGGTCGCGCAGGAACGCCTGGACCAGCCCGGCGGAGACGGCGAAGCCCGCCAATAGAGCCAGCAGCCACGGGCGGCGTCCGGGCATGCGAGGGAGTCCTCTCGACGCCCCCCTCGGCGATCGCACCCAAGGATGTAGCAGTACGAGGGCCGTCCAGCGACGGCTCGCCTTCTACGCCAGCAGATCCGCCGCCAGGCTCGAGAGCGCGACGCCGCGCCGGCCCTGGCGGATCACGTCCCGGTCGAAGCCGTTGGTGAGGTAGACGAAGGAGAGGCCCGTCGCCGGGTCGGCCCAGGCGATCTGGCCGCCGGCGCCGTTGTGGCCGAAGGCCTCCTCGGAGTTCGTGCGCCCGAATCCGCGGAACACGCGATCGGCGTCGCCCGCGATGGTGATGCCGAGGCCGCGGCTGGCGCGCTTGCCGAACATCGGGTCGACGAAATCGCCGGTGCGGATGCGCCGCGCGTCGGCGAGGGTCTCCGGGCTCCAGACCTGGCGGCCGTCCGCCGCCTTGCCGCCGGCCAGGAGCGCCTGGTAGAAGAGCGCGAGGTCCGCCGCGCCCGTGACGACGCCGCCTCCCGGCACGCCGACCTCCCGGAACTCCGGCGTGTTGAAGCGCAGCACCGCCTCCTCGGTGACCTCGGTCTCGGGCGGCACCGGCCAGCCGCGCGCGCGGAAGTCCTCGGGCGTGAGCGCCGTCCCGGTGTAGACCAGGTCGGCGATGCGCGCGTGCTCGGAACGCGGCGCGCCCATGTGCAGATCGGCCAGGCCGAGCGGCTCCGCGATGCGGCTGCGCACCAGCTCGCCGAACGGCATCCCGGTGCGCTCCTCGCAGAGCACCGCGATCACCCACATGCTCGAGCTCGGGTGGTACTCGAAGCGGGAGCCCGGCTCCCAGTTGAGGCGCCAGCGCGCGAAGCGCGCGCGCAGCGCCTCGCGCGGGGTCCAGTCGCGCAGCGCGGAAGGCGCATGCGGGAACCCCGCCGTGTGCGTGAAGAGCTGCTCTACGCGCACGGCGTCCTTCCCGTTGGTCGCGAACTCGGGAAGGGTGTCGGCGACCCGCTCGTCGAGGGCGAGCTTGCCCTCCTCGAGCAGCTGCCACGCGGCGGCCGAGGTGATCGCCTTGCTGCAGGAGAACACCACGTAGAGGCTCTCGTCGCCGGCCTCGCCGAAGGTGCGCAGCGTCGCGATCTGCCCGTTGCGGGCCACCGCGAGCTGGCAGGAGGGCAGCACGCCCTCGTCGACGTCGCGCCGGGCGCGCGCGTAGAGCTTCTCGAGCTTGGCGGGGTCGATGCCGAGGGACTCGGGGGAGGGGGCGAGGCGGTCGGGGTGGGGCATGGGGGAGATGCTACGGGGAATGGGTTCGGGCGGCGAGGCCCGGAGCGGCCCCCGGTCTGGTTTCGCTCCTCGCGCCGCGCCGCTGGGCCGATCGCTCCACCCTCGAGCGGATCCGCGGCGGTCTCGCGCTAGCGCGGCTCGAGGCCGCGCCGCGCCCGTTCGCGGTTCATGCGCTCGGCATCGCTCCGCAGGCGGGGGCCGAGGTCCTTCTCGTCCACGGTGCCCACCATGTGCGCCACCGCGGTGCGGCTGTTGTACAGGATCCTCTTCACGGGCGTGACGCAGAGCACCGTGCGCAGCGGGGAGTCGAGCAGCGAGTAGAAGAGGCGCTCGCCCGCAGCGCTCTTCGGGTTGAGCTTCCGCGAGAGCGCCGTGTAGAACCAGCGCTTCGTCTCCTCGTCCTCGTGGAAGGAACCCTGGCCCTTGAAGGTGACGGCGCCGCGCGGCAGCGCCTCGGGCGAGCCGGGCGGATACGCGGAGCTGCTCACGTTCACCGACACCCGGGGATCGCGACGGATCGCCTCGGCGCGGTGCCGGTGCGCGGCGAAGGTCACCCAGATCCGGCCTTGCTCCCACACGAACGCGTGCGTCACGCCCACCGGCCAGCCGTCCCGTGTCGACCACATCAGCACGCACTCGTTCGCGTGGCGCATCAGCGCGTCGACCTCCGCGTCGCTGAACGGGTAGATCGAGACGATCTCGTGGTCGTGCGTGCGGGCCATGCGCCCTCCGCGAGCTCGCGCCGAGGGTATCGCGCCGCCGCTTGCTTGAACAGGATCAACCCGGTTAAACTCGTTAAAGTCGGGCGCCCGGCGGCGCCCCGCGCGGGAGCGCCGATGAGCGACGAGAAGCCGTTTCACCTACGCGGAAACTTCGCTCCCGTGAGCGACGAGGTGACCGCCTTCGATCTCCCTGTCGAGGGCGCCCTGCCCCGCGAGCTGAACGGACTCTACGTGCGCAACGGAGCCAATCCGGTGACCGGCGACTCCCCGCACTGGTTCCTGGGACAGGGCATGCTCCACGGCGTGCGCCTCGAGAGCGGCCGCGCCCGCTGGTACCGCAATCGATACGTGCGCACGCCGTACTTCGAGAACCCGTCGCTGTCGCGGATCTCGGCAGAAGGCAAGATCGACCGCGTCGCCTCCGCCGCCAACACCCACGTGATCGCCCACCACGGCAGGATCCTGGCGCTCGAGGAGGGCTCCTTCCCGTGGATCGTCGACCGCGAGCTGCGCACCGTGGGCTACGACGACTACGCCGGCCGGCTCCAGACGGCGATGACCGCGCATCCGAAGATCTGTCCCGTCACCGGGGAGCTGCTCTTCTTCGGCTACCACTTCCTGCCGCCGTTCCTCACCTACCACCGCGCGAGCCCCGAGGGAACGCTCGTGCAGAGCGAGGAGATCGCAGTCGGCGGCCCCACCATGCACCACGACTTCGCGATCACCGAGACGCGCGCCCTGTTCATGGATCTGCCTGTGGTGTTCGACCTGCAGGCGGCCCTCCAGGGGCAGATGCCGTTCCGCTGGAGCGATGAGTACCCGGCGCGCATCGGCGTGATGCCGCGGGCGGGATCGAACGCCGACGTGCGCTGGTTCGAGATCGCGCCTTGCTATGTCTTCCACACCGTGAACGCCTACGACGACGGCGGCGAGGTCGTGCTCGACGTATGCCGCATCAGCGAGCTCTGGCGCGAGCCCGGCGACATGCAAGGCGGGGCCGGGCGGCAGACGCTCCACCGCTTCCGCCTCGATCTCGCGACCGGGAGCGCGAAGGAGGAGACGCTCGACGAGCGGGGCATGGAGTTCCCGCGCGTCGCGGATGCCCGGGTGGGGCGCCGGCACCGCTACGCGTACACGGTGCAATTCGGAGCCGGACCCGAGGGGGCGCCCGTCTTCGCCGGCCTCGCGAAGCTCGACGTCGCGACCGGACGCAGCCGGCTGCACGCGTTCGGCGCGGGCCGGAGCCCCGGGGAGCCCGTCTTCGTGCCCGCCGCGGGGGCCGACCCGGCGGCCGACGAAGGCTGGGTGATGACGTATCTGCACGACGAGGGAACGGGGAGGAGCGAGCTCGTCGTGCTCGACGCCAGCCGCTTCGAGGCGGAGCCCGTAGCGCGCGTAGCGCTGCCGCAGCGGGTTCCCTACGGCTTCCACGGCAGCTGGATCCCCGACGAGGCGGTCGCCTAGGAATGGAGCGCGCCGACCCCGCCGCTCCGGATCGGGGCCGCAAGGCGCTCGTCGAGATGGCGCGGCGCCATCTGGCGCACGCGAAGGCCGGAACCGTCGACCAGGCTCCGTCCGTGCATCGCGTTCCGGCGCACCACTACGTCGACCCCGAGCACGCGCGGGCGGAGCGCGAGCGGATCTTCCGCCGGCTTCCCCTCGTGCTCGGCTTCTCGTGCGAGCTGCGCGAGCCCGGCGCGTACAGGTCGATCGAGGCGCTCGGCGTGCCGGTGCTCATCGTGCGGGCGCGGGACGGCGGCGTGAGGGCGTTCCTCAACGTCTGCAGCCACCGCGGAGCGATCGTCGTTCCCGAGGGCCTCGGCTGCGGGCGGCGTTTCGCCTGTCCCTACCACGGGTGGACCTACGACGCGGACGGCGCCCTCGTGGGCATCGCGAGCCGCAGCGAGTTCGGCGAAGTCGACGCGAGCCTCCTCGGCCTGAGGCCGCTCCCCGCCGCCGAGCGGGCGGGCCTCGTCTTCGTCTCGCTCCGGCCGGATGCGCCGATCGAGGTGGATGCGTTCCTGTGCGGCTACGGCGACGTGCTCGCGCAGCTCGGCCTCGAGCGCTGCCACCTGGTGGGCCGGCAGGCGGTGGCCGGACCGAGCTGGAAGATCGCGTACGACGGCTACCTCGACTTTTATCACCTGCCGATCCTCCACCGGGACTCGTTCGGCCCGCGCATGCCGAACCAGGCGCTCTACGACGCCTTCGGCCCGCACCAGCGGGTCGCGATGCCGAACCCCCTGCTCGCCCGTTTCGAGTCGCTGCCCGACGAGGAGTGGGACGTGGGCGCGCTGATCGGCGGCGTGTGGACGGTCTTCCCGCACGTCTCGATCGCGGACTTTCCGGTCGCAGGCAAGGTCTACATGGTTTCGCAGCTCTTCCCGGGCGCGCGCCCCGGCGAGTCGGTCACGATCCAGAGCTTTCTCGCAACGCGGGAGCCCGGCGAGAGCGAGCGCGCCGCGATCGCGGAGACGATGCGATTCCTCGAGCATGTGGTGCGCGACGAGGACTACGCCACCGGGCTCGGCATCCAGCGCGCGCTCGAGACGGGCGCCACCCGTGACGTGCTGTTCGGCCGCAACGAGTGGGGCGGGCAGCGCTTCCATCGCTTCGTAGACGCGGTCCTCGCGTGCGAGGACGCCCAGCTTCCCGCCCTCTTCGCCGCCCGCGAGGTCAGCCCTTGAACGAATCGCAACCGAACGACGAGCGCGCGATCCGGAACCTCGTCGCGCGCTACTGCCACGCGATCGCCGAGCGCGACGACGAGGCGTGGGCCGCCACTTGGGCCGAGGACGGCGAGTGGCGGGTGCTCGGCTCCACCCTGCGCGGGCGCGACGCCATCCTGGCGCACTACCGAAAGCTCGTGGCCGGCGTGCGGTGGGTGGTCCAGCACGCGACCGACGGGATCGTCGAGGTGCACGGGGACGAGGCGTCCGGGCGCTGGCTGATCGTCGAGTTCCTGCAGTGGAACGCCGGCCCGGGTGGCCAGAACGTGGGGCGCTATCAGGACCGCTACGTGCGCGGCCGGGACGGCGAGTGGCGCTTCGCGCGCCGCGAGCTCCACGCGACCTACCTCGGCCCTCCGGATCTCTCCGCCCCTCCCTGGCCCGTCCCGGAGGTCGCGCGATGATCATCGTGGCGGGCCACGTCGAGTTCGATCCCGCGCGCCGCGACATCGCGCTGCGGTCGGCGAGCGAGCTCTTCGCCGCCACCCGCGCGCAGCGCGGATGCCTCGACTACGTCTGGTGCGCCGATCCGGGCAGCGAGAGCCGCGTCTACGTGTACGAGCGCTGGAGCGACACCGCGTCGCTCGCCGCGCACCTCGCCGGGCCGTTGTACCGCGGCATGCTCGAGGTGCTCGGCAAGGGCGGCCTGCGCAGCGCGGACGTGGCCAAGTACCGGATCGACAAGAGCGAGCCCGTCTACGACCCGAGCGGCAGGCCGCGGGCCGACTTCTTCACCGATTGAGGAGGCGCGGGGCCCCGCGTCCCGCCCCCGCCCGGAGACGCGATGGCCCGCCCGTTCCGCTTCGCCGTGCAGTCCTTCTCGGCGCCCGACGCGCGCACCTGGCGCGAGCGCGCGCGGCGCGCGGAGGCGCTCGGCTACTCGGCGCTGCACCTGGCCGACCACTTCCTCGGTCCGGGCCCGGCGCTCGCTGCCACGTTCCATCCGCTGCAGGACCTCGCGGCCGTGCCCGCGATGGCGGTCGCGGCGGAGGCCACCGAGACGCTGCGCATCGGCTGCCGGGTGTTCTGCAACGACTACCGGCACCCCGTCGTCCTCGCCCACGAGGCGGCGACGCTCGACCGGCTGTCCGGCGGGCGCCTCGAGCTCGGCCTGGGCGCCGGCTGGCTGCGCGCCGAGTACGAGGCCGCCGGGATCCCCTTCGACCCGGCCGGGCGCCGCATCGCTCGTCTCGCGGAGTCGGTGTCGCTCCTGAAGGCGCTCTTCGCGGACCAGCCCGTGGAGCACGCGGGCGAGCACTATCGCGTCTCGGGCTTCACGGGAGCGCCGCGGCCGCTGCAGCGCCCGCACCCGCCGCTCCTGATCGGCGGCGGCAGCCGCCGCGTGCTCGAGCTCGCGGCGCGCGAGGCCGACGTCGTGAGCCTCAACTTCGACAACCGCTCCGGCGTGCTCGGCCCCTCCGGCGTGCGCAGCGGCGCCGCCGACGCGACCGCGCAGAAGATCCGCTGGGTGCGCGAGGCGGCGGGTACGCGGTTCGCCTCGCTCGAGCTCGAGATCGGCGCCTACTTCACGTTCGTGACGGACGCCCCCGGGCCGATCGCCGCGGCGATGGGGAAGACCTTCGGCCTCTCCGCCGAGGAGATGATGCGGCACCCCCACTCACTCTTCGGCCCCTGCGAGGCCCTGTGCGACGAGCTCGAGGGGCGCCGCGAGGCGTACGGGATCTCCTACGTGACGGTCGGAGACGGGGCGCTCGAAGCCTTCGCGCCCGTCGTGGCGCGGCTCGCGGGGCGTTAACGCCGCACCTCTTCGACCCACCGACCCTCGCAAGGGCGAGCGCCGCGACGAAGGCCGCGCCCCTTTCTGTTCGCGTTCCGTAGGGACTTCTACGCCGCCGTGATCGCGAACGTGCACCAGCCCGATCCTACCGCTTCATCCGCTCGCAGTAGTCCTCGTCGCTGGCGCGCGGGGTGTACCAGACGTAGTCGAAGACGGGCTTGCCGCCGTAGCGGACCTCGAGGTCCGCGCCGGCGTCGCGCCGCTCCGGGTCGACCTCGAGGAACGCCAGCGAGCGCACGTCGGCGCCCGGAGCGAGGCGCGCCAGGGCGCGCGGGGCGCCGCGGTCGTGGCGGACGTGCTCGGCGCCGGCGAGCAGCAGAACCGTCTTCCCGGGCGCCGCCTCCTCCTCGCCGTCGCCGCCGGGCGCGGACAGCAGCGCCTGCGCCAGCGCCGCGTCGCGGCCGCGCTGCACCTGCACGAGGCGCGGGAGCACGTTCGCCGGCAGCATGTCGCAGTGGCCGGCCAGCAGGTCGCGCTCGAGATCGCGCTGCAGGTCGTCGGGCAGCGGCTCGTCGAGGCCGAGCCGGGCGCGCAGCCCGGCGGGCACCGGCTCGGGCGAGGCGAGCTGCTTGCGCTCGTCGGCCGAGAGGTCGGCGGCGACGAGGGGAAGGTTCGCGGCGAGCGCGGCCTCGAAGACCGGCGCGTAGAGCGCGAAGTCCGGCCAGCCGCCCTCGTCCCAGCGCGTCGCCTGGCGCAGCGCCTCCGCCGTCGGCGCCTCGCTCGCCTGCACCTCGTCGAGGGCCGCCTGCTGGTCGGCACGCAGCATCTCGAAGGCGAGCGCGGCCTCGGCGCCGCGCGCGGCGAGCTCGCGGATCACGCGCGCCTGCAGGCGGTGGTGGTCGGCGTTCTCGTGGCTCTCGCCGAGCAGAACGAAGCGCGCGCCCGCGAGGGCGTCGATCAGCTCCGCCTCGCCGAGCTCGCGGCCGGCCGCGATGTCGTAGATGCGGCCGGCGAGCGGGTGGTCCCGCCCCAGGGGCGACAGCCAGTCCTCGCCGCGCGGCGCCGGCGGCGGCGTTCCGCAGGCCAGCAGGAGCGCCGCCGCGACGATCGCGGCGCGCCGCACTACAGCCGGCCTTCCCAGATCTTCCGCTCCGCACCCTGGGGATCGTCCTGCGTGCCGCACTCGCGCCCGAAGATCATCGTGGTGCGCTTCTCGTCGTCGTAGGCCGGGAAGCCCGGGTCGCCGCTGCGCGCAAAGGCCAGCCAGGCGTCCATCATGCGCGCCGAGAGCGCCTCGACCTCCGGGCCCTTGCCCGCGAACTGGTCGCCGCCGGGCAGCGCGTAGCTCCCGAACACGAACGGCAGCTCGACGGCATGGCACGCGCCCAGCACGCCGCCGAGCATCGGCGACTCCCAGTCCACGCGGTACATGTAGGTGCGCCGCTGGTGGCGTGCCTGCGCCTCGGCGAGGCGCACCGCCGGGATGCGGAAGGTGCGGTCCGTGTGGATCGCCGCGAAGACCTCGAGGGGCGCCGTCGAGTCGCCGCGCACGCGCCGCGCTGCGGTGTACGCGGCGTAGAGCGCGTCGGCGTCGACCTCCGGCACGTCGCGACCCAGCCGCGCCAGCAGCTTCGGCTCGTCGAGGGTGCTGACCGACGGGTCCATCACCGTGAAGAGCTTCCACTCGTCGCGCGTGGTGCCCGTCATCAGCTCGACGCCGGCGCACGCGCCGGCCCGCACGGGCTGGAGCGCGGAGCTCGGAAGGGAGTCGCCGTCGGCCACGGGCTGGAACGGCAGCAGCCCGAGCGAGGTCGCGAGCTCCACCTGCACCTTCACCTGGGTGTCGATCCAGCGGCCCGCCGGCAGCTCGCGCAGCGCGCGCGGCGCGTCGGCCGCCTCGATGCCGAGGATGCGCAGGCACGCCTCCGCCACCTTCGTGGCGGCCTCGCGCGAGTGGAAGTGGTGGGTCGCCCCGCTCTGCGGGATCGCGCGCTGGAAGAGCCCGCGCGCGGCCGGCATGCCGAGCAGCGTGCCCACGCTCATGCCGCCGGCGGACTCGCCGAAGATCGTCACCTGCTCCGGGTCGCCGCCGAAGGCCGCGATGTGGCTGCGCACCCATTCGAGCGCCGCGACCTGGTCGCGCATGCCCGGGTTCGACACCGCGCCCGCGAGGCCGGGGCAGAGGTCCGCGAGGTGCAGGAAGCCGAGCGCCCCGAGCCGGTAGTTGATCGTCACCACCACCACGTCGCCGCGGCGGGCGAGCTGGCTGCCGTCGTACACCGACTGCGAGCCCGAGCCGATCACGAAGCCGCCGCCGTGGATCCAGACCAGCACGGGCTTCCGCGCCGCGCCGCCGGCGGGGGTGAAGACGTTCAGGTAGAGGCAGTCCTCGTCGGTGCGCCCGACGTCCATGCCCGGCAGCGGCAGCAGCATCGGCGCCTGGGGGGCGCTCGCGCCGAAGGCGCCGGCGTCCCGCACGCCCGCCCAGGGCCGCACGGGCTCGGGTGCGGCGAAGCGCCGCGCACCCACCGGGGGCTCGGCGAAAGGGATCCCCAGGAAGCTCCGGACCCCGTCCTGCTCGCGTCCCGCGAGCCGTCCGCTCGGCGTCTCGACCTGCACCGTCATCGCGCGCATCCTCCGGCTGAGTGGCTGCGAGCATAGCCCGCCCGGTCGGCCGCCGGACGTGCTAGAACCGCAGGCGCGGGAGGACCCCTTGAGCGAACGGACCGCCGTAGTACGCCGCTTCATCGAGACCTGGAAGACGCGCGACCTCGACCGGATCATGGCCTTCTTCACCGACGACTGCGTCTACCACAACATCCCTGTCGATCCGGTGAAGGGCCCCGCGGCGATCCGCGCGGTGCTCCAGTCCTTCGCCGGCATGGCGACCGCGATCGAGTGGGAGCTGCACCAGATCGCCGAGACCGAGGGCGGCGTGGTGCTGACCGAGCGCGTCGACAAGTTCGAGATCGGCGGGCGCTGGATCGCGCTGCCGGTGATGGGCGCCTTCGAGCTGCGCGACGGCAAGCTCTGCGCCTGGCGCGACTACTTCGACATGGCGCAGTTCACCAAGCAGCTTCCCGGCGCGCCCTCGTGACGATCCGCGCCCTCACCTTCCACGGCAAGGGCGACATCCGCTGCGAGAAGCAGCCGGACCCGACGCCGCCCGACGCCCACGGCGCCGTGATCCGCGTCGAGCGCGCGGCGATCTGCGGCTCCGACCTCCACCTCTACCACGGCGACCTGCCGGTGGCGGCGCCGGGCTTCGCGGTGGGGCACGAGTTCGTGGGCGAGCTCGTCGAGGTCGGCAGCGCGGTGCGCGACTTCCGCGCCGGCGACCGCGTGATCTGCTCGGGCGTGGCCGGCTGCGGCGAGTGCCCGCCCTGCCGCGCCGGCCACGTGGCGCGCTGCGAGCGCCGCGTGCAGCGCGTGTTCGGCTTCGGCCCCGAGCTGCCCGGCGGCCAGGCCGAGGCCGTGGCGGTGCCGACCGCCGACGCGCTGCTGCGCCGGATCCCGGAGGGCGTGAGCGTCGAGCAGGCGGTGCTGCTGACGGACATCCTGCCGACGGCGTTCTTCGGCGTGCGCAACGCCGAGCTGCGGCCCGGCCAGTCCGTGGCGGTCGTGGGGCTCGGCCCGGTGGGCCAGCTCGCCGTCGAGTGCGCCCTGCTCTGCGGCGCCTCGCGCGTCTTCGCCGTCGATCGCATCCCCGAGCGCCTCGCCGCGGCGGCGGAGCTCGGCGCGACGCCCGTGCACGCGGACCGCGCCGCCGAGGAGACCCTCGCCGCCACCCACGGCCTCGGCCCCGATGCGGTGATCGAGGCGGTGGGCGCCGACGCGTCGATCCAGCTCGCGCTCCAGCTCGTGCGGCCGGCGGGCGTGGTGTCGGTGGTGGGCGTCAACGTGCGCCTCGACTTCCCCTTCCCGATGGCCATCGCGCTGATGAAGAACCTCACCTTCCGCATCGGCGTCTGCCCGATTCCGGAGTTCTGGGACGACCTGCTGCCGCTGGTGCAGTCCGGGCGGCTCCATCCCGAGCGCGTCTTCACCCACCGCATGCCGCTCTCGGACGGCGGCGAGGCCTACCGGATCTTCGACCAGAAGCGCGACGGCGTGCTCAAGGTGCTGCTCGACCCGACCCGCTGAGGCGGGCGGAGAAGGGTGGGAGCGATGGACGAGCGGATCGGCAAGCTGCTGGCCGAGCTCACGCTGGAGGAGAAGGCGTCGCTCGTCAGCGGCGCCGACATGTGGCGCACGCCGGCGCTGCCGCGGCTCGGGATCCCGCAGCTCAAGGTCAGCGACGGGCCGGTCGGGGTGCGCGGCGGCGCCTTCGGCGGCGAGTTCACGTCGGCCTGCTTCCCTTGCGGCACCGCGCTCGGCGCCACCTGGAATCCGGAGCTCCTCGAGCGCGTCGGTGAGGCGCTCGGCGAGGAGGCGCGCAGCAAGGGCGCGCAGGTGGTGCTGGGGCCGACCATCAACCTGCAGCGACACCCGCTCGGCGGGCGCTACTTCGAGTGCTACGCGGAGGATCCGCTGCTCACCGCCGAGCTCGGCGTCGCCTGGATCCGCGGCGTCCAGAGCCGGGGCGTCGGCGCCTGTGCCAAGCACTACGTGTGCAACGACAGCGAGTTCGAGCGCCACACCATCTCGAGCGACGTCTCCGAGCGCGCCCTGCGCGAGCTCTACCTGCTGCCCTTCGAGCACGCGGTGAAGCGCGCCGGGACGTGGACCGTGATGGGCTCGTACAACAAGGTGAACGGCACCTACGCCTGCGAGCACGCGGAGCTGCTGCGCGGCGTGCTGAAGGGCGAGTGGGGCTTCGCCGGCGCGGTGATCTCCGACTGGTTCGCGGTGCAGGACGGGCCGGCCTGCGCGCGCGGCGGGCTCGACCTCGAGATGCCCGGGCCGGCGCGCCACTGGGGCGCGAAGCTTGCGGAGGCGGTGCGCCGCGGCGAGGTGCCCGAAGCCGACCTCGACGAGGCCGCCGGGCGCATGTTGCGGCTGCTGGCGCGCGCCGGCGCCTTCGAGACGGCGGGAACGCCCGAAGCGCCCGAGCGGGCCGAGGATCGACCTGCGCACCGCGCGCTCGCGCGGCGCGCCGCCCGCGAGGCGATCGTGCTGCTGCGCAACGAGGACGCCGCGCTCCCGCTGCTCGGCGGCCCGCGCGCGCCGATCCGGCGACTCGCCGTGATCGGGCCGAATGCGAGACACACCACGGTGCAGGGCGGCGGAAGCGCGCGGGTGACGCCGCACTACGAGGTCTCCTTCCTCGAGGGCATCTCGCAGCGCGCGGCGGCGGCCGGCATCGAGGTCTTGCACGCCGCGGGGTGCACCAGCCACAAGCGGCTCCCGCTCCCCGACCGCGCCTGGCTGCGGCCGGAGTCCGGCTCCGGGGAGGGGCTCACCCTCGAGTTCTGGAACGAGCTGGAGCCCGCGGGCGCGCCGGTGCTCTCGAAGACCGTGCGTCGCCTCGAGCTGAGCTGGTTCGGCGTCTTCGCGCCGGAGGTCCAGTCGAAGCGCTTCTGCGCGCGTCTCTCCGGGCGCTTCACCGCGCCCGAGTCGGGGCGCTTCTCGTTCTCGCTGGCCTGCGCCGGCCGCGCGCGGCTCTCCCTCGACGGCCGCGTGATCGTGGACGCCTGGGACGGTTACGTGCGCGGCGACTCCTTCTTCGGCATGGGTAGCGCGGAGATCGCCGGCGAGGCGGAGCTCGAGGCCGGGCGCAGCTACGACCTCGAGATCTTCTACGCGCGCGTCGAGAGCCCGCTCGTCGCCGGGCTGCGCGTGGGGGCGCTCGCGCCCGTCGCGGAGGACTCCGTCGCGCGCGCCGCCGAGCTGGCGCGCGGCTGCGACGCCGCGATCGTGGCGGTGGGGCGCGACGGCGACTGGGAGACGGAGGGCAGCGATCGCGCGGACATGTCGCTGCCGGGCCGGCAGGCCGAGCTGGTGGCGGCGGTCGCCGCGGCCAACCCGCGCACCCTCGTCGTCCTCAACACCGGCTCTCCCGTCGACATGGCCTGGCTCCCCGCGGT
>Ga0105107_10000469_pt1 | contig 25452 bp, 22 predicted proteins | sample PPLLaktember2015_6_FD_79335 | JGI IMG/M metagenome (GOLD analysis project Ga0105107, IMG submission 79335) | Freshwater sediment microbial communities from Prairie Pothole Lake near Jamestown, North Dakota, USA - PPLs Lake P8 Core (1) Depth... | ecosystem: Environmental > Aquatic > Freshwater >... | reverse complement strand
TGCCGCGCCCACGCCCGCTGCGAGGCCACGCGGGCCGGAAAGCCCGCGAAGGACCCCGACGCCTGCCAGGCGCGCGCAGCGGAGCGCTTCGATGCGCGCCTGGCGCAGGCGGGGGCCCGCGGCGGCTGCCTCTGGCAGCCCGCCGTCGCGGAGGCCCGGCCCCTCGTCACGGGCCCGCTCGCCACGCTGGAAGCGGGCCTCCTCGAAGGCGCCGACCTCGCGAGCCCTGCCGACGCGAAGCTGCGCCGGGCCCTGCTCCGCCACGCGGCCAGCGCGTGCGCGGCCGGCTTCGCGGCCGAGGCCCGCTTCGCGAAGCACGGCGACGCGATCCGCCGCGCCACCGGGCGCTCGAAGGCCTCGGCGAAGCTCGTGAAGGACGCCGAGCGCGCCCTCTCGCGGGCCGCGGGCGACGGCGTCACGTTCACGGGAACCGCCCCCGCCGACGCCGCCGAAGCGCTCGATCTGCTGATCGACGCCTTCGCGACGGCCGCCGCCGGGAGCTGAGCCAGGAGGAACCTTTGGGCTACGAGAACCTTCGCTTCGAGACCTCGAATGGCGTGGCGCGCATCACCCTCGCGCGGCCCGACGCCGCCAACGCCATCGACCTCGCCCTGGCCCGCGAGCTCGCGGACGCGGCGCTGCGCTGCGACGAGGACCCCGCGGTGCGCGCGGTGCTGCTGACCGGCGAGGGGAAGCTCTTCTGCGGCGGCGGCGACGTCGGCGCCTTCGCGGGCGCCGGCGACGCCGTGCCCGCGCTGCTGAAGCAGATCACCGCCCAGTTCCACGTCGCGGTCGCGCGCTTCGCGCACATGCGCGCGCCCGTCGTCGCCGCGGTGAACGGAGCCGCTGCCGGGGCGGGCCTCGCGCTGGTGTGCGCCGCCGACATCGCCTTGGCCAGCGAGGCCGCGAAGTTCACCCTCGCCTACACGCGGCTGGGCCTCGCCCCCGACGGCAGCTCGACCTGGTTCCTGCCGCGGCTCATCGGCGCGCGCCGGACCCTCGAGCTGATGCTCACCAACCGCACCCTCAGCGCCGACGAGGCCCTCTCCTGGGGCCTCGTGAACCGCGTGGCGCCGGCGACGTCGCTGCTCGCCGAGGCCGAGGCGTTGGCCGGGGAGCTGGCCACGGGCGCCACGGGCGCCTTCGGCGCCGTGAAGCGGCTGCTGCTGCTCTCGGCGAGCCAGGGCCTCGAGGCGCAGATGGAGTGGGAGGCGCGCGCGATCGCGGATGCGGCGCGCAGCGCCGACGGCGCGGAGGGCATCGCCGCGTTCCTCGCCAAGCGCGCGCCGCGCTTCAGCGGCCGCTAGTGGAGAAGCTCGTCTACCTGCTCGAGGCGCGGCCCGACCTCGCCGGCGACGCGCTGCGCGACCGGCTGCTCGGGAACGTCGCCCCGCGCCTGCTCGACCTCGGCGCCCATCGGCTCACGGTCAACGTGGCGGACTCCGAGGCCCGGGTGCCGGTCCCGGTGCCGCTGCCAGCGGGCGAGCCGCCGATCGCTGCGGAGGTCTCGGTCTTCCTCGACTGCCACGATCGGCGCGGCCCCACCGAGGCGCTCCTCGACGAGGTCTGCGCGCGCAAGGCGGGCTACCTGGTGAGCGAGGCGCTCTACCGCGACTACGGAGGCAATCGCTTCTCGAAGCCGCGCGACTGGCCCGACGGCCGGCGCTCGCCGGGGGTGTTGATGTTGACGCTCCTCGAGCGGCCCGCGCGCCTCTCTCGCGAGGCGTGGCTGGCCCACTGGCACGGCGTCCAGTCGCCCGTCTCGGAGGAGATCCAGCCGCGCATGCGCTACGTGCGCAACGAGGTCGTGCGCCCGCTGACCCCGGACGCGCCGCCCTTCGAAGGGATCGTCGAGGAGTGCTGGCCCTCGGCCCGCCATCTCACCGATCCGATGCTCTTCTACCTGGGGGAGGGCTCGCAGGAGCGCATGCGCGCGCACGTCCAGCGCATGCTCGAGAGCGTGCGCGGCTTCCTCGACCTCGAGCGCATCCGCTCCTTTGCGATGAGCGAGTACCTGGTGAAGAGCTGACGCCGGGGTGACGGCCGTCACGGGCGGGATCGACCCCCGGGGAGATCCTCAATTCGACCCGTGACCCGGCCGATCTCCGACCCGATGCGAGCTGCGCCGAGAGCCCTGCTAGCCGCGCTCGCGCTGGCCGTCGCCTCCCCCGGGGCCGTCCGGGCGGCCGGCGCCGAGGACGACTGCCTGCACGCCTTTGCCGGCGACGCCGTCCCGCTCCAGGGAAAACAGCGCATCCGCTGCGTGGACGGCGACCCCGCCTGCGACGACGAGCCGCTGCCCGGCGCCTGCCGCATCGACGTCGGCGTCTGCCTGAACCGGACCGATCCCAGCGGGCGCTGCGCGGGCCGCGACCTCGAGAGCTACCTCGTCGACAACGTCCAGCCCGACACCGATCCGCGTCACATCTTCGAGTTCCAGGCGCTCCAGGATCTGGTGAACTCGGTCGGCCTGCCGCTCGGGGCGGCGGAGAGCGACGAGTGCCTGGGGCCCGTCGCGATGCTCCTGCCGCTCGAGGTGCGCATCAAGAAGGGCGGCGCGCGCTACGCGCCGAGCAAGCAGAAGCTGCACGGCACGGTGCGGGGCCTCGAGGGCGAGCAGGACGACGACAAGCTGCCGCTCCAGTGCGTGCCGGCGCCCGGCTCGGACCCCTGCGCCGGCGTGACCTCGACGCTCGACCACCTCGAGCGCCACGTGTTCGCGCCGACCTGCTCGCGCGACACCTGCCACAGCGGGCCCCAGTCCCAGCACTCGCTCAGCCTGCTGCCCGGCGAGGCCTACGCCTTCCTGGTCGGCGTGCAGCCCGACAACCTGCCCGCCCGCATGGCCGGCAAGCTGCGCGTCGATCCCGGCAACCCGGACAACAGCTTCCTGCTCGACAAGCTGCGCGGGACCCTCGCGGTCAACGAGGGCGAGCGCATGCCGAGGGCCCTGCCCCGCCTCCCGGCGCGCGAGATCGCGCTGGTCGAGGCGTGGATCGCGGCGGGCGCCCCGGCCGCCGGCTTCGTGCCGGGCCTCGGCTGCCAGGCGCCCTGAGGGCGCTTCCCACGCGCCCCGCATCCGGTCGCCCGGGCGCGCGGGCTGCGCCTATAATCGGCGCACCCTGCAGCGGAGGTGTCCCGATGGATTTCCTGAAGGGCTGGAGCGAGCCGATCTACGCGGCGACGCGCATCGTCGTCGGCTTCCTGTTCCTCTGCCACGGACTCCAGAAGCTCTACATGATCGCCACCGGTGCGGAGGTGCCGATGCCGGCGCCGCTGCTCTGGACGGCGGCGCTGATCGAGACCGGCGGCGGCCTGCTGGTGATGGTCGGCTGGTTCACGAGCATCGCGGCCTTCCTCTCCAGCGGCACCATGGCGGTGGCCTACTTCATGGCCCACAACTCCTTCGCCACGATGCCGGCGGGGCTGCTGCCGCTCTTCAACGAGGGCGAGAAGGCGGTCCTCTACTGCTGGGTGTTCCTGATGTTCGCCGCCAAGGGCCCCGGCATCTGGAGCGTCGACGCGGCCCAGGGGAGGAGCTGAGCGCGATGGCCGCCCCCTCTCGCTACACGATCCAGGGCCGCACGGTCGATCTCCCCGTCGAGGTGCGTCGCGCCACCAACGCCAGCGCGATCTGGATGGTGCCCGCCGCCGGCGTTGCAGCCCTGCTGCCGGACGACGCCTTCCAGCCCCTCGACGTGGGCGGCGGCCAGACGCAGCTCATCCTCGGCCTGATCGACTACCAAGACAACGACCTCGGCGACTACCGCGAAGTAGCGGTGATCTTCTTCGTGCACCCGCGCGGCAGCGGCCCCGAGCAGGCCGGCAGCTACATCTGGCGCCTGCCCGTGGACCAATCCTTCACCTGCGAGGCGGGCTGCACGATCTGGGGCTTCCCGAAGAGCGTCGAGCGCATCGACTACGACTACGCGCCCGACCGCGTCACCGGCACGCTCTGGATGGACGGCCGGCGCGTCTTCACCCTCACCCTGCCCCGCGGCGGCGAGGCCACGGCCGACGCGAGCAGCGGGGGCTACACCTACACGCACCTGCAGGGCATCCCCCACCGCACGCCGCTCACCACCGGCGGCGGCGCGGTGCTGAACCCCGCAGGCCCCCCTGCCACCCTCGACCTCGGCGACCACCCGATCGCCGACGCCCTGCGCAGCCTGGGCCTCCCCAAGCCCCCCGTCGTCGTCACCTGGGTCCCCCACATGCGCGGCACCTTCGGCACCCCCGAGAAGATTTAGAAAGGGGAATCCCCTTTCTAAACTTCCGCGCCGAATCGGTTCGTCAGGCGGACCAGGCGGCCTGCCAGGACCTCGCTCAGGTTGCGGAGCACGGCGCTCGCGATGCGGGGGTAGCGGCGCGACAGCTGCTCGAAGTGCTCGTGGCCGAGGCGGAGCAGGCGGCCGTCCTCGAGGATGTCGACGTCCGCGCTGCGCGCCTGCTGGATCAGTCCGACCTCGCCCAGCACGTCGCCGCGAGCGTGCTGGGCCAGCTCGCGGCGTCCGCCGTCGCGCGCCACCGAGGCGCGCAGCCGGCCGTCGATCACCACGTAGAGGGCGTCGGCGGTGTCGCCCGCGGACCAGAGCCGTTCGCCGGCGCGCACCGGCACGAGGCTGCCCATCAGCGCGACGATGCGGGCCTGGGCGGCGGAGAGCCCGCGGAACAGCCCGATGCTGCGCTGGGGCTCGCTGCCGAGATCGAGGCTCAGCAGCTCCCAGAGGGTGACGATGCGCAGCCCGGCGCAGAGCGCGGGGGTGAGCGTCAGGTCGCAGAGCCAGCCGAAGGCCAGGGTCGCGGCGGCGAGGTTGCCGAGCTGCGCCTGGGTCTCGAACTGGCTCAGGTTCAGCACCAGGAAGCCCGCGCAGAGCGCCAGCGCCGTGGTGGTGACCGGCCGCCCGACGGCCTTCAGCGCCGACTCGGTCGCGCGCCGCTCGCTGCCCAGGCGCTTCGCATCGTCGATGAAGCGCGCGAAGTAGTGGATGGTGTCGTCGACGGCGATGCCCAGCACGATCGGCGCGACCAGGCTCGTGCCCGGCGAGAGCGTGACGCCCGCCAGCCCCAGCAGCCCGAAGTAGAAGGCGATGGGCAGCGCGTTCGGGATCAGCGCGACCGCGCCGATGCGCAGCGACAGGAACATCACGGCGAGAATCGCGTAGATCACGCCGAGGCCCGACACGAGGCTCCAGGCCTGTCCGCGGATGATCTCGTCGAGGGCCTGGTTGAACACCACCGAGCTGCCGGTGACCGCCCCGCGCAGCGGCGCCGGCAGCTCGCGCAGGCGCGCCTCGATGCGCGCGGTCAGCGCCATCACTTCCGACGAGTCGACCACGCGCGCCCGCACGTGAATCGCTGCGGCCTCGAAGCTCCCGTCGACGAAGCTCGCCAGCTCGTCTCCCCCCGCGGCGAAGAGGATCTGGCTCACCAGACCGCGGCTCGCCGGAATCGCCAGCGCGGTCTCGTCCCCGCCGGCGAAGGCGCGGTGGGCGACCTCGAGGTAGTCGACCAGCGAGGTGGCGCCGCCGATCTCGGGCTGCGCCTCGAGCCAGTCCTGGAGACCCTTCAGCTCGCGCAGCGTAGCCGGATCCTTGAAGCCTTCGGTGCGGTCGGTCTCGAGCACGACCGTGAACGGGTTCACGCCGCCGAGGCGCTCGTTCACCGCCTCGAAGTGGCGCCGGACCGGCGCGTCGGGGGAGAACTTCTCGATCTGCTGGCTCCCCACGCGCATGCGCGTGGCGCCGTACAGCGAGACCGCGAAGACGGCGAGCGCCACGGCGAACACCAGGCGGCGCCGGTCGACGTCGAAGCGCGCGAGCCGCGCGAAGGCCCCCTCGAAGACGCCCGAGAGGCTCCCCGCGGAGCCGGGCGGGAGGCGCCGCGGCGGCGGCAGCAAGGAGAGCACCGCGGGCGCGAAGGTCAGCGAGGCGAGCAGGCTGAAGACGGTGCCCGCCACCGAGAGCCAGCCGAACTCGCGCACCGCGCCGAGGGGCGAGAGGCACAGCGAGGCGAAGCCGATCGCCGTGGTGAGCCCGCAGGTGAAGAGAGGCAGCGCGGTGTGCCGCAGCGCCTCGCCCATCCGCTCGCGCGGAGGGGCGGACGGGTGGGCGCGCACCGCCTCGTAGTACTCCGAGACCACGTGCACCACGTAGGACAGGCCCAGGGTGATCAGCAGCGGGGGCACGAGCACCGTGACCGCGTTCAGCGCGTGGCCCGAGCCGGCCGCGAGACCCAGCGTCCAGAGCACGGCCAGCGAGATGGTCGCGAGCGGAACGGCCACGCCGCGCACCGTGCGGAAGGCGAGCAGCAGCACCACGGCGAGCAGCGCGAGCGAGGCGAGCGGCAGGGTCAGGCTCTCGGCCAGCAGCACCCGCGCCCCTTCGGCCTGGATGTGCGGGCCGCCGCTGATCCAGACCTCCGCGCCGGCCTGCTCCGCGAACGCGGCGCGCGCCTCGGCCTCGATGCGGCGGTCGAGACCGCCGCGCATGATCTCGTCGTCGCTCACGTCCGGGACGCGCACCAGCAGCGCCGTCGCGCGCGCGTCCCGGGCCACGAGGCTTCCGCCGTAGAGGGGGTTCGCGAGCACGCTCCGCCGCAGCGCCTCGCGCTCGGCGGCGTTCGCCGGGAGCTCGGCCAGGAAGGGCTCGACGACCACGTCGCCCTCCTCGGCGCGCAGGTCCGGCGCGTTCGCGAGGGAGAGCACCTGCGAGACCTCGGGCAGCGCCGCGAGGCTCTCGCTCAACGCGCGCAGGCGCGCAAGGGCGCCGGCCTCGAAGACGTCCGGCAGGCCGATCACCAGCACCAGCGCCTTGTCGCTCCCGAAGCGGCGCAGCGTGCGGTCGTAGAAGGCGCGCGCCGGCGCGTCCTCCGGCAGCAGCCGGTCGGCCGAGGCGTCGACCTGGAGGCGCAGCGAGCGGCTGACCGGGTCGACCAGCGCGGCGAGGGAGAGCGCGGTCGGGAGCACCAGCGCGAGCAGCACCCACGGCGCCCGCCGCGGGATCGCGCGCCAGAGGCCGTCCCACGCCGCCGACAGCCGGGTCATGGCGCGGGAGCATACAGCGGCGCTCCCAGGTGCGCGGGGAATCGCCGCTTCCTATCCTCCGCTTCCGATGGACGTCCCGCTCCTCGTCGACGACTTCCTGCGCCGAGCCGCCGATCTGTACCCCGACAAGACCGCCATCGTGGACGGCGCGAAGCGCTTCCGCTACGGCGAGTGGCGCGAGCGGGCGAACCAGCTCTCGCGCGCCCTGCTGGGCCTCGGCGTGCGGCCGGGCGACCGCGTCTGCATCCTGTCGCCCAACAGCCATTACTTCCTCGAGAGCTTCTACGCGACCAGCCAGATCGGCGCCGTGCTGGTGCCGCTCAACTACCGGCTGGTGGCGGCGGACCACGAGTACATCCTGAACCACGCCGGCGTGAGCGTGGCCCTGGTGGATGCGGCGTACGCTCCGCTCGTGGACGAGATCCGGCCGCGCCTCCCCGGCGTGCGCCACTGGATCGCCGCCCCGGCCCCCGACGCCGCGATCCCGCCCGGCTGGACCGACTTCGACGCCTGGGCGGGCGCCGAGTCGACCGACGCCCCGCCCCCGGTGGCGCGCGCCGAAGGCGACGTCGTCTCGCTGAACTACACCTCGGGAACCACCGCGCGGCCCAAGGGCGTCATGCTGACGCACCGCAACTGCTACCTGAACGCCTACAACCTGATCGCGCACCTCGGGATCCGGCACGACGACGTCGAGCTCTGGACGCTCCCGATGTTCCACTGCAACGGCTGGGGCGGGGTCTACGCGCTCACCGGCATGGGCGGCACCCACGTGGTGCTGCGCGCGATCGACGCGGCCGAGATCTACGGCCTGATCGAGCGGGAGGCCGTCACCTTCGCCTGCATGGCGCCCGCGGTGCTGCGCACGATCCTCGACTACCCCCACCGGGATCGGCACCGGCTGACGACGCGGCCGCGCTTCACGGTGGCGGGAGCGCCGCCGCCGGCCGCGTTCATCGAGCGCCTCGAGCGCGAGCTCGGCTTCGAGTTCATGCAGATCTACGGGCTCACGGAGACCGCGCCGCTCCTCACCATCTCGCGCCCCGACCACGCGACGCCCGCCGACGACTGGTCGCGCCGCGCGCGCGCCGGGGTGCCGGGCATCGGCGTCGAGATCCGCGTGGTCGACGACCGCGGCGAGCCCGTGCCGCGCGACGGCCGGAGCGTGGGCGAGGTCTGCGCGCGCTCCAACGTCGTCTTCAAGGGCTACTACGAGCAGCCCGAGGAGACCGCGAGGGCGATGCCCGACGGCTGGTTCCACACCGGCGACCTCGCGGTCTGGGACGAGACCGGCAGCATCCACATCGTCGACCGCAAGAAGGACGTGATCATCTCGGGCGGCGAGAACATCAGCTCCCCCGAGATCGAGGACGCCCTGTACCAGCACCCGGCCGTCCTCGAGTGCGCGGTGATCGGCGTACCCCACGACAAGTGGGGGGAGACGCCCCGCGCGCTCGTGGTGCTGCGCCCCGGCCAAAGCGTCACCGACCAGGAGCTGATCGAGTTCTGCCGCGGGCGGCTCGCCCACTTCAAGTGCCCCACCTCCGTCGAGCTCGTCGAGGCGCTGCCGCGCACGGCAACCGGCAAGCTCCAGAAGTTCGTGCTCCGCGAGCGCTACTGGCGGGGCCGCGAGCGGCGCGTGAGCTGAGGTGGGAGAGCCCGTGAAGAGCGCGATCACCGGAACCGGGCTCTGGGTTCCCGGCGAGTCGATCGACAACGAGGAGCTCGTCGCCTCCCACCGACTGGCGGTGACCGCCTGGAACGCGGAGCACGCCGCGGAGATCGCCGCCGGGCGCGCCGAGGCCCGCGACGACTCGACGGACGCCTGGATCGTGCGCGCCTCGGGCATCCGCCGCCGCTACGTGATCGAGAAGTCGGGGGTGCTCGATCCAGCGCGGCTGCGACCCCACCTGCCGCTGCGCGGCGAGCAGGAGCTCTCCGTGCAGGCGGAGATCGCGGTGAGCGCGGCGCGCGAGGCCCTCGCGCGCGCCGGGCGCGAGGGACGCGACGTGGACGCGCTGCTGGTGGCCTGCTCCAACCTCCAGCGCCCCTACCCCGCCGTCGCCATCGAGGTCCAGCACGCCCTCGGGGCCGGCGGATTCGCCTACGACCTCAACGTCGCCTGCTCGTCCGCCACCTTCGGCATCCAGGCCGCGGCGGATGCGATCGCCTGCGGCCGCGCGCGCCGCGCGCTGGTGGTCTCGCCCGAGATCACCTCCGGTCACAACAACTTCGCGCTGCGCGAGTTCCACTTCATCTTCGGCGACGCCTGTACCGCGGTGCTGCTGGAGCGCGCCGACGAGGCCGGGCCCGACTCCTTCGAGGTGCTCTCGACTCGGCTCGCGACGCGCTTCTCCAACAACATCCGCAACGACTTCGGCTTCCTGAACCGCGCCGAGGACGGCACCCGCGCGCCGGAGGAGCTGCTGTTCCGCCAGAACGGCCGGCAGGTCTTCCGCGAGGTCTGCCCGCTCGTCTCCGAGCTGATCCTCGGGCACCTGGCCGAGCAGAAGCTCTCGCCCACAGAGGTGCGCCGCCTGTGGCTCCACCAGGCGAACCTCGGCATGAACGAGCTGATCGCGCGCAGCGTGCTCGGCCGCGACCCGAAGCCCGGCGAGGCGCCGGTCATCCTCGACGAGTTCGCCAACACCAGCTCGGCGGGATCGGTGATCGCCTTCCACCGCCACCACGCCGACCTCGCCCCCGGCGACCTCGGCGTGCTCTGTTCCTTCGGCGCCGGCTACTCGATCGGCAGCGTGCTGCTGCGCAAGCGGGGCGCGCCCTAGCAGCGGCTCCAGAGCTCGCGCTCGCGCGCGAACGGATCCTCGAGGACGCGGCGCTCCGCCCCGAGCTCGAAGGTCGCGCGGCGCGGAGGCGCGTAGGCGGGCCAGACTCCGATTCCCGGATGGCTGGGGTCGCCGCTGCGGGCGAAGGCCACCCAGGCGGCGCGCAGGTCCGCCGAGAGGCCCTCCGCCGCCGCCCCCGCGCCCGCGAGCTCGGCCATGCCGGGCGCGCCGAGGGTGCCGAAGGTGAAGGGGAGATCGAGGGCATGGCAGGCGCGCAGGGCGCCGCCGCGCAGCGGCGACGGCCAGCTGAAGAGGTAGACGAAGCTGCGCGGCTGGTGCGCGGCGTGGCGCTCCGCGAAGAGCAGCGAAGGCCAGCGCAGCCCGAGGTCGGTCTGCAGCGCGTAGAAGAGCTCGGCCGCCGACGTCGCCTCGCCCCGCCCCGCTCGCAGGCGCCGGTAGCCCTCGACGAGCTGCGCCGCGGCGGCGCCCGGATCGGCGACGTCGCCCGCGAGCTGCGCGGCGAGGATGCGCGGCAGCAGCGCGTCGCTCGCGCGCTCGCCGAGGCCCGTCAGCACGTAGAGGCGCATCTCCTCCCGGGTGGTGCCGATCAGCAGCTCGACGCCGCGGGTGGCGCCGCGGCGGGCGGCCTCGAGGGGCGCGCACGGCAGCAGCGTGCCGTCGACGACCGGCATGAACAGCATTCCCTTGGCGTGGGGACCCTCGGCGTTCGTGCGCTCTTGCGCGTCCAGCAGCTCGGCGACGGGAACCTCGCGCAGCCGCGCCAGGTCCCCGGCCGCGAGGCCGAGCTTCCCGAGCAGCTTCGCGGCCCGCTCCGCGCCCTCGGCGGCCGTCAGCACGCCGGCCGGTGCGGCGCTCTGCACGATGGCGCGGCCGAAGAGCCCCCGCGCGGCGGGCATCGCGAGCAGCGCGAGCAGGCTTCCCGCGCCGGCCGACTCGCCGAACACCGTCACCCGGGTGGGATCGCCGCCGAAGCGGTCGATCTCCCGGGACACGAAGCGCAGCGCGGCGAGCTGGTCCTGGAGGCCGAAGTTCGCGCGACCCGGCCCGAGGTACAGGAAGCCGAGGGCGCCCACCCGGTAGTTCAGGGTGACCACCACGACGTCGCCCTCGCGCGCGAGCCGCTCGCCGTCGTAGAGCGGGACGCCGGCGCTCCCGGCGGCGAAGGCGCCGCCGTGCAGCCAGACCAGGACCGGCCGGCGCCCGGCGAGGCCCGGCGTCCAGACGTTGAGGCTCAGGCAGTCCTCGTCCTGCGGGCCGTCGGCGGCGAGGCCGAGCTGCGCCAGCAGCGGATCGGGCCGCTGCGGGGCCGCAGGGCCGAACGCGAGGGCGTCGCGCACGCCGACCCAGGGCGGCGGCGGCTCGGGCGACGCGAAGCGCAGCGCGCCGAGCGGCGGCGCGGCGTAGGGAACGCCCCGGAAGACCCGCACGCCTTCCGCCTCGCTGCCGCGCAGACGGCCGTCTGACGTCTCGACGGTCGCGCTCAGGATGCCTCCGCGAGCGGCGCGACGACCTCTTCGCCGAAACGCCGGATCGCGTCGCACTTGCCCTCCAGCGAGTCCCCGGCTCCGGGCCGGAACACCCAGGGCATCGTCTGGAGGTGGGTGACGCCCGCGTCGGCCGCGCGCCGGTAGCCGTCGAGGCCGAAGGCATCCTTCAGCGCCGCGACCAGCGCGAAGGGGCGCCCGGCGCGCTCCGAGTCCGCGCGCAGCGCGCCCAGGCGAACCGCGATCCCGCGCACCTCCTCGAGGGTGTGGAGGTCCGAGATCCAGCCGTCCCCGCGCGTCGCCGCCCGGCGCAGCGCCGGCTCGGAGACGCCGCCCACCCAGATCGGCACCGGCTCGGCGGGCGCCGGGCTCATCTCCAGCGCGTCGAAGGAGTAGAACTCGCCGCGCCGCTCCACCCAGCCGCCCGCCCAGAGCGCGCGCAGCAGCTCGATCATCTCGTCCATGCGCCGTCCGCGCGCCTCGAAGCGCTGCTCGAGGAGCGCGAACTCCTCGCGCATCCAGCCCGCACCGACGCCGAGGGTGACCCGACCGCCCGAGAGCACCGCGGCCGTCCCCACCGCCTTCGCCACCAGGAACGGGTTGCGGAGCGGCAGCACGAAGACGGCCGTCAGGAAACGCACGCGCGTCGTCACGGCGGCCATCGCGCCGATGGCGACCCACGGGTCCGGCCACGCGGTGAAGGGCTGCCAGCGCGGCGCGCCGTCCGCGGTGTAGGGGTACGGCGTCGCGATCTTGCGCGGGTGCACGAGGTGGTCGGAGACGGCCACCGAGTCGAAGCCGGCGGCATCCGCGGCGCGCGCCAGCGCGAGCAGCTGATCGGGCGGCGTGAAGGCGAGCGAGCAGACGAACTTCAACGCGACTCCCTCTCGCGGGCACCGCGAGCATAGCCTCAGCTCGAGGCGAGCCCCGAGCGCCAGCCGACCGCGCCGACGCAGGCGAGCATCGCCGCCGCCTGCACGCCCAGCGCGGCGTGCGGGCCGAGGCTCCCGACCAGCACGCCCGAGAGCAGCGACCCCAGCGGCCCCGCGCCGAGGATGCCGAGGATGTAGAGCGCGAGCAGCGTCGCGCGCTGGCTCTCCGGCGCGTGGACGTGGAAGATCGTGCGCCCCGCGGAGAGCAGGAAGGCGCTCCCGAAGCCCCAGCCGAACACCGCCAGCGCGGCGCCGGCCAGCGGCGGCGCGAACGCGAGGCTCCCGACGCAGACGGCCGCGAAGCCCTGGCCGAGCAGCAGCGCGCGCCCGTTCCGGACCACTCCGCCCCGCGCGAACAGCAGCAGCCCGCCCGCGATGCCGCCGACGGGCAGCATGCTGACCAGCAGCGCGATCTCGCGGGGCCCGCCGCCGTAGACGTCGCGCACCAGGAGCGGCAACACGACGCCGTAGGGCCCGACGAAGAGCAGGCCCACCGCGCTCGTCAGGATCAGCACCGGCCCGAGCACCGGCGAGCGCGCCGCGACCGCGACCGCCTGCCCGAGGCCCGCGAGCACCGGTCGCTCCGCGACCGGAGGGGCGGCGGGCGACACCCCCCGGAGCCCCGCCAGGGGCACGACCCCGGCGAGGGCGAGGCCCGCTTGCAGCGCCAGCACGAACGGTGCGCCGAGGAACGCGAGGACCGCGCCCGCGAGGCCCCCCAGCGCCTGGCCCACCTGGCCGACCAGGTTCGCGCCGGCCACCCCGCGTCCGATGAACTCGTTCGCCACGCGACTCAGCTGCTGGTCGCGAGCCGGGTGTTGGAGGGCGTTCAGCGCGCCCCCGACGAGCGCAAACCCGAGCAGCCGCGGATAGGAGAGCCCGCCGGACCAGACCAGCAGCGCGAGGCCGGCGAAGAGCAGCCCCACCGCCGCGTGCAGCGCCAGCAGGAGGCGCCGGGGGTCGAGGCGGTCGGCGGCGGCGCCGCCGAGCAGCAGCAGCGGCAGCGCGGGAAGCTGGGCCAGGCTCTGCGCCAGGCCCACGCGCTCCGGGCTCTCGCGGAGCTCCTCCACGACGAGCCACGGCAAGGTGACGGCCTGGAGGCCCCAGAACAGGAACCAGCTCGCCGTCGCGAGCAGGAAGTACGCGTAGCGGGGGTTCGACACGCAGGCGGAACCTGACACAATCCCCGCGTGACCACGAGACGCCGCCTTCGCCTCCTGGCGTCGCTGCTCCTCGGCGGCGCCGCGTGCAGCACGCCGCGCGGCGGCCTCCCGCCCGGCCGCCTGGTCGACCTCACCCACCCCTTCGACGCCGAGACGATCTACTGGCCCACCGAGGACGGCTTCGTGCTGGAGCCCGGCTTTCGAGGCCAGACCGAGCGCGGCTACTACTACGAGGCGCACCGCTTCCGCGCGGCGGAGCACGGCGGCACCCACCTCGACGCGCCCGTCCACTTCGCCGAGGGGCGCTCGGCGGTCGAGGCGATCGCCCTCGAGCGCCTCGCCGGCCCGGGGGTGCGGATCGACGTATCCGCCGCCTGCGCGGAGGACCGCGACCACGCCGTCACCCGCGCGGAGCTCGAGGCCTTCGAGGCCGAGCACGGCCGCATCCCGCGCGGCGCGCTGGTGCTGCTCCACACCGGCTTCGGCGACCGCTGGCCCGACCGCGCCGGCTACCTGGGCAATGCCGGCCGGGGCGCCGCCGCCGCCGCGGACCTGCATTTCCCCGGGCTCTCGGCGGAGGCCGCGCGCTGGCTGGCCACCGAGCGCGCCGTCGGGGCCGTCGGCATCGACACCGCCAGCATCGACCCCGGTCCCTCGCAAGACTTCGAAGCCCACCGCGCGCTCTTCGAGCACGAGGTCCCCGCCTTCGAGAACCTTGCGAACCTCGGCGCCCTACCTCCGCGAAACTTCTGGGTAATCGCGCTGCCCATGAAGATCGCCGGGGGGAGCGGGGCGCCGCTCCGGGCGATCGCCGTCCTGCCTTGACGCCCAGAACGGGTAGAAGTTGAACCACTGGGTGGGAGCCCGGCGGCACCCCGCCTCGAGCTCGCGGACGTAGGCCTCGAGCAGCTCGCGCGCCCGGCCCGCGCGCGCGCCGGGGGGCAGTCGGCCCCCCTCGTAGAGGGTGTGCGCGATGGCCTGGTAGCGAGCGTCCCCCGTCCGCAGGCACAGGCACAGCAGCAGCGGGCAGCCGAGCAGCGCCGCCAGCTCGAAGGGCGCGATCGGGAAGGCGGCGTCGCGGCCGAGGAAGGGCACGCGCTCCGTGCGCGCCCGGCCGCCGGGGGGAACGCGATCGGCCAGGATCCCCACGAACTCGCCCTGCTCGACGCAGCGCCGCACCGCGAAGGCGGTCTGCACCGAGTCCGGGTCGATGGGAAGAACGCGCACCCGGCTGCGCGGATCGAGCCGCGCGAAGAACGCGTTGATGCGATCGGCGTGGGCCGTGTACATCAGCACGTTCACGCGCACCGCGTAGCGGTCGGCGACGAGGCGCAGCAGATCGAAGCTCCCGAGGTGCGCGCCGACCAGGATGCCGCCCCGCCCGCTGCGCGCGAGCTCGAGCAGCGCCACGCTGCGGCTCTTCTCCATCTCCATGCGGTCGAAGGAGTCGCCCCAGCTCACCATGCGGTCGAAGAGCTGGACCGCGAACTCGAAGATGTGCCGGAACACGTCGCCCGTGCCGGCGGGCGCGGCGAGCGCGCGCAGGTACTCGCGCGACGCGTTCCGGATGTAGCGGTGGCGCAGGAAGTAGTACGCGGCCACCGGGTAGAGCACGAGCACGCTGAAGCGCCGCCCGAAGGTCCGGTAGAGCGAGCCCATCGCGCGCATCGCGCCGAGCGACCCGACCTCCGCGATCTGCTGCCAGGCGGGCGCGTCGCTCACGGCGCCCCCGCCGGCTCGAGTGCCTCGAGCAGCCGTTCGCGAACCGCCTCGGTGACCTTGCGCGCGGCCACCGACGGGGTCTCTCCCCCGCAGAGCACCTCCTTCGGCGCCACCGGAGCGAGCACCCGCGCCGTCAGCACGAACGCGCGGTCGGGCACGTCGTACCAGCGCTGGCCCTTCATCAGCGTGCGCGGCTCGCAGGTGATGGCGATCGGCAGGATCTCGGCGCCCGCGCGCAGCGCGATGTGCGCCGCGCCCCGGCGCAGCGGGCCCAGCCTCGCTCCCCCGGGCGTGCGCGTGCCCTCGGGAAAGATCAGCAGGCGCCTGCCTTCCCGGAGCCGACGCACGCCCTCCTCGATCGCCTCGGCGCCGGCGTCGTTGCGGACGTAGTGGGCGGCGGCGATGGCGCCGCGCAGCAGCGGGTTGTCGGCCCAGGCCGGGTTGGCGATGCAATCCACCTGGGGCAGTCGGTGGCCGAGCAGCGGCGTGTCGATGAGGGTCGGGTGGTTCGCCACCAGCACGCGCGGCCCGGCGGCGAGCAGCCGCTCCTCTCCCTCGAAGCGGACGCGCACCAGCCCCGCGACCTGCATGTAGCCCATGAACAGCCGGTAGCCGGCCGCGATGGCGCGCTGGGCGCGCAGGTCGAAGCCGGCCGGGCTTCCGGACAGCCGGCGCACGAGCGGCAGGGCGACGGCCAGCAGCGCGCCGCCCGTGAAGAAGAGCGCGAAGGCCGAACCGGTGCGCGCGATGCGCCAGCCGCGGGCGAGCCTCTCCAGCATGGGCCCCGAAGATATCCGAGCCGAGCGCGCGGGTCGGCCCCGGGGCGGGTATGTTCTCGCGCCGTGGATCCGCAGGGAAGCGCCCCGGCGCCCGCGACGCTCGCCCTCGCCCTGCTGCTCGCGATCCTCGGCTGTGCCGGCGGCGGCGACGCGGCGCAGGATACGCCCGCGCGCTACGCGCGCAGCGCGGAGTACGCGGGCGTCGCGCGCACCTCGCACTATGTGACCATGCGCGACGGCGTGCGCCTCGCGGTCGACGTGGTCCTGCCGCGCGACCTCCCGGCGGGCGCGCGGATCCCCGCCCTCCTCTACCAGGGCCGCTACTGGCGGTCGGTGGCGCTGCGCGGGCCAGCGCGATTCACGAGCGACGACGTCGAGCACCACGGGCAGCTCGGGCCCTTCAAGGGCTTCTTCGTCGAGCGCGGCTACGCGTGGATCGACGTCGACACGCGCGGCTCCGGAGCCTCCACCGGCTTTCGGCTCTGGGACTACTCACCGGACGAGATCGTCGACGGCGCCGACCTCGTCGATTGGATCCTGAGCCAGCCCTGGTCCGACGGGCGCGTGGCGGGCGTCGGCGTCTCCTACAGCGGGGCGGCCGCGGAGCTGCTGCTCGCGAACGGTCACCCCGCCGTGAAGGCCGCCGCGCCCCTCTTCTGCGACTTCGACCAGTACCAGGACATCCTCGCGCCGGGCGGAGTGCCTCACCGCTCGTGGGTGCTCGCCTGGGCGGACTTCACCTCCCGCCTCGACCACGGCCGGCTGCCCTACGACGCCTGGTGGCTCCCGCTGTTCGTGACCGGCGTGCGGCCCGTGGACGGCGACCGCGGCGGCCGGCTGCTCGCGGAGGCGCTGCGCCAGCACGCGGACAACTTAGACTTCGCGACGATGGCCGACGTCGTCTACCGCGACGACCGGCCGCCGATCGCGCCGCGCGGGGCGGAGCCGGCCGCGGCGCTCCGCCGCGCCGACGCCTGGCTCGAGGCGCGCTTCGGGGCCGACTTCCGGGCGCTCGGCACCGACCTCGCCAGCCCGCACGCCTTCGCGAGCCAGGTCGACGCGTCGGGCGCCCCGGTCTACGCCTACAGCGGCTGGCTCGACGGCGCCTACGCGCGCGCCGCGGCGCGCCGCTTCGCGACCCTCTCGAACCCGCAGAACAAGCTGCTGCTCGGCCCGTGGGATCACGCGCTGCACACCGTGAGCCCGCGCGCGCCGCGCGGGCGGTCGCGCTTCGACCACGCGGGCGAGCTGCTGCGCTTCCTCGACCACCACGTGAAGGGGCTGCCGACCGGGCTCGAGCGCGCGCCGCGCGTGCACTACTTCACGATGGGCGCCGAGCGCTGGCGGAGCGCAGATCGCTGGCCGCCCCCCAGCACGCCGCAGCGCTGGTACCTGGCAGGGGACGGCGCGCTCTCGAGCGATCCGCCGCCCGCGAGCGGCGCCGAGGACGGCTACGACGTCGACTTCGCCGCCGGCACGGGCCCGGCCTCGCGCTGGGCGGCTCTGGCCGGGCGGCCGATCCGCGATCCCTACCCCGACCGCGCCCAGCGCGACCGCCGGCTGCTCCACTACACCTCGCCTCCCCTCGCCGCGGACCTCGAGGTCACCGGCCATCCGCTGCTCACCCTGCACGTGGCCTCGAGCGCGCGCGACGGAACCTTCTTCGCCTACCTCGAGGACGTGGGGCCCGACGGCCGGGTCGCCTACGTGAGCGAAGGCATGCTGCGCGCCATCCACCGCCGCGTGCTACCCGGCGGCCCGGATGCGCTCGGCCTGCCGCGCCGCTCGTTCCGGCGCGCGGACGCGCTGCCGCTGGTTCCCGGCGAGGTCGCCGAGCTGAGCTTCGACCTGATGCCCACCTCGTACGTGTTCCCGGCCGGCCATCGGGTGAGGCTGGCGCTCGCCGGCGCCGACGCCGATCGCTTCGCGCGCATCCCGGACGGGGGCCCGGTCCGCTGGCGCGTGCAGCGCAGCGCGCTCCATCCTTCGAGCCTGCTGCTGCCCGTCGCGAACGGCTCGGGAGCGCCGGCTGCCGGGGGGCACTGAGCGCGCGAGGCGCGTAGCCGCGCGAGCGCGTGCCGTCCCGGCGTCAGCCGAGCCGCGGCTTCATCCGCCAGCGCACCAGCAGCAGCAGCACCGCGAACTGCGCGGTCAGAGCGAGCATCGGCAGCCAGACCTCCTCGAAGCCTCCGCCGCGCGAGACGATGCGCCGCAGGCCGATCTGGTACCAGCGGAGCGGGAGGATCGCGCCGATCTCGCGCACGCCGTCGGGCATCAGGCGGTAGGGCAGCAGCACGCCGGAGAGGATCATCGAGGGCAGGATGAAGAACACGCTGATGAAGACCGCCTGGGCGGAGCTGCGCGCCAGGGCCGAGACCAGCACGCCGATCGCCAGCGACGCGAGCACGAAGGGCAGCGTCAGGGCCAGCAGCGCCAGCCAGCTTCCGCGCGGCCAGATGCCGAAGCCGAAGCCGGCGCCGAGCACGGCGATCGCCAGCACCCCGTAGCTCACGCCGACGTAGGGCAGCAGCTTGCCCAGCACGATCTCGAGGGGCCCGACGGGAAGCGAGAGGGTCTGCTCGTAGGTTCCGCTCTCGCGCTCGCCCACCAGGCCGAGAGCCGTCACCGAGAGGCACAGGTTGGTGAGCAGCATCCCGGCGAGGGTGGCGAGGAAGAAGTTCCGGTCCTCGAGGGTCGGGTTGAACCAGAAGCGCGCGCGGATCTCGAACGCCCCCGCCCCCGGGCCCGCGCGCGCGGGCAGCGACCGGCGCGTCGCATCGAACTGCGTAGCCACCGACCGCACGATGCCGCCGATGCGCGCAGCCGAGAGGGGATCGGCGCCGTCGAGCAGCACCTGAATCTCGCTGTCTCCGCGCCGCGCCGAGCGCGCGAAGTCCTCCGGGATCACCAGCAGCGCGAGCACCTCCCCGCGCGCGAGCAGCTCCCTTCCCTCGGCGCTGCCGTGAAGGGACCGCGGCGCCAGGAAGTAGCCCGTGGCCCCGACGTCGCGCACGAGCTGCCGCGAGAGCGCCGTCTGGCTGCGATCCACGACCGCCCAGGGCACGTTCGCCGGCTCGTTCGAGAGCGCGAAGCCGAGCAGCAACAGCATCATGACCGGCTGCGCCACCACCACGCCGACGAAGGCCGGGTCGTGACGCATCACGCTCCGCTCGCGCCAGGCGAGCGCCAGCACGCTCCCCACGAATCCCAGCCGCTGGCGGCCGCTCACGTGCGCCTCGACAGGGCGCGCAGCGAGACCCCCACCAGCAGCACCCCGAAGCCCAGCAGCAGCAGCAGCTCGAACCAGAGCTCGAGCGGTCCCGCCCCGCGCAGGTAGATGGCGCGGCTCACCCGGATGTAGTGGGTCGCCGGGATCAGCTCGGCCAGCCACTGCACCGGCAGCGGCATGTTGCGGATCGGGAAGGCGAAGCCCGAGAGCTGCACCAGCGGCACGCTCGCCAGTACGGTCTTCTGCACCGCCTCCGCGGCCGTGGCGGAGGTGGCCGAGAAGAACAGACCCAGCGCGAGGGAGGTCAGCACGTAGAACGACGAGACGCCGACGAAGAACAAGGCGCTGCCGTGGGGCCAGACGCCGAGCAGCAGGCCGGCGACGACCATCATCAGCACCACGTCGAGGGCGAACATCGCGCCGAGGGGCAGCAGCTTTCCGAGCAGGATCTCGAGGTTCGTGGCGGGCGTGAGCTGGAGCTGGTCGAAGGTGCCCCCGAGCCGCTCGTTCACGACGGCGACGGCGGTGATCAACGTGGTGAGGAAGCTGAGCACGAAGCCGAAGGTGCCCGCCACCATGAAGGGCGTGCCGTCGAGATCCGGGTTGAAGAGCGCGTGCACGCTGGCGCGGACGCCTCCGGCCGGGATGCCGCCCCGCACGAGCTGCGCGCCGCTCGCCGTCGCGATCCCCTGGAGGAACGCCTCCGCGTTGCCGGCGAGCACGCTCTCGGCGCCGTCGTAGAGCACCTGGAGCTGCGGCGCGTCTCCGCCCGGCGCGCGGCCCTGCAGCGCGCGCTCGAAGTCCGGCGGGATCACCAGGCCGGCCGAGATCTCGCCGCCCACCAGCGCCTGCTCGAGCGCCTCCCGGTTCGCGAAGCGGCGCGGCTCGAACGCGCCCCCGGCCGCGAGCTCCGCCACCAGGCGGCGGCTGGCGCTCGAGGCGCTGGCGTCGAGCACGCCGAGGCGCAGGCTCACGACCTCGGTGGAGAGCACGAAGGAGAAGGAGAGCAGCGCCGCCAGCGGCACGGCGATCAGCACCGCCACCGTGAACGGATCGCGCAAGGTCGCGCGCACCTCGCGCTGGAGCAGCGTGCGCAGCCGCCGCAGGCTCATGCGGCCTCCCGCCGCGCCGCGCCGGCCTCCTGGATCAGGCGGCGGAACACCTCGTTCATACTCGAGGGCTCGATGCGCAGGCCGGCGTCCGCCCCGAGCGTGCGGCGAAGCGCCTCGAGCGCCTCGCCCTCCAGCGAGGGGCGGCGCAGCACCAGCTCCGCGGATTCCGGCGGGCCCGCCTCCACCGCAAAGCCCGCCGCGCGGAGGACCGGCAGCGCCGCGGCGAGCTTCTCCGGTGCGAGCGCGCAGCGCACCCGGTAGCCGTCGGAGAAGCGCGCGCGCAGCTCCGCGGGCGTCGCGTCCGCAACGAGCCGGCCCGCCTCGATGAACGACACGCGATCGCAGTAGTCGGTCTCCTCGAGGAAGTGGGTCGTCACGAACACCGTCACCCCGGCGTCCGTCTCCTCCTGGATGCGCTCCCAGAAGAGCCCGCGGCTGTGGACGTCGACGCCCGCGGTGGGCTCGTCGAGGAAGAGCACGCGCGGCTCGTGGAGCGTGGCCAGCGCCAGGCCGGCGCGCTGCCGGATGCCGGCCGGCAGGTCCTCGGGCCGCTCGCCCTCGGACTCGCGCAGGGCGAAGCGCTCGCGCACCGCCTCCCAGCGCGCGCGCAGGCGCGCCCGTTCCAGGCCGTAGAGACCTCCGTAGAACTCGACGTTCTCCAGCAGCGTGAGCCCCGTGTAGAGGCTCACCTTCTGTCCCATGTACCCGATCCGCTCGCGCACGCGCCGCGGGTGGCGGATCACGTCGACGCCGTCCACCTCGATGCGCCCGGCGGTCGGCACGAGCAGCCCGATCAGCATGCGGATGGTCGTGCTCTTTCCCGACCCGTTGGCCCCGAGGAACGCGAAGAGCGTGCCCCGCTCCACCTCCAGGTCCAGCCGGTCGACGGCGGTGAACTCGCCGAAGCGGCGCGTGAGGCCTTCGGCACGCAGCATGATCCCGCTCATGCCCGCGCCTCCCCGCTCGCGCGGGCGAGCGAGAGCAGCACGGACTCCATGTCCACGGGCAGCGCCTCCGCCAGCAGCGCACCGGGCAGCGCCGCGAGCGCGGCGCGGGCGGCGGCCTCGCCGGGGCTCGCGTCGCGGGGCACCTCGACGCGCGCGCTCCCGCCGGCCGCGCGCGCGCTCGCGACGAAGGGGAGCGCCCGGGCAGCCGCCGCGAGGGTGCGCGGCCGATCGCCCCAGACGCGATACAGCTCCAGCCCCGCCCCGGCGCGCAATGCCTCCGGCGTCTCGTTCGCGACCACGCGACCGCCGTCCAGGTAGACCAGCCGCTCGCAGGCGGCGGCCTCCTCGAGGTAGCTGGTGGAGATCAGGATCAGGGTGCTGCGGCGGCGCTCGGCGAGCAGCTCCCAGATCTCGCCGCGCGCCACCACGTCGACGCCCGCGGTGGGCTCGTCGAGCACCAACAGCTCCGGCTCCGGGAGCAGCGCATTCGCGACCGCGAGCTTCTGCTTCATGCCCCCCGAGAGCGCGCCCGCGGCCCGCGTGCGGAACGGCGCGAGGCCGGTGCGCTCGAGCAGCCCCTCCGCGCGCCGCTCGAGCTCCTCGCTGCCCAGCCGGTGGAGGCGCGCGGTGAAGGCCAGGTTCTCGAACACCGACAGCTCCCGCTGCAGGCTCCACACCTGGGGGACGTAGCCGAGCCGCGCCTTCAGCGGCCCGACGTCGCCGCGCAGGTCGATCCCGAGCACGTAAGCGCGCTCGGCCTCGACCTCGAGCAGGCCCGCGACGGAGCGCAGCAGCGTGGTCTTGCCCGCCCCGTCCGGGCCGACCACTCCGACGAGCTGCGCGCCTTCCAGCTCGAGGTCCACGCCGTCGAGGGCGCGGCGCCTGCCGTAGCGCTTCACCAGGCCGCGCAGCGAGAGGCTCGGCGCCGGCGCTTCGCCGCTCACGGCGGGTCCCGGCGCGCCGCCTGCGGGCCTCGCTCCTCGTCGAGGAGGTAGACGTTACCCTCGGTGCCGGGCTGGAAGCGCTCCACGTCCTCGAGGATGCGCACCTTGGCGCGGTAGACCTGGCCCAGCCGGTCGCTCCGCGTCTCGATCTTCTCGGGCGTGAAGTTGGCCCGGTCAGCGACGAAGCTCACCTCCCCCGCCACGCGCCGGCCCGGCGCGCTGTCGAGCTCGATCTCGACCTGCCGGCCGACCCGCACCTCCGCGACCTCCGCGACGGGAACGTAGATCTGCACGTACTTGTCGCGCGGGTCCAGCACCGAGAGGATCGGAGTGCCCGGCTGCGCGAGCTCTCCCGGCCAGAGGAGCTGGGTCTGCACCACGCTGGGAACGCTCGGCGCCCGGATCTCGTGCTTGGCGAGCTCCACCTCGAGCTCGGCCAGCTGGCGCTCCGCGAGCGTGCGCTGCTCGCGCAGCACCTCGAGCTGGCGGCGCGCGAGGACGATCTGCCCTTCCTCCGCCTCCGCGCGGCCCAGCAGCTCGCGGGAGCGCTCGAGGGCGCTCGAGGTCTGGGATCGCTTCGACGTCGCCTCGTCGAGCCGCTGGACCGACGCCGCGCTGCGGGCCGCGAGCTCCCGCTGGCGGACCTCCTCGCGCGCCGCGAGCCCCGCCTCGGCCTCGGCGCGGCTCGCCTCCGCGCGCGCCGCCGCCACGTCGTGGGTCCAGGTCTGCTCCGCGAGCGCCACCTGCGCCTGCTGGCGGTGGATCTCGGCCTCGAGCACGGAGATCTCCTGGCGCTTCGAATCGGCGCGAGCCGAGATGTCGCCCGCCTCGATGCGCGCCACCACGGCGCCCGCCGGGACGGCGTCGCCCTCCGCGAAGTAGACGTCCAGCGCGCGGCCCGAGACCTCGCTGCGCAGCACGCGCTCTTCGCCTTCGACGACGCCCGTATACCAGGCCTCGCCCCCGTCCCCGCGCAGCCAGAGCGCCGCCGCGGCGGCGGTCGCCAGGGCGATCGCGAGCCCGGCCACGACCCTTCGCTTCATCGCGCGGCGTCCCCGCGCGCGCCCCGGGCCCGCGCGCTCCCCAACCCCTCCAGTCCGCCGAGCGAGAACGCCAGCACGTGCTCCGCCACCTCCTTCTCGAAGCCCCGCGGATAGGCCCGGCGCTCCATCATCTGGAGCAAGGCAGCGCGGTGGGTGCGGTAGAAGAACACCTGCCCGGCGATGCTCTGGGCGCAGCGTTCCGCCTCCTCCGCCGGCAGGCCCGGCTCGAGGCAGCGCACGATGTCGACCACCTGCCGCCGCATCGGCTCGATGAAGCGGCGGACGATCTCCCCGAGCGCCGGGCTCGGATCGCAGAGCTCGCGCAGGATCAAAGTGCCGTGGAGACCCGGTGGCGCGAGGAGCATCTCCAGCAGGATCTCGATGCGGCCGCGCAGCAGCTCCTCGAGCTCCCCCCGGCTGCGCTCGGCGAGCTCCGCCTGGCCGAGCTGCAGCCCGCGCTCGGCCAGCCGCTGCTCGATGCCCGCGAACAGCGAGAACGCGACCTCCCGGTAGAGGCGCTGCTTCGAGCCGAAGTGGTAGTGGGCGGCGGCGAGGTTGGTGCCCGCGCGATCGGCGATCGCGCGCATCGTGGTGCCGCGGAAGCCGCGCTCGGCGAAGAGCTGGCCGGCGGCGGCCAGCACGCGCTCCCTCGTGGCTTCCCGCTCGAGTTTTGCCATGAACAAATGTTTAGAACAGATGTTTCATACCGGCAAGGTACCCTTCCAGGGAGGAGGATCCCATGCAGAAGCGTTCCCTCGGCCGCTCCGGGCTCCAGGTCTCCGCCCTCGGCCTCGGCTGCATGGGCATGTCCGAGTTCTACGGGCCCACCGACGACGCCGAATCGATCGCCACGATCCACCGCGCCCTCGAGCTCGGCATCGGCTTTCTCGACACCGCCGACGTCTACGGCCCGTTCCGCAACGAGGAGCTGGTGGGCCGCGCCATCCGCGACCGCCGGGACGCGGTCGTGCTGGCCACGAAGTTCGGCATCCTGCGCGACCCGGCCGACCCGACGAAGCGCGGCATCTCCGGGCGGCCCGAGTACGTGCGCCAGGCGTGCGAGGCGAGCCTCCGGCGCCTCGGCGTCGCGCGCATCGACCTCTACTACCAGCACCGCGTGGACCCGGCCGTTCCGATCGAGGACACCGTGGGCGCCATGGCCGGCCTCGTCCGCGAGGGCAAGGTCCGCTTCCTCGGGCTCTCCGAGGCGGGCGCGGAGACCCTGCGCCGGGCGTGCCGGGTGCACCCGATCGCCGCGCTGCAGAGCGAGTACTCCCTCTGGAGCCGCGACCCGGAGGACGAGGTGCTGCGGGCCTGTCGCGAGCTCGGCATCGGCTTCGTCGCCTACAGCCCCCTCGGCCGAGGCTTCCTCAGCGGCGAGATCCGCCGCTTCGAGGACCTGGCCGCCGACGACTACCGGCGCTTCTCGCCGCGCTTCCAGGGCGAGAACTTCGCGAAGAACCTGGAGCTCGTCGGGCGCGTCCAGCAGCTGGCGCGCGAGAAGGGCTGCACGCCCTCCCAGCTCGCCCTGGCCTGGGTGCTCGCCCAGGGCGACGACGTCGTGCCGATCCCCGGCACCAAGCGCCGCGCCCGGCTCGAGGAGAACGCCGGCGCCCTGCAGGTGCGCCTCGACGCCGCCGACCTCGCCCGCATCGACGAGCTGGCGCCGCGCGGCGCCGCGGCGGGCGAGCGCTACCCGGCGGAGTACATGCGGCTCGTCAACGCCTGACGCCTACTCGAGCCCCGCGATCCACGCCTCCACGCGCTGCCGGAGCACGGGGAGCGGCACGTTGCCGCCGCCGAGGACGGTGTCGTGGAAGGCGCGCAGCTCGAAGGCGGGGCCGAACGCCCGCTCGGCCTCGCTGCGCAGCGCGCGGATCTCGAGGTAGCCGAGCAGGTACGAGGAGGCCTGCCCGGGCCAGGCGATGTAGCGATCGACCTCGGCGGCGGCCTGATCCCTGGAGAGCGCCGTGTTCGCGAGCAGCAGCTCGATGGCGTTCTCGCGCGACATGCCGAAGGCGTGGAGCCCCGAGTCGACCAGCAGCCGCACCGCGCGCCACGCGAAGTTGCTGCCCATGCCGAAGCGGTCGGCGTCGGAGGAGTAGAGGCCGAGCTCGTCGGCCAGCCGCTCGGCGTAGAGCGCCCAGCCTTCGGAGAAGCCGCTGAAGATCAGGAAGCGCACGGCGGAGGGAAGCTCGGCGCGGTCGTTGGCGACGTTCACCTGGAGGTGGTGGCCGGGGACGAC
>Ga0105107_10000467_pt1 | contig 25476 bp, 20 predicted proteins | sample PPLLaktember2015_6_FD_79335 | JGI IMG/M metagenome (GOLD analysis project Ga0105107, IMG submission 79335) | Freshwater sediment microbial communities from Prairie Pothole Lake near Jamestown, North Dakota, USA - PPLs Lake P8 Core (1) Depth... | ecosystem: Environmental > Aquatic > Freshwater >... | reverse complement strand
TGGCGTTGAACGGCGGCTCCATCAGTCAGGGGGTCAGCCTGCTGGCAGCTTACTCAGCTGGCCTGGCTATCCCATTCTTGATTGCCTCTACCCAGATTGGTCTGGTGACCAAAGTCATCCGCAAGCACGGCAAAATCATGCGCTATGTCGAGATTGCGATGGGCGTGATCCTGATCATTGTGGGGGTCATGCTCTTGTTTGGTCGCTTCGAGCAGTTGGCGCGCTATGGCAGCTTTTTCACCGCTATCGATGAAATCGCTGTAGGGCGCCTCTTGTTGATTGGCGTGCTGGCGCTGACCCTGCTCGGACTGATTCCTGCCGCCATTGCGGCTCGTAAGGGACGCAATTTCTTCGATTGGTGGTTCTTTGGGGCTGGCCTATTCCCGGTCGCCCTGTTCATGGCGCTGCGCCTGTCCAATCAGCCACCGGCTCCAGAGCCTGTGCAGGAGGCCGGTTGAGCCAGGTTACACCGTCCCAGTCATCCGGCGCGGGCGCGGATGGATATGGCTCGCGCAAAGCCCCCCACGGTGCAGTGCTGTTGGGGGCTGGTTTGCTGGTAGGGCTTGGGGTGGGCTTTTTGATCCTGGCCGGGTTGGGCTTCATGGGGCGCTTGCCGAATCTGTTTGGCTCAGGGAGCGCCGCGGCGGTGCTGCCCTCTGTGGATGAGCCAGCCCTGGATTTTGCGCTTGCCAATCTGGATGGAACCAGCCTGAGCCTGGATGACCTGCACGGAAAAAATGTGTTGATCAATTTTTGGGCCACCTGGTGCGGCCCCTGCCGCCAGGAGATGCCCATGATCGAAGCGGCCTATCAGGCTTACGCTCCTGACCTGGTGGTGCTGGCGGTGAATATTGGCGAAGAACCCTGGCGTGTAGAGAAATTTGTGCAGGATCTGGGGCTCAGTTTTGAGGTCCTGATGGACGAAGGTAATCAGGTGCAGAGCCTGTACCGGGTGCGCGCCTATCCAACCACCTATCTGGTGGATACACAGGGTGTGGTGCGCGCCCAGCATGTTGGCCTGTTGAGCGAGGCGCAGCTCGAAAAATACCTGGAGCGGGTGGATTGGCCCTGATGATCAAAGTCACACTATACAGCCGCCAGGACTGCCATCTTTGCGAACAGGCCAAAGCTGACCTGAAAGCGCTCAATGCCCGCCTTCCACACCAGTTGGTGGAAATCGATGTGGACAGCAGCCCGGAATTACGCCGGGCGTTTGGCTTTGAAGTGCCGGTGGTGGAGATTGGCCCGTATAAACTCAAGGCGCCGATCAGTCAGCAAGATCTGGCGATGACTTTGGCGGCCGCGCGTGATCGCCAGCGCCACATCGAACAAATCGACCAGGATGCAGAACTGTATGGCAGCACTACCTGGAGCAAAGCCGATGCATTCACGCACTGGATTTCCAACCATTACCTGGCCTTATTTAACCTGATCATCCTGCTCTATTTGGGTTTGCCGGTTCTGGCGCCGGTGCTGATGCGCGCTGGCTATACCACCCCGGCTAACGTGATCTACCGTGTATATTCAGGCGTTTGCCACCAGCTGGCGTTCCGCTCCTTTTTCCTCTTTGGCGAGCAGGCAGTTTATCCACGTGCGGAAGCCGGCCTGGACGGAGTGCTCTCTCTACAGCAAGCTACCGGCCTGGACGAAGGCGATGGAGGCACGGCCTTGCTGGCGGCTCGCCGTTATGTTGGCGATGACCAGGTGGGCTATAAAATCGCCCTGTGCCAGCGCGACGTGCTGATCTATGGGGCCATCCTGCTGTTTGGTCTTGTCTTCGGCGCTACCGGGCGCAAGCTGCCACCTCTGCCGTGGTACTTATGGATTGGTCTCGGGATGCTGCCGATCGGCCTGGATGGGCTCAGCCAGCTTGCCAGCCAACCGCCCTTCAATTTCTTTCCCTATCGAGAAAGCACACCGTTCTTCCGCTCCCTGACCGGCTTCCTATTCGGTTTTACCACCGCCTGGTTTGGTTACCCGATGGTAGAAATCTCCATGGCTGATGCCCGCCAGGTGATGGCGACCAAACTGCGCCGTATCGCCCACCGCCAGGCTGAGGCGAGCTGAAGCCTGGGTAGAAGTTTCTGATGCCGTTTTACCAATCTGACTTAATCCGCTACCTGACCTTCGCATCATTTAACGAGCTGGGTTTCCCACATGCGGTATTCACCCGCCAGGGAGGCGTCAGCCCGGCGCCCTGGGATTCGCTGAATGTGGGGGGCCTGGTAGGCGACCAAGTGGAGTGCGTGGCTGAAAATCGCCGCCGCTCGTTTGCCGCCCTGGGACGCAGCCTGGATAGCCTGTATGATGTCTGGCAGGTGCACAGCGCCAGAGTGGTGATTGCCGACGCGCCGCGCAAGGATGCACCCCACATTCAGGCGGATGCCATCCTTACGGACCGGCCCGGGGTGACTCTATACATGCGTTTCGCGGATTGTGTGCCGGTGCTGCTGGTCGATCCCGAAAAGAATGTCGTGGGGCTGGTGCATGCTGGCTGGCAAGGGACCGTGAAAAGGGTCGCTGCGGCTGCAGTGGAGGCGATGCAGGCGCACTATGGCAGTCGCCCGGAGGCTTTGCGCGCCGCCATTGGACCATCCATTGGCCCGCACCATTATCCGGTGGGTCCTGAAGTTGTCACCCAGGTGCAGCAGGTGTTTGCTGGTCAGGCGCCCACGCTCCTGGCAGACTCTAACGGTCAATCTGGAGTACAATTTGACTTGTGGTCAGCGAACCGCCTGGTTTTGGAGCAGGCCGGAGTAGAGGAGATTGAGATCAGTGAGATTTGCACCGCCTGCCATCTGGAAGACTGGTATTCACACCGCGCTGAGCATGGTCGCACCGGGCGTTTTGGAGCCCTGATAGGAGTCCGTTAAGCCTTGATCACTGAAAATTACCTGCGTGTGATGGGAGACATACAGCAGGCAGCCTTAGCCGCCGGACGAGAACCCGATTCTGTAAGGTTGGTGGTGGTGACGAAGGGTCATGATATCCAGTCTGTGCAGGAAGTAATCCAGGCAGGCGCTCACTGGCTGGGTGAAAATTATGTGGAAGAAGCCTTACCAAAGATTGCTGCGCACTCCCACGCAGCGGGTGTAGAATGGCACATGATCGGACATGTGCAGAGCCGTAAAGCGCAGTCCGTGTGCCAGAACTTTACCATGCTGCATGCGCTGGATAGCCTGAAGCTTGCCCGGCGTCTGGATCGCTTTGCCAGTGAGCAAGGGCAGTTGTTTCCAGTCTTGCTGGAGTGTAATGTTAGCGGCGAAGAGAGCAAGTATGGCTGGGCTGCCTGGGATGAAGCGCGCTGGGAAACTTTGCTGCCTGAATTGGCAGAGATAAGCGCCTCAGCGCACCTCAAGGTGCGCGGCCTGATGACCATGGCGCCGTATAGTGAGGAATCGGAGCATAGCCGTCCGTTTTTTCAGCGCCTAAGGCGCCTGTCCAGCTATCTGGCAGATTGCCTACCTGCTGCCAGTTGGTCAGAGCTTTCCATGGGCATGTCTGGTGATTACCAGGTAGCGATCCAGGAAGGCGCCACTATCTTACGCATTGGCACCGCCATCATGGGTTTGCGCCCATGTGCGGTCAATTTTTAGGGGTTTACCATGATTCTGGCTTTAATTCGTACCGTTAATACCCTGGCGACCATTCTGGTGTTTGCTGTCATTATCCAGACGCTCTTGAGCTATTTTATGTCGCCTTATCACCCGATCCGCAGCACCCTGGATCGCATCATTGAGCCATTCCTGCGCCCTATCCGGCGCATGCTGCCACCACTCGGAGGCCTGGATTTTAGCCCTCTGGTGCTGGTGATATTGATCCAGGTGGCGGAATGGCTTATAACCCGTATACTTGTGATGCTCGCTTGAAGCAAGGTGGAGTTGTGAATTGATGAAATCGCGCCCATATCACCTGCATGATGGACAAAAAGGGGCTGCCCTGGCAATTCGTGTCACGCCGCGTGCCAGCCGCAATGAGATTGTTGATATCTTAAGTGATGGCACGGTTAAGATCCGCCTGACTGCGCCTCCCGTGGAAGGCAAGGCTAACCTGGCTCTGGTCGAGTTTTTGGCTGAAGTGTTGGAGCTGCCCGCCAACCGGATTGAGATTGTTGCAGGCACGACCGGACGCGATAAGCTGGTATCCGTCCTGGATCTAGACGCTGAAACTGTGCACCAACGTATCCTTAAACGTTTGGCCTGATCCAGTTTTTCTAAAGGGCTGTTGATAACGGATTTCGCATCAAGCCGCTAATCGATGATTGGCGGCTTGATGTTTTCACATTGGAGGTCGGAGCTGGAAAATCAAAATATTCCAATCGATACATACAATATCGAGAAATTAAGCCACACCAAATTTTTGGGCTGAGGGTAAGGACAAGCCGGCTGTGTTCAGGTGCCAGAGGACCTGGTAGGCAGCCTCGCGCACCTCTCCCTCTCCGGCGAAATACAGGTCATAGAGCGGCAGGATCGCATTCTCGGTGCCATGACGTTTGAGGACATTTAAAGCTGCCAGGCGCTGCTCGGTATTGCCATTTTGCAGGGTTTTAAATAACAGGTCCCAGGCGGGTTTACCAGGGGCTACACCTATGCCCAGCTCGCTTGCATACGCGATGAGCCAGGGGGTCTGGGTCAGGGGCGGCATGGGATGTGGAATGCGAGTATTGGATTGGAGCATTTCCTCCAGTGCTTGTTCCGCAGCATTTTTGACCACCCACTGGTTGTCTTCCCGTTGTAGTTTCTGTAATAAGTCGATTGCCCATTTGCTGGCATCCAGCGGTTTGCGTACTCGCCCTAAGCCGGCAACGGCTGCCCTGCGCACCATCAGATCTGGCATTGTGCTGGCTTCTTCCAGCACCGGGTAGCCTTCTTCGGGGTGGTTCGCCAGGGCCTCTGCGGCCGCGTTGCGTAGCTCTTCATCGCCTTGCAAAAGGGCTTTGGCTACAGCTTCCAGCGCAGGCTGGCTACCTATGGCAACCAGAGCCAGGCAAGCCGCCCGGCGTACCTGCAGGGCATCTTTCAATAGACTTTCCAGGATAGGCGCTGCTTTTGTATCTTGTAATGCTCCACAGCCCAGGGCGGCCAGGCGACGTGAGCTTTCGTCTGGATCTTTCAATAATTGTCGGAACAAGATACCTGTCTGTGGGTTGCCAGTCGCGGTGAGAGCTGCCAGGCTGCGGGCACGCAGTTCGTCAGCCAAGTGGTCATTCTGTAAAATATTTGCCAGCTGCCGCAGCAACGCTGTGCGCAGGGGCATGCGCTCTGGCATATCTCTCAGCCAGCGCGCAGCTTCAAGCAAGCCATGCTGTAAGGTGTCAATAGCGGGTGGTGGGGCGATCTCATCCAGCCAGTCGCTCAGGTCCAGCCGCCGAGCTAAATATTTCAAGGTCAGGTGTTTTCCAAGCCATTCTGGCTGGTTCAACAGACTGATGATCTGCTCTGACGGTTGGAAATAACCGGCAGCCAGATAACCGAGCAGCACAGGATGCGCCAGGCGTAACCTGCCACCGGGTTGAGAGCGCAGTATACCTCTTTCCAGCAGAGCAGACAGCACCCGGGGCACTGCGATCCGCTCCTGAGAGACTGGTAAGGTTTGTGTCTCGGTTTCAGGCGTGGAGTCGGCTTCTGTGGATTCACCCTCAATTGCCGTGCCTGACTCTGACGTGGTACTCGAGCCAGGCTCAAAAGCTGCGATGGCAACCCCAGCTTCGCGGTTACTCAGTACAGGTCGGGTAGAGCTCACCATTTGGGCGCATAGAGCTTCCAGGGCAGGGCGGGCCTGGGGAATACCTGTCCCCAGGCGGTTCAGGTAAGCTTCTATGGCATCTTGCGGGCCGGCTCCTTGCGCATCTCCGGCGTAAGCCGCCCATACTTTCAGGGTGAGCTCCAACGGGTTGAGTGGGGTGGTATCGCTGAGTAGCCAGCCATTAAGCACTTCAAATTGTAGATGCTCGCCTGCTTTAGATTCGGGTGTTTTGGCGACGATATGGCGCTGCCAGAGATCGTTCCATTTTTGAATGAAAGCCGCGCGTTGCCGCCTATCCCAGGGGACCATCCCAAAGGGGATCAGATGTAGAGCAGCAAGCCCGGCTGTGCGCCAATCGCATGCCGCAACCAGGCGTGTTTTTGGGTATGTTTTTAGCAGTTCTGCCAGGTAGGCACAAACGCTTTCGGTCCCTGCTTGAGGTAGCTCATCCATCCCATCCACCAGCAAGAGGGCTTTCCCCTCCTGCAAGCAGATGGCGATGAATTTCGCCAGGCGTGGAGCGGTTAGCGGGGAGGCCTGCGCGCTGAGTATCTCGATGAGGGGTTCCAGCGGGTTTTGGGGATTGCGCGGGGGCAGGTTCAAATCGCCGGCATGAAAGTGGAAAGGCGACAGGCCAGCCAGGGAACCTAACTCAGGTGCCTGGCGTGCAGTTTGCACTGCCAGGTATGCCAGGGCTGTGCTCTTGCCGCTGCCGGGTTCGCCCAGCAGAGCCAGATTGGCCCCGTTCTGCATGGCTTCAACTAAAGACAAAGTGGGCGCGCCATACAGCGCTGGCAGCTCCGGCCAGTCTGGCAGGTAGGGCAGCACCTTTTCGGTGATATCCTGGTGAGGTGGAATGGTTTCAGGTTCAAAAGGCGCTGGGGGAGCCAGTAGATGCGGCTCCAGTAAAATTTCATCGAGAGAGAAGAGCGCTTCAGCCAAATGCAAGCTTTGGGCGCGCTGCAGGGTATCGTTGCGGTGGCGGGTCTCCACCCCGGTCTGCATTTCAGCGCGCGCTGCTCGCCAGCGCTCTTTCAGATAGCCGGTAAATGCTCTGAATGCCGGACGCAGGCGGCCGAGAAAAACGAGCAGCAGAAAACCTGCCAGAAATCCCAGCCCGAATGACAACTGGTCCAGTTGCAAATTACGCAAAAAGCTCATATTGCTAGCCGGCGTACAAAATTCGCCCGCACACTTCACAGCGATTGAGTTCTGTGGATGAGCGGGCTGCATGTAACAGTGCGGTGCTCAGGACTGTGCCACAAGCCGAACAATAACGATCGCTGACTTTGGCAACAGCCAGACCTTTGCGCTGGCGGCGGAGCTGCTCGTACAGTTTCAAGTCAGCTTCGGGTATGGTGGCTGCCGCTGCCTGGCGCTCACTACTGGCATGCTCTACCTCATTTTCCAGCCCGCTGCGTTCGGCTTCAAGGGTTTGGCGTAGGTCTGCAAAGGCGCTTTCCGCAGCTTGCAAGCGTTTGGCAGCAGCTTGCTCCGCTTCTTCGCACGTTTCTGCATCCATCATGGCTTCCAGCTGGCGGTCTTCCAGCACGCTCAGGTAGCGTTTGAGCGCCGCAATCTCATTTTGCATATCTTGAAGTTCTTTGGGATTGCGAACTTTGCCGCCATACAGGGTCGATTCGTTTTGCTCGATCTTAAGGCGCTGGTTGCGTACTTCTTCTTCGGCGTGTTTAAGCGCTTTAAGTTTAATTTTTAGTTCTGCTTGTGTATCAGCGTGTTCAGCTGCTGCAAGCTTTCGAGCAGTGTCATCATTCAGGAGGCTCTCGATTTCAGCCAGACGGGCTTGCAGACGATCGATCTGGCTGTCTATTTGTTGCAAGCGAAAGAGTTTAAAAGGCTGACTCATGAAGAAGATTATAGATTTGGTTGCGCATAAAGACAAGGGGCAAAGCCCTTTGCAAACCATAGGGTTAGCTTGCACTTTTGTCATGGTTTGCCAAAAGGCCTGGCGTAAAATATAAACATGCCAATCCGCTCTGGACGTGCGTTTTATTGGATGGTAGCTGGCTTGCTGCTGGGAGCCAGCCTGTTACCTTACATCTATGCAGCGTCCGCGTCTGGGGAGGGCATGCTGTTTGGTGGATTTTTATTTAATCCCATCGATGGCAACTCTTACCTGGCAAAAATGCAGCAAGGCTTGCATGGCTCCTGGACATTTACCCTACCCTATACGGCCGAAAAGGGGACTGGTTCGCTGTTATTCCTTTATTACATTTTCTTGGGGAATCTGGCGCGTTGGAGTGGATTGTCACTATTGTGGGTGTACCATCTGGCGCGCCTGGTGGGTAGCCTGGTGCTCCTGGCAGGATTGTTCCGTTTTATCCAGCGCACCCTGGGCGAAGGTGTCCCTGCGCGCCTGGCCTATCTGGTAGCGGCATTGGGCTCAGGCATGGGTTGGCTGGCGTTGCCCTTGGGGGCTTTTACCGCCGATTTCTGGGTTGCTGAGGCTTACCCCTTCCTTTCTACCTATGCTGCCCCGCATTTTTCAATGGGGTTGGGGCTGTTACTGGTGTTACTTGCCCCGCCCGCAGCACCTGCCCAAGAAGAAGCCTGGCCTTCCAGGGCGCTACGCACGCTCTTGCTGTCTTGCTGCCTGGCTATCATCTCTCCATTTGGTGTCGTTATCGTGCTGGTTGGTCTAGCCTGGCCTGGCCTGAAGGCAATCTTCCCCTTACGCCGGGAGAGCCTTAGAGCAGTTTTGGGTGAGCGCTTGCCTTGGGTATTGTTTGGTGGTGGTCCCTGGTTGCTGTATTATCAATGGGTTACATGGCGCGATCCATTGTTGGCTGGTTGGAATGCCCAAAACCTGACCCCTACACCCCCACTCTGGGATGTGTTTCTGGCTTTCTCACCATTTTTGCTGCTGGCTCTGCCGGGTGTTATCCAGGCTTTACGCATAGAATCTCCAAATATGCGTTGGATTGCGGCCTGGCTGCTACTGGGGATAGTCTTGTTGTATTTGCCAATCGGTTTGCAGCGCCGTTTTATGATGGGCTTATATGTACCGGTGGTGGTACTGGGGGTGTGGCTGCTGAATCGCATGCTACACAGCCACCGGCGCTTGTGGCTGGTAGGGTTGCTCTTATTCATTCTCACCTTGCCTACCAACCTGGTGGTGCTCCTGACAGTGCGCCAAGCTGTGGTTACCCAGGATGAGCAAATCTATTACAGCCAGGCAGAAGCAGACGCATTCCGTTGGATTGCTTCTCAAACTCCACCAGATAGCTTGATACTGGCTTCGCCAGATACAGGACTGCTCTTGCCTGCTCATACTGGCCGGCGTGTGATTTACGGACATCCTTTCGAGACGGTTCAGGCTGAAACGCAACAGGCCGCCGTAGAAGCCTATTTTGCTGCCCCAACCCCAGAATTTCTGGCTGAGCGCCAGGTTGATTATGTCTATTATGGGCCGCGCGAACGGCTGTTAGGTGGTCCCATGCCACAGGGGTTGGCGCTTGTCTATGAAAGCCAGGGAGTGAGCTTATATGCAGCCCCCTGAAAGCAGATTGTTACGTAGTCTATCAATCTATTGGCCTGTGCTTTTCCCACTGGCAATGTTACTGCCCACCCTGTTGGATTTCCCATTTCCCACCTTGGATGGCTCATTCTCTGATTTGGCGGTGTCCCATTACCCGGCTGCAATCACCCTGAAGCAACTACTTGTGGAGTACCACCAAATCCCGTTATGGTCGCCGCACCTGCTCGGCGGCGCGCCGCTGGCCGCCAACCCGCTCTACAGCCTGTATTATCCACCAGCCTGGTTGGCGCTGGTTTTACCCTTGCCAGCCGGCTTCAACCTGCTGGTCATCCTGCATATATGTTGGGGGGCATTGGGTGTGTATCGCCTGCTGCGCGCAGAGGGCTTACGCCGAGAGGCGGCAGCGCTGGGCGCCTTAGGCTTCGCTGCCCTGCCCAAACTTTACGCTCACTATGGCGCCGGGCACCTGACCCTGCTCTATGCAGTCCCCTGGACTCCCTGGCTGCTGCTGGCCTGGAGACAGGGCGGCTTTGAAATCGGGCGTAGTTGGCTGCGATTACGTGCCGGTTCAGGGTTAATCCTGGGCGTGATCTTTCTGGCCGATCCGCGCTGGGCAGCTTATGCCGGGCTGCTGTGGCTGGGCTATGCGTTTTACAGCTTGAAGGAGCTGGAAACGACCCGGGAGCGGATGCGTAACCTGCCTAAAATTGCGACCCAAATTCTGGTAGCTCTGTTGGTTGCTGCCCCACTGGCCTGGCCGCTGCTGGAGTTTACGCGACTTTCCACGCGTGCGCAGCTTACCCCGGCGGAAAACCTGGTTTTAAGTCTTCCACCGGCGCGCTTATTGGGATTGTTATTTCCCTCTCTGGGTGCTGCTCACGAGTTCGAGTTATACCCTGGTGCGGTGATCATCTTGTTGGCGGTGTTAGCTGTGTTTTGGGGGAAGGTACGCCAGCCGGCGGGCTTCTGGCTGCTGGCCGCGCTGTTATCCCAGGCCTGGTCGTTGGGCGAGAATCTGCCACCGATTGCCTGGCTGGCGCAGTTGCCGGGCTTCGACCTTCTGCGCGTACCGCCACGGGCATTGTTTATCACCGGCTTATCTCTGGCATCCCTGGCAGCCTATGCCATTCATCATATATGGGGTGGGAAGGCGCTGCCTGATCTGCCGTTAAACCCGGTGCACCGCCGACTGGGATTGCCCCTGGCAGCGTTGGCATTGTTTGGGGTGCTCCTGGCGGGTGCAACCTGGCTGCTGACCGGCCAATTCGTTCCCAGCCTGGCCTGGGGGGCGGCTTTTTTGACGGTTAGCGCGTTGTGGATAGGTCTGCGCCTGGCAGGCCGTGTGCAGCCCAAGATCTGGTTTCTGGGTTTGGTGGTGGTATGTGTGCTGGATTTTGGAGTGGTAGATCAGACTCTCTTCGCAGCGCGAGCGGCTGAAGAAGTTCTGAGTGAAAAATCTGTGCTGGTGCAGTATCTACAACTGCAATCTGGCCCATTCAGGGTGTACTCACCTTCTTATAGTTTGCCTCAACAAGTCTCTGCTCCCGCCGGGTTGGAGCATGTGGATGGGATTGACCCATTGCAGGTACAGGCTTATGCCAGTTACTTCTCCCGTGCAGCAGGTACATCGCATCCTGCATACAGCGTCACGTTGCCTCCTTTTGCCAGCGGCAATCCGACAACCGATAATCAGCAAGCGGTTCCGGATGCTGCTGCGCTTGGCTTGCTGAATGTGCTCTATGTGGCAGCCGAATATCCTATCTCTACGCCGAGCCTGAACTGGGTGGGCGAGTTCGCGGGCACGCAGCTTTATCGGAATTCCCTGGCATTGCCACGTGCCTGGCTGCAGCCTCTCACCAGCCCCCTGGGGGAAGATATTCAGCCGGTAGCAAATCTGAAATGGACGCCAAATCACATTCGGGTTACGTTGGATGCGCATTTGAATGCGCCAGCCTGGATCGTGTTCTCCGAGATCGCCTATCCTGGCTGGCGAGCGTATGTAAATGGACAGCTAGCGAGCCTGGATGCAGCGCAAGGACTGCTGCGCGCAGTGCACCTGGAAGCTGGTGCTCAGGTGATCGAGCTGCGCTTTCAACCATCCAGCATTTATGGCGGACTTGGCCTGGGCTTGCTGGGATTGGCATTGGTGATGCTGCTGACCAGGTGGCCCAAATGAATCTACCCAATCCGGTCACTCAATCGGAACGCCGCTGGGTTCTTAAATTAGCCCTGGTGCTTGTTGTATTTACCTTGCTTCCTTATCTGTTGGCCTATGCCTATCAGGGCGAAAGCTGGCGTTTTACGGGTTTCTTGATTGCTGTAGAAGATGGGAACTCCTATATTGCAAAGATGCTTGGGGGAACTTATGGAGCCTGGTTATTTCGTACTCCATACACCACGATTGCACAACGCGGTATATTTCTCTACCCCATCTACTTGTTATTGGGAAAGCTGGCATCTCCTCCCGGTGTGCACGAACAACTGGTGGCGCTCTTTCATCTCTTTCGCATCCTGGCCGCGTTGTTGATGACCCTGGCTACCTATGATTTCATCGCTTGTTTTGTGCGCTCGGTGAATATTCGTCGGTTTGCTACACTGCTGGCGCTTTTAGGCGGTGGCTTAGGGTGGGTGCTTACCGTACAGGGGCATTCCGAGTGGTTGGGATCGCTGCCTCTGGAGTACTATTCCCCAGAGACTTTTGGCTTTCTCAGTTTGTTTGGTTTGCCCCATCTGGCGCTGGCGCGTGCCTTGCTCTTATGGGGGCTGGCGATCCTGCTGCATGCCGTTTTTGATCCTCGAGCGGGTTGGGTGCAACCGGGGTTGCGCATAGGTTTATTGTGGTTGTTGTGCGGACTATCCCAACCAATGACTGGTATGTTGGCGCTCACGCTGGCGGGCTGGTATGTGCTTACATTGGGGGTCTGGTATAAGCTGGCTCCCGCACCGGTGAATTGGGTAAATTGGCAGCGACTGTTTAAATTAGTGATCCTGGCAGGCGTGTTCTCGATACCTCTGGCTGGATACAACCTGTACACCATGCTTTCGGATCCATTCCTGCAGGCCTGGACGGTTCAAAACTGGCTGCCATCCCCCCATCCAGTGCATTACTTACTGGCTTATGGTCTGGTAATTCCTTATGCCTGGGTTGGTTGGAAAGCACTTCGGCAATCGATTCCTGAATGGGCTGTTTTCACCATAACCTGGATATTGATTCTTCCCATTCTGGCATACCTACCCTTCAATCTACAGCGCCGTCTGGTGGAGGGCGGGTGGGTGTTGCTGGTTGTACTGGCTGCGCTTGGACTGGAGAAAATATTGGCAAAACCGCCTCTGCATGCGTCTCCTGGCAGGAGATTGTGGGTACAACTGCCTCTGTTCTTGGCCTTTCCTTCTACGGTGATCTTATTCGCCGGTGCAGTACTGACAGCCATCCAACAAAAACAACCAATTTTCCAGCCTGTAGATGAAGTGATATTGTTTAACCGCCTGGCAACCGAGGCACTACCTGGACAGGTTATGCTGGCTGATTATCCCACTGGCAATGCACTGCCTGCCTGGGCGCCATTGCGAGTAGTGATTGGTCATGGTCCCGAAACGATTGGTCTTGCCGAATTGCGACCTCAGGTGACGCGCTTCTACGAAGCCGGGACCAATGATATGGAGCGACAGGCGCTATTACAAAATCAAACTGTGGATTATGTATTCTGGGGACCTCACGAACAAGCTTTGGGTGGCATTCATGCGTGGGATCCATCCTTGGCTGGTTATCTAGCTCCCTGGATGACTGAAGGAAAATATGCTGTATACAGGGTATTGAATCCCGTAACTGCCAGCGAGGTTTCTCCATGAGACCGCAAAAATACATAAAACTTATAGTGCCTGGCTTCACAGCCTTATCGGTGATCGTGATCTTGATTTATTTGACCATTAAAAGCTATCCCGGTATCGAACTACTTCCCCAGGCGATATTATTCTTACTGCTGGTAGTAACCACTACCTTAATGGGTGTGCCGCTGGGTGGTGGTATGGCTTCACTATTGCCAATGGCGGTTGTTGCGACCTATCTGTCACTCGGCCTGGTGCCGGCGGGTTGGATAGCGTTGTTAGGTGAATTAATTTCCGAGGCATTAGAGCCGCTATTCCAGAACGGAGAGACTATGGCGCGCCCTAAAGGACGCCTGGAGCACGCCACGCGCCTGGCGACGAACATTACCATACAACCTGCTTCGATTTTAATTGCCGGTGCTTTGTATCAGCAGATCGGTGGTTCGCGATCCCTGATGACCATTACAACGCAATTGCTGATCCCCTTAGTCGTGTTAGGTTTGACTTATCTACTGGTTAGCTATTTGGGGGCAGGATTTTTCTTTGCCGGGCGCGGTCGTGAATGGCTGGAATCCTATCTAAGTGATGTTCCCCGCATGCTGACCTATGAAGGACTGCCTTTATTCTTTGCTCCATGGGTGGCTTTGGTGGTAGGTCGCATGGGCAGTGCCTCGCTGGGGGTATTGGTGTTGGGCCTGGTAGGTTTTGCCTGGGTGGCACGCAACCTGGCCTTTGCTCGCCAGCGTCTTGAGAGGCGTGTGCGGGAGCTGGATGTGCTACAGGAAGTAGGTCGCGCCCTTAGCACAAACTTGAATCTGGAAGATTTGCTGCAAGCGATTTATACCCAGGTTGCCGGTTTGATGCCAGCCAACTATTTCTATATCTCTCTATATGATCCAGACCTGGATGAAGTGTCATTCCCCTTTGTAATCGAAGACGGGCAACGCACATCCATATCCAAGCGCCGTATGGGGGCTGGCCTTACCGAGCATGTCCTGCGTACGGGACAGCCTTTACTCAGTCGAACCAATACAGCAGTGATCCGCCAGCAGCTCGGTTTGCCGCCAGCCAAGCGCCCCGCAGCTTCCTGGTTAGGGGTACCCGTTATCGTGGGTAACCAAACGATAGGTGTAATTGCTTTGCAATCCTACGAAGCCCGCAACCTTTATGATGAAGACCATCAAAATGTGCTGGCTGCCGTGGCCTCGCAAGCTGGGATTGCTATTCAAAATGCGCGCCTGTTCTCGCGCACGGATCGAGATCTGAACCTGCGTTTTCGTCAGCTCGATTCAGTCCTGAAAGCTGCTCAGGATGGCATGCTGCTGCTTGATCGTCAATATAAAGTTGTGCTATCGAACCGCGCTGCTGCCGAGTGTTTGGACCTGGCTCAGCTATCCCTGATGGGGCTGGGCCTAGAACAGGATAGCGCCACACAAACACAGTTGTTGGCAGAACGCCTGGGCTATACTGCTGGTAAGCTGGATGAAGATATCGCTGCCCTTCTGGCTGGCGTTGCGGAGTATCAACGCCAGATGGTTAGTCTACCCCTGGCTCCAGGGGTGGCGATGGAGCGAACCTTGCTACCGGTGCGCGAGCGCGATGGTACAGTATCTGGCTGGTTGTTTGTTTTGCATGATCGTACCCAGGAAGTCCGTCTGGCAGCCATGCAAGAAGATATGGTCGAAATGATGGTTCATGATCTGCGCTCACCCCTGGCGATCATTCAAGGCGGTTTGGAAGTCATCGAACAGGATATTAATCGCAATCCTGCCAACCAGCCCATGCTGGTGCTCGCCCCACTGAAACGCAGCACTCAGCGCATGCTGCGCCTGGTGAACGATATGCTGGAGATTCACCGCTTGGAGGAAGGCGAATTGGTGTTACAAACCAGCCGCGTGCCTGTACGGCCTTTCCTGGAGGAGATCGCCAGCCAATATACCTCACTGGTCGAGGAAGCCAAAATCAGTCTGCTGATCGAAGCACCATCTGATCTCCCCGCGCTATTTGTGGACGTTGAGCATACGGGGCGGGTGTTGCATAATTTGCTGGATAACGCAATTAAATTCACACCGGATGCGGGCAGCATCACCCTGGCTGCCCAACAAGAACCAACACTGAACGGCGATTTTGTGCGCCTGACTGTGCAGGATACTGGTGCAGGCATCCCCTCCAGCGCGCAGGCAGATATATTTCACAAATATCGCCAATTGGAAGGCGCTCTCGGGCGCCGGCGGGGCAGTGGCCTGGGCTTGTATTATTGCCGGTTAGTCCTGGAAGCACATGGGGGTAAAATTTGGGTAGAAAGCCCTCCTGGACAGGGAGCAAGCTTCCATCTCCTTCTACCAGCACTTGTTGAAGCGCATGTGGCATAAAAAACCCCAGGATCTATACAGCCTTATTCTCCTGATTGTTCCGTTTTTAATCTTGGCTCCGGTCATTTTCACCGTCAAAGCTCTGTTTTGGGGTACCCCGGGGTTGCAGTTTATCCCCTGGCAGGCTTACGCCTGGGAGACGCTGCTGGGCGGTGAGATGCCCTTGTGGAATCCCTGGCTGGGTATGGGAGCGCCCTTAGCTGCTAATTATCAATCTGCTTTGTTCTACCCACTTAACTGGCTGGGCCTGGCCGCCTACGCCCTGGGGGGTGTGGCTGCACTGGCCTGGCTGCAGGCGCCTCTGGCTGCCTTGCACCTGGGCTGGGCCGGGTTGGGCATGGCTCGCCTGGCGCGGCGCCTGGGCATGGATGCATTACCTCAGGTGGTCAGTGGGCTGGCGTTTGCCTCAGGTAGCTATGTGGTCGCGCGCTTACACTTCTTGAGTATCACTTACACGGTCGCCTGGCTGCCCTGGGTGCTGTTGGGAGTTTACTCTCTGGTGCGGCAACGCGACAACCGGCGCGCCTGGTTGGGTCTGGTTGCCAGCCTGGGGATGATGTTGCTTGCCGGGCATGCCCAGCTTTCCTGGTATACCTTGTTGCTGGCAGGTCTGTGGGCGGGGTGGTGGGGCTGGCACGTACTCCCGGCGCTGGCAGGTTGGCGAACGCGTCTGGCAGCTGTGGGAGCAGCCTGGTTGAAGCTTGGCGCGGCGGGAGTGTTGGCGCTGCTGCTCGGCGCCGTCCAGCTTATACCGACCGCCGAGTATCTCTTACAGTCGCAGCGTTCCCAGGCTGTGGATTTTGAGACGGGTCTGGATTATTCTTTCTGGCCCTGGCATTTTCTGACCTTGCTGGCGCCGGGTATATTTGGCAGTCCTGCGCAAGGTGATTACTGGGGGTTTGCCAACTACTGGGAGGATGCCATCTATATCGGCCTGCTGCCGGCCTTGTTGGCGCTGGGTGTTCTCATCCGCCGTATCTCACACCATCCCTCCGCGGAGCAACGCTCCACCATTGTTTTCTTACGCTGGCTGCTGCCGGTGACCATCTTGTTGGCTCTGGGCGAAAACACACCTGTTTTCCCCTGGCTGTACCAACACATACCTTCCTTTGAAATGTTTAACGCACCCACGCGCTGGATGATCTGGCTGGTAGTAGGCCTGGTTTTGCTGGCGGGTTTGGGCGCGCAGCGCTGGCGCAGGCCTACCGGGCGCGGTCTGTACTGGACACGCCTGGCGACGATGGGCGCTGTGGCAGTCAGCCTGGGCGCTGGGCTGGGCTGGCTACTGCTCAAGGATATTAATTCCACGTTCCTGCGGGCAACAGCTCTAACTGGCCTGTGGGGCGTGCTGGCAGGCGGGCTGAGCCTGGTGGCCCCGCCAGAGCCAGGAAACGGGGCGGCATCTAAACCGCAGCCGCATTGGTGGAGCTGGGCAGTGATCCTGGTCGTAAGTATCGATCTTCTCATTGCCGGATGGGGGTTGAATCCGGGGATCGATTTAAACTTCTATCGCAAGCCAGCGTTTGTGGCGGGCGAAGCGCGTAGGTTGCTCAGCGACGGGCGATTGTACATTCCCCTGGAAGATGAACGCCAGATCAAGTACGAGCGCTTTTTGCGCTTCGACACATTCCATATTGAGGAAGACTGGCTCATTTTACGGGATATGCTGTTGCCGAATCTTGGCATGTTGGAGGAGATTCGCTCGGCTAATAATTTCGATCCGCTGGTTCCCGGGAATTACGCCACCTATATTGCTTTGCTGGAATCATCTATGGGCGATCTCCGGCAAAATTTACTGAACCGTATGGCGGTGCGCGTAGTAGAAGAAGTGGATTCTAGTACGTCATTGGGGATCGGGTTTACGAAGAATGAGACAGCCCTGGGACGTGTACGCTGGGCGCCCTGCGCCGAGCCAGTTGTCTCTGCTGAGCAGATTTGGGAACGCCTGAGCGACCCGGCTTTGGATCCAGCCCAAACGGTGATCTTGGAATCGCCGGCGGAAATCTCTACTGGCTGCCAGCCGGCAGCGCAGGCTTCAGCTAACCTGTTGTCTGAGACCAGCAGTGATTTAATAATTCGGGTCCAGGCCCCGGTGGCTGGCTGGTTGGTGGTGGCGGATACCTGGTACCCTGGCTGGCAGGCGACCCTGGATGGTCGGCCAGTCCCGCTCCTGCGTGCAGATGGACTGTTTAAGGCAGTGCAGGTTCCAGCAGGGGAACACAACATTATTATAAGTTACCAGCCGGCCAGCTTCAAGGTTGGAGCGCTGCTCAGCCTAATTGCCTGGCTGGGGTTGGGTCTGGCAGCGCTCCGTTTGGCACCTTACCAAGCATGAAACGACCATCCTTTTGGACACGCCTGGCGCATCCAGCCGTTGTGGTTCTTTTTACTCAGCTCATCTTGCTGGCCTGGGTGATCGCTGCCGCGGGCGGCGACCCGTTGAGTCTGGCGCGCCTGGGCACGCATTACTCTGCGAATATCCCGTTGGATGCCGGAGGCGTCCCTTTGGAGATCGAAGGCTATGACGGGCAGTTCAATTACTATATCGGGCGTGACCCTCGCCCGCAGGTAGCTGCTCCCTATCTGGATGTACCGGCCTACCGCTACCAGCGCATCCTGCTGCCGCTGCTGGGCTTCTTGTTCTCGGGTGGGAATGAAGCGCTCCTGGCCTGGATCTTGCCGGTTTTACTGCTTCTGGCGCACACCCTCGGTACCTGGGCGGTTGCTGAATTGATGCATGAGTACGGGGTCAGTCGCTGGTATGCGCTGAGCTATGGATTGTTCGCCGGTTTTTCCCTGGCTCTGCGACTGGACCTGGCTGAACCGCTGGCGTATGCCCTGGTCGCTCTGGCGCTGCTGGCAGGAGTGCGCCATCGCCTGCCACTCAGCTGGGGATTTTATGCTCTGGCGTTGTTTGCTCGCGAGGTGACGCTGCCCTTTGTGGTTGCCCAATTGCTGGCGGAACTTTTCCAGCGCCGCTGGCGTCAGGTTGCTGGTTTAGCAATTTTTGCCTTGCTACCTTTTGGACTGTTTCAGCTCTGGCTGTGGCAGGTTTTTGGGCAGCCGGGTCTCGGCTCGGGCGGAGCGATGGCAACATCTTTTGAGTGGATCCCCTATATGGGGTTGTGGCGGATCGGTCTTTACAGCCCGCTATATCTCCTCGCGATGGGGGTAGTTTTTGTCCCGGCGTTCGTAATCCCTTCCGCTTGGGGTATCTGGCAGGCTTTTGTAAAATGGACAAATCGTGACCGAAATGTGTTAGTATTGGGGCTATTCCTGAACGCTTTGTCCATTGCGGTGTTACCGTTTTCGACATTTCGGGAAACCGGAGGTCTGATTCGTTTTGCCTGCGGCTTGGTTTTATCAGTATTGCTCTATGCTGCCCGTTACCGGCAGTTGCGCATTCTGCGCTATAGCTTTTTTTGGTTGGTTCTGAGCATTTTCTTGTTTAAAAGCTGAATCCTTCACCACGTATTACACTGCCGCCATCTGAAAAGATACATAATTAGGGAGTTAATCATGACGGATATCCAGAATTTCACCCAGCGCATGGTTGAGAACATAGAAAAAGTGATTGTCGGCAAACACGCCACAGTCGAGCTGGCGGTGATTGGCTTGCTGTGCCAGGGGCATCTACTGATCGAAGACGTGCCTGGAGTAGGCAAGACCATGCTGGCGCGCAGCCTCGCTCGCTCCTTGGGCTGCCAGTTCAGCCGCATTCAATTCACCCCCGATATGCTGCCCAGCGATGTCACGGGTGTGTCGATCTTTAACCAGGTAACGCGTGAATTCGAATTCCGCCCTGGCCCGGTGATGGCCCAAATTGTGCTCTCAGATGAAATCAACCGCGCCACGCCCAAGACCCAGGCAGCCTTGCTGGAGGCCATGGAAGAACGCCAGATGACCGTGGATGGGGTGACGCACATCTTGCCGCGCCCGTTCATGGTGCTGGCTACCCAAAATCCGATCGAATACGAAGGTACTTTCCCCCTTCCGGAGGCGCAGGTGGATCGCTTTTTGTTGCGCATACGACTGGGTTATCCCAGTACGGAAGATGAAATGCAAGTACTTGATCGCCAGCAGTTCCGCCACCCGTTTGAGACCCTGGGGCAGGTGGTAGAGGTGGATGAGCTGCTTGCCATGCAGGAGCAGGTCAAACAGATCTATGTTTCTCAGGCTTTGAAGCGCTACATTGTTGACCTGGTGAACCAGACTCGCCAGCACAGCGAGGTGTACCTGGGAGCCAGCCCGCGCGGTAGTCTGGCGCTATACCGCTCGGCACAAGCGCGCGCGGCTATATTAGGGCGGGAATATGTGTTGCCGGACGATCTCAAAGCTCTGGCAGTTCCCACCCTGGCGCACCGTGTGATTTTAGGCCCTGGCGCCCGACTGCGCGACCTGACTGCGGAGCAGGTGGTAGATGAGATCCTGCACAGCGTGCCTGTACCCGGTGGTGATCCTTTAGGAAAATCCGCCGTCCAACCCGTAGCCAGCGAGGCATAGCATGAATTTTGCCCAGCGTGTGGTGGTGCTGCTGTTCGCAGTCAGCCTGCTGGCAGGCGTGCTGACCGGGCAGCAGCTTTACTACCGCCTGACGTATCTCTGGGGCCTGTTGCTGTTATTTAGCTGGCTGATGTCCAGGCAGGCGTTGAGGGGCATCCAGCTCACGCGCCGGGCGCGCAGCCTGCGCTCGCAGGTGGGGCAGGTATATGAGGAGCGCTTCGAGATCCGTAATCCTGGGCGCTTGCCGCGCCTGTGGATCGAGATCCGTGACGAATCCGAAATTCCCAGCTCTGGCGGATCGCATGTCCTGACCCTGGTAGGCGGGCGTGAAAGCCGTTCGTATATGGCCCGTACCCGCCTTAGCGAGCGCGGGGTTTTCCCCCTTGGCCCGACTGTGCTGGCGTCGGGCGATTTATTTGGTTTGTTTCCCACCACGCGTAGCTTCGAGAGCCAGGAAACGCTGCTGGTCTATCCCATGCTTTTCGATGTCCGCCATTTCCCTAGCCCGGCAGGTTTGCTGCCCGGAGGGGAAGCTTTACGTCGCCGCACCATGCAGATCACTTCAAACGCTTCGGGTGTGCGCGAGTATGCCCCAGGCGACCCGCTCAACCGCATCCATTGGCTGAGCACTGCCCGGCGCAACCGTTTTATGGTCAAAGAATTTGAGCTGGACCCGCTGGCGGAAGTGTGGATTTTCGTGGATGGTTTTCGTGCAGCGCATGCTTCCCTACCGCGCACAGAAGAGGAAATTGATCCACGGGACATGTGGCGCCGGCGCGGTCCTTTTAAATTACCTCCGTCGACCATCGAATATGCCGTCAGTATTGCCGGCTCGCTGGCGCGCTATTATTTACAGCGCGGGAGGTCGGTTGGGCTGGTGAGCGCGGGGCATAATCTGCTGGTGCTGCCTTCAGATCGCGGCGGGCGCCAGCTTGGTAAGATATTGGAAACCCTGGCGATGCTCCAGGCGGATGGTCCGCTGCCCTTGCCCGGGCAAGTGGAAGCCCAGGCGCGCTACCTGCCACGTGGTAGCACGGTGGTGCTGATCACCCCCAGCACTTCTGAAAGTGTGGTCAAAGCCGCCGATTTGCTTCTGCGGCGCGGCTTGCGTCCTGTAGGTGTGCTGCTCGACCCTTCTACTTTCGGTGGCTATTTCAGCAGCGACCCCATATTAAACTCCTTACAATTTTTGGGTATCCCGGTGGTCAAGATCACCAACGGGGACGATCTGGGTGAGACCCTGTCGGAAGCCAGCCGCTCGCAGAAACTGCACTGAGCATTTATTCCCAATAAACTTCAATATGCATATCGCGCCGGGCGACTTCAGCCATGAAGCGGCTGGCGGGAATGGCTGTTTCCACCGCTTGCGCTCCGGGCGGGACCTCGCGCCGCGCCTGAAAGCCCATCATAATGGCGCAGTGAAAGCCTGTCAGGCGCTCCATGGCAGTGAAGCCGGCGGCTTCGTCGTAGTAATCCCACAGGTCCACCCGCACCTGTGCCGGGCGCCCGTCTTTGGTGCCCTTGCCGATGGCGCGCATCACGCCAATATCGCGCGGCCTGGGGGAATACAGCCTGGGCTCCAGCAGGGCATGGTACACCTGGCGTGGAATGATGTTTTGACCGTTGACCGTGATGGCTTGCTCGCTGAATAATCCCAGGGTTTTGAAAGCCCGCAGCCACTCGAAATGCCCCGGGTAGCGCAGCACTTTGTTTTCGTAGGTTTGCAGGCGGCCCTCATAGGTCCAGGGAGCGGTGGAAGTGCCGCCGGAAGTGACATCCGCTTCCAGGATGCCCAGGCCGGGGAATTCAATTCTCTCCGGCTCGGAGAGGGTGGGCACGCGCGCGATTTTGCCCTCCCGGATGAAGACCGCCTCGCCATCCATCTCATTGGTCAGCCCGTTGATATGGAAAGTCAGCTCATAATTCCAGGGTGGGATGGGTTTCTGGGGCAGCCCGGCATCGTAGATGTAAATATCGCGGGCTTCATCCAGCAGTTCGATCACATACGCCCCCAGGGTGTTGACCATCCCCGGACCCATCCCGCAATCCGGCACCAGGCTGATCCCTGCCTGGCGCGCCTCCTCGTCCAGGGCCAGTTGGGTGAGCACCACATCCGTGTTGCCGCCCAGGTCGCACAGGCTGGTTTGGGTTTCGATGGCGGCGCGGGTGATTTCCAGGTTGAAGTAGTATGGCACCGCGCTCAGGGCTACGTCGGCTGGCCCCAGCGCCTGGCGCAGGCCGGCAGGGTCATTCACGTCCAGCTCCAACGCCTCGACCAGGGGTTTTCCGATCAATTGATTCAAGCGCTTAGCGGCTTTTTGCGCCTGCACCGGGTTCGCATCAGCCAGGATGATGCGCCCGGCCTCGCCAAAGCGCGCCAGGTCATAGGCCGCCGCCGCGCCCTGGCGCCCGGCGCCTAGGATGGTATAGGTAAAGGGTGGGTGGATGGTCATAGCGTGCCTCCTGCTGGATAGGTTACAGGGGACTATTATACGCTGCCGGCAGGAATTCCGCCCCGGTTGATTATATTCGTAACAAAATTCGCAGGGCGGCCTGCAAGGCGGCGATATCGTTGGGGGAGTTGTAGGCCTGGATCGAGATGCGCAGGAACTTGCGCCCGTTCCACTCGGTGAGCGGGACTTCGATGCGATAATCATCGCACAGGCGGGTTTTGAGCCAGGCCAGGTCTGTCTCTGGCGGCAAGGGGGCAATCGCCATCTGCGCATACAAATCTGAGTCAAGCGGGTAGAGCGGTGGGATACCTACTAGCTCGCTCAGCTCAGCCAGCGCCTGGCGCAGCAGGCTGTTGCAATCCCGGCGCACTCGCTCCCAGTCGTGCTCTGCCATGAACTGGATAGCTGCCGGGACGCTGAGATACGCAGCCGGGTCGCGCGTCCCGGTCCAGCCCAGGTAGTCCAGGAAGGTCGAGCCCGAGGTTGTCTCGGGTGTGGCGTGATAGCCCCAGCTCACCACTAGCGGCTCCACCAGGGGCTGCACCTCCGGGCGTGCGTACAGGAAACCAGCCCCTTTGGGCGCCAGCATCCACTTATGGCAGTTGCCGGTATACCAGTCCGTGCCAAGCGCCTCCAGGTCAAGCGGGATTTGCCCAGGGGCATGCGCGCCGTCCACCAGGGTGAGGATGCCTGCCTGGCGCGCCCGGGGGCAGATCGCTTCTACCGGCAGGCGCAGGGCGGTGGGCGAGGTGATATGGCTCAAATAGATCAGCCGGGTGCGCGCGGTCACCCCCTGCCAGAACTGCTCGGCGATCTCCTCAGCCGAGCCAGCCGGCAGGGGAATGTGCTGGCGGAGATAGCTGGCGCCGGTCTTCTGGCAGATGTATTCCCAGATGTAATCGCAGGCGCCATACTCGTGGTCGCTGGTCAGGATCTCGTCGCCAGGCCCCAGCCTCAGCGAGCGGGCGATGATATTCACCCCGTGCGTGGCATTGGGGACGAAAGCCAGGTTTTCGGCGGCAGTATGGATATAGTTCGCCAGCGCCTCCCGCGCCTCGCATTCCAGCCCGCCTATCTCGCGCCCCAGGAATTTCACCGGCTGGCGCTCCAGCCGGCGCTGCCATTCTTGATAGATTTCAAATACAGGTTTGGGGCAGGCGCCAAACGAGCCGTGGTTGAGGAAAATAATTTCGGGATTTAGCAGGAAGAGGTCTCTGAAGGAGTTTTGCATGCCGCCAATTATATGCCCGGCGGATGGTTTGGGGGCTTAAAAGGAGCGAAGCGGTGATATGTGTGTTTCCGATTGTAGAGAAAATCCACTTCGCCCTGTTGATAAGAATATCTTCTAGTGCCCGGCGATGATCCGCTCGGTCTCAGAGACCATCTCGCCGCGCCGGTAAGTATCCAGCGCCTGGTGGATGTCGGTCTCGCCGGTCAGGATCACTTCCAGGCCCATCTCGTTCAGGTGTTTGAAGGCATTGCGGCACATGCTCCCGGCGATCACCACCTGGCAATCGCTGAGCATACGGAAGATCGGCTGGTGGTGCCCGCACTCTTCGGCGATCTGGGTCTTCACGCGCTGCTCGAACTGTGGAGCGGGGTTTTGATCTTCCAGGTGGGCGACCATGAGTAGATTGGCCTCCCCTAAATGATGGTGGATGGTCTGGCTATCGTTGGACGGGAATGCTACTTTTTTCATCTGTGTTCTCACCTTTCTTGGCAAAGTATATCAGGATTGCCTGGATTAAAAATCTTCCGCATGTCACATAAAACTGCGCCGATGCTCACATGTAGGTCGATCTGTCCAGGTCGACTACCTGGATCTATGGCAAAATTCATTTTCCCTGGAACAGCGTAACTCCTAAGACAAAAAAGTTTGGCGAGGGAAACGCCAAACTTTTTAAAAGGCAGAAAACCAATCCTACGGATTTAGATGCTGAAGAAAAAGCTCCACCAGGTAGGGTGGTCGGCAGGTAGCGGCGGGCAGCCGGTGTAATCCAGGAAGCACATCTCAACTCCCAGGCTGTCGGTGTAGGCCCAGAAGTTAGCCGTGGCGTACCCGGCAGCGAGAAAAGTCAGGACGGCAGCGGCGAGTAAGACCGGCAGGGCGACCTTCAGAGAGCGGGTCTCGGTAAAGTAATGATAGGCTGTGATCCCCAGGCTCAGGATCAGGGTGCAGAAAAAGATAAACGGGGTTTTATAGCTGGTCGTTATTTCGTCGAATAGAAATACATACGAAAGCGGGATCAATGTGATGAAGGGAAGTTCAATCAGCGTATGGAATTTTAACGTCGCCAGGATCACCACCGCGATAGCAGCATAAAACAAGACCAGGCCCTGATTACCCGAGAGGGGCGGGTTAGGAAAGCCCTCTGCCGTACTTGCCAGCGCCAGCATCCATAACGGCGCCAATACCGCCATCGTTTTAAGCCACGGCAGGCGGTCTGACACGCGCACCACGTTACGACTTTCGGATATTTCCATGGGAAAAACCTTTCCTGTAAACTCAATTACGCCGTGAGTACATCCTCATCATACGGAAAAAAGGATGAGGAGTCAACTATCCGGATGACCAGCCCAGTTCTGGTGCGATGAATATAGAATCGGGTTACAATAATTTTGACGGATTAACGATTTCAACCAAGGATAGCAAACCATGAAACGCAACCAATCCAGTGTCTCAGCCCAGGGGATCGCTGTGGTGCGCGCCATCGAATCGGCCAAGCCGGAAGGTGAGCGCATCGTTTATGACCCGTACGCTCGCCAGATGGTACCCGGCTGGATGTACAACCTGGTCAAATTCTTCTACGACCTGGGCTACGGCGATAAGCGCGGCCCGGGGGTGATGGAGTTCCTGATCGCACGCGATCGCTACATCGATGACTTCCTGCAACAGTGCCTGGATGAAGGGATCAAACAACTGGTGATCCTGGGCGCCGGGCTGGACTCGCGCCCTTACCGCTTCCCACAGCTCAAATCCGGGGTCAAGATCTTCGAAGTGGACCACCCCGCCAGCCAGGCGACCAAGCTGGGAAAGCTCAATCAGATCTTCAGCACCGTTCCTGACCATGTCACTTTT
>Ga0105107_10000465_pt1 | contig 25548 bp, 15 predicted proteins | sample PPLLaktember2015_6_FD_79335 | JGI IMG/M metagenome (GOLD analysis project Ga0105107, IMG submission 79335) | Freshwater sediment microbial communities from Prairie Pothole Lake near Jamestown, North Dakota, USA - PPLs Lake P8 Core (1) Depth... | ecosystem: Environmental > Aquatic > Freshwater >... | reverse complement strand
CACCACGTCGAGGTCGCCATCCCCGTCCAAATCGCCAAGGCCCAACCCTTCAAATTCCCGAGATGAGATGTCTTTTCGGGTCCATACACCACCGGCTGCCTGGCAATATACCCCGGTCCAATATCTGTTTCGCCCGACCACATCGAGGAAGCCATTGTTGTCGATATCTCCGACGGAGACGTCATGCGCCACCTCGATTCCGATTTCGTGCAGCGTCCATGAGTCCGTTGTTGCGGGAAATCCCGGAAGCGGGTTTTCGTACCAGCAAATCGTGGATGCATGTTCGGTCCCTATCGGAATCACTACGTCAAGGTCTCCATCTCCGTCGATGTCGGCAAGTCGCATCTCCGTCGTGTAGGTCCCCTGGTCGATAGAAAACTTCTCCCAGTCCGGGTACCTGTACCAGGAAAGGCCTGCAAGCGGGTCAGTTGCGCTCGCAGCGCAAATGTCCGCGAACCCATCGCCATCAATATCGCCAAGGGCTTTACATGATGCAGCAGGCATTCCGGAGGCATCCACGATCGTGTGTTCGAACAGAAGATCTGCCACTTCAGCTGAACGCAAGATCCCTTGAAAAAAAATATTGACACTAAACACCAGAACCGTCAGGGCCGCCGTTCTTCCATGAGAAAGGATGTTCTGAAGGGCATGATTTGTTGAGATGGGCATCTCGATGTGCACAGGACCTCCTGCAACAGCTTTTGGCGACCTCGCTGGTGCGTTCGAGGAGGTACCTGAGTAATCGCCACGTGAGAAACACCATTATGGAAAGAACAGTTGAAGACCAGGAATACCGTGCCCCTGGTTGTCGGAATTCACGAGGCCGGGGGCACCTGTGCTAACCGACATCAGATGACATTGGTTCCGGAATCGGCGCTGAACGAACCCCATCCAGCGTTGATTATTTTTCATCGATTCTGCCGTGCCAGTCTCAGCTGAGCCATACTCTGGGTGGAATCAGGAACGGGAACGTTATCGGAGGGACTCTTGTTAGGTTCAGTATTAAATCCACTACAGAGGGAGTCATCGATGAAACAGTTATGTTACCGGTTGGCGGTGGCAGTTTTTTTTGCACTTGCTTTTCATAGCACGAGCAATGCTCAGGCTATCCCTAATGGGGGGTTCGAAACTTGGGCTGGAGCGGACCCGGCCGGTTGGTCGACCACCAACGACGACCCGCTTTTCGTCAATGTCACGAAATCCACTGACGCGCATTCCGGGTCGGCGGCAGTTCGCGGCGAAGTCAAGTCCATCGGATCCGGGTTTAGTTTCCCCCCTGGGCTCCTCACTGAGCCGGCGTTCGCCCTCAACTCCCGGCCCGCAGCCATTCAGGGATGGTACAAGACTTCGTTGTTGGGGGGGGATGTTGTCTACATCGTTGTGGCCATAACGAAGGCGGATACCGCCATCGGAGGAACGGGCATCACCATCAACACATCCTCCAGCGTGTACCAGCAATTCTCTTCGAACATAGTCGTTCTTTCGGAAGAAACGCCCGACAGCGCAGTCATCTCTGTCCAGATTTCCGGATCTGCGGGCTTGCCCAACGTCGGATCATACTTCATCCTGGATGATTTGGCCTGGGGAGCGGCAACTGCGGTGGGCTCATCTGACAACACCCTACCCGATCGATTCGCTCTCGAGCAAAACTATCCTAACCCCTTTAACCCGACGACCACAATTAAGTATCAATTGCCCGCCCAGGGCGGGGTCGACGGAAATGCCGCCAACAACGTCAGGTTGGTGGTTTACGATATGCTCGGCCGGGAAGTGGCTGTCCTGGTAGATGCGAAGCAGGGCCCGGGCAACTACGAAGCGAAATGGAATGCGTCAGGTGCAGCGAGCGGAGTATATCTCTACCGTCTCAACGTCTATTCCGGAGGATCGCAGGCACCATCCTTCGTGCAATCAAAATTGATGACGCTCGTGCGCTAGTCTACTCGCCGGCGGATTAGGCGACGATGAGAGAGTAGTGATGAGAGCATGGAGATGAGAGAATAGGCTAGTCGAAACCTGAGATAATGATGTTACCCGAGGCCCTTCCGGAACGAAGGGCCTCTGCATTTTATGCCGGGACGCCGCCCCGGAGATGACTAGGGGTTTGACCCCGATGACAAGGGGTCTGATCCCGAAGAATGCACGGGCAACGGAACCGGCTCCGTCCTGTCACTGTTAGGATAGGTGAATACCGCCTGCCGGATTCTCCGGCGTCGACGAGATGAGGAGTACCAATGTTGCAGCGCCCAGCAGAACACATTATTTGTTGTTGTTTCTATCGTCTTAAGGGCCGGTATGGCCGTGTGCTGCCGTAGGTGACATTCAAGAAAACGACGATACCCGAGGCCCTTCCGGAATGAAGGGCCTCTGCATTTCTATGCCGGGATCTCCTCCGGGAGGACCCGGGGAAGGATGGCAATCATGAAAAACTCCATGGTGGACCTGAGCGCTCTTCGATTCAACCAGATCTGCATCCTATCGCTTGTGTTGCTCGGATTCGTACTTAACCAGCCGGCGCTCCCCGCAGGGGTGGCTCTTGTCCTGCTTGCTGGTTCGATCATGCCTGAACTGGCACTGTTCAAACTGATATATCGACACGTGATAAAGCCACTGGGATTGATGCGGCCTCATACTGTGATAGAGTCACCAGCGCCGCATGAGTTCGCGCAGATGCTGGGGGGGACAGTGCTTGCGGTCGGAAGCGGAATTCTCTTTTCAGGGCATGGAGTCGCCGGGTGGTCTGTGGCTTGGTGCGTTGTCTTCCTGGCGGCCGCGAACCTGTTCTTTGGATTCTGTGCCGGTTGCTTCGTTTACTACCAACTCGGAAGGTTCGGCGTTCCGGGATTCCATCCGCGCTCAAGTGAGGAATAACATTGCATGGACATCTCAATCGGAGGCCGGGTCGTCATCGCGATCGTGTTGCTGGGGGGATTTGTTCTCGCTTCCCGGCTTGTCTCTGTCGTGATCACCCGACATCTGAGGATCCTCTCGGGGAACAGAATCGATGCGCGCCCCGGCTGCCCTGAGCTGCTGTACTTCTGGACGAACGAGTGCACGCTCTGCAAACCCCAGGAACTGCAAATCGCTCAAGCCAGGCGCATCCTTGAACGATCGGGAGTGAAAGTCCGTGTTCGAAGGATTAACGCGCATGAAGATGCAGCACTGGTCCACTCCATGGGAGTCATGACTGTGCCGACTACTGTCGTTCTGGATCAAGAAGGGAAGGTCTCCGCCTGGAATCCTGGATTGACGTCTGCCCGCAGGATTGTGCACCAGCTGGGAGGAGTTGCAGGTCAGGGATCCCAGGTCATGGGAACAGCAGTGGGTTGAGCGGACTGGCCGCGAGCTCCCCGGGTTTCTGCCCGGGATGGAAGACCTCCATATCGACACGGCGGTATTCGCTGTCCGGTTGCATCAGCCGGGTACCATCGGCAAAGTAGATAACGGTCATGACCTCACGCATCCATGGGTTGTCGTTTGCGTGTGCCGAATGCACGGTCCAGCCTGAATGAAATGTGGCGTCGCCGGCTCTGAGCGCATGGTCTACCACGGGAAGCGACTGACTCTCAATGAGTCTTTGGAACTGTTCGTGGGATTCGCTGGAGATTGAGATATCCAGCAGAGAACCCTTAAGGTGGGAACCCGCGGCGAAGCTCATGGTCCCCGATTCACGGGGAGCATCCACCAGGGGCATCCACATGGTAATGGTGTGCATGGTATCCAGCGGCCAGTAGAACTGATCTTGATGCCAGGGTGTAGCCGGCCCTCCGGAGGGCTTGAAAAGGGCCTGGTCATGGTAGAGTCGCACGCCACGGACTCCCATGAGGGCGGCAGCAATTCCCGCGAAACGGCGCGCGAAGACGTACGCCTTGAGTGCCTCATCGCGCAGCCAGAGGTTGGTTACCTGCCCGAAGTACTTGCCGTATTTCCGGGCTGCACCTTGATCATCTTTCTCATTGAATTTATCGCTGACCGCTCTTTGGATAAGGGGGCGGAATGCCGCTACTTCATCCGCAGAGGCAATCTCCCGAAGCAAGACGAAGCCGTCACGCCTGTAACTGGCGATCCGCTCATCGCTGAGGGTGTATTCCGTGTCGAGTGCGCGGGAGGGTGTCAGTTCCGTAGCCTTCACAGTGTGGTCTCCCTCGATAGGTCACAAAGCTCTGAATTCGGAGCGCCCTGGAATCCGCTGAAGGTGTTGAGCAACTCTCCATTGTCATATAACACCGGGCAGTCATAGGCGGTTCCGCTCACCGGTCATCAACCGGCGCCCAGCGAATCGTCACAATCCCGGAGGACATCCCGCGTTCTCAAGGCGCAGCTGCTGACTGATACTTCTGTACGAATTCCATCGCAAGGTTGAACTGGTCGAAGTTGTTGACCGCCGCCGTCAGGACCAGCAGGCCGGCAAGCACCAGCACGACAGGGCGGAGCCGGGTGCGCGTGCTTAGGGCCGCGACCATGACGAGCACCGGCAGAAAGTGCATCGCGGCGAGGAAAGTCTCTCTGCCGTACTGCATGTGCAACGCTACCTGTCCCAAGAGGCTGACCCACAACACAATTCTGACGCGGACATGTTCACGCATTACCAATAGATTCCAGATCCCGAGGACGAGCAGGGCACTCCACACGCATGCCGCAATACTCCCAGGCAGGCTGCCGAACGGACTATACAGATATTGAACCGACATCGTATCCTCGAAGGCGCCTTCCGATATGCGAATCGCAGGCATAACGACAGTGGAGAGCAGCATCGACTCCAGCGCTTCCAGCCGTGCTTCCAATGTCCGAAGAGCATACACCTGTTCCTCGGTATGCCCAAGGAAGAATCCCGTGGTCGGGAATATATATTTCTGAACGGTCCAGAGCACAACCACAAGGCACAGGGCATTCGCGGTAATTTGAAACGATCGCCGCCACTTGTTGCTGACAAACGTTGAAGTAATCCCTGCTATCCAGTTGGTGACCGTGAAGCTCAGTGTGAGAGCACTCGCCATAATGTGCCATCGTTCGCGGACAGGTCTTCGTTCACTGAGTGCGGCAATCACCAATGACAGGAGGATACTCAGCGATCCGCAGACATAGGTTTCCGGAATGACAAACCAGAATACCGCCGCGGAGCTTGAAGCGGCAAGCAGAGCGAAGACAGTGGCGTCGGGCTTCCTGCACCCGAGGATTCTCAAAAGGATGAACAACGTGCCCATCCAGATCGCAGCGAGGATGCCGAGAAACAGCTGCGCTGCGACGAGCGGATCCGCCGCGACCGTCATCCGAATGAAGAACACGGGCACAAAGGTGAGGAGCGAAAAGATGGGATGAACCTCGCTGCGGTAATGATAGCTCAGCCGGTCAGTCATATTCTGAAATACTCGCGAGACATCTGCATCGAACCAGAAGTTTCTTCTGCCCAAATCATACATGCCGGGATCAATCGACCGCGCAGTAAGGAACACTGCGATGCCGGCAGCGGCACAAAGAATCGAGATGATCGTGAGATCGCCGATATGTGCTTGCGAGAACAGCCGGACTCGCGAAATGATTTTCGTGTTTTGCGGCCGGAAACGAGGATTCACAAGTCTTCTCCGCGTTGTGCGCAACGGTGTGTACTTCGGGATGAGTGCCCCGGGCCCTACTCTTTCACTCCCCCTGCCATGATCCCGCTGATGTAGTATTTCTGGAGCGCAAGGAAAACCAGCATCACCGGGAGGACGGTCATCACGGATCCGGCCATCATGAGCTCGGTATCTTGCACGTGCTCGCCCGAGAGGCTCGCAAGCGCCACGGGGAGTGTGTACATCGAATCATCAGTCATGATAATCAACGGCCAGAGAAAATCGTTCCAGGTCCCCATGAAGGTAAAGATCGCGAGCGTGATGAGGATGGGCTTGCAGAGCGGAAGAATGACCGACCAGTAGATGCGGAAATCCCCGGCTCCGTCCATTCTCGCGGCTTCGATCAGGCTGTCGGGAATTGAAAGCGCGAACTGGCGGATGAGAAAGATACCGAAAATGCTTGCCAGCCCCGGGATGATGACGCCGAAATACGTATTGACGAGCCCCATTTTGTTGAGCATGAGGAACAGCGGAAGCATTGTCACCTGCGCAGGTATCACCATGGAGGCAATGAGCAACTTGAAGAGTTTCTCCCGGCCCGCAAAACGGTACTTCGCGAACGCATATCCCGCCATGGAGTTGACCATCAACGAGATCCCTGTCACGCTCAGCGAAAGCAGTGCACTGTTGACGACATAGTGCGTGATGTTCAGCCGCGTGAAGAGCTCCACATACTGCTGCAATGTCGGGTTCGCCGGAACGAAGGGCGGAGGAAACGTACTCGCCTCACCACCGGCCATGAACGAAGCGGAGACCATCCAGAACAGGGGCGCCATCGTAACGACAGCCAACAGAAGCAGCACGCCGTGAAGCCCTATGGATCTCACGATGCGCATCAGCCGGCCCTCCGCCGCTGTAGTCTCGTCTGTACCACGGAGGCGAGGAGGATGAACAGGAACAACACAAATGCAATCGCGGCGGCGTAACCCATACTCCACCACCGGAATCCCTGCTGGTACATAAGCATAACAATGCTCAGCGTGCTGTTCAGCGGTCCCCCCTGGGTCATCACATACGGCTCCGCAAAGAACTGGAAATACCCGATCATCGTGATGATGGTGATGAACATCGTCGTCGGCGCCAGGAGCGGCAGCGTAATTCTACGGAAACACTCCCAGGATCCCGCGCCGTCAATGTTTGCCGCTTCGTACAATGATTCAGGAATATTCTGAAGACCGGCGATGAATATGATCATGTTATAGCCGAAATTCTTCCAGACAGCCAGGATGATCATTGCCGGCATGGCCCAGTTCGGGTCCCCCAGCCAGTCGATGGGATTGATGCCGACAAGCCCGAGTGCGTAGTTCAACAAACCGAAGCGCGGGTGGTAGACAAAGCGCCAGACCACTGCCACCGCCACTAGCGTGGTCACGACCGGGGCAAAATAGACGAACCGGAAGACCGGCTTCCACCGGACCATTTTCGCATTCAAGAGGAGGGCCGCACCGAGAGAAACGGCTATGGAAAGCGGACCGCCCGCCAGAAGAAAGTAGAGGGTGTTTTTCAGGGCCTTCCAGAAGAGCGGATCTCCGGCGATCTGCAGATAGTTGCGCAGTCCGACAAACCGTGCAACCGAAAAGTTACCAAGCGCATAGATATCGAAATCGGTGAAGCTGAGAAGGAGGGCGGCAAGGACGGGCACAAAAAAGAAGAGTCCTATCGCCGTCAGAGCCGGCGCCAGGAAGAGCACAAGCGCATATGGTCTACGATCACTCACCGAAGATCAGCCAGCGCCGTTTTTCGAGTATCACGTCCACATCCCGGTCCAGCCGGGCAAGAATTTCGGGTACGGGCGTCTTCCCCACCGACCCTACTTCGGCGTAGTCCTGCACCTTCATGGCTATCTGCTCCCACTGCGGAATCGCAGGCGGTGAGGCTAGCGCGCCGAGCTGGATCCGGAAAGCATGCAGATACGGGTCGGATGTCAAAAGTGTGTCCTCCCAGACTTCTTTGCGCGCCGGGAGATTGCCGGTGATCCGGTAGAACTCCCGCTGCTGAGGGGTATCTGAAAGATACTCGATCAGCTTCCAGACGGCATCCTTGTCAGAGGTCGCCCTCGCCATGGCAAGACTCGACCCTCCTGCCAGAGACACACCGGTACCGCCGGGTCCCGGAGCGGGAAGCGGTGCGGTCATCCAACGATCCCGCATCTCCGGCGGAAGGCGCCGGCGGAACTCGCCGACGTTCCACGGACCGGTGATGTACATTGCAAAGAAACCCTCGGCGAATCCCTGGTAGACATTGCTGACCTGGGTGACCCCTATCGGCGCCAGCTTTTCGGCAAAGAAGCTGCAGTAGAATTCAAAAGCGTCACGGAAAAGCGAGTCACTGAATGCTCCCCTCGTGTTCTGTTCCTTCAGAAATGAAGCTCCCCTTTGCAGCGCCAGGATTGTCGGCGGTGCCCACTCGTTGGTGGGAAGCAAAATCGCAAAGGCCCGCCTTCCCTCGCGGACGGCGGCCTGTTTGAGCTTTCGCGCCAAGTCCTTCCACTCATCCCATGTGGCCGGAGGCTGGACGTACCCCGCGTCGGCACAGAGATCCTTTCGGTAGAACAGGACCCTCGTGTCCACGTACCAGGGTATTCCAACGATCGCACTGTCGGCTCGGTTAGTCGCCCACACACCCGGGAAGAACGAGAGCTCGCTGACAACGCGAGAGGTGTTGATCCACGGGCGCAGGTCCTCGATCGCCCCAAGAACCTGGAACTCCGGGATCCAGGTGTTTCCCAGCTGAAAAAGGTCGGGCATTGAATTACCCGCGTACGAGGTCAACAGTTTTTCGTGTGCGGCGGTCCAGGGAAGTGATTGCACCTTCACGGTGATCCCGGGATTCCGTCGCTCGAATTCCGGCATGAGCTGACGGATGTTATCCCCCTCTGCCCCGAGCGCCCAAAAACGGATGACGGTCTTCTCCGGAGAATGGCCTTCGCATGCATAGAAGACGGCGGTAAGGCACAACAGCAGGCAGACCGGATATGCTCGCCGCAAAAGCTTGTTCATCGGTACGTAAACTCCACCTGTGTGGGCAATGCCTTCAAGATAATTTCACGACTTTCAGGGACCGGCACCGGCCTGCCATTGACCTCCACGCCGCGGAGCTTCCCCGCGAGCGGGGAGGTAATGAGCAGTCTATGATGCGTAGCGTCAAAGCTGCCTGATATAGTAGCGATCACCCTGTCCCCGCTTTTCCGCAACGTGTAGCTGATCGTTCCGTGATACGTGGGAAGCCGCTTAACCCCGACGCCGGCAGGGTCGAGGATCCACCAGTCGGGAATCCCGGCGCACAGGACGTGAGCTGAATCTCGTTCGCGATCGTACAGGAACATCGTGAGCACCGACCGGATGAAATCAGATCCCACCCATGTGTGCGGCATGTCGCCGATATATTTCGGGGTCGCCGGATCCCGCCACACGACCTCGGCCCAGTGATTCCATGCCGGGGGCCGGCGATCGTTGAGAAGGAATTGCATCAGATCAGCCGCACGCTCCTTCTCCCCCAGAAGGACTAATGATCCAATGATACGGGCCTCGTATGGCGTGTAATTGGCGAACCAGGCATCGGCCTTCCGCTTCTGGAAGAACCCGTAGTACCGGTCGAACGTATTGTGCAACTGTGGTTCCGGTATCGCTCCGAGTTCTCCGCCAGGCATGAGTCCGATCGTCGTCGACGTCGCGTCAAAATCGCCAAGCTCCACACAACCGGGGATGTAGTCGACACCCGTGGTGTGCATCGCCAGACGCATCGATGCATAGAGATCCTGACGGAAATCATCCCGTTCATCAGCAAACTCCCGGCTCAAAGCGCTTTCGCCGAGGGCTTCCGCAATCGCCGTGGCGTCTTTCAACCCCCGCAGAACAAAGAAGCAATCCCAGTACGAATGCCGCGGGACGTCAGCGTACCCCTCATGACTGATGGACTCCGGCACCAGACCGAAACAGGCCCGTTGCTCCGGTGTCCCGGTGCGGTACACGTCCGTCTTCCGCTCAGCGCGGAGAGATTGGATGTAGCGGACTGCCTTGGTCACCCCCTCAAACTTCCCCCGCAGCCAGGCCGTGTCCTTTGAGAAGAGGAAGTACTGCCGTATCGCATAGATGAATTCCCCGTGGCTGTCATGTTCGGGCACGGGGTCCGATCCCCGGGCATCGATGACACACGGGATTTTCCCACTCGCGAATTGCCCCCGCGCGTACCAATCGATGAACTCCCGCACCTCCTCTTGATGTCCGAGCCGGAGCAGGGCGGCACAGGTCAATGATCCGTCGCGAATCCACGAACGCTCGTAGCTCCGCGAACCGGGCTGGATTCCGGGACCATCTCGATTTATGAAAATGTACGCGAGATTCGATTTAAGTGTCCGCGCGACATCCTGCGCGGAAGGAGGCAGGGAAAACTCTACCCTGTCAAGACTCCCCTCCCATGCCTTTACGCTCGCCTGCATCATCTCGTCAAACCGCGGCATCACAGAAGGGCCCCGGCCATGGAAAGGGATGATTACGTGCACTTCCTTTGTCTCACCCCGGTCGAGACGAAAATCATACGAGAGCCCCGCCGACGCATGGCCGGAGTGATCGCACACTTGCTGCGCGCGTGGCAATTCGCCTCGTGCGAGATATTCAGTAATGTCCCCCCCGTCAAACTCAAGAGCGCCGAATCCGGCCGGCGCCGTCATAGGGATTACTGTGGTGCTGTCCACGAAGACCACACCGTCCCGAAAAGAAATAGTGTCGACACGCGCTGTCCCACCTTGAATGTTCAAGAATTGCCAGGGCGGGTTGACCTGGAATGGCCGGACCGCCAAAAACAATTTCCCATCCAGCTTGTTCACGTTGGTTGTCAGCGCATACCGGATGCCGAGCAACGAATGCCCGCGCACTTCGCTTGCAACAGCTTCGACCGTCAATGCCACCGCGCCTCTGTAAGTCCACGTGACAGCAGGGATGGGCAAGTAGCCGTCGCGAAGGGAGGGCCTTGTGCTGACGTCGCTCCAGGTTACCAGCTTCCCGTCGATGAAGAGAAAAGGCTCAAGGGAAAAACGGAGGCGGTCCACTTCAATCTGACCTTGCTCGTTGATCAGTGCCTCTTTGGTGTCCCCGCTTACTCCGAGCACGGTCCAGTACGATTGCTGGTCAAGAAAGTACTTTGGAAAATATCCCGGAAGCGCCTCTCCCGCGATTGTCCGGTACAGACTGTTGGCTGATGAAGAGAAGGAAGGGTCTTTGATTTCCAATTTGTGAATGAACGCACCCCTGTCGCGGCTGTCGCCGCGTGTGCTCAACTTCAGGAATCTCCCCTCCGCCTCGCCACAGGAGATGTACGCACGCCCCGGCTTCCCGCGCCGGACCCCATAGACGAGATTCCATTCAATTCCATCATCCGATGTAAGAATGTCATAGGAGCGTGCGTAATCTGCGCTGTCCCAGTCGATCACAGCCCCTCCTACCTCCTTTGTGCGATGGAAGTCGATAACCAGGGAATCGGGAGCGGCACCTGCGGCCCAGGAGGTCAGAACAGTTCCGGCGGCGTCAATCCGGCCGTTGCCGCTCCTGATGACGGCCACTGAGACAGCACTCTCCTCCACCGGCTCGAACCGGAAATTGTCGATCCAGACTCTCCCCTTCCCACCGGTTCCGGCTGACACGACGAACTGGAGAGCGTGCACATGACTGAGGTTTTTCCCCGGCGCTGGTCCCCACGCAAAGCTGAGATGCCGTTTCTTGATCCGCTGTTTCGTCCACTCTGTCGGATACGTGACATTTATTTTCTTTAACCAGTGAACGTTTTCATACTCGTCGATGACTTTAAACTCGAAGTTGTTGACCGGGGTTTCTCCCCGGAGATCAAACGTGAATTGATAGTTAGAAGGGAGATTGATGCTAAACGGTTTCTCCGCGATCACATAGCCGGCCCCTCCGGTCAGATCGAATTCCATCACCAAGCATTTTCCGGACTTCACCTCGGCGGTTTCCAGTCTGAGTGCCGCCCCGTCGGAGACAACGGCTTTCCAGCCGGAGAGCGTCGAAAAATCATCCAGTACGACTGACCCGGAATCTGTCTGAGGAAGGGCGGAAAAAAAGATGGCAAGGAGGAAGGGAAAAGGGAATATCATGCCAGAGTCCTTAATACGGGAGCCATGCTCCGGTGAACCCCGCACGCTTCAATCCGCTCGCGATGTATGGATTCTTCTTCATAGTCTCCCAAACGAAGCCATTTCGGAGGTTCTCGATCATGACGGCAATCGGCCCCTGATCTATTCCGATATAATCCTGATCATACCACCCCGCCGGGGTCTCCGGAGTAACGAAGGTCATATTGAACGCATCCGCAAACCCGAACTCCCGGAAGAGACGGTCCGCATGGCGGTTCCGCATTGCCTTGAGCGCGGGAATGCAGATTTCCGGCGAGAATGCCACGGATCCAGCCGCAGCCGTAGGGGCTATGGTCCCGTCATCATTGACCCAGTCCACCGAGACCCCCCGGGCTGCATATGTCTGGAACCTTCGCTCCCGTCCCTCGACTTGAAGAACTGCATCGCGGGGACCGTCGCACGCCGTCAGCCCCCAGATGCTGTCCGAATAGCCGGCGAATCCGGCCGGATTCGAAATTGCATACGACCTTTGTGAAGCAGTTGCCCGCCGGGAATTTTCGAAGTAGTCGATGCCCCTGGAGCGCACATACGAGTCTTGGATCCCCCGGAAGTCAATCCAGCAATGGGAGTACTGGTGCCCGAAGAGGGGGCCAAAGCTAATGAACTCAGACCCCCGGTACTCCGCCCAGAGATATGTCGATGTGTAGTGATTCCACGACTCCTCCGGGATTGCGTAGGTCGGTGAACCAAGAGCAAGAATGTATAGGATCATCGACTCATCGTATCCGGTCCACGTATCCCTCACGAACCCACTTTCGGGATACCAGCCAAGCCGGATGCCCGTAGAGCCGTCAGTTGCCCAGACCCAGTCGACCCGGCGATAGAGACTGTCGGCCAGCGACCGTATCACCCCCTCCGGCGGATCTCCGGTATCGAAGTAGCTCTGACAGAAAAGTACGCCGGCCATGAGCAGGCCCGTGTCGATAGTGGAGAGTTCACAATTCCAGACACGATGCCCGGTCTTCATCGACACGAAGTGATAGAAGAGACCGCGGTAACCTGCCGTCCCGGCTGATCGATCGCCCTGAGGGAGCGTCCAGAGGAACTCCAGCACATTCCGGACGTGCCGCGCTGCCTCCGCGCGGGGTATCAATCCCCTCTCCACCGCAATGGGATAACAGGTCAGCGCATACCCGACCGCCGCTACGCTCGAGGGTGATGCGGATGGCCATCGGTCAGGGGTCAGACCGGTCGTGGAATCAGCGGTCTTCAGGAAGAACTGCAGCGTGCGTGTCTGCAGCGTATCGAGGAAAGGATCCCATCGGGGGGAATTCGCAACGGTGAGTGTTTCTATCCCGCCGCAATGAAGGGACAGGACTAGTAAGAATACGAACCCACCTATCGCGAGCCGTCGTGTGTGCACCATGCTAATGGAGGGTCAAGGGTGTCAGTAATTGTCTACTCAGTCACGGGAAAATCATCAATGTCAGCGAGTGCGTTTTCTTCGGACCGACATGCAACCACCACACTTTGCGCCTGGTGGCATTCCGTTCTATTTCACAACCACCATCTGCTTCACATCGGTGAATTCGCCGGCGATAAGCCGACAGATATAGACACCGCTCGAGAGGCCGGCCGCATCCCACGTTACGGCGTAACTCCCTGGCTCTTTCTTTTCGTCTACGAGCACCGCGACCTCGCGACCTAACATATCGTACACGCGAAGACTGGTGATTTGCGGTGCCGCAACTGAGTATCGGATGGTCGTATTCGGATTGAACGGATTGGGGTAGTTCTGCTCGAGCGCCCACTGCAGGGGGATGTATTGTTCCTCGACGGGCACCGAGACCACTGTTGTGAAGCCGGCGGCGGACAATCCCCGCTGTATCTCCGGCGCGGTCATATAACGTGACCAGAGAGATCCGGTCCTGAAGTTCTCGATCATAAGCGCGATCGGGCCCTGGTCGATTCCGATGACGTCGGCGCCCCACCAGCTCGCCTTGAGGTTGAACGCATCGGTAAATCCGTACAGAGTCCAAATATTCGTCCTGTATTGCTGATACAGATTACGCAGCGTGGGAAGAGAGATCTCCGGGGTGAACGGCATGGACCCCCCAGCAGCCGTGGGCGCAATGGTCCCATCGTCAGTCGTGCCGGGTCCGGGCGCCCCGCGGGCACTGTAGCCCAGGTATCCTGTCCCGTTCGGACCGTCACACGCCGTCAGCCCCCACACAAGAGCGCCGTACCCGGTAAACCCTCCCGGGTTCGCAATGCAGTAGGCCTGCTGGGCAAGCGTGGCACGCCGGGTGTTCTCTGCATACGTGATGCCCCTGGCGGTCATAAACGCGTCAGCGATACCTCTGAAATCCACCCAGCAGTGCGTATACTGATGACCGAAGAGAGGAGGAAAGCCGAGAAAGGAATAGCCGTACTGGTTTGCGAACCAATTGTACCCGCTCGTCCATGCGCCCCATGCACTGCCGGGAATGGCATGCGCAGGTGCTCCCATTGCCAGTATGTACAAAATCATTGCCTCGCAGTACCCTGTCCATCGATACGGCAGAAAACCGGACCCCGGCTTCCACCCGTGGGTCAGAGAAACACCGCCATTGCACATCCAGTCCCATTCGACCCTGGCGTAGACTGAATCAGCGAGCTCGCGGATTCGCGTCTCGACGGGGTCTGTACCGTTAAAGAATTGGCGCGCGTCCAAGATTCCCGCCAACAACAACCCGGTGTCGATCGACGAAAGTTCGGGATCCCAGCTGACCATGCGTGTCGCCGTGGTCATGTCGAGAAAATGGTAGAAGAAACCGCGGTAGCCCATCGTCCCCGAAACTGCAGTCCCCTGCGGACCTTCCCAGAATGTTTGCAGAGTCCTGAGCACGCGATCTCGCGCCGCCGCACGGGGAATCCATCCGTGATCGGCCCCCACATGGATCGCCGAAAGGCCGAAGCCGACAGCGGCGATGCTTGCAGGCGAACCACGCTGGCTGCGATCACGGATCAGGCCATTCGAGGGATTTGCCTCATACCAGAAATAATCGATTGCCGCCCGCTGCACGTAGTCCATGAAAGCCCCGTCGTTGAGGAACGCCGCGGGCGCGATGGCAACGGTGTCCGAGGGGGGACCCTCCACTGCTCCGCCCCCAACCGCACGAACATAATACCAGTAGGTCTGTCCGTTGCTCACCGTGACATCCGCCCAGCCCGAGAGCGGAGCAGCGGCAGTCGTCAGACGGGTAAATGGACCCGCGGTTTGCGTGGCGCGGTAAATATGATAGCCATCCGCCAGCTGTACCGAATCCGGTTCCCAGTGCAGGAGCACGCTCTGATCGCCGCCCCGGGCGACCAGCCCCCGCACGGTAACAGGGGCAAGGGTGCTCTGTTCCCCGACGAGGAGAACGTAGTCAAACCAGATCGTGTGCTGTACATTGTCTGCGGCCCGTTGGCTGAACCAGAAGTCCTTGAACTGCTCGAGCAGAAACGAACCGTATGGCTTGAAGGCATCGAGGGGAATACTGATCCGCTGCCATGTCGCCGTGTCAGGGTCAAGCCCCTGCGGCAGGTATGTCGCCAGGTTTACGATGGAGGATTTTTGATTTGTGGTGCTTTCCAGACTGATCCAGGGAAGCTTTGCCGTATCGATGATCGCCGGGCCATTGAACATCAAGATCAACGAATCGTATTTCGAGGCATCACGCGCCATCCAGGCCGGACTGGACACGTAGAGACCCCAGAGGGCCCCGGGGCCGGATGTCCATTGCAGGAGACCGCACTGCGTCCCTGAGAAAGCGCGTCCGGAGACAATCGGAAGCTTGTCGTTCGCCGAGCCTGCGAGCGTCAGTAGACTGCTGCCCTGGCGTGTGCCGAATGATGCGTCGTAGTACCCCGTGCCGGCTGCATCGTCCTCGTCAAATACGACAATCGGCGGCGTCGATTGCGCCTGACACGGAGATACCTGGATCCCGGTCGCACCGAGAGCCGCCATGAGGGCAAAACCGAACGCGCGCATCTGTTCCGGAAAATTCGAATCCGCGAATTTGTTCATCGCCAAGGTTTCCCCATCGTGACGACCACACGGTGATCGGTTTCCGGAGGAAAGACCGGGAGTAAGACGCCCCGGCTCCGGGAAGTTATGTGCACAGTCACACCATCGATCTCAAGAGCAGACACCCCGGCGATCATTTTGGAGGGATTCCTTACCTCGATATCATAGAGGGCTCCGCGAAACTTCCTGCGCACACGGAAAACCTTCCAGGTGGGCATGATGCACGGATCAATGAGCAAACCCTCGGTGGTCGGCCTGATCCCGAGAATGCCTTCCATAGCGACCCGGAAGAGCCACGCCGCAGAGCCGGTGTACCATGTCCATCCGCCACGACCATAGTGCGGAGAATCCGGTCCATCAATATTTCCCGGAGTGACATACGGCTCGGCGAAGTACTCATCCGGCTTCCTTCCGCGTACAATGGGATTTATTTTGGAGAAGAGGCGGTACGCCATTTCGCCGCGCCCGATTTTGCCTGCTGCGAGCACTGCCCATGTGGCGGCATGCGTATAAACTCCGCCGTTTTCCCGCACACCCGGCGCATACCTGGAGAGATACCCGATGTTTGCGTCCGGCGTCTGGTATGCGGGGACAAGCAGGAGAGGACCCGCCTTGTGTTCAAGGTATCGTTCAACGGCGTCCATCACTTGCCCGGCGCGTGTTTCGTCCGCCACGTCGGCAATCACCGCCCAGGTCTGGGCATTCAGATAAATCATGCCTTCCTTGTTCTCTTTACTGCCGAGTTTCTCACCGGAGTCCTTCGTCGCGCGCCAGTACCACTCGCCGTCCCATCCTTCCTGATTGAGTGCTTCACGGATCAGGTCTGCCCGTCCACGGTATTCCACAGAACGGTTTCTCTCGCCCAGCCGGACCGCGATATCCGAGAAATCGAGAAGTATCCTGTGAAGGAAATGTCCCAGCCACACCGATTCCCCCTTCATATCGAGGCCCACCGCACTCAGTCCGTCATTCCAGTCTCCCGCCCCGATCAGAGGCAAACCGCGCGGACTTCTTTTTGCCCAGACGCGGTCGATCGCCCGGTGACAATGCTCGAACAGAGTTGCCGGTGCGCTGTCATCAAGAAACGGCTCCCTGTCCCGGAGAACTGCTACCTCACCGGTCTCCGCGATGTAGTTGGCAGCGACGAATGGGAGCCAGAGCAAATTGTCGCTCATGTCATTGTGAAGACCGACCTCCGTGATGGGATGCCACCAGTGGTACACGGAGCCATCTTTGAACTGATGCCTCGCATGCAGGAGTATCTGATCCCGTGTTCGCGCAGGGTCGATGGGAAGGAACACCTGGGAATCCTGCAGCTGGTCGCGGAACCCGTAGGCCCCGCCCGTCTGATAGTAGGCCGTCCTCCCCCAGATCCTCCCTGAGATTGCCTGGTATTTCAACCAATAGTTGACCATGAGGTCTAGTGCGGGATCCGGCGTAGTCACAGACGTGGTACCGAGAAGAGTCTCCCAGCGCTGGCCGACTGCTGCGAGAGCTCCCTTTGCCGACTCCTGAGATTGATATTTTTGAGCAATGTCCCGTGCTTGCTCAAGAGAACCTGCGGCTCCGAGCGTGAAGCAGACCACCCGTTCCTCACCGGGTCGCAGTACGAAGTTTGCCCTGAGACTCGCGATCGGATCGAGCCATTTCCCCGATCGGCCCGCGAGGGAGGTGCCCATGACGCCCCGGGGCCGCTGGATGGAACCGTAGCGCCCGAGAAAGGTTTCCTTATCGGTGTCGAAGGAGTTCGGGGGCAGGCTGCAGCCGTGAAAACCGACGTAGTTCCAGCTGGCATTCCAGTGTCCCCGCGCCGTGGGAATTTCCCAGAGACGCTTCCTGGCCAGGATCGCTTGCGCGTCCCGGTCGAACTCCGTCTCGATGAACGTCCGGTGGAATTCGCGATGCCAATCCGGCGCAACACCAAGGCACCACTCCAGGTAGGTTGTCAGACGCAACCGCCGGGTCCGCTTCGACGTGTTTTTCAGCTCGAGTATCCAGACTTCACAGGGTTCATCATTGGGGACAAAAATAGTGAACACGCTCCGGATGCCGAAGTTGCGCGATTCGATGATTGAGTATCCGAAACCGTGACGGCAGCGGTACTCAGAGGGCTCGGCCGCGACGGGCTTCCATCCCGCCGACCAGCAATGGCCGGCCTCGTCTGTGAGATAAATGTATTTCCCCCAGTCGTCCCGCAACAGGTCCTGTTCCCACCTGGTCAGCCGGTTGAGCTGTGCGTCGGTCCGCCAGCTGTACCCGCTGCCACCCTGTGAAAACGTGAGGCCGTAGTCACCATTGCTGATGACGTTGATCCATGGCCGCGGCGTGCGCGGATCTGTTATGACGTACTCCCGTCCGTCCGGAGAGAAGTAACCGTATTTTCCTGGAAAGAGATTTTGTTCAGGCATGGCGAACTCGCTTGAAAGAAAAGATCACCCGCACTTCCGGGATCGCCCTGCGGGCGACCCCGGCGCCAACATACTTCGAGGCTCAGAACGCGAATCCCAGCGTCACTCGCTGTACACCACCGAGGCGGAGGTGGTCGGCCCAGCTGTAGTCAACCCGGAAATCGTTGCCCAAACCGTCCCAGACGACTCCCGCACCAAACGTGAGACCAAAATCGCTGTCTGTCTGGAAGAGTCCTGCGTATCCGGCGCGAAGAGCAAACACCTCTCGATAAAACCATTCCGCCCCCAGGTTGATCGCGGGACTGTTGTCGCTGGGGTTTATTGCCTCCACGGCCACGTCAAGAACGTTCCCGTTGTCGATACGCAAGGGGTATCCCAGGCCGACCCTGAAAACAATCGGCAGGGCGAATTGATCGGTCACGAGGGAAGCGGGCAGGCTCGCGTTGTCACCGTATCTTGACTCATCCAGGTCGTACCGCACACGCAGGTCGGTCCCGTCGAATGCTCCCTTGGTCCCGAAATTCACGAGACTGGCGCCGATACGCAGGCCATCCTCCGAGAGACGGTACAGTGTACCCAGGTTGACGGAGAAGAGACCGATGCTGCTGTGCCATATCCGTTCGGTGGCGTAGTTCACCTGGATCCCGCAGCTGAACCTGTCGGTGATCATCATCCCGAAGCCGGCACCGATCAGGAGGTCCGTCACTGAATAACGCTCACCGGTCCCCATTGGTTGTTCCACGGTTCGCACATCAATATCACCGGAAGAGAGATGCGTGACGGCAACGGCCACAGTGCTCCGCTCTCCGAGGTGGAGCGCCGCGATGGCATGGTTCAACACGATGTCGCCGAACCAGATGTTGTGGGTGAATTGCAGTTCCGACTGGAACAGTGAACCGAGTGCGGCGGGGTTGTAGTACGCAGACATCGCCTCCGCTGAGGAGGTCACCCCCACGCCTCCCATTGCCGAGGACCGCGCGCTCGGCTCAATGAGTGTGAATTGTCCCACCGTTGTGCCCGTCTTGGTCTGACCTGTGGCGGCCGACCAGATCAACAGGAGTGCCGCGGCATTCAGTATGGTTCGTGTCATCGCATCACCTCACGATCGCAAACTTGCCGATGAACTCATCGAAGCCGGCGGCCTCGACATGGAAAAGATACAGACCCGGTGCGACGTCGAGATTGTCCTTCGTGCGGAGGTTCCACGGGATCATGGAATCCGTGGACCCATCATGATAGAGTGTCTGCACGAGATAGCCGGCCACTGTGTAGATCCTGATGGTGGCACCGACGGGGATTCCCCGGATTTCCATCCGCCGTTCGCCTCTCCCGGTAACGGCATACCGTTCCGGCTCGAAACTCGCGGCCCCCATGTACGGGTTCGGCACCACGTACGGCTTTGACGAATAGTCCGTGGCAGCCGTGCCGGCATCGACACGCTGACCGGTGACAGTGAACGAGAAGAGGTCTGCAGGGCCGAGCGGGATGCTCAAATTCGCATCGTAAATATCTCCCGCGCGAGGTGGGATCACGGCGGCAGCACCCCCGGGGCCGGTCGTGTCGATCTGCACGAGCCAGGTGACAGTCGGCGCGGTGGCTCCCTCGAAGGAGGTCACGACAATCAGAAGATCCTCAGCGACGCTCAACGTGCTGTCTGCATTCGCGTCGAGGAAATAGACATTCATCTTCTGAGGCTCTGGCAACGACACCGCCTCGACCTTGAACTTCACCGGTATGGCATCGCCGTAAATCGATAGGACAGTCGTGTCAAGCGGAACTGCGCCGAATGTGATCCTGAAGTCACTCGGGTATCCCTCCCGGCGCACATCCGTCGAGTCCTGATCCACATTGGAAATCCGGAGTTTCGCGTTGGTCACGGAACCGGACCGGAAGCCGCTGCTGAGAGTGTCGACCTGAGGAAATTCCGGCGTCTTGATAACCGGCAACAACCCATTCCCCACCGGGCCGCGCCGCTCACCGGAGAAATCCGTCCCGAAACTGAAGACGGCTTTCTGCAGCACGCTGTCCACCAGCTCATACCGCGTCGCATGTATCCCGTTGACGCGATCCGTCGCGAACCGGAGATGGTAGGTGCGGGAGTCAGGGACCTGCTTTGAGTCGACGACTTCGATCTGGATGTCGGCCGTGCCGTTGCCCTGGACCTGCCTCACGGGCGATGCAGTGGCGTCGACGAAACCCGGCACGCGCGGTTCGGGCCGGACCTGAACCACGTTCGGCGGCAGAACCACACCCCCCCGCGGCGTACGGGAAACGGGAATGGAATTCTCAGAAGGATAGAAATCCAGGGAGTCTGATCCCCGGTCGTATGCACAGACCGCGTAGAAATACTCCTGTCCGTTGTTCACCAGCGTGTCGACGTACGTGTGCCGGAGGCCGGAATCCGTCCCCAGATCGTATGCAACGCCCTCGATCACCTGCCGGGAAAAACCTTTGATGTCGTTCTTCAAGTCGAACTGCGCAACCGGTCTCCCGTTACCGAACGTTCCGGTGCCCCGGGCGTTCGTGACGACTTTCGGATCGCGGAACTCCGGATCTGTCGATCTGTAGACCCGGAACCCCTCGAAATCATTTTCCCTCGTCACAGGGTCGATGCCCCGTTCAGAGACATCGCTCCACGAAAGCCGGACAAAAGTGTCACCGGTTTCGGCGCGTACGACAGGAACGGGTGGGGGGACCGCAAACTGGTAGTTGGCGTTATAGATCTGCTGCACGGTTTTCACCTGGGTCCGCAGCTCGTCCAAATCAGCCCCGTAAGCCAGCGCAAGGCTGAACCGCTCACGTTTCCCCTTCCGAAGTTCGAACGGCCCCGAAGCGAACAAGAAGCCGATATTGTAGTTGAGGACGACCGAGGCGTCGAACCGGGCGGATGGATTCGGATCTGTGAACTGCTGGTAGAGCAACGGGGGCCAGAGCCCGAAGAATACGATATCGTCTACCGGGTCGCTCCGCGACGGGCCCTTGATCCGGTTCATCTTGAAGCCTGTGAGGCCGATCTGGTCCGACTCATCCTTGTCGGTTTGATTGAAGTCAGGCTCTCCGTCTGTGGGCATTCCATCCGATTCACCGGGGTCGTTCGTGCCTGCAAGTCCGTCCTTGCCGACATCATCATAGTCTGCGACCCAGTTCATGTTCTCGTCGCCGGTCCACCAGCGGCCAACACGGTAGGCGGGGCGGGATGCAAGTGGCCCGTAGAAGGTTTCGAATGAGGTCATCCCGTATTGTGCCTGCACGCGGGCGCGGATATTGTCCCGGCCAAGAATCAGGTCTCCCGCCGCATTGTCGCGGCTCTCATCGACAATCCCGTCCTGATCGTCATCCTGGGCGTTGAAACTGTTGCCGGGAGTCTCCAGGTAGGCATAGCCCAGATATCCTGTCACCGCACAGTTGCTCGAGAGATCGGTCCCGTGTCCGAATTTGTCCCAGGTATAGGTGAGGTTCAGTCCGAATGAACGGTCGAAATAGGCATTGTCGTCGTCCGACTCTGCAATCCCATCGCACGAGTACGTTGATCCTCCGACGCCGGAGTCCATGTAGAGTCCAAATATGATGTCGGAGTACTCGGTGGTTCCTTCGTTCACGATATCATAGTGCCAGAAGATGACATTCGTCGCCTGCGGGTTTGCCCACTGGAAACCGCGCACCTCCACACGCAATCCCAGCCCCCGCCGCGTCATATCGCGTGTCGCGTCGGGATAGAAATTCCATGCATCGTAGAAATCGTCATCCATGACGAAGAAACTCTCCTGGTCGGCGTTCGGTCGTTTCCCGAAATATCCATTCCAGCTCCCGGGCCAGCCGGGGTCGAAGGCGTCGCTCTCTTTATCAGGCCACGTGTCCGGCCAGGTCCTGCTGTCATTGCTCATCGCGATAGACCGCCCGACGTTGATGCCGGGATTCGCCTGCAAATACCCCGGGCGCGGTTCGAACCGCATGATCTTCTGGGTGTACGGGCTCTCTACCTGCCGCTCACGGAATCCGGTCTCCATGATGTATGCCGGCACGCCGTTCTGCTGCTGCACGCGGCCGAGGACAAAAGGAGTGATTCCGTCACTGTAGTTCATCCCTGTCCCTTTGGGGACCTCGGCCGAATGAAAGATGGAGAGATCCACGTTGATCGGATCGTCAGGATACGAACCCACCATGCCGTAGTTGTAGAACACGGTCCGGATATTCCCCGCATCATGCGTTCCCGAGCGCTCCGCATCGTTCCGGCCGCGGAGGTGTTTGGGCACAACAGGCTGCAGGACATCCTGTGCAATCGCGCTCCCGGCAAGGCAGAAGCACAGCATCAACAATCCGAGCCACCGGGCGATTCCTTCAACGTGGAACACTCTACTCAAGTTCCGGTTCATGTCAACTCCTTCAATAACGAAGCCCGATTCCGAGTTCGATGCGCCGGGGCGCGGCAAAGCGCGATGGATTGATCAGCGAAACGGCATCAGCCGGCGGGGTCAGAGTGTAGTAGGGACTCCCGGTCGTGGCGAACACAAACCCGTTGGAGTACCGGGAATCAAACAGGTTCACCACGCGCAGGAAAAGCGAACAATCCAGAACACCGATCGGCGGATACCATTCGCCGCGAAGATCTACCGTCATCCACGCCGGCTTCGGGGAAGAATTGCGCTCAAGTTGTGCCCCGAACCCGGACCCTACCGCCGGCGTATACGGGCTTCCGCTCCCGTAGCGCAGGATGACTGTGGCACTGTAGCTCTTCGGCTCCGCCAGTGCGGCGGAAAGATTCAGCGTGTGGCGCTGATCCCACCCGAAAGGAATCTGTCGGGGGCGCGGATCCTCCCCCGCCGCCGCCCGGTTCGCTGTCTCCGCCGGATCACTTGAGTTGCCCAGAGCGTTCTGGAACGTGTAGTTCAGCGAAAACGCCAGAGACGATGACAGACGGTAATCCACCGTCGTCTTCACACCGTAGACCGAGCCAAAATCGACGTTTGTGTACCTGGCATAACGCGAATCGGCGTAGGTGTCAATAAATTCCACCCCAAGAAGATCCTCGATGTCCTTGTAGTACACGCTGAGGTCTATCCCCAGCTGACGCGCAAACTCCTGCTTCACGCCGAATTCATACTGCTCGGTGAATTCCGGTTTGATGTCGGGATTGCCCATCACGCTGAAACGCGAAGAACCGGCCTGAAGGTTTTTGAGAATCGAGTAGTCGGAACTGGCGTACAGATTGCCGAATCCCGGCATCTGATAGAAGTGTCCCCAGGAAAAGTAAATAGCTCCCCCGGCGGTAATGGGGTACGAGATCCCGAGACGGGGAGCGAAGACAATCTTGCGCGTCGTTCTCACCGGGACGGACTCGGGCGCTCCTGCGATCACGTTGGCGGGATTTTCGAGATCACTCGGAATCGTTGAGCGGGAATCATAGTATTCCGCGCGCACACCGGCGCGAACGAGAAAGTCGGTGAACTCAATCCGGTCCTGCAAGAACGCAGCAACCGAGACCGGATAATAGGTGCGGTAGTTCTGCGCCAGGGAATCAGGCACCAGATACACATCGGAGTGTGTCCCGTCCAAAACAACGCCTCCGAGAGTTCCCGGAGAGCCAAATCCGATGCCCGATGTCTGTCCCTCGATGCCGAACTTCACCAGGTTATACGGCCCGAGCTGTGCCGTCACCGCCCCTTTCACCAAAAAGGCGTCGGTCTTTTGCTCAAACCTGCCGAGGTTGTACCCCTGCAGGATTGCCCCGAGCTCATAGTTCGCATCCCCGCGCGGTACCCCCGCCGCAAGATACCCGGGGTCGAACACTGATTCGAAGGCGTAATCCTTGTAGTGAAAATAGTTCTGGCGGAGGCTGACCGTGTAGAAGAGTTCAGGCGTAAGAGAATGCGATACCTCGATTCCGTGCACGAGGGAGAATCTCTTCTGCGTCCGTTGCCCGTCAGGATTGAACCTGTAAGCAAAGTCAAAGGCGCTTGCCTTGCTGGTACTCCCGATTGCCTGATAGCTTATCTGAAAATCACCGAGCGCACGGTTCGCAATCTTCAACTGACCCGACCATTCTTCAGACTTCGCCAGCGCAACTTCCTCATTGTCTCCCGTGGGGCGAAAGACCTTCTGCGCAAAGTCGGACACGTCTGAAGGTACGAAACGACGGACCCCGTACAGGTATCCGTTGTCCTGATAGCGGCGGACGTTCAGGAGGAAAGATGTCCGCGGCAGTGGCACCGGTCCCCCGATAGAAACGGTGTAATTCTGAATAGCAGGAGGGAGAGCCTTCACGTAGGGAAAATCACCGACGTCCGCCGGACCCGGTGCGTAGGAGCCGGCGAACACCTCAGCGCTGGCTTCATATCGCTCTTCAGATCCGGTCCGCAGGACGGCATTGACAACCCCGCTCATCGCCTGTCCGTACTCCGGATCGAACGACCCGCTGATCACCTGAACTTCCTGAAGGACGGACTTATCGAGCGTCAACACCGAAGAGTTGTCGTAGGGGTTATTCACCGAGACGCCGTCGACCTGATACTGGACTTCTCCGGCCCGTCCCCCCCGAAAATGACCATCCACGACACCCGCCTGAAGGCTCACAACGTCGTTCAGACTCTGGACGGGGAGCGCGGAGATATCATCCTTGCTCAGGATGGCCATTGAACTTGTCATCCGCGTATCCACGAGAGGCCGCTCCGCCACGGTGACCACCTCGTTGGTTTCGATCATGGTCTCGGTGATGGTGACGTTCAATTTGGTGGTTTGCCCGGCACTGATCACTACCCCTTTTACCAACCGGGGTTGGTACCCGACGGCTCCCACCCGGACATCATACGTGCCCACAGGTACGTTTAGGACCGTGAAGTCGCCTTCAACATCGGCGACTGTCCCCGTGGTCGTACCCAGGAGCACGATATTGGCGGAAGGCACGGGCTGATTATTCTGGTCAATGATCTTCCCTGTTAGTTTTCCGCTGGTATCGGCGAGTGTCTGCGGAGATATCAGGAGCAGCCCCAGGAACCCGGAGAGCAGAACAGCGACGGCGGGACTTCCGAAGAGGCATTCGCGTTGAAAGCGTGGGTGCTTCATACGTTCCTCACCACCATGGAAAGGAAGAGGAGGCGGTTACAGAGGCGCCTCCTCCTAGTGACGATGCAGGAAAGGCACAGCTTACTTCACAAGCATCAGACGAATGCTCTCAGACATCCTCCGCGCACCGGTCCGCTCCGCGACAAACTCCATCCGGCTCACATATGCGCCGCTCGCGAGCGATGAAGCATCCAGTGGACGCTCGTACGAACCGCTCTCCAGCCGTCCGAGATCGAGGTACCGCACCATGCGTCCGAGGACGTCGTACAGGACCAGGGTTGCCCGCCCGGCTTCCGGCAGGTCGAAACAGAATGTCGTTGTGGGATTGAAGGGATT
>Ga0105107_10000464_pt1 | contig 25575 bp, 27 predicted proteins | sample PPLLaktember2015_6_FD_79335 | JGI IMG/M metagenome (GOLD analysis project Ga0105107, IMG submission 79335) | Freshwater sediment microbial communities from Prairie Pothole Lake near Jamestown, North Dakota, USA - PPLs Lake P8 Core (1) Depth... | ecosystem: Environmental > Aquatic > Freshwater >... | reverse complement strand
GAGGACGGTTGCGAACGGCGGGCCGTGGAAGGTCGTGACCTGGTGCACGCCGAGCCGCTCGTGGCTATGGATCAGCGCCCCCGGCTGCGGATGCTCGCGCAGCCAGCGCTCGACCCGGCGCGAGAAGCGCAGCAGCGACAGCCAGCGCGGCCGCGAGGCAACCTCGCCCAGTTCGTGCACGCTGATGCCGTCCGGCCCGGGCTCGTAGCTTCGCTCGCACAGCACGGTCACCGGGTGCCCCGCTGCCGCCAGCGCGCGGGTCAGTTCCCACACGTAGCGCTCCATGCCGCCCACCGGGCCGTAACGGCGGACGACATGCAGCGAAGGAACGGGCGCTTCGCCGCGCGCAGCCTGCGCGTGCGGCGCTTCGCTCACTGGACTACCCTCCGCGCTGCGCGCTGCGGGATGAGCGCTTGGGAGCGGCCCGGCGCACTCATTGGACCACCCTTCGCGCTGCGCGCTTCGGGCCCGATTCGCCTCGGGGCGGCCCTTCGGGCTCATGCGAGCGCGAAGAAGGCGACAAGGCGGTTCGGCAACCAGTCGAGGCGACCGGGCATCGGCCCGGTCATGAACCCGACGTGCCCGCCCTGCGCCGGTTGCTCCAGCACGACGTCGTCCGCGACTTCCACCGGCCCCGGCAGCGATTCGCCTGGCACGAACGGGTCGTTGCGCGCGTTCAGCACCAGCGTGGGGACGCGGATCGACGCCAGCCACGGCTTGCAGGACGCACGCGTCCAGTAGTCGGCGGTGTCCGCGAAGCCGTGCAGTCGCGAGGTGACGACGTCGTCGAACGCCCACATCGAGCGCACGCGGGCGACGGCACTGGCGTCGATGCGGCCCGGAAAGCGGTGCGCCATCGACAGGGCCTTCGGCTTCAGCGTGTGCAGGAAGTGGCTCGCGTAGAGGCGGTTCAGGCCGCGGTCGATCGCCTGTCCGGCGGCCATCAGGTCGATCGGGGCGGACACGGCCGCGGCGCGCGCCACGGTTGCGCGCGCGCCCGTGCCCGCGCGGCCGAGCCAGTTCAGGAGCGCACTGCCGCCGAGCGAGACCCCGCAGGCCCACACGGGCACGTCGCGCGGCGCCCGGGCGCGCACGGCGTCGAGCATCGCCGCGATCTCCTCGAAGTCCCCGGAGTGGTAGGCGCGGGGCAGCCGGTTGGGCGCGTCGGCGCAGCCGCGGAAATGCGGCACGACGCCGCGCCAACCCAGCGCCGCGAGTCGCGCGAACAGTGCTCGTGCATAGTGCGATGCCGAGCTGCCCTCGAGTCCATGGAACAGGACGACGAGGGGCGCGTCCGGGTTCGACACGGGTGCGTCGAGCCAGTCGAACAGCCAGAAGTCGCCGTCCGGCGTGTCGACGCGCTCGCGTCGCATCGGCACGTGCGGGCGGCGCAGGAAGTACGGCCAGATCGTCTGCGCATGCCCGCCGGCGAGCCAGCGCGGCGCTCGGTAGGGCGGCGAGGCGGCGACGCGCACCGGTGGACGTCCGCCTACTTCCAGAACGGATCGGCGTCGGCGAACGCGCGGCGCGCGCGATCGAGGGCCTTCGCCGCACCTTCACCCTGCGCGGCGGCCCAGCCCGCGAACATCGCCGCTCCGGGCGACGCGGGATCGCCGAGCTCCGCGGCGAGCACGGCGGCGACCGCGGCATCGTTCAGCCCACCCAGAACGGCCTGCAGGCCGGCGAGCGCCTTGCGGTAGGCACGGGTGCGCCGGCCAGGAAAGAGCGGCGCGAAGAACTCCGTCGCGTAGCGCAAGCGCTTCGCGAGGATGCGCGTCCGGTGCCGCTCGCCAGGCGTCATCTCGGCAAGGCGGGCCACGCCCTTGGCCAGCTTGCGATGGCGGCGCGCCAGGACCCGGGCCGCGAACGCGGTCGCCGGTTCGGCGAGCGCGGCAGCTTCGGCCGAGCCTTCGGCAGCACCGAGGCGCGGGGTCGCGGCGAACGCCCCGCCGGCGAGCAGCAAGCGGTTGAACCGCTTCGATGCGACCGCATCGCGTGCATCGCGACGTGCCGCCGCAAGTTGCGTGCGCGCATGATTCTCGAGAGGTGCGAGCGCGTGCTCGAACGCGGAGGCGCCGGCAGCCGTGTGGCGGGTTGCATCCCGCATGGCGGGCAGCGTCTCCTGCGTGAACACGTCGAGGTCGCGGGCCGGGCCGAGCGTGCCGGCAAGCCAGCGCAGGTCGCCGTCGAGGTGACCGAGCACCGCCGGCGGCACGTGGCGGCGCGCGAGCGCGAGGCACGAGCGCAACCGTCGCACGCCCACGCGCATCTGGTGGATCCACTCCGGATCGTCGTCGGCGAGGAGCCCGTCCGCATTGGCCTCCACCTGCCGCAGGCAGTTGCGTACGATCGCCCCGATCGCACCTGCCGCGTCGCTGCCCTCCGGCAGCAGGACGTCCTGCGCCAGCGCCGGACGCGGTGCCATGCCGGTCGCCAGTGCGCGGCCGCGCTCGGCCTTGCTGCGTGGCTCGACGGCGAGTGGCAGGTCGGCGAGGAGCGCGAGCGCGAGCTCGAACAGCCGCAGGGGGTCGCCCGCCTCGAGCTCGATCTCCACCTCGCAGAGCGCGGCGCGCGCGCGCTTCGGCGGTGGCCCGCGCACTGCTCCGACATCGATGCACAGCAGCGCGGTGGTCCGGTCGGGAAAGGCGAGCGGGATGGTCGTGCGCCGGAATTCCGTGGCGCAACGCGCGCCGAAGCCGTCCTTGCCCGCCGCTCTGGCGATGCGCTTGCCGAACGGCGTCGCGCCGACGGCCGCGAGGTCGAGCGGCGGCGTACGGTCGGTCGCCGGCAGCGTCCACTCGTGTTCGGCGCGCGCGGCGAGTCCGCCGCCGGCTTCGCTTGTCGCCGCGCCCTTGACGGTCTGGATCCAACGGCGGCCGGCGCGGCGGATGCGCACCGCGATGCCCTCGCGCGCGAGCCGCCAGTCGTCCGTGTCGAAGTACGTGCTGGACAGCGACTCGGTGCGCGCGCGGCCGCGTTTCAGCGCCCGCACGACGGGGTGGCGCAGGAGCGTCGCGACCTCGCCGCGCGGCAGCCGCAGCTTGAGCTCGATCTCGTGCGGGCCGGGGGCCATCGCCAACGGGGATCGTCAGGCCGCCGCGCGGGGGCGGGCGGCCAGCGCAGCGCGCTTCTCGTAGGCATCGCGCACCAGCGCGACGTCGTCGAGGAACCAGGGGAGCTCCGACATCAGCAGCGCCTGCGGGCCGTCGACCAGCGCCTTGGCCGGTTCGGGATGGAAGTCGACGAGGATCATGTTCGCACCGGCCACGATGCCTTGCGCGACGACGTGGAAGATGTCGAGCACCCCGTCCGGCGCGGCGGCGCGGGTGCCCACCGAGTGCGACGGGTCGATGCAGACCGGCATGCGCGTGAGCCGCTTCACCACCGGCACGTGCGCGAAGTCGACGAAATTGCGATGCGGGTCGCCCATGTTGGTCTTCATGCCGCGCAGGCAGAACACGACCTTGCGATTGCCCTCGCTCGCGAGGTATTCGGCGGCGTTCAGCGACTCGTCCAGCGTGATGCCGAAGCCGCGCTTGATCAGCACCGGAAAGTCCTGCTGCTTGCCGACCTGCTTCAGCAACTCGAAGTTCTGCGTGTTGCGCGTGCCGATCTGCAGCATGACCCCGGTCGGGCTGCCCGTCTGTCGCAGCGCGTCGCGGATCTCGTCGACGTGCGACTCGTGCGTGATCTCCATCGCGATCACGCGGATGCCGTGCTTGCCGGCAAGCTCGAAGACGTACGGCAGGCACTTCGCGCCGAAGCCCTGGAACGCGTACGGACTCGTGCGCGGTTTGTACGCGCCCATGCGCGTGCAGACCTGTCCGTGGGCGGCGAGGACCTTCATCATCGTCTCGACGGATTCGGGCGAGTCGACGGCGCACAGCCCCGCGAATACGTGCAGCGTGTCCTGGCCGAAGCGCACGCCGTTGTATTCGAACGACGCGGGACGGTCGTCGCCCTGCTTGTGCCGGCCGAGCACGCGGTAGGCCTCGGACACCCGGACCACCTTCTCGACGCAGGGCAGCGCCTGCATCTCGTCGATCGTCAACGTGCCGGTGTTGCCGATCAAGTACAGCTCGGTCAGCGTGACTTCGGTGCCGACCTCCCGATGCACGCGGAACTGGATACCGGGAAGGCGTTCCAGCTGGCCGACCAGGATCTGGTAGTCGGTGCTCTCGGGGTGGGTGTTGGGCTCGAGAATCAGGATCATGGCAGGCTATTTTCTTTTGAATTTCAGTCGGTTGCGTATGCGCAGCCGCAGTTGCACCGCATTGTAGCCGATGCCCTGCTGCACCGCACGATGCAGGGCGACAACAACCCGCGGCCCGGAGCCGGTATTTCCATTGCGCCGCCGATTGCGGCTGCCCTAAACTGCCTCGGACCCGTTCGCCGGCGCCAAGACCGGCGGCATGCAACCCGCGCGGCATCTGCCGCGGCAGCCATGGAGAGCCACCCCGTGAAGATCGTTCTGGCCATCGTACTCGCAGGCGCCGTCGCCCTCGTCGCCGTGCCCTCGCTCGCCGCGGACGCGGCGACGCCGAACCCGCAGCAGGAGCGCATGAAGACCTGCAATGCCAAGGCCACCGACAAGAAGGGCGACGAACGCAAGAAGTTCATGAGCGAGTGCCTCTCCGCGGAGAAGAAGGCGGACGACAACAAGATGGCCGAGTGCAACACCAAATCGAAGGGCATGAAGGGCGACGAGCGCAACAAGTTCATGAGCGAGTGCCTGAAGAAGAAGGCCGCCTGAACGACCGCAGGATCACCAACGCGGTCCGGTGACCTCCTGTCCACCGGGCCGAGACTGCAGGGCCGCAACGGGGCAACCCGCTGCGGCCTTGTTTTTGGCGGGCAGGGGTGCCCGTTGCGGCGGACGCTCGCGTCGACCGACGCGCGCGGTCACGCCTTGCGGACGAGCAGTCCCTTGAGGTACTCGCCCTCGGGAAACGCGAGCGCGACCGGATGGTCCGCCGAGGCGGTGAAGCGGCCGACGATGGCGGCGTCGGCGCGGGCATCCTGCGCCGCGCCGGCGACGATCTTCTGGAACAACTCGGGCCCGATCCCGCCCGAGCACGAGAACGTCGCGAGATACCCCCTCGGAGCGAGCAGCTTCAGCGCCAGCAGGTTGATGTCCTTGTACGCGCGCGCGGCGCGCTCGGCGTGGTGCGCGGTCGGGGCGAACTTCGGCGGGTCGAGCACGATCAGGTCGAATGACGCGTCCGCGTCGCGCAGGCGGCGCAGCTCGGCGAACACGTCGGCCTCGAGCCACTGCGCCCGCGAGGCGTCGAGTGCGGGGTTGCGGGCGAGATTTGCCCTGCCCAGGGCAAGCGCGGGTGCCGAGCTGTCCACCGAGACGACGCGTGTCGCACCGCCGGCGAGGCAGGCGAGCGTGAACCCGCCCGAGTAGCAGAACGCGTTCAGCACCTGGCGTCCTGCCGCGTGGTCGCCGACGATGCGCCGGTTGTCGCGCTGGTCAAGGTAGAAGCCGGTCTTCTGGCCGGCGAGGACGTCGACGGCGTAGTCGATCCCGTTTTCGCGGAACACGACCGGATCGGGGAGTGTTCCGCGCGCAACGGCGACCCGGGGCGCGAGGCCCTCGAGCGCGCGCACGTCGGCATCCGAGCGCTCGACGATCGCGCGTGCCGGGGTGGCGTCGGCAAGTGCGTCGACGATCGCGTCGCGCCAGGCCTCGGCGCCGGCCGAGAGCAGCTGCACCACGACGACGTCGGCGTAGCGGTCGGCGACGACGCCAGGCAGTCCATCCGACTCGCCGTGCACGATGCGCATGCCGCTGTGGCGCGCGTCGAGCATGCCGGCGCGCGCGGCGATGGCCCTGCGCAGACGCAGGGCGATGAAGGAAGCGTCGATCGACGTTGGCGCGAACGACCAGACGCGCGCACGGATCTGCGAGGCAGGGGACCACGCGGCAAGCGCGAGCAGGTCGCCGTCGGCGGCCCGCACCTCCACGGTCGCACCGCTTGCCGGCTCGCCTTCGACGGCGGCGATCGCCCCCGAGAACAGCCACGGATGGCGATGGCGAAGCGAGCGGTCGCGTCCGGGCTTCACCCGGACCACCGGCAGCCTGGCGGGCATGCGTCAGGCCGGCCGCGATGCCGGGAGCCCAGCCACGGGCGGCTCGTCGGTCCGGGTGGCGCGCGAGCTCATCGGGTCGGCGCGGTTGCCTTGCCTGCGGCAGCGAACGCGCGGCGGAGGTCGTCGATGCGCTTGCGATTGACGCCGAAGTCGCTGGTCCCCACACGCGATGCCGAGCGGACCTGGATCACGCTCCCGGCCATGTCGACCGCGAGCTCGACGTCGTCGACGAATCCCATCAGCGGGGTTGCGAACTCCAGGTGCGCGTAGTCGGCGCGCGCGGTCACGATGCGCGCCCCCGGCATGGCCGCAGCGATGCTGACCAGCGCGGCGAGCGCGTCCGGCAGCGGCGCCGTCGCGGCGATCGGCGCGATGGCGTGGCGGGGATCGGCGGCGCCACTCCTCACGCAGTTGGGCTTGTCGGGGCAGGGCGCCAGTACGCCGGTGCCGACCTCTGTCGGTCGGCTGCCGGCGAACAGGCTGCCGAAGATCGATGCCATGGCCACCTCCGGGAGCAGGGCGAGCGCGCCGATCGCCAGCACGCGGGCGGAGCGTCGGGCGCGCACGCGGGACGCGGGTGATGCCGTCGATCGCGCGCGCATGTCCGTGCCGTGCATCGCAATGTCACCCTGCGAGCGCCGCCTCGACGCGCGCCATCACCGCGCCGTCGATCCTCGGCAGGACGTCGAGGGCCTTCAGGTTCTCGTGCACCTGCCCGACGCGACTCGCGCCCATGATCACGGTCGACACGTGCGGGTTCCTGAGGCACCACGCGAGCGCGAATTGCGCGAGCGTGCAATCGAGATCGCGCGCGATCGGCGCGAGGCGGCGCACGACGGCGAGCTTGGCCTGGTCGGTGAGCCGCTCCGCGAGCCACTCGTAGCCCTTGACGGTGCCGCGCGACCCCGGCGGGATGCCGTCGTTGTACTTGCCGGTAAGCAGCCCCGAGGCGAGCGGGCTCCACACCGTAGCCCCGAGACCGATGTCCGCGTACAGGCGGGCATATTCCTTCTCGACGCGGTCGCGGTGCAGCAGGTTGTACTGCGGCTGCTCCATCACCGGCTTGTGCAGCCCGTGGCGATCGGCGATGTGCCACGCCTGCGCGATGTCCGCCGCGGGCCATTCCGACGTGCCCCAGTAGAGCGCCTTGCCGCGGGCGACCATGTCGTGCATTGCGAACACCGTCTCCTCGATCGGCGTGTCGGGATCCGGGCGATGGCAGAACACGAGGTCGACGTGGTCGAGCCCGAGGCGGGCGAGCGAGCCGTCGATGGCCTGCATCAGGTACTTGCGGTTCAGCGTGTTCTTCTCGTTCGGGCCGTCGTGGAGCCCCCAGTAGAACTTGGTCGAGACGACGAACGCTGACCGGCGCCAGCCCAGGCGGCGGATGGCCTCGCCCATCAGCGTTTCGGACTCGCCCCTCGCGTAGACCTCGGCGTTGTCGAAGAAGTTGACGCCCGCATCGAACGCGGCGGCCATGCACTCGCGCGCGCTGTCGGCGCCGAGCTGGTTGCCGTAGGTGACCCACGAGCCGAACGAGAGCTCGCTGACCCTGAGCCCCGAGCGGCCGAGGCGCCTGTAGTTCATTGCAGTCATGGTTTCTGAGTCGGCTCGCGCCGAGAGCACACACCCGCCGCGGTTAGAATCTCGCGACCTCGATTCTAACGCCAAGGATGTCCCGATGCCTCGTGTCGCGAAGCGCAAGCGTCCGCCACTCTCCGTCGAAGCGCTGTGGTCGATGCACCGGGTCGGCTCGCCGACGCTCTCGCCCGATGGCGCCTGGGCCTGCGCACCGGTCACTTCGTTCGACATGGAGAAGAGCGAAGGCAGCACGTCGCTCTGGCTGTTTGCCTCGACCGCCCGCGGCCGCAGCGCGAAGGGCAAGCGCCTCACGGAAGGCGACAAGGACAGCGCGCCCGCGTGGTCTCCGGACGGGCGGTACGTCGCATTCACCGCGAAACGCAAGGACGACGCCGAGCCGCAGGTGTACCTGATCGCGCCCGATGGCGGCGAGGCCCGACGGCTCACGACGCTTGCGACCGGGGCGTCGGCGATCAAGTGGTTCGCCGACGGCCGGCGCATCGCGTTCGTGTCGTGGGTGTGGCCGGAGTTGCGCGGTGACGCCGCGCAGAAGAAGCGCATCGACGCCCGCAAGGCCGACCCGGTGAAGGCGTTCGTCACCGAGCGCGCGGAGTACCGCTACTGGGACCACTGGCTCGCCGACGGCCGCGAGCCGCACCTGTTCGTCGTCGACGTCGCGAGCGGTGCCTGTCGCGACGTGCTCGCCGGGACCGGGCTGCGCCTGCGTCCGTGGGAGCCCGCGGCCGCCGAGTACGACATCGCGCCCGACGGCTCGGAGATCGCGCTGACCTTCGACCCGAACCCCGAGCCGGGCATGACGCACCGCGCCGACCTCGTCGTCGTGAACCTGCGCACGCGCCGGTGGAAGAACCTCACCGCCGACAGCGGCATGTCGGACGAGCACCCGGTGTACTCGCCCGACGGCACGGCCATCGCCTACCACGCCTACGACACCGCGCGGCTGTTCAACGACCAGGGCCACCTGCGCATGATCGATCGCCGCACGGGGGCATGGACGCGCCTCGCGCCGGGGCTCGATCGCGCGACGACCGGCGTGCAATGGAGCCCCGACGGCAGCGCGCTCCTGTTCCTCTGCGAGGATCGGGGTCGGGTCGGGCTGCATCGACTCCCGCTCGGGGCCGAGACCTCCGATCCCCTGATCGCGGGTGGCACGATCGGCGGCTTCGCGTGCTCGCGGGATGGTCGCGTGATCGCCTTCGACCGCTCCTCGGCAAGCCACCCGCCGCGCCTGTTCGCCGCGACGGGCGACGGCTCGGGCGAGCACGCGATCGAGCACCTGAACGAGGTGCTGCTCGGGCGGCACGCGATGGGTGAGACGCGCGAGTTCACAGTCAAGGGCTGGGGTGGCGAGCCGGTGCAGGTGTTCGTCACCTATCCCCCGGACTTCGACCCGGCGCGCAAGTGGCCGCTGCTGCACTCGATCCACGGCGGCCCGCACGCGGCGCACCACGACGGCTGGCACTTCCGCTGGAACGGGCAGGTGTTCGCGGGCACGGGCCACGTCGTCGTCGCCGTCAACTACCACGGCTCGTCGGGATTCGGGCAGCGCTTCCTCGAGACGATCACCACGCGCTACGGCGAGAAGGAGCTGGCCGACGTCGAGGCGGCGACCGACTTCCTGTTGCGCCAGGGCTACATCGACCGCGAGCGCCTGGTGGCCACCGGCGGCAGCTACGGCGGCTTCATGGTCGCGTACATGAACGGCCACACCGACCGCTACCGCGCGTTCGTGTGCCACGCCGGCTGCTACGACTGGGTGAGCATGATGGCGACCGACGGCTACCGCTTCTTCGGCGAGGAGCTCGGCGCATTCCACTGGGAGGACGAGGCCCGCGTGCTGAAGCAGTCGCCGCACCACCATGTCGGCTCCGCGCAGACGCCCACGCTGGTGATCCACGGCGAACTGGATTATCGCGTGCCGGCAACGCAGGCGCTGCAGTACTACAACACGCTGAAGGCGAAGGGCGTGCCGGCGCGGCTCGTCTACTTCCCCGACGAAAACCACTGGATCCTGAAGCCGAAGAACTCGCGACTCTGGTACCGCGAGTTCTTCGACTGGATCGCGCGTTTCGCGGGGCCTTCGGCCAAGGCGGGACGTGCCGCGCCTGCGCGTACGGCGAATCGGAGGACCGCCTAGACCCTGCGGCGGCGGTCAGACCGCCGTCAGCGGCGGGCCGGCTTCGCGCCTCTCGAACGCGCCCTGGCAGTCGACGCAACGAGTGGCGGCGGGGTACGCGTTGAGCCGCGCCGCGGCAATCGCGTCACCGCAGTCGAGGCACTCGCCATAGGACCCGGCAGTGACCCGACGCAGCGCGCCCTCGACGTCGGCAAGCTCCGCGAGCAGGTGCCGGGCCTCCGCGATGTCACGCGCCGCCATTTCGTCGCCCACGCCCCAGTCGTCGGTCTCGGTGGGAACGCTGGAGAGCCCGACGACGCCGCTGTCTCCGGTGCCCTTGAGGTGCGCGCGGATCTCGCCCCGGAGCGCGCGCTGGCGTTCGTGCAGGCGCGATTCGAGGGCGCTCCTTTCCGCGGTGGTGATGGGAGGCACTTTGGCGGCCATGGGATGCAACACTCCTCGGGGGTTCGGCGGGGGCCGTACCGTCGGTTACGAGGATCGCAGGGCGCGCCGCGGCCGGGATTGACGCCGGTCAATGCCGGGCGATGCCGGCCAACACCCGGTCCTAGCGCAGGCGCTTCGCGGCCAGCTCTTCCTCGATGTTGTCGCGGAAATAGCTCCACGGCGACGACGACGTGGACAGTCGCCGCCAGACCTCGGACGAGACCCCGGCGTATTCGAACCGGCCCGACGTCAGTTCGACGACCAGCGTACGGGTCTTCTCGTCGTAGCCGGCGGCGCGCAGGTTGCCGGCATTGAGCTTCTTCATCTCCATCGCCTGCATCTCCTACCTGGACCCGGCGCGCCGCCCTGCGGGGGAGTATCGCCGCCTGCGTGCGCTCGGGTCAATCGCGGACACGCGGGACTGACAGGCTTGCGCGCGCCGGTCGCCGCCCGCCGCTATACTCGGTACGGTGATCGTGCGACGCATCTTCCTGCTGCTGTTCTATCCGCGGGCGGAGTGGGACGAGATCGCGCGCGAGACCATCCGCGTCGGCACGCTGGTGCGCAGCTACATCCTGCCGCTGTCGCTGATCCCGCCGACCGCGACGGTGATCGGCATGAAGACCTTCGACGCGAGCTGGGATCCGGCTGCCGGCTACCTGGTCCCGCCCGACGAGATCTACGCGGCCGGCATGGCGACGCTGTTCGGCTCGATCGGCTCGATCTTCCTGCTGGCGGCGATCTTCCGGCTGATCGCGCCGATGTACGGCAGCTCGCGCGATTTCGTGGCGGCACTCAAGGTGGCGACGTTCGGAGCGATTCCGGTGCTGCTCGCCGGCGCCGTGCTGGTCGTGCCGATCTTCGTGATCGTGTCCGTCGTCGCCCTCTGCCACACGCTCTACCTGTACTGGCTCGGCGTGCATCACGTGCTCGGCGTCGAAGCGGGCGCGCAGGCCGAGTTCATCGGGGTCGCGATCACGATGCTGGGTGGTGCCTCGGCGCTCGTCGGCGCCGGCGCCTCGAGCCTCGGTCTCTTCTGAAGCGACGCCCTCGGCTGCCGCCGTTCGCGGCGCTCACTTGCCCGCGGGGGCGCCCCACAACTGCTTCAGCCGGGCGTCGCGCCCGCATCCGGTGCGGTAGTAGCTGTAGCGTACCGGGTTCTTGAGGTAATAGTCCTGGTGGTAGTCCTCGGCGGCCCAGAACTCCCCGGCCAACTGGATCGGCGTGACGATCGGGTCCTTGAACGGCTTGGTCTGGTCGAGCGCCGCCTTCGACGCCTCGGCCGCCTTCAGCTGGGCATCGTCGTGAACGAAGATCGCGGTGCGGTACTGGCTGCCCTCGTCGCAGAACTGCTTGTCCTTCACCGTCGGGTCGATGTTGCGCCAGAACACCTCGAGCAGCTGCTGGTAGCTCACCTTCGACGGGTCGTAGGCCACCTGGACCACCTCCGTGTGCCCGGTGAATCCGGCCGAGACTTCCTCGTACGTCGGGTAGCGCTTCTTGCCCCCCATATAGCCCGACGTCGTGGAGATCACGCCGGGGATCTTGTCGTAGGGCGGCTCCATGCACCAGAAGCAGCCGCCGGCAAACGTGGCGACCGTGGTCTTCGGCGCCGGCGCCTGGGCGGCGGCGTGGGGCGCGCCGAGCGCGAGGAGCAGGAGGCCGGTGGCGAGCGCGGCGGGGATCTTGGACATGGCGGCTCCGGGAGGTCGTGGCGCAACGATTATGCCCCGACGCGCGGCCGATCGGCCTTCGACACCAGTGCTAGCATTACGCGCCGCTCCTCGGGGAGGAACCATGTCGTCGATGCAGTCATTGTCCCGCTGCCGCGGGTTGTCGCGCACCGGCGCGCTGGCGCTCGCGGCCGCCCTCGCGCTGGCCGCGACGCTCGCCGGTGCGGATGCGCGCGCCGCCGAGCCCGCGAAGACGCTGCGGATCGCGTTCGCGATCGCCGAGACGAGCTTCGACCCGGCGTTCGCCTCCGACGCGGCCTCCGACTCGGTGATCGACAACATCATCGAGTCGATGCTCGACTACGACTACCTCGCGCGTCCGGTGCGGCTCGTGCCGCGCACGCTCGAATCGTTGCCGACGGTCGAGGACAGCGGCCGCACCTACGTCTGCCGCGTGCGCAAGGGCATCATGTTCACGCCGGATCCCGCGTTCAAGGGCGTGCCGCGGGAACTGACTGCCGCCGACTACGCCTACAGCATCAAGCGTCACCTCGACCCGGTGCAGCGCTCGCCGTGGGCGTGGCTGGTCGAAGGCAAGCTGGTCGGCGGCGACGAGGCCCAGGCCGCGGCGACGCGCACGGGCAAGTTCGACTACGACGCGCCACTGACCGGCCTCGAGGTCGTCGACCGATACACGCTGAAGATCCGGCTCAAGTCGCCCGACTACCGGTTCGCCTACGTGCTCGCCGTGCCGAACATGGGTGCCGTCGCACGGGAGGTCGTCGAGGCGTACGGGCGCGACATCGGCGCCCACCCCGTCGGCACGGGCGCCTACCGCCTCGGGGAGTACAAGCGGAGCTCGCGCATCGTCCTCGAAGCGAATCCGGGCTTTCGCCGCGTCGCCTACGTGCCGGTCGGGCCCGTGCCGGCGGCGTCGCAGCCATTGGTCGCGGCGCTGAAGGACAAGCGGCTGCCGCTGGTGCCGCGCATCGAGATCTCGGTGATCGAGGAGGGCCAGGCGCGCTGGCTCGCGTTCCTCAAGGGCGAGGTCGACCTACTGTCCGCCATTCCGGCGGAGTTCACCGACGTCGCGCTGGACAACGGACGACTCAAGCCCAATCTCGCCTCGTCCGGGATCCGGCATTACGTGCAGACGCGCCCCAACGTGAGCTTCACGTACTTCAACATGGAGAACCCGGTCGTCGGCGGCTACACGCCTGAGAAGGTGGCACTGCGCCGCGCAATCGGCATGGGCTACAACATCGAGGAAGCGATCCGCGTGCTGGCGAAGGGCCGGGCGGTCGCCGCGACCGGACCGATTCCGCCGGGCATCGAGGGCTTCGACCCGAAGCTGCGCACCAACGCGCAGGTCTACGACCCGGGCGCGGCGCGGGCACTCCTCGACAAATTCGGTTACCGCGACCGCAATGGCGACGGCTATCGCGAGTTGCCCGACGGCAAGCCGCTCGTTCTCGAGCGCTGGTCGACGCCGGTGTCCGCGGCGCGGCAGGGCGACGAGCTGTGGAGGAAGAACATGGACGCGATCGGTCTCAGGATGGAGTTCAGGAAGGAGAAGCTTCCCGAGATGCGCAAGATGTCTCGGCAGGGCATGATCCCGATGCGCGGCGACGGCTGGAACGCCGACTACCCGGATGCCGAGAACTTCATGCAGCTTCTGTACGGACCGAACGCCGGGCAGGAGAACAACGCGCGCTTCAACCTGCCCGACTTCAACAAGCTCTACGCGGAGGCGCGGGCGATGCCGGACTCCCCGAAGCGCACGGCGCTGTTCAGCCGCATGACCGAACTCGTGGTCGTGTACGCGCCGTGGCGCATGGGTGTCCACGACATCGAGGACCATCTGACGCACGCGGCCGTGCGCCACTACATGCCCCACCCGATCCGCTCGCAGTCCTGGATGTTACTCGAGCTCGATCGCGGCGCCGCGGTCAAGTAGCGACGACGCGGACCCGGCGGGTCGGCGGCGCGGACGGCTGACGCCTGCCGCGGGCGATGCCGCGGCGGCTACTTGGGGGGCGGCGGGGGATTGAGCCAGGGGAACGCCGAGGGCGCTTCCTGGGGCACCATCACCGGCTTGCAGTCGTCGAGCCTCCGCGCGAAGCCGTCGCGGATCAGCTGGAGCTCCATGCCCTTGCCGCGCAGCTCCATGAGCCCGTTCGAGTACCGCACGCCGGACGCGGCGGCGATCTGGTAGAGCGTGATCCGGTCGCCGCCCGGCGTGAGCATCCGCGCCTCGCCCTCGGTGAAGCGGATCACCCAGCGCTCGCCCTCGAGCGTGCACTCGAACGTGTCCTTCGAGGGTACGTCCGCGGGTTTCTCGGGAGGAGCGCAGGCGGCGAGGACGCCGAGCGCGACGAGGACGACGGCGCGGCGCAGGACTGGGGTGGATCGCATTGCGGGACTCGAGATCGTAGCTGCGCGAGCATAGCACCGCGCGCTTGCGCAGGCGAAAGGCTCAGCAATCGGCGACGCTGACCGCGATGCCCCCGAGCGAGGCCTGCTTGTGGCGTCCCGCCATCTGCCGACCGCGCTCGACCATCGTCCGGGTCAGCGCGTCGAGCGACTGACGCGGCATCGGATGGCGCAGCGCGTTCTGGGCGGCGGTGACGGCGCGGCCCGCGGCGGCGGCGTTGCGCTCGATGCAAGGCTGCTGGATGCGCGCGCCCTCGGGGTCGCACGCGAGTCCGAGATGGGGTTCCAGCGCGAGCTCCGCGGCCATCAGCACGTGCTCGTTGGTGCCGCCCTGCGTGGCTGCGTAGCCCGCGGCGGCCATCGCGGCCGCGACGCCCACTTCGCTCTGGCAACCGGCCTGGACCAGGCCCGCGGTCCGCAGCAGGCCGCCGATCGCCGCCGCGGTGAGCAGGAAGTCGACGGTACCCTGCTCGCGATGGATCGTCGGCGTCTCCCGGAAATGGGAGAGCAGCGCGGCGACCGGCCCGGCCGAGCCGTTGGAGGGCGCGGCGACGACGCGCCCGCCCGCGGCGTTCTCCTCGGCGACCGCCGTCGCGAACACGGCGCACCACTGCGCGGCCGAGGCGTTGCCGGCCCGCAGCGTGTCCGCTTGCGCGGGGGCGCGGCGCACGCGACCGCCTGGCAACGTGCCGTCGGTCGCAAGGCCGCGCTCGATCGAGCCGCGCATCGCGTCGGCGACGCGCAGCAGCAGCGACCGTACCTCGCCCGGGCTGTGCACGACGGACTCGTTGGCGAGGGTGATCTCGGCGATGCGCTTGCGCTGTGCGCGCCCGACCTCGAGCAGCTCGCCGGTGGTCGAATACGCGTACGGAACGCGGGCGGGACCGCGCCGCTCGGGCGGGTCGTCGCGCGATGCCACCACGCCGTCGCCGAGCGAGTAGTAGATCCGCGCGAAGTGCACCTGTCCCGCCGGATCCAACGCGGAGAAGCCGAGGGCATTGCCGTCGTCGGCGAGGGCCTGGTCGACGCGGAAGACGACGTCGCGCGCCGGATGGAAGTCGATGCGATGGCGTCCGGCAAGGGCGATCGCGCGGTCGTTGTCGGCATCGGCGGTGCAGCGGGCGAGCAGCGCCCCGTCGCAGGTCGCCGTGGGGATCCCGGCGAGGCCGGCGACGACCGCGCGCTGGGCACCCAGTTCGCGCCCGGTGCAGGCCAGCCCGCCGAACAGCTCGACGCGCACGCGCGCCGTACGCGTCACGAGGCCGTCGGCGGCGAGCTCGTGCACGAAGCGGCGCGCTGCCTCGAGCGGTGCCACCGTCTGCGACGACGAAGGTCCCGGTCCGATGCGGTAGCTCTGGCTGATGTTGAGATACACGAGACGCGAATCGACGTTGGGCGACACCCGGTTGATGTCGAGGAGCAGGCCGGCATGCCCGGGCCGTCGGCGGCACGGACGCCCAAGGATAAGCGTACCTTCGCGGCCGCGCGAGTGTTGAGGCCTACAAGCTGCCGAACGGTCGCGGCGCGGCGGGATCGCCGACGCCATGCCGACGGATTGCTTTACGTTCGCGCCGATCGCGGCGCGTCGCGCCCGAACCGCACACTCTCGGGGTAGGAGAGCACCTCGGGGACCGAGCCGTTGCGAATCTCGCGCTGCACGTCCTGCCACCAGCCGGCGTCGAGCAGGCAGGCATGGTGCCGGTAGAAGTCCTCGCGGATCCTGGGATCGGTGAGCAGGAAGGTCTCGAACTCCTCCGGGAAGACGTCGCGCGGCCCCACCGCGTACCAGACGTCGTCCGACATGTCGTCGAACCCCGGCGGGGGCGGCGGGATCTTGCGGAAGTTGCAGTCGGTCAGGTACTCGATTTCGTCGTAGTCGTAGAAGATCACGCGCCCGAAGCGCGTGACGCCGAAGTTCTTGTACAGGAGGTCGCCGGCGAAGATGTTCGCGCGCGCGAGCTGCGCGATCGCGTCGCCGTACTCGCGGATCACCCGCGCCCGCTCCCAGTCGTCGGCACGCTCGAGGAACATGTTGAGTGGCGTCAACCGGCGCTCGATGTAGACGTGCTTGACGACGACGTGGTCGCCGTCGCGCTCGACTTGCGACGGCGCCACGGCCTCGAGCTCGTCCAGGAGCTCCTGCGTGAAGCGCTCGCGCGGGAATGCCACGTCCGAGTACTCGAGGATGTCGGTCATGCGCCCGACGCGGTCGTGGTGCTTGACCAGCGCGTACTTCTGCTTGACGCGCGCACGGTCGGTGTCCTTCGAGGCCGCGATGCGGTCCTTGATGACCTTGAAGACGTAGGGATAGGAGGGCAGCGTGAACACGCTCATCACCAGGCCCTTGATCCCCGGGGCGACGATGAAGCGGTCGGTGGAGTGCCGCAGGTGGTGCAGGAAGTCGCGGAAGAACAGCGTCTTGCCGTGCTTCTGCAGGCCGACCATCGTGTAGAGCTCGGCCGCGGTCTTGTCGGGCAGGAGCGAGTTCAGGAACTTCACGTACGCGGACGGGACTTCCATGTCGACCAGGAAGTAGGCCCGGTTCGCGGAGAACAGGAACGCGAGCTCGTTGGGCTCGAGGAGCAGCGCGTCGACGACGAGCCGCCCCTCGGCGTCGTGCTTGAGCGGTACCGCGAAGGCGCGCACGTCGAGGCCGTTGATCACCCGGCCGACGATATAGGCGGTGCGGTTCCTGAAGAACAGGCTGCCGAGCACCTGGATCTGCAGGCTGGTCGCCGCCTCGAACGGCCGCGGGTACCTGCGGCGGAACGCCGCGAGGACGTTCCTCAAGTCGCGGCGGAAGTCGGCGAAGCGCTGCTCGAGCCGCAGGTCGAGCACGATGTCGATCAGCGCACCGCGCACGCCGGACTCGCGGGGATAGTAGCTGCGGTAGGTCGGCGGGTCGGCGTCGAGGTATTCCGTCGACACGGCCGGCCGCACGAAAATGAAACCGTTGTGGAAATAGGTGCGGTGCAGGATCTTGCACGACACCGAGTTGAAGAAGGTCTCGGCGCACTCCGGCTGCCGGTGCTCGATCAGCATGCCGATGTAGTGCAGCTTGACCCGCGCCCACAGCGCGTCCGCACCGCGGCTGGTGAGGCCTGCCGAGACGAACTCGCGCTCGATGCGCTCCGCGGTCTCGCCGACCCGCCGGTCGTAGAAGTCGATGCGGTCGCGGACCAGGTGGGCGATCGCGCGGAAGTTGCCCGCCTCGAACTGCCGCTTCGCGGCGCGCGCGCAGTCGCGGAACAGCGCGTAGTGCTTGTCGAAGCCGTCGATGAGCGCCTTCGCGATCGAGCGCGCGGTGGCGTCGACTTCGGGCGCGACGGCGGTGGCGGAGAAAACGCGGGCAGGCATCGCGTCGGGGGCGGGCGGACGCGCTCGGTGCGTCCAGGTCGTGCGGGCCATGATACCGTAGCGCTGCAACGCCACCCGTCGATACCGATGCCCGACGCGATCATGAATCCGTCCTGCGCACGCCGTGCCGCGTGCGCCATCGCCCTCGCGACGTATGCCGCGGGCGCCGGCGCGCAGGTCTACAAGTGCGTCGACGCGCGCGGGCAGGTCACCTACCAGCAGGAACCCTGCGCGGGCGGCACGTCGGGCGGGGCGGTCCAGTTGAACGACGCGCTGAAGGTGCGCCCGGCCGGCGACGAGGCGTTGTGGTCCGCGGCCGCGCGCGAGGGGAAGCCGCTGGTGGGCATGCCCAAGCCGTTCGTGATCGCCGCGTCCGGCGAGCCGAGGGAAATCCGCGTGCCCAAACCGGGCGAGGGCGGTACCGAAGTGTGGGTCTACGCCAAGGGCGGGCAGGTGACGCGCATCGGCTTCGCGGGCACGGGCGTCGTCGCCTGGATCCGAGCGGATGCGGCCGCCGCGGATGCGCCGGGGACGGCACCGGTGACGGCGCGTCCGGCGGACCGCGCGACGCGCGTCAGAGAGGCGCTCGGCATCGGCAAGCCCTGCGCCGCAGTGCTCGCCGAGGCGGGCCCCGCGGATCGCGAGGAGCCGCTCACGGTGGGCGGCGTCGCCGGGTCGGGCACCCGGTACGTCTACAGCTTCGACCCGGCCAATGCGAACGCGTACGCGGCATTCGTCTGCGTCGCCGGACGCGTCACGGGCGTCGAGCGCTACATGAGCGGGCAGTGACGCGACGCTGCGAACGCTACTTGCCGTTCTCCTGCGCTGCCTTGAACTGCGCCGCCGCCTTGTTGTACTCGTCGATCGAGGCGTTGGCCGCGTCGAGGTGCGGCTTGCCCTGCTCGAGCACCTTGTTGTACGCGCCCTGCTGTTCCTGGACGTACTTCTTGAGGCATTCGAGGTAGGCGTTCGCGCTCTTCACCCAGTTGTTGCGGCGCATGTCGCTCGCGAGTCGACCGGGGTAATCGTCCGGCTTGGTGCAGCCATGGGGAGCGACCGGCGTCGGAGCTGCTTGCTGGGCGAAGGCAGGGGCGGCGAGGCCGATCAGGACGGCCACGGCAAGGGCGCGCAGGTTCATGACGGAAGTCCATTGGGCAAAAACATGACATTGTACTGACGCGCAGCGGCGCCGGAAAGGGCGCTGCGCATGGGCAGCGTCACCGTCCGGGGAGCCACGAAGCGAGTACGTGGAGGCCGGTCTCGACGAGGTCGAGCGGTGTTCCGACGCGGGACCGGGGCGCTCCGGCGCCGAGCAGCGCATCGGCCAGTCCGTTGACGTCGATGCGCGCGCGTGCCGTCGTGCGTTCTTCCAGCGCGCGCACGGTGGCCGCGGAGGCACCGGCATCGAAGGCCTCGATCGGACCCGCACAGTACGGGCAGCGGGCGTCGCGGGCCAGATCGACGGGCGCCCCGCAGCCCGTGCAGCGAATGGAACGGACGTGGACCTTGAGCCGCTCGATCTCCCGGGGCGCGAGTGGTCGCAGAAAATCCTTCTCGCGCAGGAACTGCACGAACGGCGTGAAGCGCCCATGCCCGCGCGGACACCGCCAGTAGACGAAGCGCGTCGTGTGGCGCACGTCACGTGTCTCGACGAGACCGGCGCGGCAGCGCGGGCAGGCGAGCGATTTCTGCTCGGCTCGCACGGGCTCCCTGGCCACGCGCACCGCTTCGAACAGCGCAAGCGTCGCGGCCGGAGTAAGCCGAACGCTTTCGAACGCGTCGAACCAGAGCGCGTGGCAGCGTACGCACAGGTCGACGACGACCTCACCGTGCGGCGTTCGCTGGAGGACGAGCGAAGCCATCGACGCGCCGCAGCCGGGGCAGCGCGTCGAGGCGTCGAATGCGCCGCCGAGGGCGTCCGTCACCGGCGGCACGGACGTCCGGCGGCGCGCGGGCGGCGCCGCACGCGCGTCAGATCACGCGCAACGTCGCCTTCGGGCAGTTGTACCAGTACACCTGCGCAAACGTGCGCCGTGCGGTGCGCTCGACCTGGTCGAGGACGTCCGGGTTGCACACGACGAGGCCGTCGTAGTCGGCCTTGGTCAGCGGGGCGGGCGTGCACCCGGCGAGCAGCAGGCCGGCGATGCCGGCGAGAAACAGGACCTTCTTCATGGCCGCCCTCCGTGCGAGTCGACCGCACGCGGCGGTCAAGAACCATTATCGTCACGGACGTGGCGGGATGCAATCGGGCTTCGCGAGCCGGGGTGCCGCAGGTTCGGTGGGCCATGGCCATCCGCTGCGGCGGCGACCGGGGGTCCGGGACACTTCGCGGACGGTGGCCGCCCGCATCGGGCTCAGCGCGGCTTCGCGCCGGCCTTCGCGGCGGCGGCTCGCGCCGCCGCCTCGTCCTCGCGCATCCGTGCCGCGAAGAACCGCGACAGCCAGAAGCCCATGCCGATGATGAAGAGGATGACGAACAGGCTGAGGAGCCCGATGTCGGTGGTGAAGAGTTCCTTGAGCGCGACCATGGCGATCCCTTCCGCTGCGATGCCGCGGCAAGTCTAGCCGCGCCGGGCGATGGTGCCGGTTGACAGGGGTCAACAGTGCTGCAGGTCGCTGAAGACGTCGCGGCGCGTGCCGGAACCCGGCCGCGGGGATTCGGCAAGCACGGCGGTTCCTGCGCCCGTAGCGACGGCGCCGCCGGGCTGGGCGCCGGTCAGGGTTGCCTTTCGGTGAACGTGTCGCACCGGCGCGGATCGCCGGTTTCGAGGCCGCGCTTGAACCAGTACATGCGCTGCTGTGCCGAGCCGTGTGTGAACGCATCGGGGACAACGTAGCCCTGGGTGCGCTTCATGATCTGGTCGTCGCCAACCGCGGCCGCGCCACGCAGGCCTTCCTCGAGGTCCCCCGGCTCGAGCAGCTTGCGCCGTTGCGCGAAATGGCCCCATACGCCGGCATAGCAGTCCGCCTGCAATTCGAGGCGTACCTGCAGCTGGTTGCGCTCGGAAGGTCCCGCGCGCTGGATCAGGCGGTCGAACTGCTGCATCGTGCCGAGCACGTTCTGCACGTGGTGCCCCACCTCGTGCGAGACGACGTATGCCTGCGCGAAGTCGCCGGGGGCACCGAAGCGCCGCGACAACTGGTCGAAAAACGCCGTATCGAGGTAGACCTTGCCGTCACCCGGGCAGTAGAACGGACCAACGGCGGCGCTGGCGAATCCGCAGGCGGAGCGGACCTGGTCCTCGAAGATGACGAGTCCCGGCTTGGGATAGCCCTTGTTGAACATCGCCTGGAACAGCGCGTTCCACACGTCCTCGGTGTCGCCGAGCACCCGAGCCACCATCTCCTTCGTCGGATCGGCGGCCTGCGTCGCCGCACCAGGCCCGACCTGCGGACCGTAGCGCGGCGGCGCGCTCTGCGGCGCCGGTTCGGGGCCACTCATGCCACCGAGCAGCGTGAAGGGATTGATGCCGAACAGGACGCTGGCGATGAGCACGAGGATGATGCCGCCCAGACCGATCTTCATGCCACCGCCGCCGATTCCGCCGCCGCGCGGACGCATGCCCGAGCGGTCCTCGACGTTTTCGCTGCGACGCATATCGCCCCAACGCATGGCCGTTCTCCGGTGCTACGTTGCACTGTCCTGCATCGGTGCGCCTGGCCGCGGCCATCGACCTGCGCCGGCCGCTGCGCACCCCGAAGCACGCAGTCTAGCGCAGCCGCGCGCGGAGACGCACGGCGAAGTGGCGCACCGGGGCGCCGACAGCGTCGAGCGGGATCAGGGCAGGACCACGAACTTGCCGCGCCCGTGCCCGCGCTGCATTACGCGCTGCGCCTCGGCGACCCCGTCGAGGCCGACGCTGCGTTCGATGTGGGGTTGCAGCACGCCCGCGGCAGCGAGTTCCGCGAGCCGCTGCAGCGAGGCATCGCTCGCGCGGAGCATCAGATTGCGCACGCGGATACCGCCGGCGATCGACGAGACGAACGCGCCCAAGCCGGTGGCGATCGCCGCGGCCGTGCTGCCGGCCGTGCCGAGGTAGAGCCCGCCGGGGACCAGCAATCGGCGCGCGCGCCGCCAGTCGAGCGCGTTGACCGCATCGAAGACGAGGTCGAAGGTCTCGCCGCACGCGAGGACGTCGGTCCTCGTGTAATCGATCACCTGGTCGGCGCCGAGGCTGGCGACGAACTCGACGTTCGACGGGCCGCAGGTCGCGCTGACGTGCGCGCCGAGGTGCTTTGCGTAACGTACGGCAAAGTGGCCGACCCCTCCCGCGCCACCCGTGACGAGCACGCGTTGGCCCGCGGTCAGCCGGCCGTCGTCGGCAAGCGCCTGCACCGCGGTGCCGCCGGCCACGGGCAGCGTCGCCGCCTGCTCGAAAGTCAGCGACGGGGGCATCGCGACGGCGTGATGCGCGGGTACCGTGACGAACTCCGCGCACGAGCCCTGGCGCCCGAACGGCGACAGCGAGCCGAACACGCGTTCGCCGACGTGCCGCGGGCCCGGTCCGCCGCCGATCGCGACGATCTCCCCGGCGAAGTCGGTGCCCGTCCCCCGCGGTGGGCGCGCCAGCACCGGGACGAGTCGCAGGTGCCCGTCGCGGATCTTCCAGTCGAGCGGATTCAGGCTCGCCGCGGCGACGCGAACCTTGATCTCGCCCGCGGCCGGCTCGGGCGGATCGACATCGACGACCTCGAGGACCTCCGGCGGACCGAAGCGGCGATAGCGAATGGCGCGCATGACTTGCGGCGAAGCAGGTGGTGACGAGTGCGGGTACGCGGCGGCGGCGCCGGAACCGTCAGGGCTTGAGCGCCCGGTAGAGGAACGGCAGGCTCGCGTCCATCCGATAGTCGATCGACGAGTGGTTGTCGTCGAACTCCTCGTAGCGATGCGCGATGCCGTGCTGCGCCAGATGCCGCGACAGGATGCGCGCGCCGTAATGCAGGTGGTACTGGTCGCGCCAGCCGCAGTCGATGTAGATGCCGGAGAGCGAGGCGAGGTTCGCGCGGTAGCGCGCGACGAGGTGGATCGGGTCGTGCGCGAGCCAGGCGCGCCACCGCGCCGCGATCACTTCGCCGGTCTCGAGGTCGAGCGGCAGCCGGAAGCCGAGCGGTGCCTCCGGGTCCGCGTCGTAGGATGCGGCCATCGCGACCATCATCAGCGCGTGGGCCTCGGCGTCGTTCAACTTGTCCTTCGACCAGATCGCTTCGAGAAAGCGCCGCACGCGGCCGTCGTCCTCGCCGCGCCCCGAGGCCTTCGCGTCCCGGGCGACGTCGATGCGGCCGGCGCGGCGGGGCGGCTTGCGGTAGCGGTCGAGCTCGTTCAGCGTGCGCGGCCAGTCGGTCATGTAGCAGAAGTCGAAGTAGGCGTCGCCCGAGTGATCGGCGATCGCGCCCCAGTGCTTGGCGTGCTTCATCCCGTGGATCATCGCGCCGTAGCCGCCCGACGACTTGCCGAAGCAGCCGCGGTGTTCCCGCGAGGCGAGCGTGCGGAACTCGCGGTCGACGAGCGGCACGATCTCCCGCGTCAGGTAGTCGGCGTAGCGCCCGATCGCGCTGGAGTTCAAGTACTGGTTGCCACCGAGGCAGGTGAAGCAGTCCGGGAAGACGAGGATCGCAGGCCCCATCTTGCGCTCGGCGACGAGCCGGGAGACACGCTCGGGAACGTTCTCGTCGAACGGGCGCCAGTTGAGGTGCGCGAGCCCCGAGCCGGTGAAGCCGACGAGGTCGTAGAGGACCGGCAGGCGCCGGCCGCGCCCGCGGCCCGCGCCCTCGTCGTACGCCGGCGGCAGCCACACTGCGAGCTTGCGCACGTGCGGGTCGCCCAACGGGTTGTCGGCGAGGACCTTCGACTCGAACTCGAGGACGACCAGCGTGCCTGCGGGGCGACGCGGCGACTTGCGGGCCATGGCGGCGTCTCTTTCTTCGCGCTCGCCGGACCTCCGGCGTCCCGCCATTGTCGGGCGGAACGCCGGGGACCCGCAACCAGGGGGCGCGTCGCGTCAGGCGGCGGCGCGCAGCACGTCGGCGCGCCCGCCCTCGATGGCGATCACCTGGGCTGCCGCGTTGACTGCCGCGGCGATGCGGCCGACGTCGCGCAGCTCCTGCGTGGTGACGCCGGTTTCCTTCAGCAGCTTGTAGTGCGACGCGATGCAGAACTCGCACTTGCCGACGATGCTCGCCGCGAGCGCGTAGAGCTCGAACGCGCGCTTGTCGACGCCGCCGTGGTTCGCGTAGGCGTTCATGCGCAGCTCGGCGCGCAGCGTCTTCAGCTCGGGGTCGGCCGCCATCTCCACGTAGGGGTACCAGACGTTGTTCATGCCCATCAGTGCGGCGGCCGTGAGCGCGGCCTGCGCGTCGGCGGGCGCGAGCACGTTCGAGCTGCGGATCGCATCGACGATCGGCGTGCTCTTCGCGGCAAACGCCGCGGCGAGCGCCGCGCCGGCAGCCTCGCGGGCGGGCAGGCTCGAGCGCGCGATCGTCGCGTCGAGGTTGAGGCGGATGTCCTTCGCGTAGTCGGGGACGAGCGCCTTGAGGGAGTCGAGGAATTCCATGGTGTCCTTTCGGTGTCGTGGCGTGCCCCGCGGACCGCCCGTCGGGGCGGGGCCGGGGCGCGGCGGGCGGAGGGGGTCGCCGGTCAGGCGCTCTCGAGCTCGAGCGTCACGCCGCCGACGGCGCGATTGCAGGGGCAGAGCTCGTCGGTCTGCAGGCCATCGAGGATGCGCAGCACCTCGTCCGGGTTGCGGCCGACGTTCAGGTTGTTGACCGAGACGTGCTGGATCACGTTGTCCGGGTCGACGATGAACGTGGCGCGCAGCGCCACGCCTTCTTTCGCGTCGCGCACGCCGAGCTGGTCGACCAGCGCGCCGGTCGTATCGGCGAACTGCCACTGCGGCAGCTTCGACAGGTCCTTGTGCTCCCGGCGCCAGGCGAGCTTCACGAACTCGTTGTCCGTCGAGCCGCCGAGCACGACGGCGTCGCGGTCGGCGAAGTCCTTGGCGAGCTTGGCGAAGCCGACGATCTCGGTCGGGCACACGAAGGTGAAGTCCTTTGGATAGAAGTAGATCACCTTCCACTTGCCGGGAAATGACTTCTCGTTGATCGCCTCGAATGCCGAGACGCCCTTTTCCTCGGGCTGGTTGTATCCGGGCTTCACGCCCATGACGTTGAACGGCTGCAGGGTTTCGCCGACGGTCTTCATTGCGATGCTCCTTGGGTTGCTGGCGCGTCGTGGGCGCCGGTTGGTCGTGGATGCCGACCACCGAAGATTATGGGTAATGAAGTGACAATACAAATTGGTTATTGCTATGTCGTTGGTAACTTGAAGTTATCGACATGCCAATGTGGATAAGATGTGCCGGCGAGGCGCATTTGCGGCGCTGCACGATTGAAGTTTGCGGGCGTCGCGCGCTACAGTGGACGCGACGGCGGCGAGGATCGCGATGCGCCGCTGCGCCACCAGCCCGAGGAGAATGCCGATGCGCCGCACGCCTGCCCGCGTGGCCGCGGCCTGCCTTGCCGTCGCGCTCGCGACGGGCGCCGAGGCGGCCTTGCCCTCGCTCACGGATTGCATGGAAGGCTCCGACTTCGTCGCCAACGCCGCGCGCTCGCGGGACAACGGCATGACCCGCGCGTCGTTCCTGGACCGCCTCGAGGCGGACCTCGTGGCGATCCGCGCGTTCCCGCCCGAGCTGCGCTGGTTCGCCCGTAACCCCGACGACGAGCGATTCCTCGTCACCGAGGCATCACGGGTCTTCGATCGCCCGCAGGCGCCGGAGCGCCATCAGGCGGAGTTCCTCGCCGCCTGCCTCGACCGCGCGCCCGCGGCCTAGTTCATTTCTTCTTCTTCTTCTTCTT
>Ga0105107_10000463_pt1 | contig 25586 bp, 24 predicted proteins | sample PPLLaktember2015_6_FD_79335 | JGI IMG/M metagenome (GOLD analysis project Ga0105107, IMG submission 79335) | Freshwater sediment microbial communities from Prairie Pothole Lake near Jamestown, North Dakota, USA - PPLs Lake P8 Core (1) Depth... | ecosystem: Environmental > Aquatic > Freshwater >... | reverse complement strand
TGGGCGAGGTGCGCTATTCCAGCCTGACCAGGACTTTCCCGGATGCTGCAGAGAAGCTGTTTGAAAAAGCTGAAAAGGACATGAAGGACCGCTTCGAAACGTACAAGAAACTAGCGGCGGCATAAAACAAAGGATAAAGGAAAAAGGATGAAGGATAAAGGTTGATGCCTTTATCCTTTGACCTTTATCCTTTATCCTCTTTGTTAATTTCGAGGGATTTTTCACGGCTATGGATTTTGCGTACGGAAAACCCTTTCCCCTGGGTAAGGACTTGACTTCCTATCGTCTCCTGACGAAGGAGTTCGTGTCCGAAAGCGAGTTCGAAGGCAAAAGAATGCTCAAGGTCACTGCTGAGGGCCTCACGCTTCTTGCAGAAACCGCCTTCAAGGATGTCGCGCACCTGCTCCGCACCTCTCACCTCGAGCTACTCGCACAAATCCTGACAGACCCTGAGGCGTCCCAGAACGATCGGTATGTCGCCCTGGAGATGCTCAAGAATGCGGTGATCAGCGCAGAGGGCGTGCTCCCCATGTGTCAGGACACGGGAACGGCGATTGTGATCGGGAAAAAGGGACAGCAGGTCTGGACAGGAGTTTCGGATGAGGAAGCTCTCTCAGAAGGGATTTTCAACGCCTACACGAAGAATTTCCTGCGCTACTCGCAAAACGCGCCTCTGTCCATGTACGAGGAAAAAAACACAGGATGCAACCTTCCAGCCCAGATTGATCTCTTTGCCGCAGAGGGCGAGACCTATGAGTTTCTCTTCATCGCAAAAGGAGGAGGCTCAGCGAACAAGACCTTTCTCTTCCAGGAAACCAAAGCGGTACTGAACCCTGAAATCCTGAGTGCGTTCATGGCGAGCAAAATGAAGACCCTCGGCACGGCAGCGTGCCCTCCTTACCACCTCGCTTTTGTGGTGGGTGGCACCTCTGCGGAGACCAACCTCAAAACCGTCAAACTCGCCACAGCCGGCTACCTCGATGCCCTTCCTGACAAAGGAAATGAGGCGGGACAGGCCTTCAGGGACAGGGACATGGAAGAAAGAGTCCTGAAGATCTCCCAGAACCTTGGGATCGGTGCCCAGTTCGGCGGCAAATACTTCTGCTTGGATGTAAGAGTAGTCCGGCTTCCTAGGCACGGCGCCTCATGCCCGATCGGTCTCGGCGTGAGCTGCAGCGCGGACAGAAACATCAAGGCTAAGATCACGAGAGATGGAATATTTCTCGAAGCTCTGGACACCCGGCCCAGCCGCTTCATGCCTGAACCTGCCTGGTCGCAGGACAAGGCGGTCGTGTTGGACTTGAATCAGCCGATGGATCAGATTCGCGCTACCCTCCACCAGTACCCTGTATCCACCCGTCTGGTTTTGAACGGGGACATGGTCGTGGCAAGAGACATTGCCCATGCGAAACTCAAGGAGAGATTGGACCGCGGCGAGGATCTGCCGGCTTACTTCAAGGACCACATCATCTATTATGCAGGGCCGGCCAAGACCCCTCCCGGCTATGCGTGCGGCTCTTTTGGACCGACAACCGCCGGCCGCATGGATCCCTATGTCCCGGTTTTTCAGGCCTGCCGGGGCTCCATGGTGATGCTCGCCAAGGGAAACCGCTCCGCAGTCGTCAAGGACGCCTGCAAGAGATACAGCGGCTTTTACCTCGGTTCTATCGGAGGACCGGCGGCACAGCTTGCACAAGAGTGCATCACCCGCATGGAGGTTCTCGAATATCCGGAACTGGGCATGGAAGCGATCTATCGAATCACGGTGAAGGACTTTCCTGCCTTTATCATTACCGACGACAAGGGAAACGACTTCTTCGATAGGTTACTAGCATAGAAATTTCAATAAGTTACGTTGGATTTTGTTCCACTTTTCCCCGTTTCCCTAGTCACCCTCACAAGATTCATGATGGGCAAGGCATCCGTGATGTTCACATAGGCCCGGTAGGCCGTAAGGGAATGGTGCCCGGATGCCCGCCGGACTACCTCATCCGAGAAACCGGCTTCAATCCACTTCGTGACTCTGGTATGCCTGAAGCAGTGAAACACGATGCCGTCACGGTCCCCGCTCTTGTTCACGGTCTTGTCACCATAGCGCACCTTGGCCATTCTGCACGTTGAAGCCATCAAGGCGGCGATTCCCTTCTTGCTGTGATACCTCTTGCCCAGGCTGTTTGTGAACACGTAGTCATCCGGCTTTAGCCCCTGCATTCGCCTTTTCAGAACCGGCTTCAGGTCATCGCTTATCGGAATCACGCGCCGCGCCCCGGTCTTCGTGTCGAATATTCCCAAGTAAATGTAGTCCAGGGTTTCCCCTGAAATGTGCTTCACGCCCATGCGCACCTGGGAGGCCTTCAGGTCGTGGATTTCGGAACTTCTCATCCCGGTTTCATAGGCACAGACCAGGAGGTCCCGGAACTCAGGATTCGCCTTCTCAAGTAACTTTCGGTACTCATCATCGGTGACGGTCCGCCTCGGGATGTACTCCGCCTCTTTGCGGGAGAACTTCCCGGGCATGACGGATACCGGGATCAACTTGTCCTTCGCCGCCGCATGGAACATCGCAGACAAGAGACCGATTTCCGCATCTACACTGGCAGGGGCCGCTTTCTCCTTTTCCCGGAAAGCCCGGTAATGGCTTTGCTGGTCTGATTCGAACTGATTCAATGGCCGATTCTTGAAGAAGTCCACGAGATGCTTCAGGCGGCTTAGCTTGAGATAACAGGATTTCTGGTTCTGAATCTTAGGCACGGCGAAGTACCATTTATGCAGCTCACCGAACGTCATGAATTTCGAATGCTTGACCTCCAAGCCGCCACGTAGTTCTCTGGCTTCGTGCTTCCCGGCCAGCTCCTTTCCCTTGGCCGCTGTGGCCGATTTGCGGCCCTGGTCGCCTTTCCCGAAGTAGGTTTTCCGGCCCGAGATGTGCGCATAATAATAGCTTTCCCCGTTGATGGTCCTGCACGAAACGCCCTTCATGTTTTTCGCCGTTTTCTTCGCCATGATTCCCCCCTTTTAAATACCTATGCTTGCAAACTTCATTCGTTTCAAGACGCTCAGCAAATCCTCGGCGATTCCCTGGCATTTCGTGTTCAAGGCAATATAGGCCTTGATTTCATCCAACAGCTCGGGAGTCACGTCACCGAAGCCATTGGAGAGGAAGTCATCCAGTGAGGGGAATCGCCGCCGCCGTTTGGCCACGTCCGTCTGAATCGCATCATACCCCAAGGCGCTCGTGAAAGGCCCCACACAAAGGCCCATCCGATTGAACAATTCATAACCCATGACTCACGCCCTTTTTCTCACCGTCAGGATCCCCGCCACCCCGAGTGCAAGCAAGAACATCGTGGCTGGTTCGGGAACAGGCACGGACTCTGGCCCAGGTGACGCGCTGGTCACCACGGCCAACTCAGGCGCCACATGCAGAGCGTAGGAAGGTTGGTTCCGGCGTCCCAGGTCTGCATAATAGACCGCTGAGAGCACAGTGTTAATGGGACCGGTTTGCCAACCGAAAAAGTAAAAGTGGAAATTTGTAACCGTTGCAAGGTCCTTGAACACAAGCCAGTCAAAAACATTCATGCCCTGGCAGTCCCACTGCGTCACGGCCTGCCCATCCCACTGGAATCTGTAGGGCTCAATGGTCCAATATCCCCTGGCCGCGTACTCGCCTGTTGACCAACTGCCGATCGTGGCCCCACGTCCACTGGACACGACCACGAAATTAACGACGTCATGCCAGCCAATTAACGCGCTTTCCGAGTCCGTTTCAAAGTATCCTCGCCTCTTCGTTAAACGACCAATCCCAGCTCAGGGCGTTTGCGTTCACTGATAAGAAAAGCACTAAAACCATTGCAAGCATGATTCGTTTCATTTTTTCGCTCCTTTCCTTTTTGGGTTTGTAGAGGCTTCCCTCCTAAACTTCATCACCACAAGTTTCCCATACTTCTGCTGAACAATAAGGTTGCCGTTACCATCTGATGATACGGCGTAAGCGACCATATTGTAGTAAAAAGTTCCTTCTGCATCTGAATCCACAGCCCAGAAGTGCTGGCTCCGGTGATGCTCTCCAGGAGTAATGTTGTCCATGTTTGCAGGTACTAACCACTTACCTCCTACGTCTGTAGGAGAGATCCCCCGTGTGATATAGCGACCGAATCCCACGTTAAGGCCAAGGTTATTTGTCACCTCCACCTGTCCCAAAATCAAAGCCACATCTTCCTTTGCCATGTTCACAGGTACGCTCATTAGAACAACGCGGTTTTTATCCGTAACGCTACTCACCACTGGAATATGAGCTGCATTCTCTAAGATATCTTCAAATGGGCCTTCTAGTTGCATTTCAACTCCCTCCTACGTTCTTATAATAGTTTCAATGGTCTCCACCGTCTGCCAGAATTCCGATTTTCTCCTTTGCATGGGTTCCCCCGAAAACAAAAGTCCCGAAGGCGCGTCTAGGCTCAGTACGAGCCCCCAGGTCCTTGCGGATTCTGGACACCTTCGGGAATGATGGTTTTCGGATGTAAAAAGCTCCTTCACGTAGAGCCCCTCACGGTACTGAATTTAGACGTTTTCAGAATACTCCTTTCACACTTCTTGTCAATGGGTAATTTCAGGGTTTCTGGCCGCCTGTAAAATCACACAATCCTTCCAAAACAGGCCCGCCCTTGAATTTTCTCACCCCTGCCAATAGGCGAGCTAGCATAGGCCGTTTGTATATACACTTTTCACGGAGTGGTCAGCACTTCACACAACCATCCGCCATCGTTGCTGTCATAACAACACCATGAATTAGTGTCCTGCCGGTAATAGCATTGACCAGTGCTTGGCGTGCCGCTGAACGCGCCTGTGTTGGTGACGCTGATGTAGTGCTCCCCATCCGCGGCGCCCTCAGAAGAGAGGAGCTGAGCATAAAAGTTCACAAGATGCCATGCCCCTGCCGTACTGCCTTTTATTCTCTCAGGTGAGCTCGTCGTGTTGGTGCCGTCCGCCTCATAAACGTACATGTAGCCCGAGGCCGTTGTGGAGGATAAAGTCATCACCAAAGCCGCGTCGCCGTTTGACATGCCTGTGAGCTCGTCCAAGCCACCGGTTCCGGTCAGGGCATCACGCCACCAAAATTTTCTCGCGCCCGCTTGCGTCGCAAGGACCATTGCTGATTTTGCATCAGGTCTGCGTGATTTTTCCAACGCGGTCACGCGGTCCTGAAGGATCTGAAAGTCACCGACTGAGACGCAACCGGCCACAAGAAGAAGCAATGTAACCACCGCTGTAAGTTTCATCTGGACCCCTCCAGTTTACGTTTTCTCATACAGACCACGCTCAGCTTGAAAATCACATGCCCGAGTATCACGCTTAAGAAGGCCAGTGCCGCGCACAAGATGACTGCTGCAGAAAGTATGAAAATGGCGTTCAGGATGATTGTCGCGAACATCCCCAACACCTCCTATGGCTTTGGATTTGACGGCCCACCCTGGTTCGTCTGGAATTCTCGAGCAGGTTCTCCCGGCCCTGGTCCACATCAATCTCCGTTACCGTTGCCTTTGAATGGAAAGTCACCTTCTCACCCTCAACTGTTACGGCGCCGAAGTTCCGCACCACGACTTTGCAGCCCCCGTGCTGGCCGACGGCAAGTAGTAGACTTTGAATGTTGGCATTCTGTGACATGTTGATTTCGGTCATGCAGGCCTTTCTTTGAAGCACAGGGCGGGGAAGAAGCAGGCAATCCCCGCCCAGAGGGGAAACGACGAGCACCTTTTCAAGACTCGTCGTCTCGGGAAGGCAAATTTAGCCGCCGGATGACGGAGGTGAGACACGGCGGCTTGCCTAGGGCAAAAGGGAGGAAAACCCTAGGCGGCGAAGAAACTATGCGAGTTTCACGCGGGCAAATGCGTTTTCCAGAATCGGCGCTGCGTCCACTTCCATGCGGCCAATCAGCCCGATGCAATTTTGTTCCGCGTAAAGTTCGGTAAGCACGGAGACCTCCATGCTCAGGGCCGTCACCACCCAATAATAACTGAAGTCGCCCAGGATGCCGACGTAAAGCCCGCTTGTGAACGTGTTGGGCGCATACTCGGATTCGTGGTACACCTTGCCCAAGATGGTATCGGGTTTGTCCGCGGCCAAGCTTGGTTGAAGCAGATAAACGCCGTCGCCGGTTTTTAATTTCCGAATTTGCTTGATTGCATCCCGATGAAAAACCCAGACTGCGTTTTTTCGATATTGAGCTTTCAAACTCATTAGCGTTTCAATGAGATTGTCCGCCTTGATTTCCGTGCTCGTGTTCCCCGTTGAACCGTCTCGAGCTGTTGAAATCCCCAGGGCACCCGCACCCGCTGCGATAAAAATTCCCATCGGTTTTCCGACGCCGTCGCCTGTCAGAAAGGCTTTCTCTTCGGTCAGCGCAAACTTGTAGGAAAGCCGTGAAATGGCGAAGTTCTGGAAACCCGCTGCCCGCTGCGCGAGAGTCCGAGAAAGTTTCACGCGCTTCGCTGAAGGCTTCGGCGCAAGATTTCTTTTCTCGAAGGAAATTGAAGCGTCCTCTGCGCCCGTAAAAATTTCTGCCGTCCAGCTCGCGTCGTCGCCCGCATTATCCTCGTAAGGCACGGAAAGACTTGCCGCGTTCTTCAGTTCAATCTGTGTTCCGAGTGAACGAATGAAAACGGCGTCATTCAGTTCTGTGAGAATCTGCGAGCTGTAGGATTCTGGCAAAACAGCGAAGCCGCCTGTCACGTCTTTGTCAGCCTGCAGAACGCGCCGTGTTTCGAAACGCTGCTTTTCAGCGTCGGTCAGGTTATACGCGCCCACGGCGAAGAAACGGCCAATGTCACGGGCTTCAACTTCAGAGGGCTTCGGCGCTTGTCGTTTTTCCCCTGGCCGAATAATCCGCATGGCTTTTCCCTGCCACGGGTCAGAGCCCTGGCCCCGTTCCCGCTGTTCGCGCTCTTGCGCCCCGGGAATCGGTCGAATCACCTCGTTGTCGGACCTGCTCAGAAGCTCCTCTTTCTTGGCAAGCTCAATCTCACGAGTGAACTTGTCGAAGTCCGCTTCCATCCTCTGATATTTTTCAGCATCGTAATTGTCTGAATCCTGAAGCGCTCTCATTTCTGTGAGTACTTTTGCTCTTTGCTCGTAAAGGTCTCTAAGTTCTTTTGTGTACATGGTTGCACCTCTTGAGCGCACGCTTGTTTCCGGGTAAGCTGGAAAACTGCACGGACTTATTTCCAGCAACTCCGCCGAAATAATTGTGCGGATATTTGTGTTTGTCCATTCATCTTTGAGACAGCGAAACCCAAAGCTGCAGCCGTCCACGTCGCCCCTTTTCACTGAAACCATCACACTATCACCCCATTGATTAGGAGGCGGATGGATCGTGAAATGAAGCGCGTCTGCACGGTCGTCAACCCTGAGAGTGCCCGCTGATGTAGAGCCCAAAGGCGTGCTCGTGTCGTGGTTCCAAAACGCCATGACTTTTGCACCGCTCTTTAAGCTGTCGGCGAAGCATCCACGCTGCAGGCGATCTTTAAAATTGCCAAGGTCACGTGATAGGCTGTTGTAGGGAATCTTCCCCCGGATGGTTTTGCCGTCTGCCCTAAGTTCCGAAATTTGATAATACCGTTTTTCGATTTCCATACTGACTCCTTCGGGAGTGCTCTTTGATTTGGTTTGGTCCGGGCTTCGCAGATATCCGCTAGGCCCAGACCTTCGTGGAGGACTATGCCACGATTGCACCGTTCGGAAAACGCTTTGCCCCGTGAAGGGCTGGACACCATGTGTTAGTCTCGAAGATATCCCCGAGAGTTTGTGGTTATCGGTTAAGGCGTTGGGATCTCCCGCCGCCCAGGTCTTCGCCAACTTTTTCAATTTTACAAAACACAGCCCCGTCGCCCATAGCGAGCAAGGCCGCTGAATTCGAAATCAGTCTTTGCTGCTGCTCACTGTCAGCACTGGCCTGTTCTCGGATAATGCTCTTCTCATGTGGCAGGCCCAGGCCCAGGCGTTGAAGATATTGACTGTCCGATTCTCGGATTTCGAAAACCCGCACTTTTTGTGGAAGCCCAGAAATCATCGCCGCTTTGCCGACCACGCGCCTTTCTTCAGGAGCAGACAAGGCCCACCATAGTTCAGGCCGTCGGCCCGGATCCCGTTCTGTATAGAGCGCAACCAATTCCTCAACGTGGGACAGAAACGCCTTGTTCGCTGCCGCCTCAGTCACGAAAGGATTTTGAATTCCCGACAAAAGATTATCCCCGCCGATCAGCCGTACGATTTCAGCTTTCGATAACGCCTTATTGGATGTTGTCTTTCTCAAATGTGTCTCCCTGTCTGCACGGTCCATCGATCACAAACTGGCCGACCTATCATCGGGCGTTTCTCTTCGGCGCCGCTGTCATCGATGTGCAGAAATCGGCAACCTGCCAAAAAAGACCGCCATGCTTCTTTCTCCGCCATCACCTCGGGCCGTTGCTTATTGCCACGACTGCTGGACATGACGTAACCGCTCGTTGTGATGATTTCTCGGCAGGCGTGAAATGTGTCAAGATTCATGCAGACACCTTCTAAAATTTGGAGCTCTTCAGACTGAAGCGCGTATGAAGAACAAATGCTTTTCCAGAATTTTCGACCCTGTTTTTTCAAAGTTGCAGGGCAAGGTGGAAGCCGTTTCGAATTCATTTTTTTTGGTCACCTCGATATTATGTCAACTTAATTTCCGATACCCAATCCAAGCTATTGAAGTTACTTACGAAAACGGAAGGGTTCACAGACGGTACAGGTCCAAAAAAAAATGAAAGTTCAGACCCGGCCTAGGGTGGGGGGTGCCTGCCCACCTGCCCTGGTCCAGGCTCGACGAACGCGCCGCGTGCATGGTGTTCCTCAATGAACTGTCTCCCCGTGCGCACCCCGTGCTTCCTGCGACGCCTTGATGTAGTCCATTGCCCTCAGGCAAATAAAGCCAACGCCTTCAAGAGTGAAGAGTGCGCCCCAGAGCTCCTGCTTGCTTAAGAGATCATCAAGCAGCTTCACCAAAGGCACCACGACGTTCCGCGTTTTATCGCCGTACTTCTTTTCGAGCGCGTCGCGCTGTGCATCGGTCAGGTGGAACCATGTGGTTGGTCTGAATGGTTCATAAGAATCGCCCTTCCTCTTTCGCCCCCCACCTGAATTTCGGTCGCTCGAATTTCAAAAAGGGTCCTTGCCAAACAGCATGACAATCCGAAACCAGCTCCAACAAGGCCCTGATGATTTCCGAGTCTGTTAATCCCGATTCACTGGCAAGCCGTTCCTGTACCTCGACGTGCCTGTCATAGAGGGAGTGACTCACTGCTCTCCTTCCGTTCTGTTTGCTCATCCTATAACTCCTTTCAGGGTTCAGGGTGTCGCACCCATGTAATGCAATTTCCATTCCCTGCTCTCTCTCGCACTGGTCGCACGTAGACCATTGAAGAGGAACTTCTGTCATCACCATATCGCCGCACTTCGGACATTCATGAAGTGCCTCACAGATTGACTTTAGAACCTCGTTGAACTCTTCAATCACCATCCGGCCATTTCCTCGATGGTCTTTTTGATTAAAAACGCTTGTTGCTCAATCAGTGATGGCACAAAATAGTGGCTGCCAATAGGATACGTTCCCATTTCGGTCAAACGGGTAAGATACGGTTCAATTTTTTTAAGAAGCATTACCGCGTCAATCTGCTTTCCTGATGATGGTCGGAAAAGAATCTTTGCTGTTGGCTTCTTGTTCACTGCCTTTACGACCTCGTTCGGTGTTGGGATTCGCTTTTCCTCTTTCGCCAAGGCGATGACCTTCTGCACTACTTCGGGATTCTTGGCGATGGTCTGTGCTTTGTGGCTCTCCTTTTTCGTGATACCGGAGGGGAGAGGTTTTGAGGTTCCCCCTTGAGAACCTCTTGGAGAACCAGAAGGCCTGCCCCCTGTCATTGCCGCTAGCAGCTCCCCGAGATTCGCCTGAGCGATGATCACGGTTTCCGCGAAGCCTTGCGCCTCTTGCAATGCGGCCGCTTTAAACTTCTGTGCATCGGGGATTTTCTTGCATGCTTGAATCTTGGCTTGATAGGCCTTTATCTGTTGCTCGCCCACCAAGACATAGGCATGCAGGTCCTCAATGGTTGCTGGTAGGTTGTCCATTCTCTTCGCTAACGCTTTGCTGAAGTCCATTTCTCCCTCCTTATTTTTCTTCATGGCCGCCCTCCATTTTCTTCCTGTTGTAAAGCGCAAGCCGCCTCGCCGTGAACTCGCTTATTTGCATCCTTGATTTCGTCCGCACTGCCTCAATCTCCTCATCCGTCACGCTGGCAAGTTCTTCGTCTGTGGGCTCTGGCATAAAGAAATCTTCCGATTCCTTCGGCGGCGGCGGCTTCCATATCGGCGAGCCCTGCTCGTCAATCAGGTATTTTCCCGCCCGTTCTTCGTACTCGTTCGGATCGTATTTCCCGAGCCGATGGTTGAGCAGGGTTTCGATGCTCCAACCCGTGTTTCGAATGAACTTGTCATCATCATCATCATCGGATAGGTAGGCGAAAGAAATACGCTGAAGGTCCAACCACGATTTCGTCTTCAGAAGTGTCTGGATATTTTTCCGAGTCAGCCCCTGGTTCGGCACGGCGAAATCCCGCTTATGAAGTTCCTTGAAGAGACTCGAAAACCAATCAAGGAAAACCTGGATTCTGGGGTCACCCTTCTTGGGGTCTTTCTTCGGCTTCGCAGAAGCAGGCGCCCCCGCTTCTTTTTCTTTAGGAAAAGAAGCGGAACTAATATGTTTCATATAGTTAGGTGGTCGTGGGTGACGTTTATCATGACGTTTATGGATTTCATTCGGGTCATGGGTGACGTTTATGGATTCACTATCCTTATTTATAAAAGTCACGGGTGACCTTTGTGGATTCTCTTGATGGTTCGATAGTGGCGGGTCAAGAAATTCCTTTTCAGCGTTCTCCACCCAATTTCCGAGAATGCTTTTTTTGTCTTTCCTGTCCAGGTCCTTCATGAGCTTCAGGGTTTCGGTGGGATTAAAAGGCGGATCCAGTGGGAACTCGTATCGGATGCTTGACTGGTAGCCACGAATCACTCTGAGAGCTCCCAATTTCAGAAGGTCTCTCTTAGCCCGCAGAACCGTTGCGACGGATAAACCGACTTCCTTCGCAATCGTTTCGTTGCCCGGGAAGCACTGCTTCTGCTCATCGTTGTGTTTGTGGGATCGGATATGGGCATACACGGCGAGGCGACTTGCCCAGGCTGAAGGCGATTCGTTAAGCTGGGTTGAAGCGAGAAGTATGCTCGGAATTGGCGTGTATGGTGGTTTGAACTCTTTGTCTGCCATTGCTTTTTCCCCCTTTAGGTCTTTGATTGCTTGCCAGCCCGAGCCCGAGAACCCGGCCTAAAGGGGATTTAGAAACAAGTCCCTAGGCCCAGGCCAGCAAGCGCCCCTTACTTGCGCTGAAATGCTTTGTACACTTGCAACTGTTCGTCATAGCTCCGGCGACTGTCAAAAAGCGGTTCCGCAATATCGTCCTTCACCTCGACAGCCATCGGCACGGGGTCGAGCTGCGGCTTTTTTGCGGTCAATTCTGATTCAATAACTTGGTATAGGTTTTCAACGTCTTCGGATAGGGCAGAGATCCGGTCTTTAAATTCGGCTTTCACGGTGTCGTATTCATCCTGCAATTTTTGAAGTTCATCCTTATGTGGACCAGTGACTTCCTCTTGGATTTTTCCCAGGTAATCAAGAATCTTGTCGGCAACTTCCTTTGTTCTTTTGTCGAGTGTTCTATCCCAATAGTGCCGGATGGCCTTCTCAAGTATCTTTCCCAGCTCACCCGGATGAATCGCCTGAAGTGCATCCAATTCGGTCGCTCCATCGCCGAACCGGTTCTGCCAATCAGTGGCCCGCCCTTCGGTGGGCTTGATGGGAGTTCTCGGCAACTGGTAATGCCCGCACTGGTCGAATGTTAGGACCACGGGGAACAGCCGCACATCGAATGCCATGTCGTGCTTACTGAGTAGGAATTCAAGTTTCCGGCTTACAGCGACCGGCATGGACATCCCGGCAGGGTCGAAATCGGAGACATACAGTATCCGGCAGGGCTTCTTCGTGGCTTCCATCCGTTTTAGGAGTTGGTACACGGCAGTCAAGGACAGCTCGCCCGTGCCGTAGACGTAGTTGACCCCATACTTTTGGCAGAGCGGTGTAATGATATCGTTCATGGTCGATTTCTCACACCACACCTCTACGTGGTATTTTTGGTCTGCCTCGTAATCATAGAGCGTGTATGACGGCGCCGGTGGGAACTCAGGGAAAGATAAATAGAGCGATGATGATTCATCGACCCAGACAGACGGGCTATTTTCCAACAACTTGTGATTGATTATCGCTTCAGGATTTTTCTTATCTTCGATCAGGTAATAATCGACCAATCCCAAGTATCGAGCGTACTTGCTGGCATCGGCCAGCGCATGCCAATCGTTTTCTGTGTTTTCGTATGGGCTGCCGTCCGGTTTTAGAACCTTAATGTTCTGACTGATCGCTCGATAGTGAATTCGCCGGATATGTGCCGCGCCACCGGTTCCCGCATATCCGAGCTTGTTCCATAGGTCGGCGAACCATTCCGCCAAGCGCACCTGCCGCCCCATCCCAACATAGAAGGGGTCATTCTGAGCACTCAGGACAATCAGGTCCTCATAAGAACACCCACGCTCCTTTTTCAATTTCTTGATGGTCTGGTAGTCCATGGCTTCCCCCTCATCATCCAATAACGAGTTAAGGCGTGTTCCCGTTCCTCAACCAGTCTCTGAGTAGGTCCCGGTCGAACCTGTAGGTTCTCCGGTACATTCTCTTGAACGGCACTTCTTTCGCGGCCATCAAGTAGGTCAGAGTCCGCACACTGAATCCCAGGAACTCCGCTGCTTCCGTCTTGTCCAAGACAGGCGTATCAATCGGCTTTCTGATTCTCTTTTTACCGGACATTTTCAACTTCCTCCTCTTCGGCTACAGGGCAAAAGAAAAGCCCCGAGCGGAAAACCGAAAACATCGGCACAGGCCGTGGTTTCGAATTTTGGTCATTCTCCGCTCGGGGCTTCAGTTCATCCCCGAAAAAAAATTCATTCTCCTGAAGCCTATTCTCGACGCCACAAAGTCAATGTCAACTAAACATTCACGTTCATGCACACTTTTTTTTCAGCATGTTCCGAAAAATATTTTTGTTCCGGTTTTCCCCCTTTTCATGGAAATAGACCGGAAAGCCCATTTCAGGCGAAACGCTTGAAACCCTTGGCACGCTTGGTTTTGCACGTGTTTTTATCAGCATGAAATATACCTGAAACGACTTCTTCGATCACCTCCTCGGCTAGCATTGGAGTCCGCAATCTCTACACTGCTCTCTTTGACCTTGACACTCTGGCGCTTAAGCAACTATTTACATATTCTTAACACAGCTCTTGAGGAAATCATGATCCAGTATCTCTTTGAACCTTTTGAAATCAAGGGTCGGCATCTCAAGAACAGAATCGTGATGCCCGCTCTTGCCTCCTTTCTGATAGAAGACGACGGCTCCATCACGGATAAGGCGGTTGAACATTACAGGCGGCGGGCTGCCGGCGGTCCTGCCATGGTGATTGTGGAGGCCCACGCGGTTTCTGAGGAAGGGATCGTTTCCACCCATCAGGCAAGGATATTTGATGACCGCTTCATCGAAGGCCTCTCCCGCATCGCTCGGGTCATGAAATCAGAGGGGGCTCTTCCGGCTATCCAGATTCATCACAGCGGAAGGCAGACCTCCAGCCGGGTGATCAGGAGAAAACCGCTGGCGCCTTCCAACCTCCCCTGCCCTACCATCAGCGGCGAGGTGGAGCCGCTGAGCCTTGAAGGGATTCAGGAGATTATCACAAAATTTGGAGACTCCGCGGTGAGGGCTGTTCAGGCAGGTTTTGAGCTGATTGAGATTCATGGAGCTCACGGTTATCTGATCAACCAATTCATATCCAAGTTTTCCAACATCCGCGAAGATACGTACGGAGGAGACACAACCCGCAGAGCCCGCTTTGCAGTCGATGTAGTCAAAGAGGTGAGGAGGAGAGTAGGTGAGGACTTCCCCATTTCCTTCAAGATCAGTGCCCAGGAATTCGTGCCGGGCGGACTGGACGTGGAAGAAAGCATTGAGATCCTTGAATTGCTGGTTGCGGCGGGCATTGACATCGTCCAGGTGTCGGCAGGTAACGATGCAACTCCCGAATGGATCTGCCAGCCCATGTTCATGGACAAGGCCTGCCTGGCCGATTCCGCGGCAAGGATCAAGAGGTCTCTCCGCATCCCGGTCATGACGGTGGGCCGGATCAACGATCCTCTTGTGGCCGATGAGATCATCCGCGACGGAAAGGCAGATCTGGTGTGCATAGGAAGGGGTCTTCTGGCGGATCCTGAGATGCCCAAGAAAGCCCAGCAGGGAAAACTCGACGACATCAGGATCTGCATCGCGTGCAACACCTGCATGGAGTCGATCTTCCGGAAGGGGCGCGTCGAATGTCTGGTCAATCCAACCCTTGGCCGGGAAAAGGAAATGGAAATGCGACCGGCGGAACAGCGGAAAAAGGTCATGGTCGTGGGGGGCGGCCCTGGAGGCCTCCATGCAGGATGGGTGGCCGCAATTCGTGGACACGAGGTGCACCTCTATGAAAAGCAGTCCCGCCTGGGCGGCCAGCTCAACCTCGGAAGCGTCACTAAGTACAAAAAAGAAATCCTCAGTTTGATTGATTTTCACATAAAACAGGTCGAAAAAATGGGCATCAATATCCATCTCAACGCGGAGGCGACGCCCGAAACGATTAAACACGAGAAACCCGACGTGGTGATTCTCTCCACAGGCGCCACTCCTGCTCTGCCGGATGTGCCTGGGATCGACAGGCCCATTGTGCTCGACCTGTCTGCAGTTCTGAATGGAGACCCGCCGGAAAAGAGAAAAGCGGTGGTGGTCGGAGGGGGTGCGACAGGGTGCGAAGTCGCCCATCACCTTGCGGAGCACGGCTCAACGGTCACCATCGTGGAGCAGCTTCCAAAGATTGCATTAAATCTGGAATCCATCACCAGGAAGGTCCTTCTCAGAGAGCTCAGGGAACGGGGAGTCCAGTTTCTCACCGGAAGCAAGCTCTCCAGAGTTGAAGAGACTGGAGTTGTGGTTACTGGAGAGAACGGAAGAGAAACCTTTATCGAGGCGAATACCGTCGTCATCGCCATCGGAAACAAGCCGGATAACACCCTCTACGAGCAGATCCAGTCTCTCGGGATTCCTGTCCACCAGATCGGCGACTGCCTGGAACCCAGAAGTGCAAAAGCGGCGATTTCTGAAGCAGCAGCCATCGGCCGCAGCATCTAGATCAAACTCTGTGTTTCTCTCACTTGGATCCGCTGGCCTTGGCCTGTTTGATCAAGTCCTCTCCGAATTGATCCAGAAAAAGGCCCAGGTCTTCCTTCCAATCCGGCAACAGGTTGATTCCGTGCTTTTTCAAAACCCTGTTCTCAAGGATGCCATTGGCAGGTCTTTTCGCCTTTCTTCGACACTCTGCCAGAGAGCAGGGTTCCAGCCAAGCCTTCAAATCCAGCCTGTCCAGAATAAACCGGGCATACTCCAGCCGGTTGCAGTACCCTTCTGCAGTGGCATGAAACGTACCTTTTCCGTCCGCACGAATCAACTCCCGAATCTGTTGAGCCAGGCGATAGGACCAGGTTGGTGAACCAAACTGATCCTCAGCTACCTTGACCTTCTTGCTCTTTTTCTTGGCGAGAACACTGGCAAGCAGGGTCTTGACAAAGTTGTCGCCTACGATGCCGTAAAGCCATCCGCTCCGGATGACCATGTAATCAGGTGCATTTTCGCGAACCGCGATCTCGCTCTCCATCTTGCTCCGACCGTAGACCGAGAGAGGATCCAGAGTGTCGTCTTCAAAATACGGCTGAGGAACCGCCTTCTCCCCGCCAAAAACCTTATCGGAGGAGATTTGAATCACTTTGCAGTCATACCTCGCTGAGGCCTGGGCGATGTTCCTTGGACCTTCGACATTCACCTTCCTGACCACGTATGAATTCCTTGATTCCTCACACACATCCAGATCTGCCATAGCTGCGCAGTTTAGAACGATCTCAGGATGCAAATGGTGAATCCGGTCAATCACCTTGTCCCAGCTGACAATATCCAATTCCTTCTTGTCAGGAGACAGGATTTCAAAATGTTGACTCAGGATCGTCCTGCAATCGCTTCCTAGCATGCCTTTGCTTCCTAAAAGCAGAATCTTCATTCTTTCCAGGCCCCCTGAGGTATCCTTAGCATCCTTGGCGAGAAGAAATTTGACATTCCTCCCTTTTCGGAAGGGTCGTTCGGGCGGTTTCATGAATAAAAAAGAAGCACCGCTCCATGAAAATATAAGTTTATAATTTCTAACATTGCAAATTCAATAGGAATTTTATACAATCTTAAACAACGCTCGAAAAAGCATAGCCTTCTGGAACGTGTTCTAATGCCATCCAAGTTGAGTTGAACAAGAGTGAAGAGACTTGCTTGTCTTGCAGTCCGAACTTCTTTTCAAGCCCTTTTAATTCTTGCTTTTTTTCTTTCTGCTCCTCACGGGCAGGCGGCCGAATCGCTCAATCTGGACCGGCGTCAGCCCAACCAGGACATTCTCAAGGGAATAAACCACCTGTACGATCTGGAATTTGATGAAGCGGAGCAGCTCTTTGCTAGGATTGTCTCTGAAAATCCGGAGCATCCGGTCGGCCACTTCTACAGGGCCATGGTGACCTGGTCGCGGCTCTCTGTGGGTTTCTGGACCGAGCAAAACCTTAACGAGTATATAGAGCGAATCGACCGGAGCATTTCCGTCGCAAGAAAGCGAATTGAGAAGAATGAGAAGGACAGCCGCAGTTTTTTTTACCTGGGAGGGGCTCTCGGGTTCAAGGGTCGCTTCGAATTGATGCAGCACAAGTGGTTTTCCTCTTATAACCTCGCCTATGATGCCATTCAGGCTTTGAAGAACTGCAAAAAACTCGACCCGGAGAATAAAGACGTGCTCTTGGGCCTCGGAATCTACGACTACTACGCAGCAAAGCTCTCAGGTGTTTTGAAATTCCTTACCTATCTTTTTCTTCACAAAGGCGACAAGGACGAAGGCCTCAGGAAACTTCACACAGCGGCGAACGAGGCGGTCTACTCCGGCCTTGAATCCAAAAGCATGCTGATTCACATCTATCTCTACCTCGAAGAGGACCATGCCAAAGCATTGCCGCTCATCCAGGATTTGAGAGCGAAATTTCGAAAGAACATGCGTTATCCCTTTTTTGAAGGCCTGGTCTATATTCGACAGGATCGCGAGTCCGGGTACAGGGAGATGGTGGATTTGCTTCGTGCAGAGAGCCTGAGGAAAGGAACGAAGGCCGATTTTATTATCTGGGACAACCAGGCACTCTATCTCGAGGCGACCTATCATCTTTTTCGAGGTGAAACGCAGCAAGCCAGAAACAAGCTCGACGCCATCCTCTCTAATGCCGATCCGGCCCTGGACCCTGACATGATCGCGTTTCCTATCGTTAAGAAAGGGATGAGCTACGATCTCGACGGCAAAAGAGATATGGCCATGGAATTCTACCATCAGGTTCTCAAAATGGATAACGGCGCAGGCGCTCAGTTTCTTGCTCAGAAATGCATTGACGAAGCGCCCAAGAAGGGAGATCCTTTCCTTGGGTATTAGAACGGGTGATGTGCGCCGTTTTGGGTTTTTGAAGAACCTCAAGAGCAAACCGCAGAATGTCGAATGACGAATGAAGAACACCAAAGGAGAAAATCAAATTGACTAAACTTCATCATTCGACATTCGCTTCTGAGCTTTTGAAAAATGTGATCACTCGATTTCGTGGAGCAGTCTCCCTTTCACTCCTATGCTTGTTCCTCTTCTCGGCTTGTATGCAAGTGGCCCTGAGAGCCTCCCCTTCTCTTTTTCCCAATTTCGCATCAGCCCTATTTGAGGAGTGTGATCCCGAACTCGCGAAAGCCTCGATACCTCCGAACCTGAAACTCCTAGAAGGGCTTCTTAAGAACGATCCCGAGAACAGGAAGATCCTGACAACCTTGTCCATGGGCTTTGCCGGCTATTCTCTTCTGTTCATTGAACCGGAAGATCCTGAGCGGGCCTCCGCGTTCTATCGACGAGCACTGGACTACGGAATCAGAGCTTTAGGGGAAAAGGGGATACCCCTGAGGAGCGGGGAAAGCGGCACCGAGCCCATCGTAGCGGTGCTGAAGACCATGGAGCATGAGGATCTTGAATCCCTGTTCTGGACCACTCTGTCTTGGAACGCTTGGATCAACCTGAACCTGGACAAGCCAAGCGCACTGGCCCAATTGAGCGCCTCCGAAGTCTGCCTAAAAAGAGTCCTCGAACTGGATGAGCACTTTTTCTACAGCTTGCCGCACATCCTGATGGGAACCAGCCTTGCAGCGAGGCCTCCTCTCCTGGGAGGAAGCCCTGAAAAGGCCAGGATTCACTTTGAAGCGGCCATGCAGAAGCACCGTGGCCAGTTCTTTTTAGCCCAGGTTTACTTTGCCAGGTATTATGCGGTAAGGGTCCAAGACAAAGAGTTGTTCGGTCGCGCTCTCGCAGAGGTTCTTCGCGGTGCCCCGGGTGAGATCAAAGAGGTTTGCCTGATCAACCGGGTCATGCAGCGCAGAGCGCAAGAGCTTGTGAAACAAGCAGAGGATCTCTTCTTGTAGGAGGACGCTTTGATTAAACTCACTCATGCCCGGGTTTTCCTCTTTCTTTTGCTTCAGTTTTCCACCGTGGCCTTTGCTGCAGACCCCCTTACCATCAAGTTTGCCACGGTCGCACCTGAAGGTTCCACGTGGATGAACACTATGAAGGAGTTGGAGAAAACGATCCGCGAAAAAACCCAGGGCCAGATCGCTTTCCGCGTGTATGCGGGCGGGGTGGCCGGCGACGAACTGGATGCGCTCAGAAAGATACGGATTGGGCAGCTCCAGTCGGCAGCGTTTTCGGGCGTGGGTTTCGGGCAAATTCTTCCTTCCGTGAGGGTGCTCGACCTGCCCTTCCTCTTCCGGAGCGATAAGGAAATCGATCTGGTACACAAGGAGATGGAAGGATTCTTTGCGGAACAGTTTCGGCAAAAGGATTTTGAGCTACTTTCCTGGGCCGAGGTGGGAAACGTCCACCTCTTTTCCCAGGAGCCGATACGCAAGCTCGGTGATTTGGCAAAACTCAAAGTGTGGACATGGTCCGGAGATCCGATTGCCAAAGAGACATTCTCCGCCATGGGCAACAACCCCATTCCCCTCTCCATCACGGATGTCACCACCGCGCTGAACTCAGGCATGATCGACACGGTCTATGCACCGCCTCTCGGCGCCATCGCGCTTCAGTGGAACCTCTACGTCAAGTACATGACCTCTCTGCCTCTTGCCCATTCCACCGGTGCAGTGCTGGTTTCAAAAAACTTTGCTCAGAAAATCCCGTCGGAGCATTTCAAAATCATCAGAGACGAGTTTCACCGCTCCATGGAACGCCTTACGATCGAGCTCAGAAAGCAAACGGAGGAATCCGTGGCTTTGCTTGAAAAAGGAGGGGTCAAAATCCTCCCCATGCCGCAGGACGCGGATCTGAAGGAGTTCTACAGAGTGCACGATCAGGTCGCGCAGGCTCTGACGGGCAAGCTGTATTCAAAGGATGTTCTTGACAAGGTATACGACCTCCTAAAAAAGAACCGCCGATGAAAATCCTCGCCCGAATCGATACGGCCATCGCTCGGTTCGAGGGATGGCTTCTCATCCTTTTCCTGAGTCTCATGGTCTCCCTCACCTTTCTGCAGGTTTTGTTTAGGAGTCTTTTCATTTACGCTCACATCGGCTGGGCCAATGAGCTCATGGGCAGCATCGACTGGGCTGAGCCTTTTGTTCGGCTTCTCGTCCTCTGGGTGACCTTTTTGGGCGCCTCGCTGCTGACGGGTGAAAACAAGCACATCAAGATCGACCTGCTCACCCAGATCATACCGGCGCCATGGCTTCCCCTGCTCGACGTTCTGCTCTCTCTGGCCGGCGCCCTTGTGACGGCACTCATGCTCAAAGCATCGCTGTTCTATGTCGGAACGGAGATGAGCTTTGGCGGCAAGCTCTTCCTTGGCATTCCCACCTGGGTCGGACAGCTGATTCTTCCGGCAGGCTTTCTGTTCATGTGTTTTCGCTTTTTGGTGAGAATGCTCTCCTCCGCCTCGGGGATCCTGAGGAGGACGGCATCGTGATTGCTACGATCGTTATCCTTCTCATTTTCTTTTCTCTTTCAGGCCTCCCGATTTTCGCAGGGATCATGGCCGCTGCCATGCTGGGGCTCCACACGAGCGGAGTGGATTTTTCCGCCATTGCCATCGAGGTCTTCCGCCTGGCAAACGCGCCCGTGCTCCTCGCGGTTCCGCTTTTCACCTTTGTGGGATATCTCCTGAGTGAGGGCCACACCTCCAGGCGACTGGTTCGATTTTCAAGGAGCCTTTTCGGATGGCTTCCCGGAGGGCTTGGAGTGGTAGCGCTGGTTTCGAGTTCTTTCTTTACCGCCATCACGGGAGCGACAGGGGTCACCATCATTGCCCTTGGCGGTCTCCTCCTTCCTGCGCTCATTGCCGAAAAATACAGGGAGCATTTTTCTCTCGGACTGGTCACGGCTTCAGGTAGCCTGGGCCTCCTTTTTCCGCCCAGCCTCCCGATTATTCTCTATGGATTTGTTTCAGGAGTGAGCATCGAGAAGCTCTTCATCGCCGGTCTTCTTCCCGGGATTCTCATCGTCGGTTCTCTCTGCCTCTTCTCCATCTTTATGGGGAGAAAATGGAAACTCGAGACTCCTCCTTTTTCAGTTTCCGAATTCCTGCTTTCTCTCAAAGAGGCGGCGTGGGAACTCCCCATCCCCTTCCTGATTCTTGCAGGCATCTATTCGGGATTCTGTACCGCCACAGAAGCGGCCTCCCTGACCGTGGTCTATGTGCTGCTTCTCAAAGCCGTTGTGTTCAGGGAACTCCGTCTTTCGAGCGATGTGCCTAGAATCATGCTGGCGAGCATGAAAATGGTGGGGGGCATCATGATCGTGCTGGGCGCCGCGCTGGGTTTCACGAACTACCTGGTTGATGCCTTTGTTCCCATGAGAATCTTCGAGTTCATGAAAGGAATGATCGAGAGCAAAATCGCTTTCCTTCTGGTTCTAAACCTTTTCCTGCTGCTCGTCGGCTGCATGATGGATATATTCAGCGCCATTCTCGTGGTGGTGCCTCTGATTATCCCTCTTGCCGAGAAATTTCAAGTGGATCCGGTGCACCTTGGGGTGATTTTCCTGGCCAACCTCGGCATCGGGTACAACACACCTCCCATCGGCCTCAATCTTTTCATCGCAAGCACCCGTTTCGAGCGGCCCGTTGTCGAGCTTTACCGAGCGACCGTGCCCTTTCTGCTCATTCTTCTTCTCACTCTCGCCCTGATCACTTACTGGCCGCCCCTGAGCCTTTATCTTCCCAAATGGCTTACTTGATGTCCAATGTTCGATTGCCTTGATTTCTTTGAAGCGGACATTATATTGTGCCTTAAGTTTTCACAAGGAGAACTCCGAATGCCCATTTACGAATTTCAGTGCAAGAAATGCGGGAACACTTTTGAGCAACTTGTGTTCCCTTCCGACCCCGATGATTTGGCTGTGTGCCCGACCTGCGGTGAGAATGACACGTGCAGGCTCATGTCCTCTTTCTCATGCAGTACATCTGGATCGAGTGAAGGTACGAGCGTAAGTTCTCACTCCTGCGCCTCTCACGGCGGTTTTTCCTGAGGGCACTGACAGCAGCCGTGCGCTGCTTGATGCCTCCTGAGTCACTTTATCGTAAAGGAAACCACGAAGGGAAAAAATATGGGAATTTTGTGGCTTGTTCTATTTGTTGTCGTGTGGGTGGCGCTTCAGGCTTACATTCTGCCGAAACTTGGGGTCTCCACCTGACTCAGAAACGCTTGCCAGGTGGGCAGTCAAGACAAGACAGAGACGGCGCAAAAGATTAGATCCGACCAGTGAACCCGGCACTGGTGGTAATCATTTTGAGAATGAAGGAGGAATAGATGAAAGACGTGAAAACAGTTGGAATCATTGGTTTCGGTGTGATGGGTGCAGCGATCGGGCTCAATGCCGCAGCAAACGGCTACCGCGTTGTGTACAAGGAACTCAACGACGAACTGCTCAAATCCATGTTTGACAAGTTCGTGGTCAAGCCCTTGGCCAAACGAGTAGGCCAGGGCAAGATGACCCAGGCGGATATGGACAAAACCTGCGGCGCCATCAGAGGCACAACGGCTTACGATGACCTGAAGGTCTGCGATTTGATCATCGAAGCGGCCGTTGAAAAAATGGACCTGAAGATTCAGATTTTCGGGGAGCTCTCCAAGGCGTGCCCCAAGGACACCATTATCGTGAGCAACACCTCGACCTTTCTCATCGAAAAGCTCATGGAAAGAGTGGACAATCCGGCAAGAACCGCCGGTCTACACTATTTTTTCCCGGCCAATGTCAATCGCCTGGTTGAAGTGATCAACCAGAAGAAAACGAGCGACGAAACTTACAACGCGCTGATGGCATTTTCCAAACAGAACAAGAAGGTGCCGATCACTGTCAAGGATTTCCCTGGATTCGCTATAAACCCGATTTTCATATCGAGCTACCTGGTGCTCAACGCCTTTTTGGGCGGCAAATACAACGTGGCGACGCTGGAAAAAATATCCCAAGAAACGCTGGGAGTGAAATACGGCATCATGTGGGTGCAAAACGGCTCTGGCCTCGGCACGGCTTATCATGCTGGCACCTCCATGGTCGAATATCTGGCCAAGTCGGACATCGGGTTTCCGCCGGTTCCGGATCAGTTAAAGAAGATGTTTGAAAGCGGCAAACTTTGGAACCTCGAGGACGGCCCCGTCCTTGAAAATCCGGCAGAGCGAAGGGTTGTAGGCGACAGCCTGCTGGGCTCCATATTCTGCATTTCTAGTCATTTGGTCGAAAAGGGAGTAGTGTCGGCCAAGGACCTGGAGCTGGGTGTCTGCACGGCCCTGGCCTGGCCGAAGGGGCCTTTCACGCTCATGAACGAAATGGGGATGAATGAAGCCTCAAAACGGGTGAAGAAGGCGGTGGAGGCAGGGTATTTCAAAATGCCCGGCAAATTCGCTTCTGGTGATCCGAAGCCATGGAATCTGTAATCCTATAATTTCTGACGGCTTCCGGGGCGCACAAACGTCCCGGAAGCCGAAGCCCCGTCTCATCAGGGGCTATACCTAACAGAATCGAAAACCATTACGCTTCTGCTCTTCGCTTTTCTTCATCCCGGATTTCTCGACGCAGAAGTTTTCCCACCTTTGATTTGGGGAGCATGTCCCTGAATTCGATGTACTGAGGGATCTTGTAGGCAACGAGGTTCTTGCGGCACCACTTGATCAGATCATATCCCGTGATTCCCTTGATGTCCGCCTTGAGAACCACATAGGCCTTGATTCTCTCACCGACCTTCTCATCCGGCACACCGACTACGCAGGCTCCCACCACCGCCGGGTGTTCCTGAAGAACTGCTTCGATCTCCGAGGCCGAGACCCTGTAGCCCTTGTGCTTTATCGTGTCCACGGTTCTGTCCACGAAATAGATGTTTCCTTCTTCGTCCATGGACATGACATCCGCTGTTCGGTACCACTTCCGACTCTCTATTTCTATAAAGGAATCAGCTGTTTCTTCAGGTTTGTTAAGGTAAGTAGTCACCATAAGATCCGAGTTAACCAAAAGCTCCCCCGGTTCGCCAATCTTCACCGGTTCGAGCGTATTCGGATCCACAAGTTTAATCCTCTTGCTGGGCACAATACGCCCCACGCTCTTGGGCGGATTGCTGACTGTGACGGGGCACATGGCGACGCCGCCGCAAGTCTCGGTGGCCCCATACCCCTGATAGATCACTTTGCCGAACTTCTCCTGCCAGCGTTTTCCAACCTCCACGGGCAGAACGTCTCCGGCGCTATACCAGTACACGACCGAACTCAAATCATATTGGTCGATCCGGTCGTGCTCCAGCATCATCCTGTAAAGAGTCGGGACACCGATCATGGCGGTTGCTTTGAATCGCTCAATGCCTTCGAACGTAGCGTCCACGTTGACTTTTGGCTGAAGCAACAGGGTCCCGCCGACAAGGAGCGTAGCGAGGCTGCACGTCTGCCCCAGGATGTGAAACAGCGGCGCGTTTCCGAAGATGATATTCTGCTCCGCAGGGACCAGAGGCTCGCTCACCGTGATCTGCTCCGCCATGGACACAAGGAACAGGTCATGCGTAAAGGGAACCCCTTTGGGGAACTTCGTGGTACCGCCGGTGTAAAGGATTTCGCACCTGGCCCGGCCGTCGCGCTTCAAAGGGGGCAGGCGATTCGCTTCCCCTCTGTACTTGGACAAAAGATCCCTGAGAGAATAGGTGTTGGCTTCAAGCGCGATCTTGCCTTTTGGGATGACGTCGAAGAGGTATCCGAAAAATCGCTTCCACCAGGGCAAGAGGTCGGCCATGCGGGTGACGATCACTGTTTTGATCTTCGTCTCGGGCAGAACCCTCTTCACATATCCGAAATTAGTATCTGCGCAGATGATGGCTTCGGCCTCACTGTCGTTCGCGATATACCTGAGATCGTGAGGAGTATAGATAGGCGTGATGGGAACCGCTACTGCTCCTGCGCGCTGGATGCCCAGCCAGGTGACCACCCACTGGAGCGTATTCGGGATGTAGAGAATAACCCTTTGGCCGGGAGTCACACCAAGGCTGTGCAGCGCCGCAGCGAATCGTTCTGCCAGGTTCTTGACTTGAAGGTAGGAGTAGCGGGTCCCCAGATAGATGACCGCCGGATGGTCACCCCGCCTTTTAGCCGTCTCCTCAAAGCCAGCGTAAATATTGTAGTCGGCCGTTTGGTTCATTTCCTTCAGTCAATCCTTACCGCCGAGAACGTAGAGGAATAGGACACGGATTTACACAGATCTACACAGATGGTTTTTTTGTTTCTCTAATCCGTCGAATCCGCCTTTATCTGTGTCCCAATATTCTTTCAATTCTCTTTCTCTCTCTGAGGGCTCTGCGAGGGACTCTTCCTCAAACCCCGAAGTAAGCCGCCTTGATTTCGGGATTTTCCATCAGCTCTTTGCCTGTTCCGCTGAGCGTCAGCATGCCGTTCTCTATGACGTATCCCCTGTGAATGATCGGGAGCACGGGTCTCGCGAATTGCTCAGTCATCAGAACCGTGATCCCTGAGTCTTTCTTCAGGTTGCAGATAGCATCCACTAGGGTTTTTTGCATCATGGGACTGAGGCCCAGGAGCGGTTCATCCAAAAGCAGCAGTTCCGGCTTGACCACCAGGCTCATGCCGATTGCGAGCATCTGCTGCTCACCGCCGCTCAAAAACCCTGCCTTTCGGGTCCTCAGGTGGACCAAGGCAGGAAACAGCTTGAACACATATTCCATCGCATCATGAATTTGCGATTTCTTTCGAAGATAGCCG
>Ga0105107_10000458_pt1 | contig 25705 bp, 27 predicted proteins | sample PPLLaktember2015_6_FD_79335 | JGI IMG/M metagenome (GOLD analysis project Ga0105107, IMG submission 79335) | Freshwater sediment microbial communities from Prairie Pothole Lake near Jamestown, North Dakota, USA - PPLs Lake P8 Core (1) Depth... | ecosystem: Environmental > Aquatic > Freshwater >... | reverse complement strand
CCGGCGCTTCGACGCGCTGGCCCGCCGAGCGCTCCTGAGGCTTCCCCTCGACGACTTCCGGACGCCGCTGTGTGATCTCGGCGAGAATCGACAACGCCACTTCGGGCGCTGTCCGCGCACCCAGATCGAGGCCTGCCGGGTACCGCACGGTATCCACGCCGGGCACGCCGGCGTCCTGCAGCCAGCTTTTCACCGTCGCGCCTCGCTTGCGCGAGGCGACCAGGCCGACATACGACGCGCCACTCCGCAGAATCGTCTCGAGCGCCTGCTCGTCGTAGTGCCCTTGAGACGCCACGACCGCCGACGCTTCGCCACGCGCGTCCTTCAGAACGCCCTCCAGCGATTCGAGGGGAGCCACCGAAAATCCGAGTGCGGCAGAGGGCGACTCGAGATCGCGCTCTTCGGAGGCATCGACGACCCTCACGACTTCGTAGTCGAGCGTGAGAGCCGTTTTCGTCAGCGCATCGGCGACCGGCGTCGTGCCGACGACGACAAGACGGCGCGGGCGCACGCCGGGTTCGACATAGACGTCCACTGCTCCCTCCGACACGCACGTCATCGGCACGAATACGTGCTCGGGATCCGACATGCCGCCGGCGGCGGCATCGGGCCTGATCGACACGAGACGCGGACGCTGCGTGCGGATGCTTTCGAGCGCCTGCTTGCGGATGATTTCGCGCGAGCACGCGCCGCCGACGAATCCCTCCATGCGACCGTCCGCGTACACGAGCGCGCGATCGCCGAGATGCGCCGACACGGGTGCGCGCCGGCCGACGACGGTGGCCGTCGCGTAGTCCTGGCGATCGCGACGAAGCGCCGCCACCCTTTCGAAGAAATCGCGCATAGGTTCCTGGCGGGTCCAAAGATCAGGACCCGCCCTACGACATCCCAAAGATCAGGACCCGCCCTACGTACATCCAAAGAGCGGGACCCGCCCTACGTGCCTGCCGACAACTTCTCGCGCACGTTGGCAAACGTCTGCGCGATGAGCTTCTGCGCCTGCGCGTCGAGCACGCGCCCGCCGACCGACGCCACCGGACCGCGCATGACGGCGGCGCCGTTCCACTTGAGAATGGTCCCGGCAGCCGGCGCAGGCACGATGTCGGCGCCGGCAGTGAGATCGACCGCGCTGCCGAACCCGCCACCCGTAATCTTCATGTTGATGCGGCGTGCAGCCTCGTCGGGCTGCAGCTCGAACTTGAACTTGAACTTGCCGCGCACCGGCCCGACACCAACGCCCACGACGGCATCGAAGTGAGTGGCGTCGACCACCGTTACTTCCTTTACATCAGGAAGGCAGTGCCCCACCTTGTCGGGATCGTTCACGAAGGCCCAGACGGCTGCCGGATCAGCAACGATTTGCTCCTGGCCGCTGTATTCGAGGTTCACGTTACCTCCACCCTACTTCTTCTCGGCGTCGCGGATGGCACGCCACACCTTGTCGCGGGTCACGGGCATCTCGAGATGCCGGACGCCGAGCGGCGAAAGCGCATCGACGACGGCATTCACGAACGCCGCCGGGCTGCCGACATTCGGGCTCTCGCCCACCCCTTTGGCGCCGAGTGGATGATGCGGGCTCGGCGTCACGGTGTTGCCCGTCTCCCAGTGAGGCGTCTCGAGGGAGGTCGGCACCAAATAGTCCGTGAAGTTCGTGTTGAGGTTGTTCCCCTCGCTGTCGTATTGAATCTCCTGCATGAACGCGATGGCGAACCCTTCGGTCAACCCGCCGTGAATCTGTCCTTCCACCACCAGCGGGTTGATGACCGTGCCGCAGTCGTCCACGGCGAGGAAGCGGCGCACCTTCACTTCGCCCGTCTCACGATCCACGTCTACGACCGCGATGTAGGTTCCATACGGGAACGTCATGTTCGGCGGATCGTAGTAGTTGGTCGCCTCGAGCCCGGGCTCGTTGGGTCCGGGATTCGTATACGCCGCGAACGCGACTTCCTTCATCGTCACTGATTTCGCCGGGATGCCCTTGACCTGGAACTTGTAGTCCTTCCACTCCACGTCGCCTTCGCCGGCCTCGAGCAGGTGTGCGGCAATCTTCTTCGCCTTCTCACGAATGCGGCGCGCGGCCATGGCGATCGCGGCGCCGGCCACCGGTGTGCTCCGGCTCGCATACGTGCCGAGCCCGTAGGGTGCGGTGTCGGTGTCTCCCTCCTCGACCATGATGTTCTGGGGGTCGAGCCCCAGCTCTTCGGCGACGATCTGCGCCCAGGTCGTCTCGTGGCCCTGTCCCTGCGACTTCGTGCCCGCGCGCACGATGCCCGAGCCGGTCGGATGGATGCGAATCTCTGCGCTGTCGAACATCTTGATGCCGAGGATGTCGAAGTGCTTCGACGGCCCGGCGCCGACGACTTCCGTGAAGGTGGAGAAGCCGATGCCCATCAGCTCGCCACGTGCGCGTTTCTCCGTCTGCTCCTTCAGCAGCTGCTGATACCCGATCTGTTCGAGCGCCTTGTCCAGCGTCATGTGGTAGTCGCCGCTGTCGTAGGTGAAGCCGAGCTGCGATTTGAATGGGAACTGCTCTTTCCTGATGAAGTTCTTGCGCCGCAGCTCCACGGGATCGATCTGGAGCTCGTCAGCCAGGATGTCCATCGCGCGCTCGATCGCGTAGCTGGCTTCGGTCACGCGAAACGAGCAGCGGTAGGCGATACCGCCCGGCGCCTTGTTCGTGAAGAACGCATCGACTTCTGCGTGGGCGACCGGCACGTCGTAGCTGCCGGTGACCACGCCGAACATGCCGGCCGGATACTTCGAGGGATCGGCGGCAGCGTCGAAGGCGCCGTGATCGGCGGCAGTTGACACGCGCAACGCCGTCAGCCGGCCGTCCGCGCTTGCGCCGAGCTCGACGTCCATATGGTAGTCCCGTGCGAATCCGGTGGACGTGAGGTTCTCCGTGCGCGTCTCGATCCATTTCACCGGGCGCCCGAGCTTCAGCGCACCGACAATCGCACAGACGTATCCCGGATACACCGGCACCTTGTTGCCAAAGCCGCCGCCGATGTCGGGCGAGATGACGTGGATCTTGTCTTCCGGGATGCCGGTGACAATCGAGAGGGCTGTCCGGTACACGTGCGGCGCCTGCGAGGTGACGTGGAATTGCAGCCTGCCCATCGTGTCAAAGTGCGCGACGCAGCCGCACGGCTCGAGCGGCGCGGGGTGACAGCGCTGGAACCATATTCGCTGGCTCACGCGCTTCGGGCTGGCTTCGAGCGCGCGCGCGGTTCCTTCGCGATCGCCCACCTCCCAGTGGTAGATCTGATTCGTCTTCTTCTCGCGATCGGGACGCAGGATCACTTCGTCCTTCTTCGAGGTGTACGGATCGGTCACGACCGGCAGCGGCTCGTACTCGACCTGTACCGCCTCGGCGCCGTCATACGCCGCCGCGCGTGTTTCGGCGAATACGGCGGCTACTTCCTGGTACTGGAACAGGACCTTCCCGATGGCGAGCACCATCTGCTTGTCGAGCCCGTGGAAAGTCGGCAGCCATCCAAGCCCGGCGGCGTCGAGATCTTTCCCGGTGATGACGGCCTTGACGCCGGGCACCTTCATCGCCTCGCCGATGTCGATGCTCTTGAGCGTGGCGTGCGAGTACGGGCTGCGCACGATCGCCGCGTAAAGCATGCCCGGCAGCGAGAGATCGTCGACGTAGTTCCCTTTGCCTTGAAGAAAGCGCGGATCTTCCTTGCGCTTCAGGCGGTGTCCGAGCGCGTGACGTTCGGTCTTTGCGTCGATGCTCATGGTCGTGTTCCCCGCTTTACTTCGTGACCGCGGCGGGCTGGCGCATCACCTCGGCCGCCTGCTGAACCGCCTTCACGATGTTCTGATAGCCCGTGCACCGGCAGAGATTGCCTGAAAGACCTTCGCGGATCTCTGCTTCGTTCGGATTCGGGTTGTTCTGCAGCAGCACGTACGACGTCAGCATCATGCCCGGCGTGCAGTAGCCGCATTGCAGGCCATGCTGATCCCAGAAGCCCTGCTGAATCGGGTGCAGCGTGCCTCCTTGCGCCAGACCTTCGACCGTCATGATTTCGTGTCCGTCGGCCTGCGCGGCGAACATGCTGCAGGACTTCACCGCCCTGGCGCCGTCCAGCACCACGACACAGCACCCGCAGCTGGACGTGTCGCATCCGACGTGTGTGCCTGTGAGGCGGCATTCGTCCCGCAGGAAATACGCGAGCAGCGTTCGCGGCTCGACCTCGCGCTCGAAGAGCACCCCGTTGACCTTGATGCTGACCTTCATGCCTTCACCCCCAGACGCGCCAGGGCCTGACGCAGACCTCGCGCGACCAGGACGCCGGCGAGATGTTTCTTGTATTCGACGCTGCCGCGCAAATCGGCCTGCGGCTCGCTTCGACGCGACGCCGCGTCGGCGGCGGCGCGGATGACGTCGGCCGATGGCTTCTGTCCCTTCAAGAGCTGCTCCGCTTCGGCAATGCGAACCGCGCACGGACCGGCAGCAGACAACGCGATGCCCGCCTGGCCGATCGTTCCATCCGCCGCGAGCGACAGCTGCACGGCGGCGGCGGCCGTCGCGTAGTCGCCGACCTTCCTCTCGACCTTCTGATAGGAGCCCGCAGTCTTCTCGTCTGCCGCCGGAAATCGCACCGCCAGCGCCATCTCGCCGTCCTTGACGGCGGTCGTGAAGCTATCCACGAGAAACTGGTCGATCGGAATCGTGCGCTCGCCGTCTTTGCCTCGTACCACGACCTCGGCACGGCCCGCGAGCGCGACGGTCGTCCAGTCTCCGGCCGGATCGTTGTGGCACAGGCTTCCGACGACGGTCGCCATCTGCCGCACCACCGGGTCGGCCACGACGCGCGACACGTCGTGGAAGAGGCTGAACTTCCTGTCCTTGATCCAGGTCGCCCGCTCGATGGCGCTGTCGCGCGCAATGGCGCCGATGGTGAGCGCGCCATTCACCTTGAGGTAATCGAGATCGCGCACCTCGTTGATGTCTACGAGAACGGCGGGGCGGGCGAGACGAAACCGCATGGCCGGCACCAGGCTCTGGCCGCCGGCGAGCACCCGGGCGTCGGACCCGTGCTTCTGCAGTTGCGCGATGGCCTCTTCCGCGGAATGGACCCGGACGTATTCGAAGGCTGCTGGGATCACCTTCTGACCTCCTCGTTGCGGTGGGAAAAAATCATCCTACATCGCGCGAAGGCGAGCCGTCTACAATGCCGGCATGGTCAGCGCAGTTATTCTCGCCGCCGGCGCGTCGAGCCGTATGGGCGCGCACAAACTGCTCCTTCCCCTCGAGGGCGAGCCACTTGTCAGGCGTGTCGTACGAGAGGTTGCCAACGCCGGGTTCGACGACGTACTGATTGTCGTCGGTCACGCACACGAGGCCGTTCTCCAGGCGCTCGAAGGCCTCGAGATCCGGAACGCGGTCAATCCCGACTACGCCACCGGAATGGGGAGCTCATTCCGCGTGGCCATTGCGGCACTGCCGGACAGTAAGGCCGCGATGTTCGCGCTGGCCGATCAGCCGCTCCTCTCATCCGGCGATTACCGGAAGCTGCTCGACGCCTACCGCGAGCGTCAGATGGGAATCGTCAGCGTGCGGTACGGCGACGTGACCGCTCCGCCGCATCTGTTCGATCGCGCGTACTTTTCCGAGCTCGCGCGCCTCGAGCATGGCGCACGGCCCGTGCTGCAGCGGCACGCCGACCTGACAACAATCCTGCGGTTTCGGCCGGAGCTCCTGTTGGATGTGGATACGCCCGAAGACTACGAGCGCGCCAGGGCGCTCCTTTCTGCGGGACGTGAACGGGTCGACTAGGCAGAGCATTGTCCAGAATGCTCTAGTCAGCTGGTTCCTTGTTCCTGTTCCGCGTTCCAGCGGTTCGAGGTGGGCGGTAGATTCAGTACGCCATCCTTATCTTAAAAAGACGTGCACTGTATCGCGGCGCCACCACGAACGGGGAACTGTGGGAACAGGAACCCCTGGAACCGCGAGCGTTTTTCACAACGCGTAAGTGCTACACCGTTGTGAAAAACGGTCTCACTAATAGCTTCGGAGGGCAGACATCGGTTCGATCCTCGCCGCCTTGCGCGCGGGCAGGTAGCCGGCCCGCATCGCTCTTATTCGAGACACCGCCTGCCGCATGCCGCCCCTGCGGCGGCCAGACGAAGAGCGCGCCCCAGCACGTGCAGCTTCACCTTCGTGGCGCCTCGCGCGCAAATGCCGTGAGACGACGCCGCCGCTCGTGAGATTGTCCGAGCTGCTCACCCATCTTCCGCAGCCTCGTCACGTCGCCGAACTGGCGCTCGGCTTCCTGACGCGCGGCTTCGGGCGACCAGCCCTGGGCCACCAGATCGTCCACCTTCGAATCGAGATGAAACCGGAGCTCGTCATCGACGTCAGCGGCCGGGTCGCTCCCGAAGATACGCCTGTATCGCAGCCATTGCGGCGGGCGCCAGGTCATGCGCCCTCCGCGGGGGCGGTTGTCGCACGAAGCATCTTGTTGACCGCAGACGCGTAGGTCTCCCACGCACGGGTTTCGTCCCGCAGCCGGCGACGCCCCAGTGCGGTGAGACGGTAGAACTTCGCCTTCCGGTTGTTATCGGAGAGGCCCCACTCGGCCTCGACGAACCCCCTGCCCTCCAGACGCCACAACGCAGGATAGAGCGTGCCCTCCTCCACGAGCAGCGCGCCGCCGGTCTGGCGGCCGATGAGCGCGGTAATCGCGTAGCCGTGCAACGGCCCCCACGCGAGCGCTTTCAGGATGAGCACGTCCAGTGTGCCGCGGACGAGCTCGAGCGGCTGGACTTTCGCCACCGATGGTCTCCTCTCCCTATTTGTTTCTAGGGGAGGATAGCACACTCCCCATTGAACGCAAGGGGAGAAGACGGCCGGCGGGACGATGCAGGGTCGTTTCGCGTCCGTGGAGGAAACCACCGTCGAATCCGCGCTGCAGCGCGAGCATCTCTCCCAGAATCGACATGGCAATCTCCTCCGGAGTCTCGGCCCCGAGCGCGAGACCTACGGGGTTGCGCACACGCGACAGCTTCTCCGCGTCAGGAACGTAGCCTTCCTCGCGCAATCCTCCGAGAAGCCTCGCATAGCGCGACCGCGGCCCGAGCACGCCGATATACGCAGCCGTCGATTCGACGGCATAGCGCAGGCTCTCGCGGTCGCGCTCGAGATGGTGGTTCATGATCACGACGCAGGACTGCTCGGTCAACCGCACCGACTCGCTGAATCTGCTGAAATGCGCACAGACGAGCCTCGAGTGCGGAAACCGCTCGGGGGCGAGAAATGCGTCGCGCGCATCCACGACGGTGACCGAGAACCCGAGATCCCACGCCTGCCGCGCAAGCGGTTCGGCGTCGGATCCGGCGCCGAACACCACCAGTTCCGGCGGACGCATGCTGACCTCGAAGAACAGCTCTGTGTCTCCGATGCGCTCAGGCCCTGACTGTGGGAACGCCGCCCGCAGCCGATCGTGCGCGCTGACGATCGCCGCGGCATCGACTGCGGGGCTGCCAAGGCTGCCGATCACGCCGTCCTCCCGGACGAGCAGCCGGGCGTGGGATTCGGAGACCGGCTTCACCAGCACCGCCGGCTCCGCCTTCTCGAGCACGTCGAGCCACGCAAGCGAGAGGGCATCGTCTTCGAGCCGCTCGATGAAAATATCGACCGCCCCGCTGCATCCGACGCCGAGACTCCAGACCGAATCTGCCTCGAGGTCGTACTCTTTGAGCGATGGTTTGCCGGTCGCAATCACCTGCGCCGCGGCGTCCGCGACGGCAGGCTCGAGGCATCCGCCAGAGAGCAGGCATTCGTAGGAACCATCCTCGCGCACCAGAATCCGCGCGCCCTCGCGGCGGTACGCGCTGCCCCTCACGCGGACCACCGTTGCCAGGGCGGCACGGGTGCCGGCGGCGCGAATGCTGCGGATGGCGCTGAGGATGCGCTCCGTCTCGCGACGGTTCATATATCAACGATTGCACAACACGAAGCCGGCGGCAATGCGATCACTCGTGGCGCAGGGCCTGGATCGGATCGAGATGCGCCGCCTTGCGTGCCGGGAAGTACCCGAAGATCATCCCGACCGCGGCCGAGAACAGAAAGGCCATCGCCACAACCGACAGATTCAGTACAAAAGGCACCTGCATGGCGTTGGCGAGCACATACGACGTGGCGAGCGCCAGTACGATGCCGATCGCGCCGCCAAGAGAAGAGAGCGCCACCGCTTCCACCAGGAACTGGAGCAGCACTTCACGCGCCATCGCGCCAATCGCCAGGCGAATGCCGATCTCGCGCGTTCGCTCGGTCACCGAGACCAGCATGATGTTCATGATGCCGATTCCTCCCACCAGCAGACTGACGGCCGCGACGGCGCTCAAGAGGGCGGTCAGCAGCTGGGTCGTGCCCGTCAGCATGCTGCTGATCTGGGACATGTCGTTCACACGGAAATCATCCTCTTCCCCCGCCGCGATATGGCGCCGCTCGCGCAACACGATGGTGATGTCGCCCTGGGCCATCTGCGTCGAGGTGCCCTCGCGGACCGTCGCCTGGATGAGCGCGATATCCTCGTTGCCGGTAATGCGCCGCTGCAACGTGCGCAACGGAACGACCACGATATCGTCCTGATCGGTCCCCATCGCGCTCTGGCCTTTGGCCTCGAGCACGCCAATCACCTGGCACGCGAGATTGTTCAGCCGGATTGTTCTGCCAAGCGGCTCCCGGCTGCCGAACAGCTTGTCCTCCACCGTGGCGCCAATGACGCAGACAGCCTTGCCGCTACGCTGTTCGCTTTCGGTAAACGTCCGGCCGGCGGCCAACGACCAGTTCCGAATGATGAAGAGATCGTTCTCCGTCCCGGTCACACTCGTGGACCAGTTCTCGTTGCCGTAAATCGCGGTGACGCTGCGCGCGGCGACCGGCGCCACGGCAGACACGGAGGTGACCTCGCGCCTGATGGCTGCCACGTCGGCCTGCCTGAACGGCGCCGCGGTGGCCTGTCCCGGCCCCATCTGCTGTCCCGGCATTACCATCAACACGTTGCTGCCGAGGCTGGCAATGTTCTGTGTGACTTCTGCGGTCGCCCCGGAGCCGAGGGTCACCATGACGATGACCGCCGCCACGCCGATCACGATTCCGAGAATCGTCAGCGACGAACGGAGGGCATTGCGCCGGATCGCCCGCAGCGCCAGCAGCAACGCGTCGCGAATCATCGGACCATCTCCCCGACCGGCTCATCGGCTTCGACCAGGCCGTCGACGAACCGCACGATGCGTCTGGCATACGCCGCCATCTCGGCATCGTGCGTGACCATCACAATCGTGATGCCGCGTTCATCATTCAGACGGACGAGCAGGTCCATGAGCTCGCGGCTCCGCGGGCGATCGAGGTTTCCGGTCGGCTCGTCGGCCAGAAGCAGGGCGGGATTGGTCACAATCGCGCGAGCGATGGCCACGCGCTGCTCCTGGCCGCCGGACAGCTCGGCAGGCGTGTGGTGTTCCCAACCGGTCAATCCGACCGCGTCAAGCGCCTGACGCGCGGCAGTGCGCCGCTCGGCCAGGGGCGTTCCGCGATAAATCAGCGGGAGCTCGACGTTCTCTACCGCCGAGGTCCTGCTGAGCAGATTGAACCCTTGAAAGACGAACCCCAGATAGTTCCGGCGGAGAAGCGCCCGCTGGTTCTGCGAAAGCATGCCGACGTCCAACCCCTCGAACAGGTACGTGCCGCTCGTCGGCGAATCGAGGCACCCGATAATGTTCATGCACGTCGACTTCCCGGATCCGCTCGGTCCCATCACCGCGACGAACTCCCCCTTCGCGATCTGCAAATTGACGCCGCGCAAGGCGTGCATCGCTGCCACGCCGGTCCCGTAGACCTTCGTCACGTTCCTCAGCTCAACCAGAGGTGGTGTGGCAGACGCGACCGTCATGACTCTCCGTTCCCGTTGGCGGTATCCACAATCACCGCATCGTTCGGCTTGAGGTCGCCCTCGAGCAGTTCCGTCCTCAAGCCGTCAGTGGTGCCCACGACGATGGACACAGGAACAGCCTGACCATCGCGCAACACCCATACGCGCTGTTTCCGATCGCCGTCCGCGTCGGCCACGGTCGCAGACGACCGTGGCGGCCGGGGCATCAGGCGCCGCAGAAACCCGCGCCCGTCTGCCGAAGGTTCGGGTGTTTCGCTGATCGGGACGAAGCGCAGCGCCGCATTCGGCACCAGCACCGCGCCGGTCACTTTCCGGACGACGACGTCCGCCGTGGCCGTCATTCCGGGCCGCAGCAGCAGATCCGGATTGTCCACCTTCAGAATGGTCTTGTAGGTGACGACCCCGCTGACCGTTTCCGACGCAAAGCGCACTGCGTCAACGTGCGCCGAGAAGACGCGCTCTGGATACGCGTCAACGGTAAACGTCGCCAACTGCCCCGCCTCGACCTCGCCAACGTCGGCTTCGTCCACATCGACCTCGAGCTCCATCTGGGTCAGGTCCTCCGCAATCGTGAACAGCACGGGCGCCTGAAACGAGGCGGCGACCGTCTGCCCCGGATCGATGTCCCGCGTGAGGACCACACCATTGATCGGCGAGCGAATCACCATCTTGGCAAGGTCGGTCAGAAAGGCATCGAGGGTGGCCCTGGCCTGAGCCACGGTGGCCGCCGCGTTGGCTTCGTCGGCCTCGGCGCGCTTCACTGTTGCACGCTGCGCATCGAGCTCCTGCGCCGACGGGACGCGTCCGTTGCTCGCTTGATACACCTGTTCGAGACGGACGAGCTGGGCGCGCGCTTCCTCGACCGTCGCCTGTGTCTGCTGCAGCTTCGCCTGGGCGGCCTGGAGCGCGGCTCTCGACTGCATCGTCTGCGCGTCGAGTTTTGTCGTATCGAGGCGAGCGAGCACCTGGCCGACACGCACGCGATCGTCGTAGTCCACTTCGACTGCTTTGATGATGCCCGAGAGCTCGCTGCCGACGTCAACCTGGTTGGTCGGCGCGAGTGTTCCGGTCGCGCTGACCATGACGGTGAGATCGCCGCGCTCGACCTGCTCGGTGACATATTGAGGAGCCTCGCCGGTTCCGGTCCTCCTCCAAAAGGCGACTGCGACAACAATGCCTGTCGCGACGAGTCCCCACAGGAGCCAGGGCTTGAGACGGGCGAACCGGCGCGCCTGGACACTCACGCCGAGCTGGTCGGCGATCGATGGAGCAGTTCCGACTGAGTTGTTCGTCATGGCGTTCCCGATACGACGCTTGGCATCCAGCCGCCTCCCGCTGCCTTGTAAAGACGGATCACGTTCGACGTGACGGTGCCCGTGCTGACCGCGAGCTGGTCCTCGAGCGAGAGGAGCGATCGCTGCGCGTCGAGCACCACCAGAAAATCGATGAGGCCCGATCGGTAGCGCTCATCAGCCAGCGTGACGGCGCGCCTCGCGGCGTCGGCGGCCGCGGCCAATGCATCACGGCGCACCTGCTCTTCTGCGTATGCGACCAGCGCGTTTTCGACGTCCTCGAGTGCCGCGAGCACGCTCGCTTCGTAGGCCACCGCCGCCTCTTCCTGGATCGCGGACTGAATCTCGATGTTCTGACGAATGCGGCCGGCATCAAAGACGGTGTGCGTCACGTTGGCTCCCGCGACGAGAGCGCGCGCGGCCGCCGACAGCAGGTTTCCCAACGACAGCGCCTCGAGGCCGATGGACCCGACGAGCGACAGGCGGGGGTAGCGATCCGCAGTGGCCACGCCGACCTGGGCGGTCTGCGCCGCGAGTTGCCGTTCGGCTCGCCTCACGTCCGGTCGCCGGCTCAGAACCTCAGCCGGCAGGCCAATCGTCAGCGTCACTGGAGCCAGAGGAATGCCGCGCGGCGCCACCAGTTCATCGGCCACAGCGCCTGGTGATTGTCCAAGAAGGACAGCGAGACGGTTCATGGCTTGCGCGAGGGTCGTCTGCAGCGTCGGAATCGAGGCACGCGTCTGCTCGAGATTGGCCTGCGCTTGATCGACGTCAAGCTGCGTCGTCAGTCCGGCCTGGAAGCGGAATCCGGCAATCTCGTAGGTTTCCTGCTGCGTGCGGAGGTTCGCCATCGCCGTCGTGAGTCGGGCCTGTGCGAGGCGGACGTCGACGTAGTTCAGCGCGACTTCGGACGTCAGGCTGACCAGGACGTCGCGAAGATCTTCGACTCCTGCCTGAAGGGTCGCCGTCGCCGCCTCGAGGCCGCGGCGTTGCCCGCCGAACAGGTCCGCTTCCCAGGTCGCGTCAAACCCAGACGAGTACAGGGGCCTGCTCGTATCAACTGTCGCGCCGGTATTCGTCGAGACGCTCTCTGTGTCGATGAAGGCCCCTGGGGCGCCGCCCGTCTCGCTGAGGGTCGCTGAGACGCCGGCCGTCAACGCAGGAAAGCGCTGGGCCGATGCGAGCCCGCGACGAGCGCGCGCCTCGCGGACACGCGCCTGTGCCGCGCGCACGTCGAGATTGCCGGCCAACGCCCGCGCCATCATGTCTGTCAGGGTTGCGTCGTTGAGGGTGGTCCACCACTGCGCAAGCGCGTCGTGATCGACCGCCGCCACATTCTCGTCGAGCCGCATGGTCCATTCCTGCGGCACCGATGGTTGGGGTGCAACATGGCGAGGCCCGACCGACACACACCCGGTCATCGAAATTGCTATGACAGATAAAAGACCGAGCGACCGGAGAGCACACATCTCCAAACACCTGGCAAGAACGGGGCCGATGTTTGCTGTGTTCTCTCGAGGAATTTTCACTGCCTGACGCTGAGGGAGCGCGGAGAATTCGAAGCTCGTGCGGAAAATTCCCCGATCTCCTGACACACTACGATGACCACCGTCCATGTGGACGATCCGTCACGGAACAGCAGCTCGATGTTGCCGGGCGGGACGCCGGAGAGCTCGAAGTGGCCAGACGCATCGACGCTAACCGTCAGGCTCGTGCCCGCGATCGTCACCGTCAGCGTCGACACGCCGTCGAGCGTCGGCCCGAGAGTGGCCGCAGACAAGGTGCGACCATCTATTTTGACCTCGTCAGGGCGTGCCGGCTGATCAGCTCTTCGAGTTGAAACGCATGCCGGATCGGATGCATGACGGCGTGCTCCAGCATCGCTTCGACACAGTATCGCGTCTTCCATCGCGACAGATATTCGGGCCTCTCGAGCTGCTCGTCTGAAACATCGTGCAGCTGCGCCCGCCATCTGGCGAGAACATGCTCCATATAGCCGTCTGCCTCTGCCGCCAGCGCCGATGGCTCCGGTGCAACGCGAATGTCGGGATCCGGCAGCGCGAGCACTTCGCACGTCCACGTCATGTAGCCGCGAGCCGCACCGAGGACGTGGCGCAGCAGGGCATCCAGCGATACGTAGTCTGGATCCGTTGTCGCCGGCAGCACGACCGGCGCGGCCTTCGCCCTCTGCCACGTCGCGAGAAACCGACGCAGGTGATCGTCGTGCAGCAGGACGAGCGCCCGAACGGCTCGGGAACGATACGTGATGCTCACAACCGCAATCGTTGCAGCGTGCGCCGCTTCCACGCCTGGTCGAGCACCGCGGCGGCAAAGACCAGCCGAAGGCCGGCGTCGTTCGATCGCCTGGGCTCGGCCAGCCAGGCGACGACGATGCCGACGAGATACAACGCGAGCATCGGCGTGGCAAAAATCGTCATGTTCCACGGATCGTTCGAGGGCGTCAGCACCGCGGCGACAATGAAAATGCTGAGGATGGCGTACCGGAGATTGCGCCACAGGAATCGCGCGGTGACGACGCGGATCTTCGCGAGGAAGAAGGCGAGCGTGGGAATCTGAAACACGAGCACCATGCCGACCATGGACCTGACGTAGAGCTCGAAGACGTACTCGACGCGGGGCTCGAACCTGATGCCGGCAAACGTAAAGGTTACGAAGAAGCTCATCATCGACGGAAACAGAACATAGTGGTTGAATGCGGAACCGCCTGCGCTTCCAATCGCGGTGAGCGTGACAAAGGGGATGACGAACTTCTTCTCGTTCGCATACAGGGCAGGGGCGACGAACAACCAGACCTGATACATGATGACCGGCGCCGCGAGGACCAGCCCGGCCATGAACGCGATGTCGACGTAGACGGCAATCCCTTCGGTCGGCCGGCTGAAGATGAGCTCGGTCCCCGGAGGCAGCACGCGCTGGGCGGGCTCGAGAACGAACACCACGATCCGTTCCATGAACACGAAGGCGATCGCCATACCCGCGGCAATCCCGACGCACGCATAGATGATGCGCTTGCGAAGGTCATCGAGATGCTCGAGGAAGGACATCGCGCCGCCTGCCCCCTCGGCGTCATCATCTTCAGGCCGGCGGACGGACGAAAGCGCGGCAGTCATATTCCTATTCCTTTCCTTCGCTTTTCCTTATTCCTTTTTCGTTCTTCCTTATTCCTTTCTCGCTCCTCCCTACAACCCTTCGCCTTTCATCATGAGACGCATGTGCGTATTGGCCTGGCGCAATCCCCCTTCGCCTGTCTGCCAGCCAGTCTGACCGTCGCCGTTGGCGTCGGTGCCAATCGCAATCTGCCCGATCTGGGCGGTCAGCTCATCCACCAGAATCTGGCCGCCGCCGACGTCTTTCGCCGCAATCAGCTTCCGCGCCGTCGCAATCGCTTCGCCGGTCCACTTCGCGACGTTCTCGAGCGACGCCGTCGCGTGCGCGGCATGGGTCTTCACGTTCTCCGAGGCCCCTTCCGATCTCGAGGCGAGCTGCACGTGCTGCAAGGCGCCCGCGACGCCGCGCTTGATGCCATAGCCCGTTCCGGGCACCTCGATCTTCACGTAGTTGGTCGGCAGCCTCGCGTAGGCGGTCTTCAACAGCGCATCCGTTTCGGCGCCGGGGTCCAGAGCGTTCAACACGTAGCCGCCGTAAAGCACGAAGTCGTTGATGCGCCCTTCGAGGTCGGCGCGCTCGATCTGCTCCATCGCCACCTGCGCGTCGGCAATCGCCGTCGGCAGAAAGCCTTTCGCATCGGGTGTGTCCTTCCAGCTCGTCATCACGTGGCCGATGTGCGCGTGCGCCGGGTTCGGCGAACCCTGGGCCGAGACGATTGATGCACCAGCCGACATCGCAAACAGAACGGCTACGGAGAGCTGTGTGTAGTATTTCTTTACCACTCGGACCTCCAGATGGGATGTTATACGCCAAAACGCGGATGGCAGCCGCCGGATATGAAGCGGCAGCGAACCGTGCGGCGTATACGGTTCTGCTGGACGGGTCCAGCGCGGCTTGTGATAAATTCACGCGGGCACCCAGAGTCAGAGCGACAAAAAAGGAGATGGAAATGAAGCGAAGTGTCTTTGTTCTTGCGGCTGGAGCGGCAATCGTGACCGGCTCGATTCTCGCCGCACAGCGGCAGGGCGGCGCGCCGCCGCAGCCAATGGGCTTTTTCGTGACGAGCGTCGGGTTGGACGGCGGCAACCTCGGCGGCCTTCAGGGCGCCGACGCGCACTGTCAGAAGCTTGCCGCGGCGTCCGGCCGGGAAGGCGCGGGGAACAGGGTATGGCGCGCGTACCTGAGCACGCAGGGTCCGAACGCCGTCAACGCCCGCGATCGCATCGGCTCGGGCCCCTGGGCGAACGCCCGCGGCGGCGTCGTGGCGCGCGATGTGGCGCACCTGCATGGCGACACCGTCGAGCTCGCGCAGCTCGGCAGCAATCTCTCGAAGACGACCGCGCTGACCGAAAAGAACACCCCGGTGCTTGGCGCCGGCGACATGGGTCCGGAAGGCAAGCCGCTGAACCAGCACGACATTCTGACGGGTTCGACGACTGCGGGCCGCGCCTTCCCCGCCGGCGAGGACAAGACCTGCAACAACTGGACGAGCAACTCGACGGGCAGCGCGCAGGTCGGCCACTTCGATCGGACCGGCGGCGGCAACGCCTCGTGGAACTCGGCGCACGGCAGCAAGGGCTGCAGCGGGCCGAACCTCGTGTCGACGGGCGGTAACGGCTACTTCTATTGCTTCGCGGAGAAATAAGACAGCACTTAGGTAGGGCGGGTCTTGAAGTGCAAGACCCGCCCTACGGACTGTTCCTGATTGGGATTAGTTTTCGCCGGAGGGATCGCGCCAGGCCAGAAACGGATCGAGCGCGGTCCCTCCCCACCATCGCTTGTCGGGATCGAGCTTCGCGATCGCGAAGTGCAGGTGCGGCGTGTCCTTCGGCGCGTTGCCGGTCGTCCCGACCGCCCCTAACACCTCTCCCCTTCGCACCATCTGCCCCTCTTTCACCCCCGGCGCATAGCGGTCGAGGTGCGCGTAGTAGTAGACGTACTTCTCGGCCTGGTCAAACTGATAGACGGTCAAGCCGCCGGCGTTGCTCGTAAACAGCTTCGCGATCCTTCCATCTTCCACGGCCAGCACGTCCGTCCCGCGCGGCGCCAGAATGTCGATGGCCTCGTGCTGCCGGCTGCTGCCGCGCGCGTCGTGGAAACTCGACACGAGATCATCGGCGTCGAGCCCTCGTACGGGTATCGCGAGCGAGCGTCGGCGCAGGTCGGCCACATCAGAGCCCAGCACCATCGTGTTGGGCGAAATCGTCGGACCCGTTCTGCGAGCGGCGATGGACGGTTCGGGCGGCACTCGATCGACCGGTACTGTTTTCGGCACAGACCGATCGACTCCCGCGTTGACGGGGATCAACTGGCGATCGGGGCTGACCCAGTCGAGCGCTTTCGCCCCCGCCCACCAGAGGAGCAGGATGACCGAGAGCGTCAACCACGGCGCCACCGCTTCGGCGTGAACCGATCGGCGTCGATGCCGCGTTCGGGTGCCGTGTCGGACATTCATTGGATCGTGACTTTGGTGCCTGGGCTGACCAGCCGGCCGAGCTTGGTCGCATCCCAGTTGGTCAACCGGATGCAGCCGTGCGATTCGGTCCGCCCGATGGTCGATGGCTCGGGCGTGCCGTGCAGCCCGAAGTGTTCTTTGTTGATGTCGATCCAGACCACGCCGACCGGATTGTTCGGCCCGGGTGGGATCTTCGCCTTCGCATGCGCCGGATCGGCATCCCAGAAAAGATCCGGATTGTAATTGAACACCGGGTTCCACGACACGCCGGCGACCTTCCACTCGCCGATGGGCAGTGGATCCTTCTCGCTGCCGATCGTCACCGGCGCATACATCCGGACCTTGCCGCTCTCGTCTCGGACGACCAACGACTTCGTCGCCCCGGAGACGACGACTTCGAGCGCTGGCGGCGCGGCGGGCTTCGCCTCTGCCGCATTCGCGCCGGCAGTTCCCTTCGCACCGTTGTTCGCAGTGGGCTTCGAGGACGGGTCGAACGGCTCGACGTCGGGAACCTTGATCACTTCGCCGGCCGTCCACTTCGCGCCGGGATTCAACGTGCGCAGCAGCGCCGGGCTGCTGTGAAACTTTTCGGCGAGCCCTTCGAGCGGGGTCGTGTAGGCTAACGCCTGAAGCTTGGAGCGTTCCATCATGTCGGCGGGCATCCTGTCGATGAAGGGGCCGGCGACATCCTGCTGAGTGATCGTGTAGTTCACGACCGGATCCGGCGGCAGGCGGAGAGCCGCCGTCGCTTCTTCCGTGAGGACGCCATCCGGGTGCAAACCGGCCGATTTCTGAAACTCCATCAGGGCCCGACGGGTTCGCGGACCGCTGCGACCGTCAATTTCGCCCGGAGAGAATCCGTTACGATCGAGCGCCACCTGGACGGCCAGCATCTGTTGCACGTCGGGCACGGTTGCGACATAGGGCGGGTCTTGTCGTTCAAGGCCCGCCCTACTACGCTGCGCGCCAGAAACGGCGGGCACGAGCATCACCGAAAGGGCACAAATGTATGGCCACTGTACAGTTGTAACGATTCCTTTTCGCATGGCGCCTTAGTGAGCAAACATCGTTCCTGTAAAATGTGTCCTCCGGATGACTGACGCCCGCCGCAAGAGCGGCCCCATCGCCGAAGAGCTGCCCACGACAGGTGACACGCTGTTTCGCTGGCGCAGCTACATGCCGCTTGTGCTCGTTCCCCTGTTCCTCGTCAGCGTGGCCGACGATCGGCCACCGACGCCGTTCGCGTGGGAGGTCTTCTGTTTCGTGGTGGCGCTGTCCGGCCTGCTCTTTCGCGCGCTGGTCATCGGCACGGCGCCGCACGGCACCTCTGCGCGGGGCACGCGGCGGCCGACGGCGGAGTCGCTGTCGACGCGCGGCGCCTATTCGATCGTGCGGCATCCGCTGTATGTCGCGAACACGCTCGTCGCGCTCGGGTGCGCGCTCCTGTCTGGCACGTGGTACTTCCCGACGATTGTGCTGCTCCTCAGCTTCATCTACCACGAGCGCATCGCGGCGCGCGAAGAAGCATTTCTTCAGACCACCTTCGGCGACAGCTTCAGAGCGTGGGCGAGCGAGGTGCCCGCCATGATTCCGTCGTTCGGCAGGTACCAGGCGTCTGACGTGCCGTTCCAGACGCGCCGGGTGCTCGTCCAGGAATCGCACGGCCTGTGCGCGGTCGGAACGGCCTTTCTCGTGCTCGACACGATCGAGGACTCGATGCGTCTCGGGTACTTTCATCTGGATCCGCGATGGCTCATGTTCTTCATCCTCACACTGATTCCATTTCTCCTCGTCGTGATGACGAAGAAAGTCGGCCGGCAGGTGGCGCAAACTCAATGACGACATCGCATGTCAGTCTCGGGTCCGAGCGGTTGCTCGCATCGGGGACGCTCAGGAACAGGCGGGTGGGCATCGTCTCGAATCCCGCCTCGATCGACGCGAGCTTCCGGCACATCGTCCGCGCGATCGCAGACGAGCCCGGCGTCACCCTCGCCGCCATTTTCGGCCCGCAGCACGGCTATCGCGCCGATGTGCAGGACAACATGATCGAGACGTCGCACGCGCAGGATCCGACGCGCGGCGTGCCGATCTACTCGCTGTACAGCGAGACGCGCGAACCCACCGGAGAGATGCTCGAGGGGCTCGACGTCCTGGTGATCGATCTCCAGGACGTCGGCTCGCGCATCTACACGTTCGTCTACACGATGGCGAACTGCCTGCGCGCCGCCAGGAAGCACGGCGTGCCCGTCATCGTCGCCGATCGTCCGAACCCGATCGGCGGGGTCAGGATGGAAGGCCCCCTGCTCTTGAAGGGATTCGAGTCGTTCGTCGGGCAGTTCCCGATTCCTCTGCGGCATGGGATGACCATCGCCGAGCTCGCCAGATTCTTCAATGACGCCTGCGGCATCGGGGCCGACCTCACGGTCGTGCCCATGGAAGGCTGGCACCGCAGCATGTACTACGAGGACACGGGCCTTCCCTGGGTGATGCCCTCGCCGAACATGCCGACAGTGGACACCACCGTCGTGTACCCGGGCGCGGTGCTGTTCGAAGGCACGAACGTGTCGGAAGGCCGCGGCACGACGCGGCCGTTCGAGCTGATTGGCGCGCCGTGGGTCGATCCCGATGCGCTCGCCGACACGCTGAACCGGCACGACCTGCCGGGCGTGCACTTCCGGCCGGTGGTGTTCGAGCCGACATTTCAGAAGCACGCGAAGCAGGCATGCGCCGGATGCCAGATACACGTGCTCGATCGCGACGCGTTCTGCAGTGTCGAAAGCGCGGTCGCGGTGCTTGCGGAGATTCGCGCGCAGAACCCATCGATGTTCGAGTGGCGGCAGCCGCCTTATGAATACGAGCTCGAGAAGCTGCCCTTCGACATCCTGGCGGGCTCGCGCGAGCTGCGGAACCAGATCGAGGCGGGACTGCCGGTACGAACGATGTCGTACAGCTGGGTGCAGGATCACGAACGGTTCCGCGACAAGCGGAAGCCGTATCTGCTGTATTGATCTATCAGGAGGCTGGATGGATTCCCAACGTCGTGCGGAGCTCATCGCCAGGTACAAAGACGGTTATCGCGAGGTGGCGGCCGCGTTGGAAGGCGCGACCGAGCAGGAGCTCGACGCGCGGCCGGTCCCGGACAAGTGGACGGCGCGGGAGATCGTCCATCATCTTGCGGACAGCGAGATGACATCGGCAATCCGGCTGCGCCTGCTCGTGGCCGAAGAGAACGCGGCCATCCGTGCCTACGACGAGAAGGAGTTCGCGAGGCGCCTCCATTACGATCGCCCGATTGCCAGCTCGCTCCTGGCGTTCCAGGCAGCGCGGCGCTGCACAGGCGACCTGCTCGATCGCATGACGGACGCAGACTTCGCCAAAACAGGCACGCATCCCGAACACGGCAGCTACGGCGTGGACCGCTGGCTCGAGATTTACGCCGAGCACGCTCACAGACACGCGAATCAGATCAGGCGGGCGCGCGCCGGTGCTCCGGCGCCACGGCTGTGAGGGTTTTCGACTGAGCATGAACCCGTCGTTTACGTCCTCGATTTCGATCATCGCCTCTCCGTCCCGCGTCATGTGGGCGTTTTTCGATCCGAAAGCGCTGGCCACGTGGTGGCAGACCACCCGATCGGTGACGGTGCCGCGCGTGCTCGGCGCGTACGCCCTTGAATGGGAACCGACGGAGTTCGCCGACGAGCTGCTCGGCCGCCTGGGAGGGACGCTTCACGGAACGGTGATGGACTACAAGCCCGACCGTGAGTTCTTCGTCGCCGACGCCTTCTGGCTGCCGCCCGACGGCAATCCGATCGGCCCCATGGCGCTCGAGGTGAACTGCGAGGTGCAGCGGTCGAACAACCCCCAGATCACGCTGGTGAAAGTGACGCAGCGCGCGTCCGAGGACGGCGAACGCTGGAAGCGCTACTACGAAGTGATCGCGCCAGGATGGGAGCGCGCGCTGCAGTCGCTGAAGAAGTATCTGGAATCCGCTTGAGTTCGAAAACAGAAGAACGGAAGATTGGAAGGTCAAGAAACTCAGGCGTGACGGCAGTGGGTGCGGCCGCGATCGCTATCGGAAGCATCGAGAGTACTTGTGTTCCGTCCTTCCCTTCTTCTGTTCAAGACCGTGGCCGGCCTTTACTCGAACTTCTGCACGTTCACGAAGTTCTGATCCGCTCGCTCGAGGCGCGCGTTCGCGCTGATGAACACGACGATCGATCCGCTCGGGACGAGGCCTTTGCCGCTCAGCTCCTGCTTCAGCAGCGTGCCTGTGGTGTCGGCATCCTTGCCAATACCGGTCGTCAACGGGACGACTCCCCGATAAATCGTCAGGCGGCGCGCAATCACATCGCTCTCGGTCACCGCGAAAATCGGGGTGCGGGCCCGCAGCGCAGACAGCACGCGCGCCGCGTTCCCCAGGCGCGTAATGGCCACGATGGCAAATGCATGACATTGATCCGCCAGGGTGACCGCCGCCTCGCACAACGGCTGCGCGTGAGGTGCGCGCGGCACCTCGACGACCGGCGGCGATCCGATCGCGCCTGCATGCGACAGCCCGATGCGCTCGGCCTCGCGGATGATTGCAACCAGCGTCTCCACGGTTTTCACCGGATACAGCCCCACCGCTGTCTCGCCCGCCAGCATGATGGCGTCGACGCCGTCATCCACCGCGTTTGCCGCGTCGCTCACCTCCGCACGGGTCGGGCGAGGCTCCATCCGCATCGACTCGAGCACCTGCGTCGCCACGATCACGGGAATCCCGGAGCGGCGCGCCTTGCGCGTAATTTCCTTCTGCGAGGTGGGCACCTTCTCGAGCGGCATCTCGAGGCCGAGATCGCCCCGTGCCACCATGACACCCTGCGACACCTTCAGGATCTCGTCGAGGTGATCGAGCGCCTCTGGGCGCTCAATCTTGGCGATGAGCGGAAGATCAGGAGCGCCAACCTCGGTGAGAATCTGACGCGCCTGCCACATATCGTCGGCGCGGCGCACGAAGCTCAGCGCGATCATGTCGACACCAAGGCGGGCGCCGAATTTCAGGTCTTCGATGTCCTTGGGCGTGAGCGCCTCGCCCGAAAGCTGAATGCCTGGCGCATTGATGCCCTTGTGCTCGGCCAGCAGACCTCCCTCGATCACCCGCGCGACGATCTCACGGCCGTCGGCCGTCTCGATCGCGAGCTGGATCTTGCCGTCGTCGAGCAGCAACTGGCCGCCAGGCGTGGCCTTGCGTACCAGCTCGGCGTAGGTTGTGTAGATGTGATCGGCGTCGCCCTCACCATTGCCGGCACAGATCCGAATCACCTGGCCGTCCTTGAGCTCGATCGGACGGCCGCCCTTCAGCCGGCCGGTGCGAATCTTCGGTCCGCTCAGGTCCTGAAGAATCGACACGACCTTCGTGCTTCGCGCGGCAGCCCTGCGGATCGTTCGAATCGTCTCTTCGTGCTCCTCGCGAGTTCCGTGAGAAAAGTTCAACCGGCAGACATCGACGCCGGCATGAATCAGCTGTTCGAGAACGTCGTCGCTTCGGCTTGCGGGACCAATCGTCGCGATGATCTTCGTCTGACGCATGTGTGAGAGAAGCTTACAACTTACCAGCCACAGCGTACAATCGCACCGCATGTACGAAAATGTTCGCGGGACAGCTCGGCGAGTTCTTGCCATCGGTGTGCCGCTCGACACGCCGTTCGATGAGACGGCCATCTGGCCGACGGCAGCGCTCGCGCCAGACGGTCTGCTGATTTTCATGGAGGGCGACACGCAGCGTGCCGGCGAGGCGCGGCGGTTGTTCTCGGCGAGCGGCCTCGCCGCGAGAGCGAGCGTCATCGTCGGCGACCCGCGACGCATGCTGTACAAGCTCGCCGGGCCGTTCGACGTCATCTTCTGCGACGCGGCATATCTTTCCGAGCGCCACACGCTCGAGCGGCTTCTCGCCCCGAATGGAGTGCTGATTACCAATGACCGTACGTGACAGACGCCAGGGTCCCGTGTCGAAGAACGTGGCCGAAGCGCTCGAACGGATTTCCTCGCTCAATCCGGCGCTCAATGCATTCATCACGGTCTTCGAAGCCGACGCGATGGCGCAGGCGCGGGTTCTCGATGACGAGCTTCGCCAGGGCCGCTCGCGCGGTCTCCTTCACGGCCGGCCGATCTCCGTCAAAGATCTCATCGACGTGAAAGGCTCTCCCACGACGGCCGCGTCACGGGCCAGGGCAGGACATGTCGCGGGCGAGGATGCGCCGGTCGTGGCGCGACTCCGCGAGTCGGGCGCGGTGATTCTCGGCAAGTGCAACCTTCACGAGCTTGCGCTCGGCACGACAAGCGACGAGTCGGCGTTCGGACCCGTTCGCAACCCTCGCGACACCAGCCGTTCTCCTGGCGGCTCCAGCGGCGGCTCCGCGGCCGCCGTGGCGAGCGGCATGGGGTGGGCGTCGATCGGCACCGACACCGGAGGATCGATTCGCATTCCGGCAGCCGCATGCGGCGTGGTCGGCTTGAAACCCACCTTCGGTGAGATTTCGACCACCGGCGTGGTTCCCCTGTCCGTCTCGCTCGATCATGTCGGGCCGATTGCGAAGACCGTGCACGATGCCTGGCTGGTTTATGCGGCGCTCGTCAGCGGCCCGCCGCCGCCGGCTTCACCCGAACCGATCGATCACCTGCGCATCGGCAGACTGGGCGGTTATTTTCTGCAGAAGCTGGACGACGACGTGCGCCGGAGCTTCGAAGAGGCGCTCGATCGCTTGAAAGTCGGCGGCGCCAGCATCACCGACGTTCATGCCGGCCCCATGCCCGACATTGCGACGACATATGTGAACGTCGTTCTTCCCGAAGCATTCGCGTATTACGCCAAGTCGCTCGAGAAAGCGCCGGAAGAATTTTCGAACGGGGTGCGCGCCCGGCTGGAGATGGGAAGCAGGATCTCGCGTGACGAGTACGTGAAGGCGCAAGGCGATCGAGCGGCGATGCGGGCGGCCGTCGACGCCGTTCTTGCCAACTGCGATGTCCTCGCCCTGCCGACCGTGCCGGTGGTGCCCCAGAAAGTCGGGGCGGCGACAGCCACCATCGCCTCGGTGGACGAGCCCTTGCGCCCGCTGACGCTGCGGCTCACTCAGTTGTTCAACCTCACCGGACACCCGGCAATCTCACTGCCGAGCCGGGATACGCCGGAAGGGTTGCCGTGCGGGCTTCAACTGGTGGGACGGAGGCAGCAGACGGCCGACCTCCTGAAGGCCGCGCTCAACTGCGAGGCGTATATGACTCCACGTGCACCTTCATCTTCCGAGCGCCGGTGAACATCGACAGCAGCAGGCTCACGATGCTGACGATGACGCCGCCGAACAAGGCGGCCCAGAATCCATCCACGTAGAAGCCGAGGCCGAGCAGGCCCGAGACCCATCCTGTCAGCAGCAGCATCAGGGCGTTGATCACGAAGATGAAGAGCCCGAGCGTCAGGATCAGAATCGGAAGCGACAGGAGCTTGAGCAGGGGCCTCACGCTCGCGTTGAGCACGCCGAACACGAGCGCAACGAACAGCAGCGACCACCAGCTGCCGCGATGATCGATGCCGCCGACCACCTGGATGGCGACCCACAACGCCGCGGCGTTGATGAGCAGTCGAAGCAGAAAGTACATGTCCGTCGCTTATTATAGGTGGAGTGATTACGAGTCTGTTCCACGCCTGGGAGCGCCGGCTTCACGCGGCCAGCAAAGATCGCGTCGTCCGGCCGTTCGAATGGGGCCTCGACTGGGTTGAGCCCAACGGGCATCCTCCGGGTACACCGCCCGAACGGATACTTCTCGACTGGGCCTCACACGCGGTCGCCGACAGCCAGCGCTTCTTCGACACTCCAGACACATCGGATTACGCGTTCAGGCCCGGCGCGGACGGCGCCACCGGGTCGCTGTCGTTTCCGAGCGCGATGCGCACGCCCTATCCCGAGAACAACACGGTGCAGGCGTTGTACTTTCGGGCCGGGTCTGAAGAGGCCGGGTCTAAAGAGCAAGACCCGGCCTACGTACGTAGGGCGGGTCCTGCTTTTAGGACCCGCCCACGCGCTGTTCTCGTTTTGCCGCAATGGAACGCGGGGCCCGACGGGCATGTGGGCCTGTGCCGGCTGCTCAATCGCTTCGGCATGAGCGCGCTCCGCCTGACGCTCCCGTATCACGATGCGCGGCGGCCGCCGGAACTTGGCCGCGCCGACTACATCGTGAGCGCAAATATCGGGCGCACTGTGCAGGCCTGCCGCCAGGCCGTGATGGACGCACGTCGCGCCATTCGCTGGCTTGCGCACCAGGGGTACGAACGCATCGGGATACTCGGAACGAGCCTCGGGTCGTGCCTCTCGTTACTGACGGCTGCCCACGAGCCGCTCGTCCGCGCCCAGGCGTTGAACCACATCTCACCGTACTTTGCCGACGTCGTCTGGCGCGGCCTGTCGACGACGCACGTGCGAGAGGGCCTGGAAGGCGCAATCGATCTCGATCGTTTGCGGCAGCTGTGGCTGCCCATCAGCCCGCACATCTACCTCGAACGGGTGCGCGAGAAGAAGACGCTGCTGGTGTACGCGAAATACGATCTGACGTTCCCGGTCGATCTCTCGCGCGATCTCGTGCGCCGGTTCGAGCGCCTCGGCATTCCCCACGAGCTCGCGGTCCTGCCGTGCGGCCACTACTCGACCGGCCTCACGCCGTTCAAGTATCTCGACGGTTTTCTGCTGGCAAGATTTCTGGACAGGAATCTGTAGCCGGGTCTAAAAAGCAAGACCCGGCGCTACGTCTAACGTTCTCTCGTAGGGCGGGTCCTGTTTTTCGGACCCGCCTACAGATAGTCCAGCAGGTTGAGAAAGGCCTGATAGATCACACTGGCCAGCTCGAGGAACAACGGCGTCACCTCGCCCGTATCGACGGCGTCGGCGACCGTG